>Ga0123355_10000167_pt1 | contig 79989 bp, 69 predicted proteins | sample TergutEmb28metaG_3_FD_89872 | JGI IMG/M metagenome (GOLD analysis project Ga0123355, IMG submission 89872) | Embiratermes neotenicus P1 segment gut microbial communities from Petit-Saut dam, French Guiana - Emb289 P1 | ecosystem: Host-associated > Arthropoda: Insects > Digestive system > Gut ... | reverse complement strand
TTTTTTCGTCTGGCAAGGCAAAAAACTGCGGGAATACCACTGGTCTTTCAAGGTTTTTTAACGAAGTCAGACGGAACAAAGATGCCGCAAAATTTGTAAGCTTATTTTGAGAATGGAGTACTATGTGTTATTATGCTTAAATTGTCGAATATAAAATTGGCCAAAGCCCGTGATTTGACACAGCTTACAGCTATCGCCTCAGAGATTCTTGGCATTTCGGAGGCGTGTATAAAAGAATTGAAAATACACAGGCTTTCGATTGATGCGCGGCGCAAATCGGATGTCTGTTTCGTCTATAGTTTGCTTGTGTCGATAGATGACCGTCGTTCTGGGCACTCGGCTCAAAGCGGACAGAATGGATATCACACGGAAGCACACAGCGTTACGGCACATCAAAAGTCTAAATCTCGTCAATATCCGCAAGTAGATGTGTCGCAATTCATCTCTCCCGAGCCTTATGTTTTCCCCGTTGCAAAAGATACATCCAAGACTATTGTGATTGTTGGCATGGGGCCTGCTGGGCTTTTTTCTGCGCTCTGCCTTGCCGAAGCGGGAATAAAATGCGTGATTGTTGAGCGAGGGCAAGCAGTTGATGAGCGTGTCAAATCTGTCGCACACTTTTGGAAAGAGGGTTTTCTTGATGAAGAATCCAATGTCCAATTTGGTGAGGGTGGTGCCGGCACTTTCTCTGATGGCAAGCTCACAACAGGCATCAATGACAGACGTATCTTGTTTGTGCTTGAGCGTCTCGTCGCATTTGGCGCTCCCGAGGATATCCTTTATCTGGCAAAGCCTCATATTGGAACCGACAAACTTCGTGATGTGGTTGCTGCGCTGAGGCAAAGGCTCATTGAGCTTGGCTGTGATGTGAGATTTGGGCATAAGCTCACCGATGTCAAAATAACTGATGGGGCGCTGAGTCATGCGGTTATTCAACATGGTCAGTCATCGTATACTATTTCAACTGATACGCTTGTGTTGGCTCCGGGTAATAGTGCTCGCGACACTTTTGAAATGCTTCACCAGCGGGGCTTTAAGCTCACACCCAAGGCATTTTCAGTGGGCGTTAGAATAGAGCATTTGCAAAGTGAAATGGATGCTTCGCAGTACGGGCAAGCTCAATCACCCGAGACTTCTCTTCCGGCATCTGATTATAAGCTCGCAGCTCATCTCAAAAATGGCCGTAGTGTTTATACTTTTTGTGTTTGTCCCGGCGGGCAGGTCGTCGCTGCTGCTTCAGAGTGGGGCGGCGTTGTCACCAATGGCATGAGCCAGTATATGCGAGATGACGATAATATCAATGGCGCTTTGTTGGTTTCTATAACTCCTGACGATTTTGGCAATGAGCCGCTTGGTGGTGTGGCGTTTCAGCGCAAATTGGAGCAGTCCGCTTTTCTTGCCGGAGGCGGTAATTATTCCGCTCCCGCGCAGTTGGTTGGCGATTTTTTGAAAAAGATGACTTCAAAGGGGAGAGGTAGGATAACTCCTACATATTTGCCGGGTGTGACTTACTGCAATCTCTGGGATGTCTTGCCTGAGTTTGTATGCGATGCGCTTTTGGAAGCGCTTCCTATATTCTCAAAGCGAATCGGTGGGTTCGCTGATTCTGATGCCATAATGACAGCTGTTGAAACGCGTAGTTCGTGTCCTTTGCGCATTGAGCGAGAAAATTATGAGACTGTGGGTATTAGAGGTGTGTTTCCTTGCGGTGAGGGTGCAGGTTATGCCGGTGGCATTATGTCTGCGGCTGTTGATGGCATCCGCTGTGCGGAGGCCATCATAAATGCCCTATAAGGCTGGGGTGGATGGGGTCTGACTAATGATTTTCGATATGTCCGGGCGAACACAGTTGCGCGCCTGCGAATTCTGTCATAGAAAATCCTCGTCCTTGGGCGAGCTCTGTTCGAGCCGCAGCGAGTTAGCGAGCCCTGGGGTTTCCAAAGGGGCGAAGCCCCTTTGGTGTGTCTTTTGCACACTTTTCTGCACAAACAGAAAAGTGTGGCCGCCGGCAGGCCGTTCCCTGTTGCTAAACCACTTGCTCTCCTTGAAAACTTACGTTCGGAGTGTGTGGGGTGTTGCTCATGAGCGTCTCTGCAAAATAAAAAAGAGAAGTGTGATTTACCACACTCCTGCTTTCTTGCTTTTTCGCTTTAATTATCTGGGTTGCTCTTCAGGCGGTGTTTTTCCGACTGTTGAAATAGCCCACTTCGCTACTTGAATACGCACGCGATCTTCACTCGTTTCAAATGTGATTTTTTCGCCATCAACAGAAACGACTTTGCCTAACATGCCGCCAATTGTTGTAATCGAATCGCCGACTGTGAGCGAATCACGCATGTCAGCAAGCGCTTTTTTCTTCTTCTTCTCCGGACGGATCATGAAAAAATAGAAAATAGCTATCATCGCTACTATTACAATAATCATGGTGGGATCCATTAATAAGTCCTCCTATGCGGTAAATTTCACGTCATTATACTTTTATTTTTTTTAAAAAGCAAGAGAAAAAATTGAAACTCTGTTAATAATAATGTATACTATGATGTAATTAATGAAAAATTCACAACATAGTTTATGGAGTCACGGATGAATCTGAACAGCAAATTGCTTAAAGTCTTGATATTAATATCTTTTTTGTTTGTGACTATTAGCATGATAGTTATTCTGTCAGGCTTTTTTGATGTTTCCACTCCTCCAGATTCGTCTGAGGATAGTCACTACTATCTTCCGGGCTTTGAAAATGACTCTGGCCATTCTTTTGATAATATATCGTCAGAATACGGCAGCGCAGATGCGTCTGGCTTGCCGAATGAAACCTATTCGCCAGAATGTCAGCCATATCCATACATTGATGTTACTTTCGAATATACAATAAGAAGCATGTCACAGGCTGACATTTCGAGAGGGTCTCTCATACTCATAAACCACAACAATCGGTTTGAGCCGGATGATACCATTGACTTGGTTTATATTTCCGACAAAAGAACATCTTCATTTCGGGTATCCCGTGACAACATACGATTATCTGAAATAATCATAGACTCACTGGTGTCTATGATGGAGGCTTTTTATACCGAAACCGGAAGTAATTCAGTGTCTGTAATCAGCGGTTTTCGATGCCTTGAGAGACAGCAAGAGGTTCTGAGCGACCATATACGGCGATTGGGTGCCGCAGAGGCAAGAAGGTGGGTCTCAGACCCCGGACACAGCGAGCATCACTCCGGGTTTGCAGTAGATTTTGGCTTTTATCAAAATGGTGTGCTCAGCACGTTTCTAGGTACAGGTGTCACATCTTGGTTCAACCAACATGCTTATCGATTCGGTTTTATCCTCAGATATCCTGAGAGTAAAACGAGCATCACCCAAGTTGCGCACGAGCCTTGGCACTTCAGATATGTAGGTCTTCCTCATGCATATTTTATAAGCCATAACGGATGGGCTTTGGAAGAATATATTGATTTCATCAAATCACACACGCGCTGCGAGCCCTTTTTTGAAACTTTTCGCGACTTTACTTATGAGATTTACTTCACGCAGGATTTGAACATATTTGCACCTTATGACAGTCAGTTCTTTGATGTTTCAGGCACGAACACAGATGGATTTATAGTGACAATCCGGCGTTAATGGTTTTGTTACAACAAGCCGTTACAATACAAATCCGCTCGATATTGAGAGGGTGCGCTTACTGTGATAATAAAATAATAGAGGGGCATGTCAACTCAAAATCTGACATGCCCCCTATTATTTCAGGACTTTTTACTTATAAACACCGTATTTCAGTGTTGTATCAAACATTGCGTGTAGGTTTTCTTTAGGACAATTGTCGATAACTATTGAACAGTCCATAATAAACCCTCCGCCCGGAGCACAAATATCAAGTAGCTTTTTGGTTTCATCAGCAACTTTGTCCGGTGTGCCAAAAATCATCGTTGCAGTCGGGAGATTACCGCAAATACATGCGACCTTACCGACTGTTTCTTTCGCCTTTTTCATATCCACTTTTTCAAACATGTAGATTACTTTACCCTCAGGAACATCGCAAAGTTGCTCTAACCTTGTGTTGTAGTTGCCTTCACAGAATACATAAGGTGTCAGGCCCTGTTCAATACCTGCCATCATCAGCGCTCTTAGTCCCGGCCAGTAGAACTTGGCATAGTCCTCAGGACTCATAAATTCATCAACACCCATATGAAGTGGGATGAACAGATAGTCATGACCCAGTGCTTTGAGCCCACCAAGAGCATTTTTCAAACAAAGCTCAGTCATTACATTAAGCGCCTCCAGCAACTGCTCGGGTCTTTCCTTGATGTCCATAATGCAGTTTATCATACCTCGATAGTTATCTGCCAGCATATCAAATGGGCAAGTCTGGCCAAGTGTTGGGCCAAGAGGGAAGCCTTCTTTTACGCAAGTTTCGAAGAAAAGACCATTTGCAGCAAGCCACTCAGCAGATTTTTCACCCGCTTTAAGCATCGCTTCTACTGCAAGCTTAACTTCAGGGTCTGCAAAAGGTGCCATCAAACCGAAAAGACCCAGTTCAATTCCATTTTGGAAATTCAACTTTGAAAGTCCGGCCAGATTCTTGTGCCTGCGCGGAAGCCACTTTGTCAATATAAAGTTGGTCGGATCAAGAATAAACTCATCGTATTCGTCAACTGTCATATATTCATCGTCAAGAATTTGAAAGCTCTGATCCAAACCGATTTTATGCTCGTATCCCGGCCAGTGAATAAAATTTGGTTGCAGGTGCTCTAAAACCGGAATCCCATACTGCGCCGGTGCCCAGACGGCATCAGGCTTAAATTCATTGAGGTATGCCTTTAGTCCAGGAACAATGTTTCTCAGGTCGTTCATCGTTGTATAGTTGTTGATTCCATAAGCCGCACCATAAAAGAAGTTCATTTTAGGTACAACCGGCACACGGTCTGCCTCTGTAAGTGCCTGAGCTGCTTGCATCCTTTTTCTTCGTTCGTTATATAGTTCTTGATTTGCTGACATTAATCTTTCTCACTTTCATATCTTATTGTGCATATTCTCGTAATCTATACAGTTCGAAAATTTACAATCCCAATATCACTCTGGCTTCTGCCGCAGTGGCCACCTCACATGTAAATTCCTCAATGATGCGCTTGGCTCTGGCCACAAACTGCATGTTGCTGTCGGCAATCATGCCCCTTTTGTACAAAACATTGTCTTCCATACCCACACGGACATTTCCGCCCATGGCCACAGTTGCGTATAGAATCTCCATTGCACCCTTGCCTACACCAAATGCCGACCAGGTGCTTCCGGGAGCTACTTCATCCATTATGTCTTTCATAAACACTAGATTTTTTGTCGTTGCCGAAATGCCTCCCGGCACGCCCATACAGAATTGGAAGTGACAAGGCGTCTTTAAAAAGCCTTTTTTGATGTAATAACCGGCATTATAAATCATACCGGGGTCAAACACTTCGATTTCAGGCTTTACACCTGCCTCTTGCGTCATTGTACCGAGCTTTTCGAGAAACTGAGGATTGTTCTCAAAAACCGCGTTATGCTGCCAGTTCATCGTTCCGCAGTCGTAAGAGCACATTTCCGGCTTTAACTCATAAAACGGGCGTAAGCGATCTTCTTCTTTCAGATTGACGCCTCCGGAGGTTGTGATATTGAGGATAATATCACAGTCTTTTCTCTCGCGAATCAGCCGGACGGTCTCTTCAAATTTCTCAAACACCATCGCAGCTTTGCCTTCATCATTGCGGCAATGAATATGCGCGACTGCCGCACCCTCTTTCCAGCAGTTGTATACCTCTTCGGCTATTTCATGAGGCTCAATAGGCACATTTGGCGTGTTTTCCTTGGTCGGCCATGCCCCTGTTGTTGCAACGGTTATGATACGTTTATTCGATAAATCTGCCATATTCACTCTCCCTACAGCTTGCGGCGAAACAGTTTTTGAATATATTCAATGCCGCTTGCGCCGCCGCCGTCGCTGCCTGCATACCCTGTGCCGCCATATTCGTAAGTTCTGTCCGGTGCATCGTTTAGGTCATCTTCATCTATCTCTGCTACGCAACGAGCCATACATCCGTCGCCCATGTACCATCTCAGGGGGAAACACAAAAACTTAAAACGTTTTCCAGAAACTTTTGCCAAATCGCCGCCCAGATTTTCTACACCAACTATGCCATTTCCAAGCATCAGCTTGTGGCAAGGTTCCCATGTTCCCCAGTTGCCAAATGCTTCAAGGTCTCCAAATTTTTTGTCATATGCTGCTTGTCCATGGATGCGAATATATTCGAATTTATCAAACTCGGCATTTGCTTCCTCACCAAACAGCTCAATATACTCCTCGTGCAGTGTTCTTCCTGTGGAGCCCAGGAGGTTCATGCGTGTCATGCCATTATTGCCCATGGCAGTATGTAACGGATGATCCAGCGCCTGTGAATCCATCGCAACGCACTTGGGCTTGTATTTTACGATCCATCTTCCGACATCTACACCAACACCTGCGGCGTAATGATAATAAGCTTTGCTGTCGTCATAAAGCTTATGCATCCCTGTGTCGAGGCAAAGAACCATTCCCTCTAGCTCTTTCGGATCAAATCCAATCTTCTTACATGCCGCATCAAGATGCTTGCCGGTGACAAGCCCCCACGGCTCAATCTCTACCGGCAGACAAATCGCCTCTCCGGTATATGCATCAATGTCCATTTCATGTGTGTAACGTGCCCGGCGACCATCGAATTCATATTCCATGACATGACGCGGCGCATCACAATGTGTACCTGTATGCATCGTTATTGTCATCTTCTGTGTCAGGACTCCGCCTTTTGCCATTGAGTGCGGCGCATCAAGTACCGGCTTGTCAAAGTAAGGCCAGCGCGGTTGTTCTGCGGAAAACGGATGTGTAAGATCAACAAATACTTTCTTTCCCATAACTATATCTCCTTTTTAGTTAAATTACTTTTTATTTTTAGGCCATGTGGGGACTAACACGCCCAGTAGCCGCCGGTTGCGTCATAATTGCCGCCGGTCAGGAAATCTGATGCAGAGGATGCAAGGAAAATTGCCAGGCCAACAAAGTCTTCCGGCTCACCCAAACGTCCGACTGGGATGCGTTTTAGGAAGTTTTGGTATACTGCGCTTTCCTTGTCGAACATCCATTCGGTCAAATCCGATCTGAATACCGTAGGGTTGATACTGTTGACATTAATACCATATTGCGTGGTGAGGTCACATGCCAGAGATTGAACCATAAGATCAACTCCACCCTTTGAGGTGCAGTATCCGGTGTATCCTGCCATGCCCATCTTAGAGCGCGCAGAAGATACGATAACCATTTTGCCGCCCTTGCCCTGCCTAATCATTTGCTCCGCACTATACTTTGCCAAAACATATATGCTTTTACAGTCAGCGTCCATAATGGATTGCCATTCTTCAACGCTCTGCTCAACAACACTCTTTGGTGCGTTAAAGCCGTGGCAAGCTGCTAGGATGTTGAGTTCTCCGAATTTATCCTCACTGAACTTGACTATCTTTTTGACATCTTCTTCGACAGCAGGATCACCTACGATAAACGCACATGTACAACCTGCCTCTTTCATTTCTGCCGCCACTTCAGCCAACTTTTGCTCATTACGCCCGGTCAGCACAACTTTAGCACCGGCAAGTCCGTAACCCTTTGCCACCGCTGAGCCGAGTGCTCCTGTGGCACCAGTAACAAGTGCCACCTTGTCTTTAATGCTAAACAGTTTCTCGATGAATTCTGAATTGCCCATATTCATTCCTCCATTCCAGTCAAGTATTTCTTTGTTTTCCAGCGATTACGTGATATCATGTACACTATAAAATATCATAACAAAAAGGTTATATGAAATTACAACTTTTCATTACAGTAATAACTATCTTTGATTATGTAGCGGAGACAGGAGTTCACGCTATCTGGGGAGCATCATATGACTATATATCAAATTGAAGCTTTTCTAACGCTCGCTTCAACGCTCAACTATACTAAGGCCTCATCTGTTTTGCACACAACACAGCCAAATCTGACAAAGATGATCATCAATCTTGAAAGGGAGCTCGGAATAACGCTTCTGTTTCGCAATAAGAGGGATGTAAAGCTCACTCCGGCAGGCCGCTGTTTTTGTGAGGAAATGAAACGCATGATGGAGCATTATCATCATTCCGTTAATAAGGCAAAGGAAATTGACCTGGGGATTAGCGGGTCATTAGACGTCGGGTTTCTCGGCACGGCTCTTTTGTGGCAATTGCCTGCTATAGTAAATCAATTCAGAAAAAAACATCCTCGTATCGCCCTTAATCTTGCTGACTTTACCTATCAGCAGCTTATTAAGTCCTTGGAGGATGATTCTGTCGATATTGCTTTGATGCCCGACCATGCGCTGGAAAAAATCCCAAATCTATTGAAGCGGCAGATTTTTGAAGATGATATGTGCCTTGTTGTTGGTAAAAATCACCCCTTGGCAAATAAGCAAAGTCTCGATCTCTCGGCGGCAAAGGATGAAAGTTTTGTAATGATGGATCCCAAAATATCCCAAGCCGATTGGAATTTGGTTTCAAATATCTGTGTTGAACAGGGCTTTATTCCAAAGGCAGCACATGAGGCTAACACGTTAAATGGGCTTATGCTTATGATTGAGTGTGGGAATGATGTTTCGATACTGGCAAAACACATGACTCATTTTGCTACTGAGAATGTATCATTCATAAAAATAAATGGTTATGAAAATTATTTTCGTGTATCTTGCGTTTGGCGCAAGGATGTAAACCCCAGTATTTCTTGCTTTTTGGATGTTATTGAAGATACTGCTATGACTTATTAAGGAACGCAGAATATGAGATATAAATTTGCGATGATCATACTGGCCGCAGGATTATCGCGGCGGATGGGTGTGCTCAAGCCGCTCTTGCCTGTGGGCGGGGTTCCGGCGGTACTGCGATGTGTTCAGATTGCGAAAATGGCGGGGATTGCAGCGATAATCGCCGTGACCGGGCATCGCGGAACGGAGGTTGAGGAAGTGATGCGCACCGGCGCACCGGATGTGCGTGTGATATATAATGAGAGATATCATGAGGGCATGTTTTCGTCCGTTACGACGGGTGTGCGGGAATTGATGGGCGATATTAACGGTTTTTTTCTGCTCCCGGCAGACTCCTGCGCAGTGATTTCGGCTACTCTTATGACGCTGATAGACGCGTTTGTGAAGGCGGATGGGGTTGCGGTAATTCGCCCAAGATTCGGCGAAGGCTCTCGCGGGCATCCGCCACTGATTCCCGTGCAGTATATTCCGGAGCTTTGCTCATACACCGGCGATGACGGTCTCAAGGGTTTTCTGCGAGAACTCCCAACAATTGAAGTGGAAGTATCCGATTCGGGTGTGCGCCTGGACATGGACAGTCCGGAGGATTATGTAAAGCTGCTCACGCACCTTGAGCTGCCCACGTACCCAGATATTATGCAAACTATGCAAATCTTGGCGCAGAGTAATACATCACCGGACATCGCGGCACATGGGCGGCATGTGGCGGATACCGCACTCAAAATCGCACGTCTTATGATAGGACAAGGTGCGGAGATTGATACATCGCTTATCGAATCAGCATGTCTCCTGCATGACATCAAGCGCAAGGAGCCATGCCACGACACCGCGGGGAGCGCATTCTTGCTTCAAATAGGTTATCCGAGCACTGCAATTTTGGTTGGTAAACATATGGATTTGCCTGAGCCTGTCACCGATGTCAAAGAAGCAGAACTTTTGTATCTCGCCGACAAGCTCTGCCGCCAAGGAAAGATAATGAAGCTCGAGGATAGCATGAGGGCGCTTGGCGAAAAATTTTCATCAAATCCCGAAGCATTTTCGCACGCGAAAACCCGTATAGAGAATGCAAAAACGATACTGACTCTTTTGGGAGAAAAGTATGGCATAACGGAAGTAGATGTATATGATGACAAAACAACTATGTGATGCCATACTCTGCAGATGAGATTGCTTCTGGCGCAAGTGTTTGCAGCATTGAGAAAACAATATGAAGCTTCACTCCCGCCAGCTTTAATTGCGGCATCCCACCGAATCAATACAATCCGGTGGGATGCCGCTCTTTTCATAACAGAGCGAAAAGATTTTGATGATTTATTCAGCCATTAATCAGCAGTTGCTTGTTGCTGAATGTCACGAGCTGCCACTATTGCGCCCGGAGTCGAGATTGGTCTTTCAAGTACAGTCCAGTCAAGCACCGGAAGAATCCGTGTCCAGCTTACATTGCCGTTTTCAAAACGCTCAAACTCTGTTGAGTGGGTTGCTTCTTGCATGTACAGATAGTACCAAGCATTCATGTTGGTCTTGTCCGGGAAGCGTGTACGTCCGGGTAGCAGTTCGTCTGTAGAGTCAATTACTCTGTCGAGCATACGGTTTACAATTGCCGCAACTTCTGCACGAGTCATCAATGCATTCGGGTTGAATGTACCATCGCCTGCACCTTGAACCCAGCCGAACTGTGCGACGAGGTTGATGTAGTTTTCTGCCCAGTTGCCCTCGATATCGCTAAATGCATTGTCAGTTGCTGAGAATTCTGAGAAGAATCTTGCAATCATCGCTGCAAATTCTGCGCGTGTTACCGCATCGTTCGGTCTGAATGCTCCGTTGCTTCCGCCTATGATTCCGGCGTTTGCCATGGTGGATATCGCATTGTTAAACCATGCATCGCTTCTTATATCAGTAAATCCGTTTTGCTGACTCCATACAGATGCTCTAAATTCATCATTGAGCAGTCTGAAGAGTATGGTCGTTACTTCTGCGCGTGAGATGTTGCTGTTAGGTCTGACTGTGCCATCTGGGAATCCGACCAAAAATGCATTGTGGTACGATGTAAAGAATTGTCCTACGTCTGCAGTTGGTGGCCTCTCTTCTGGAAGCTGAACTGTCGTTCCGCCTCCACCGCCGCCGTTACCACCACCGCCATTGCCGCCGCCGTTACCACCACCGCCATTGCCGCCGCCGTTGTCGCCAGGATCTGCAAGTCTTGTGAGGTCGATAACTACTGTGAGTATTTCTGTTATGCCGTCACGGATTACCGGTATTGTGAATGTTCCTGAAATATCTGCCGCTGCTGTGTGTGGTGGGCGAATGCCTGTGATGGTCACTGTTGTGCCGCTCACGTTTGCTATAACGCCTGCCGGTAGTGTGTACGCACCTAGAGTTACTGCTCCGGTGGCTGTGCCGCTTACTGCTGAAGATACAGATAGGACTGCATCATTTACTGTTACACTGGCTGGTGTGAGTATAAGTGTTGGTACTGGTGCGGCTGCTACTGTAACAGAACCTTGCATAAAGCCCAGAGGTACTATATCAAATGAACTGTTCAAACCTCCGCCTGCATGTGCCGCGAGAGTGATCGCTGAACTACCCAGTGGCGCATCTGTAAGAACCAAGAACGGAATCGTTGCAATTCGTCCCGTATAGTACGTGTTAGACACAAGATAAGGACCTTCAAAACCTAATGGAACTGTAATGGGTTGTTGCGCAGGCGTTGACAACGCACCGAGTACAAATGGCCCGGGCGCTGCCACCTCAACAGCAGTTGAAGCTTGACGCTGCAATACAGCCGGGTCAATCGTTACGGATAAACCTATGGCAAGTAATCCGGGGTTATCATCAAGATATATGTGCACATCTATAATATCGCCACGCGTAGCGTTCATAGGGCTTGCTACTACACGTACATTCGCCGGCAAAAGCGGAGCTGCTGTTACATTTACAGTGCCTTGGGTTATCGTCATCGGTGGCACTGTAAAAGCCGCACACAAAGGGCCACCGGCATGGGATACCAGTGTAAGTGCTGTTGCCAGGCTGCCAAGAGGCGCATCGTCGCGAACGCGCAGTGGAATGGTTGCAATTCGTCCCGTATAGTACGTGTTAGACGCAAGATAAGGACCTTCTAAACCTAGGTGAATCACACTCGGCTGCTGCGCAGGGGTTGATAGTGCACCGAGTACAAATGGGCCGGGTGCTGCTACAGCAGCAGCAGTCGATGGTTGTCTCTCGAACACCGTTGTGTCGATTTCCAAAGCCAAGCCAAGAGCAAGCAATCCGGGATTTCCATCTAAGTATATGTTTACATTTATAATTTCATCGCGCTGAGCATCCGATATGTCGGCTACGCGCACTTGCACTGGTCCTGAAGCGCTTACCTGCATTGCCGGTAAAAATCCCAGCAATAAGCAGAACACTAAGGCTGTGCTAATCATTTTGCTTATCTTTAAGTTTTTCAATTCTCTTTTTTTCTCCTATTCAGAAATTTTTATACTACACGCATGGATAAGTTTGCGGTGCTGAGTTTGCATCAGCACCGTAACTCCTAAATTATGCGCCCGATACAGGGAATGATGTAATTGCACCAGCTATATACTGACGTAGTAACATCAAGTCTGCCATACCTACTGTAGCATTGCCACTTACTGCAGCCGCTGCAAAGTTAGGAATTTCATCAGCGGTGAGCATGCCAGCTATATATTGTTGAAGCATCAACACGTCTGCCATGCCTACCACGCCGTCTCCGTTTAGGTCACCCCATACGAAAGGTGGATCGAATGTGAACCCAGCTTCAGGAACGATGGTCACGACACGGTTTGTGCCGTCAACAACAGAGCTGGAAGACCAGTTTGCGTTTGGTAGGTCTACACGGTAGATTGCTTCGTGCGCACCAACTAAGGTGATGACAAGGTTGCCCTCTACGATTACCCATGTATAAGCCACTGCGTCCTCAGATGTCACAGTAAATGTGCCGGTGTCGGCTACATCTATCACGATATCTGATTGTGGTAGATCCTCCCCCTGGAGGACAGCCCTTACAACACGACCAAATGGGCCTCCGAGATCGTCTGCAACTTGATTCCAATTGAACCCATCAACTGCTAACCCTACTACAACATCAGTGATTCCGGCTTCTAGGCCTGATAGGTAGCCAATCGTGCCTGTTCTTTCAAATTCGGTAACCGCACGAACAATAATGCGCTCTAGGTAAGTGAAGAAGTGTTCTAGGTCTGCAATACGGCTCGCGTCATTCCATGGCAAGTTGCTCGCCGAAAGGGACAAAGCAGCGCTAAACGGGAAAGCTTGTGCGGTTGCTGTCGGATCCCAAACGCGATGCGCCATGAACCACGCTTCCCACTCGGGTTGCTCTTCTGCTACTAACTCAAACAGAACTTGCGGAATTGCAACACCGGTCACATCGTTGGCACGAAGCAGACCAGGCATACCAGCCAGATTCGTTTCGCCCCAAAGGTTTATTGCGGTATTGCGTGCAACGAGCGCCGCTCTCCAAGGAAGTTCCCATGGGGTGCCCGGCTCTACAATCAGACCAAATCCGGGAGAACAGTCGCATGGGTCATTGCCGCAATCGCCCGGCTCAGTAAACTGATATCTGTCCGGAGGTGTGATGGTTACTATGAGGTCTAAGACCGTTCTGTTTTGCGCGTAGCTCCATTCGTTTGACGGCAGGTTCACTTCCAAAAATGCACTGGTTGCATTGCCAAAAGTAAGTACCAGGTTGCCATCTGCTACGGCCCATGTATATCCGTCAAATCCATCAACTGTAAATGCGCCTGATCCTTCTACAGTGATTGTTATGCTCGGCGACAGGACATATCTTACAACACGACCAAACGGGCCGCCTAAATCGTTTGTTACTTGATTCCAGTTAAAGCCATCAACTTCTAAGCCTACGACAACGTCAGTGATGCCGGCTTCTAGTGTTGATAAGTAGCCAATGATGCCTGTTTCAGCGTGTTGGTCAACAGCACGAAGAATGATAAGTTCCAGGTAACTAAAGAAATGCTCTAAGTCTGTAATACGGTTCGCGTCGTTCCAGGTCAAGTTGCTCGCTGAGAGGGATAGCGCAGCACTCAGCGGGAAAACTTGTGCGGTTGCTGTCGGATCCCAAACGCGATGCGCCATGAACCATGCTTCCCAAACGGGTTGCTCTTCTGCCACTAAGTCAAAAAGAATTTGCGGAACTGCAACACCGGTCACATCGTTGGCACGAAGCAGACCGGACATGCCCGCCAGATTCGTTTCGCCCCAGAGGTTTATTGTGGTATTGCGTGCAACGAGTGCCGCTCTCCAAGGAAGTCCCCATGGGGTACCTGGTTCTTCAGTGGGAGGAGCATAGCTTCCATCTGCGTTGCGCTCAAGAATGAGATTACCATCTTCATCGTACACTCTGTATGCAAGGCTAGGCGGTGCTTGTACTACCACCCTGCCGCCACCTGGTACGTCAACTTCAGTGCCGTCTGGGAGTGTGACTCTGGTGTCTATGTCGTCTGGAGCAGAAACACTAATGCTGTCTCCATCTCTCAACATAGCTCCCCCCCTTGGGTATGTAACAATTCTGACACCATCAGGCCATACTGTTGTGCCTATACGTGAACCTCCTGGAACGCCTGGGAGTTCTGTAGGAATGACAAACACAAGCGTATTGTCACCTTCTATCTGTAGGTTTCTGTAGTCATAACCAACTATCGGTCCAGCACCCCAACCAATAACCACTCCTGATCCTGATTCGTTTTCTAAAGTTTTTAATACATTGTCTCTAATTGTTCCACCATTGATGACTACGGAAACTCCAGGTGCCAGAGAAAACACTCCCAAACCACCAGCGCCACTCCCAGCCGTATTTCCAATAATTTGAACATCATTTAGGAATAAATTTGAATTCGCATCTAGACCAATCCCTCCAGCAGATGCACCAGCGGCATTGCCTTGAATGAGTCCACCATTTATATGGATAGCAGAGGCTGCTTGATCTGAAGTCGCTATTGCGTATATGGCTCCACCTGTGACTCCCGCCACATTGTTTCTTATAATTGCGCCCTCATTCATCACGAAAGTTGAATGCTGTCCGTGGTGTGCCGCGGAATCATGCTCAGAGACAGCTACACCTCCACCTCTAGTCGTTGCAAAGTTGCCTTCAATCACGGCACCATTATTCATAACAAAAGTTCCTCTGTGAATACGAACGGCACCGCTCCACATTTGACGAGAATCTCGGATTACACTTCCAGCATTCATAGTAAATATGGCTTCAGCATTGTTAAGCGCCACACCTCCACCATAAGCCCAGCCACTTGCCGTGCTCACAATAAAATCCCGAGACCCATATGCACAATCCGGAGTAAGTTGTGAATAGTGCCATGCAGGCCAAGCAAAGCCAGATGGGCGATGCCCCTGTAATGTAATGCCTTCCTCTAGTGTCAAACTACCATTTACGGTAAAATGATATGCAGTGTTTCCAGCTAGCTTACCTAGCACCACGCCGCCCGGCACATCACTCATTATCACAACATCTGTACCTGAGTGAATATAAATCGCAGGCCCGGTTTCCATGTTAGTCATAACATTGACTACAACCTGTCTCCCGGCGGCGCGTGCATCAACAAATTGATTTACGGAGGTAATAGGTGCGCCTGTTGTTGTCACATTAGCTAAGAAATTTGCTTCACTTCCAAATACAACAGTAATCTGCTCTGCACTACCACCTGCGGTACGCCAAAGTTCATACCTCGTGACAACATTGACCCTTATTGCATCTCCACTCAACGCTGCAACACTCGCTGCTGCTTCTATCTCTGCAAGTAGTGCAGCTTCAGCCAATGCGAGTTCATATGCGTCGTCTGTATAGATCGCTTCTTCATCTATAGCGAGTTCATCGATATCGATTTCTTCTTCGGCTATAGCCGATTCTTGTTCATCTGCTTCTTCTGTAGCCGGTACATACTCATCTGTCAGAGGTATATATTCCTCCGCTACATATTCTTCTGTTGCCATAGCGCCCATTGTTGCGATACCAGATAGCATAACAACAGCGAGGAGCAGGCATAAGATTTTCTTACTTCTTTTCTGAAACATTAGTTTTTTCCTTTCTTTTCTTTGTTAAAAATTTTTACTTGCGTCACACGATTATTTCAATGAAATCGTGTCAACCTTTGATGCTTTTCAGTTGCGTTCACCTCCGTGATGCTGCTTTAATTTTAGAGCTTTTTACTCTTTAAGCGTTCGTTCTTTTGGAGGATAAACCTTTATTTTCTGCGTTGCAATAGGTTGTCGGCCAAACGTTTGAAAGCGTCGGTCAATGGCTTTGTTTTTTTTTGGGGGGGGCTATAATCAACATAGAAAATCCCAGGCAAATATGGGGTGTTAACTCCATGTTTGCCCGGGATTTTTGTTGTGTTGGGGTTCATTCGTGGCGATTTTAGAGCGCGGATGCGCTCTGTGAAATCTTTTTGAGTCTGTAGTTAATGCATCCAATTTTCTATTTTGAGATTGGTAATACGCTCAAAATGTTTCTCGTTGTTTGTTACTAAAACCATTTCATTACTCAGTGCAACAGCGGCAATGAGCATGTCGAAATCATCAATCAGCTTCCCCTGTTCTTTCAAATCTGCTTTTATTATAGCAAAGTTATCAATGGCTTTTTTATCAAAACTTATGACTTCAATTACGCTTTCAAGGTAGCGAACACGCTCCAAGTTTTTATCAACGTGTTCGGAGTTATATGCACCAAAAAGAAGCTCAGCTAAATTAAAACAAGATATTGCCAAGTCATCGCCGGAAACAGATTCCAGCTTGTCTACTATCTTTGAGTTTCGATTTAAGAAATAAATACAGATGTTCGTGTCTAGTAAGTATCTCATATGGCAACATCCACCGCCCTTGATACTCGGCTGTTTTCTATATCGGCTATTATCGTTTCTGTGTCTCTGGAATCTTCCCAAATACCTAATGTGTCAAATATACTCAGCAATCTATTGTTATCCTGTCTCAGTTCATTTTTCGGCTTATCCAAAAAGACAACGATAACATTTGATTCGTCAGGAGCAGTCACAGGTTCGTTGAAAACAATGCGCCCTTTTCTGAAAATTCCATAAACGGCATTTTGCATATATAGCCCCCCCCTAACTTATTTGTGACTTTATAGCCAAGTATATTATACCGCAAAGAGTAAAGGTCAGCAACTATGATGTAACAATTTAGCTCTTTTTATCTTCGAGCGCATCATTGTCTCAAAATTAAGCGTCCCCCTGGGCCACGTCACACGCGAGGCGCGGAGAGGTGCGGGGGGCTGTCGCTTGTTGCGAACAAGGTGACTATGTCGATGTGGTTATTTTGCAAAATGTCGCCCGGTAAAACCGATGGGAGCTCAACTCCCATCAGCTCAAGCAACGTCCAGCACTTTCGTGCTTGACATTTCAGCAATTATAGAATCTTGCAAATTGCAAAGGAATCCACGAAAACTGCAAGATTCCTCGTTTGCTCTGTTGCAATTACGATGTTCCATCAAGCAACTGCTTATTCTCAGCTCACCTTCAGTTGAAACAAATACTTCATAAACATTTATATGCTCTAAAGGCTTGCCCAGGCGATAGCCACCTTTTCTCCCTTTTTCTGTGACAAGCAATCCTTTTTTCCTCAACAGGTCTGCAATTTTTGCAAAAAAGGGATAAGAGACATCAGTGGCCTCCGCTATTTCTTTTCCTGTAAGAACCGAGTCGCTATGTGTATGTATGTACCGCAAAACGCGCACAGCATAATCCGTTGACATTTGAATTTTCAATTATTTCTCCTCCAAAATTTTTTATTTTTACACCAGATCTGCAACGCTCACGCCGAGCATATCTTCAACTATGTTGCTTTGCAGTGTTTGAAGAAACTCATAAAGCTTGCAATCTCTATTCTCGTATTCGCCGTCTGAATTTAGGCGCGGGCTTATATTGAGTTCGCCTTCCATCGCTGCAAACACATCATAGAAACTAATCTCTGTTGCCGGTCTACCAATCGTATAGCCGCCTTGCCGCCCTGGTGCATGTGCAACAAACCCGCTGTGCTTCAGCCGGGCTGCAATCCTTGTGAACAGCGGCGAAGTGATACCTATTGCTTTTGCAATGCTCTGCGCTCTATGGGCACCCGGATTTTCATGCAGATGCCGAAGAATTTGTATCGCATTATCTGTTGTAACTTGCAACAACATCCGTTCGTTTCTTGTTACCATGTTCATGTAATTCATAAAAACTTTCTCTCCATTTGCGTTTGCTCCGTGCTTGGCCGGTTTATATGCACCCTCATGTTGTAAGTGGTAGGACTTGCTCGATTGTAACCTATTTTTGCTCTGATGCAATAGGTTGTCGGGCAAACCTTTAAAAATGTCGATGAATGACTAAAAGAGTCTCTTTTCTCTTGTCTTATGTTCATTTACAATCAAACGAGCTTGATTAGGGGGAAATATCTATGAAGAAGTATGGCTATATCCGAGTCAGCTCCATCGATCAAAACGAAAACCGCCAAAAGGATACCATGGCGGCCTTGGGCATTTCTATTACTCAACTCTATGTAGACAAACAATCCGGTGCAGATTTTGATCGTCCAAAGTATCAACTGCTGATTCAAAAGCTAAAGCGAGGCGATTTGCTCTATATAGATAGCGTTGACCGACTTGGCCGCAACTACAAAGAAATTCTGGAACAATGGCGAGCGCTCACCAGGGACAAGGGCGTAGACATGGTGGTATTGGATATGCCGCTTTTAGATACGCGTCTAAACAAAGACCTTATGGGCACTTTTGTTTCTGATCTCGTACTCCAAATTTTATCCTTCGTGGCACAAAAAGAGCGCGAGGATAACAAAAGACGCCAAGCAGAGGGTATCACCGCCGCTAAAGCGCGTGGCGTTTGTTTCGGCCCGCCAAAAAAGCCGATTCCAGAAAATTTCGCTATGATTGTGAATGCATGGGAGCAAAAGCAGATTTCGCTGGAGCAAGCTTTTTCTCAATGCGGCATAGGGCGCACAACATTTTTCTATAGATTGCGTGAACATAGGCAAGCACAGATAGATAAATAGAGTCGCTCAGTTCGAAATAGTACGCGTTGTTGAACTGAGCGTTTTTTCTTTTAAATAGATAAATATACTAAAGTTTATATAAAAGCAATGAAGCGTCGGCCAAACGCAACAAAATGTCGCCAAACGACTGAAAGCGGTTGGCTTTTTAATTATCACTTACCAATTTATACCATATTTCAAATGGGGTTATCCATAAATGAAATATGAATATATTGAAAATAAATTGTTAAATGCCTATGTAGCGGTTTTGAAAATAATCGGCTCAAACAGTTCAACAACGCGTACTTTGCTGAACTGGGGAAATGTGTCAAACACACTCTCACACACTTCTACGAAAGGCCTGTTGCCCATGATATTAGCTATTCCCAATATTCTCTATTGGGCAATGATGAATTTTCTCATTCCCATTGTTGCAAAAATTTTAACTCAAAATTGGAAATCAGACTTGAAAGAAAACGTCTATATCATCTCCGCTACTGCACTCCTCACAATTTGTCAGCATATATTTTTAGCTTTCTCTGTTAATCAATTATCCAGCGGCTTTGTTGTACTCGTTCTCTTGCTTTTTTACTTCCTTAAAATAAAATCCTATTGCATAAAAAAGTCTCTCATCTTAACTTTGGGGGTCATCATAACCATAAGCGCACTTGGCCTGTTTGTAACAACTGTAACCGGCTTCCTTTTCCCTATCTATTGGGCATCCATTGTTACGCCTCTGTCGATGGCTCTGTCGGCGGCTCTTCCGCTCTCCTTTTTCTTGTTGGCTCTTCCTTACCTGTTCGGCAACATTATCATTACGATTCTTTTCGCTATTTTGTTCGTTAAAGCAACACGGAAATTGCGGGAAATAATCAATCAAAGCAAGAACGCCATAACCGCTCTTGCCATTGTCTCAGCCTCTCTTATTACTTTTATGCAACTGGCCATGACCATATTGCATTATCAATACGATTTCTTGGAGTTCATCACCTCTTGGGAGGTCTTTTTCCTGTTTGGCTTCATGGCTACTTTACTTGTAAGTGTTCTATTCTATGTAAGGTCTCTGCGCATCCAATCCGCTTTGCAACGAAAGGAGACCGAACAAGAACTCTTTCAGCATTACATAAGTAACATTGAACAAAATCTATCCACCGTGCGGAAGATGCATCACGATTGGAGAAATGTGTTTCGTTCTTTCTATAGTTTTGTGGAAGAAAAAGATTTGGAAGGGTTAGAGCGGTATTATTTATCCAACATCGAACCTGTCTTTGCAGGCATTGTAAAAAACGAATTCGCACTGGGCAACTTTGGGAAAATTAAAATTCCGGAAATCAAGAGTATCCTGCTCTCGCATTTTATGCGCGCCCAAAGTCTGGACATTAACACCACCTTTGAATCCCCCGACGAGATCGACCATATCCCTGTAGATTCCATTACGCTTGTGCGTATGTTGGGCATCATTTTAGATAATGCCATCGAAGAGCTCACAACACTCGGCGCCGGGAAGCTTATGCTCGCCTGTTATAAAGTTGGTGCTGGGGTAACTTTTGTGGTGCAAAACACTTGTAGAGCGGATATTCCTCCATTTCATGAGCTAAAGAAACTCGGTTATTCAAGCAAAGGTACGGGTCGTGGTATAGGTCTGAAAAATCTGGAAGAACTCATAACCGCTCAGTCAGACACCATGACACTTCAGACAACTATCCAAGATGGACATTTCGTTCAAAAGTTACGAATTGGAGGGGCATAGATAGATGTTACATATACTTGTTTGCGATGATGACCCAAAGCAACTACAGCACATGGAGCACCTCGTTATCAAGCACATTGAGGCGCAAGGCGTCGATATGGAGCTGGTCGTGTCAGCGTCCGGCCCGGAAGAAGTACTGGAATACCTAAAGGAGCATCCAGATAAGCATGGGCTTTATTTTCTTGATGTCGATTTGCAGCATGAGCTAAACGGCATTGAGCTGGGCTCTATAATCAGAGAAACTGACCCTCTGGCTAAAATCGTATTCATCACTACACACGCTGAACTGGCTCACCTTACTTTTGAGAACAAGGTCGGCGCAATGGATTACATTCTCAAAGACCGCCCGACAGATGCTGATGTCCGAACCATAGAGTCTATTTTGGCGGCATATAGTCGATATCTTGAAGAACAGGCTCATGAGCCGCACTTTTTCAATGTAAATGCTAATGGCGAGATTTGGAGAATCCCTCACAATGATATTCTTTTCTTTGAGAGCCATCCTAAAATAGAGAAGCGCGTTATTTTGCATATGGTTAGTGGTGAACTAGACTTCCGTGGAAAGCTCCATGAGGTTGCAGAGCATGTTCCCAAGTTCTACAGTTGTCATCGTTCTTTTCTCGTAAATCTTGACAATATCACCCATATCAACAAGACTACAAAAGAGGCTTTCTTTTCAAATGGTGAGTCTGTGCTCATTGCAGCACGGAAGATGTCGGCATTTGTTCGGCTGCTTGAAGAACAAGATAGGTAGGGGCTATCTAGCCATCCTGCTTTTCTGCACTTTTCGCCATACGCTTGGCGCGAGCCGCGTTGCCAAATCGGTTTGTTCCTACAACCCCTATGACAATCGCAATCGTTCCTAATAGATGGTACCAGTAAAGCGACTCTGCCAGAAAAATCGCTCCGGCAAAAATGGTCACCGCGGTTGCCAAGTTCGAAAACACTACAACTTTAGTAGATTCTACATACTTCAAAGAATAGCTTTGAAAAAACGCTGTGCCAAAAACACCTGCAACGCCAAGAAACAGCGCCGCCATAAGGATTCGCCAATCAGCAAGCGGAGCGAAGTACTGTGTCAGCGTTCCGGTCGATATCCTCACAAAAAGCAGTGCGATATTGAAAGTAACAAACCCTGTTGCCGAAACCAAAAAAGTTATGGTGTGCGCTGAATATCTCCCTGAAACTTTGCGCAGCATGATGGTTATGACTGCCAGTGTTATGGCCGTCAGTGCAGACAGGATAATCCCTCTTAAATTAAACACTTCCAGGCTTGCGCCTTTCATCACCATAATGAAAATAACCCCAGAAACTGAGGAAATGATAAACAGGATTTGAACCCTGTTTATTTTTTCTTTAATAAATATCGATGCCAATACTGCCGCAAAAATAGGGCTAAGGGCAAATATAATGCCATACTCTGCAGACGGGATTGCTTCGAGCGCAAGTGTTTGCAGCGTGAAGAAAACAATTGCATATACTATCATTACAGGAAATAACACACGTACATCTTTCCATGTAATGTCAATTTTCGCCTTATTGAATATTATAGGGATAAGTGTGCCAAGAAAAGCAAATGTCAGTCTGTAGGTCAGAATTTCTAGTGCGGTAACACTCCCTACAGTTAATCTGAGCATCAAAGGATTAAATCCTATGATTGTATATGCAATAACTATAGCCACATATGCTTTTGCTTTATTCGAAAACATAATGATTACCTTCTTTCTGAGGTGAGGGCGTGTAAAGGAGACTACACTTAGGTAATATAGCATCTGTAGTACTACAAGCGCAAGCTGCAAAATTACCGCTGCATTGCATATTTCAATTCATTTGGCTTATAACTCTGATTCGCTTTGGTTATTAATAGTGATTTAATTTTTCTTTACCAATTCACTACACACTGGTATAATAAAAAAATATACTAGTCTGAGTAAGTATTTATGTATAACTATAATTTAAAAAGTAGATTACATGTAGCTGAAAGGAGCGGTTTACTGAGGATATTCGTACCGGAAACAAGTTACTTTATAGGAGGAGAAAAATAAGAATGAAAAAGTTTAAAAAAATCACTGCATTGATTATGGCTGCACTCATGGGACTTACGATTCTGGCTGCTTGCGGCCCGTCCCCTGCTGCACCCGGAGACGAGGGCGCTGCCGAGGCTGGCGGAGGCACCGCTTCCTTGCTGGACGAAGTTGCACAACCCGGAGAGGTCACCATCGTTGAGGCAACTCCACCTGTTGGCGAAAATGTGCGTTTTGCGGAAGAAATCGATATCATTTATGATATGAACATTATCGCTGTTTTAAATGCCTTTTTGCCAGGTTCTACCGCACCGCCACATCGTATGGCATTTACACTCATGTATGACACGCTTATTGATCCTCCTCTTAACTTAGGTGATGACTGGCTGCCACGCCTGGCTACCTCATGGGAAACCGAGGACTATCAGCACTTTATCTTTACCCTGCGTGATGACGTATATTTCCAAAATGGAGAAAAATTTAACGCAGAAGATGTTTTCTTTACCGTCGCTATGGCACATGATAATCCCGGCACAATGTCCCATACTTCATGGAGAGGCGTTAATATGGTAAACATCATAAACGACTATAAAATTGAAATAGTCTTGGAAGCTGTTGATGTTGACTTTCTGCACCTGCTCTCACTGCCCGGCGCACACCTCATCAATAGGGTCGCCGTTGACGCTGATCCTGAGCGCGGATGGTGGGTAGGAACAGGCTCATATATAATCACTGAATTCCACGCATCTGACTTTTTAGTGCTTGAGGCAAATCCAAACTATTGGGGTGAGGCACCCAGAACACAAAGGCTCATTTTAAGACATGTTCCGGAGGCAAGTGCCCGTACAATCATGCTTCAAAATGATCAAGTCCAGGTTTGCTTCTCAATTACCCCCGCAGACAAACCCATGTTCCAGAACGATCCGGAAAACTTTTCTGTTTTCCCATGGGTGCTCACAAGTCCTAACTTCCTTACATTCAATTTCAACGACCCTATCACAGGCTGCTGGTATTTCAGGAGAGCTGTAGCGCACATTGTTGACCCCGTCACTGTTGCCAGAGCGGCAAATGGCGACTGGGCATTTCCATGGGAGCATGGTACAATCTGGGGTTTCGGTACAGAATTTATGAACTACGACATACCGCTTGTCCCATATGACCCCGATTTAGCCAGAAGCTACCTCGAACGTTCAGTATGGAATGGTGAGACCGTAGACCTTCATGCTGCACATGTAAATAACATCAGAGCCATTGAATTCTTGCAAGAAGAATTCAGACGCATCGGCGTTCCTATAAATATCATCACATCAGACGTTGCCGGTCTTGCAAGCGTTGCAACATACCACAACAACACCTCTCAGATGGTGCTCCACGTTGGCACGCTGACTGACAACGCTTCTTCCATCAGAAACTTCCTGCTTCCTGGCTCGGCAACCAACAGATCATCATACAACAACCCCAGGATTTTGGAGCTGCTCAATTTAGCCTCTGCAACCGGCGACAGAGCCGAGCGCGAAGCCATCTATCATGAAATCCAATGGATCGCATCCGACGATCTCGCATACATCTGTGTCTACATGATGATGCAAGCGGCTGTAACCGTTAATGGCGTTGGCGGAATGATTCTCAGGTCTGACAACAACAACGATATAAGAGGTATATACAGGATCATTCAAGACTAGAAACACATCCGATGAGCATACCGCATATCCTCAATTTGGGATACATCTACAGGGTATCCCAAATTGAGGGAACTCGGGCAGTTATGATGGTTTCATAAATTCGAGGGGGTAAATAGGATTTGATTCGTTTTATATTGAAGAGACTGCTGATGCTTATTCCCGTTCTGATTGCAGTGTCTTTTATCGTTTTTACACTAATGGAGCTTGCGCCCGGCACAGTCATAGATCCCATGATTGTCGGTGAAATGACCGAAGAGGACATCCAGGCACTGAGAGAACAATTTAATTTACATAGGTCAATGTTTTACCGTTATGGCCTTTATATGTTGAATCTGCTCCAAGGCGACATGGGTGTATCGTATATAAACCAGCTCAGCGTGTGGGACACATATATGTCAAGACTTCCGAACACATTGCTGCTTTCATTTACCGCACTTTTTATAGGCTCAGCCATCTCTATTCCTCTTGGAATCCGCGCCGCAAGACATGCGGGAACCATAACAGATAACCTGACCACAGGATTTACACTGATTGGGCTATCCATGCCGCACTTCTGGATTGGGCTTTTATTGCTGCTTTTGTTTTCGCTTCAGCTCAATTGGCTGCCTGCCGGAGGCAACGACCATGGAATCCGAAGCCTCATACTGCCGGGTATTTGCAGTGCGCTTGTTATGACTGCTGTCGCAACAAGGCAAACCCGCGCCAGTATGCTTGAAGTTTTGGGCGCGGATTTCCTGCGCACTGCAAGGGCGAAGGGTGTTCCGGAAGAAGTCGTCATCAGAAAACATGCACTGAGTAATGCAATGATCCCTACTGTCACATCAATCGGCGCTTCGTTTTGCGTTCAGCTTGCGGGCTCTGCTGTCATTGAGCAGGTCTTCACGTGGCCCGGCGTAGGCCGTCTGACCATAGACGCCGTAATAGGTCGAGATGTGCCCATGGTTTTGGGTTGCATCATTCTCACCTCAACCATGTATGTTCTTGTCATGCTTATCGTTGACATTCTGTATGCTTTCCTTGATCCAAGAATAAAAGCTCAGTATGTCTCTGCCAACAAAAGGAAAAGGCGTGCAGGAACAGCTACCCTGGCTGGCAAACGGTTTGAACCAGGATTGCAACCGGCATTAGTTATCGGCGGCGATTTGGATGAATCTGACGCTTATCCGGAATCAGACGAGGCTGAGGCTGGCGTTGTCGTGAAAAGTGTTTTGAATCCGGCGCTCATGCCGGGGGCGCTGAGTCCCGATTCAGTTGGGGCACTGCTTGATGCTGTCCGCCCATCGGTACAAGACAAAAAAGCAAAAGAAGATTCCGCACCGCCGCAAAAGAGCTTCGTTACTCGGCAATTTTCAGCCGAAGAGCAAACTGGCGCAACAACAAGCATAGCACCTGACATTGAGGCGCTTGCTACAAAGAAGCACAGGAAACGCAGTCAATTTGGCGACATTCTTTTCAGTCTGAGCAAAAATGTCGGTGCGATGACAGGCTTTATTATAATCTGTTTTATTTTTCTTCTATTTATAATATCCTTGTTTATTAGTTGGGAAACGATCACCGCAACAAATGTTATGAACATACATGCACCCCCCAGTTGGCGTCACCCATTCGGTACCGACCAGTTGGGAAGAGATTTGTTCTTGCGTACGATTTATGGCACAAGATACTCTCTGCTCATAGGATTTAGCACTGTTGGTGCCGCTGTGATTATCGGTTCTTCCCTGGGGTCGTTTGCTGCCTATTTTGGTGGGAAATTGGACGAGTTCATCATGCGTATTTCTGATATTCTGGCTTCGATACCGGGGCTGCTTCTGGGCATGGTTGTTGTTTCTGTGCTTGGACAAAGCTTGCAAAACTTGATTATAGCTGTCGGAATCAGCTATATTCCTATTTTCACCCGAATGTCACGAGCTTCAATACTCACAGTAAAGAACAAGGAGTTTGTTGAGGCCGCCCGGGCAGTTGGTTTGTCACATGTCCGCATAATCTATAGTCAGGTATTGCCTAACGGGCTGAGTCCCATCATCGTTCAAGTCACAGTAAACTTAGGTCACGCAATCTTATTGGCGGCAGCGCTGTCGTTCCTTGGCCTGGGTGTGCCTGTGCCGCATCCTGAGTGGGGTGCATTGATTGCGTCCGGCAGAGCTTTTTCTCTGTCGCATCCGTGGTTGATGTTTTTCCCGGGGCTGTTCATCATGGTTACGGTGTTGTCCTTAAATCTGCTCGGCGATGGGTTGCGCGATGCTTTGGATCCAAAAATGAAGAAAAGATAGCAGGAGCAGAAAAAGGCTGTTGCAAAATCAAAAGCAGGTCACCCCCTACAAGCAACTTGCTGATTCATCGCAGGGGAGCGGCCTGCCGGCGGCCATATTTTTTAAGCTGACGGGAGTTCGACTCCCGTCAGTTTATCCATCACATCAACTCTTCAGCAAACTTTTTTATGCGCTCATCAGAAATAGTGCTGAAATACTTAGTCTTTTTTGTGACCAACCTGATTACTATCCGCTCAAACAAATTGCATTTATCTGGATTAAATACCCCTCCGATAAAACTTTTGGTTGAAGCTGCCCCTAATATTTCCGGCGAAAAATTTGAGACAAAGACCTCCTCACTTTCACCGGCGCTTATCCCCGATAAAAACAAACCAAATCGCTTAGAAACAAGCTGACTTGCATTTTTTGACAGATATGATTTGGCTTCCTTTCGGATTGACCCGGCATAAACTGAGCTGCCGAAAATCACACAGTCGAAATCCGCAAGTGACACAGTATCTGCGCTCAAATCGCAAACTGTCGCATCAGGGAGAAGCTCTGCAAGACGCTCTGCAATATCTTTTGCAGCGCCATGCTTGGTAGCGTAGAGTATCAATGTTTTCATAAACGCACTCCTTACTATTTTCGTGCATGGATTTTATTTTTAGGATATGGTATCATGTAATGGATTTATTGCATGGCAAAAATGTATTGTGAGAAAAGCGTGTTTGAAATGGAGGCAAAATATGACTCAGGTGCGTAAACTAGTAAGCGTTGCAGACATGTCAAGGGCTTGGTGGGAGCAGCTGTATATGCAATGCTGTGATATAATAGCCCGTCCTGAGACCTATGCGGACACATGCAGAGGCAAACTTTTTGCCTCCATGTTTTATGAACCAAGCACACGGACAAACTTTTCATTTCAAGCAGCAGCACAAAGACTTGGCGCAGGGGTTTTCGGGTTTTCAGACCCTTTGGGTACCTCTGTCTCAAAAGGAGAGACACTTGCCGACACAATAAGAATGACCGCATCGTATTCAGACACAATAGTGATCAGAAGCCCTCAGGAAGGTGCAGCGACAGCGGCGGCGCTTTATTCGGAAGTTCCTGTAATAAACGCCGGAGACGGGGGGCACTTTCACCCGACACAGACGCTCACGGATTTGGCAACCATAGCCATTGAGCGAGGAAGTATCGAAAACCTCAAAATAGGCATATGCGGAGATTTAAAGCATGGCCGGACAGTGCACTCACTGGTTGACGCAATGGGTATGTTTCCGGGGATAAGCTTCTACCTCATATCACCAAAAGAACTTTCTTTGCCGGGATATATACTCAAGCAAATAAAGCTGCACGGGCAAAAACACGTGGAGTCAGAGCGTCTTGAAGCCTGCATATCTGAACTGGATATTCTATATATGACCCGTGTGCAACGCGAACGGTTTCACGATGCGGCGGAATATCGGCGGCTTAAAGACGTTTATATTTTGACCAAAAAAATGCTGAGTGGGGCAAAATCAGACCTGTTAATCATGCACCCACTTCCCAGATACGGTGAAATTACGACTGATGTGGATGATGACCCGCGTGCAGTTTATTTTCAACAGGCGAGATACGGCATGTTTATTCGCATGTCGCTGCTGTTAGAGTTTATGCATCTTCCGAGGCAGTTGCCGCCGCCGGTTACATTTGATCTTACAACTTTACAATGCAACAATCCTGCCTGTGTCACACAGTCAGATGTTTACCTGCCCAAGCTCGTATCGCAGCTCGGGGCAGATAGATGTGGCTATTGTGACAAAAAGTTTCCGTTATTGAGCTTTTAGCAAAAGCCCTACCGGACAATGGTCACTGCCCATTATTTCGGGCAAAATAAATGTATCTGCGACCACATCAACAAGACGATCAGAGCCTAAAAAATAGTCAATGCGCCAGCCTATGTTTCTTGCTCTTGCACTCCCCATGTAAGACCACCAGGTATATGCATCGCGCAAATCAGGGTTTAACTGTCTGAAAAAGTCGGTGAACCCGGAACCCAGCAGCTCGGTCATCTTATGACGTTCTTCTGTTGTGAAGCCTGCATTGCGTTGGTTTGACTTGGGGTTTTTAAGGTCTATTTCCTGATGGGCGACATTTAAGTCTCCACAAATAATCACGGGCTTAGCTTTGTCGAGGTCCTTTACATAGTTGCGAAAAGCCTCCTCCCATTGCATACGGTAGTCGAGGCGCAGCAATTCTCTTTTTGAATTGGGAACATAAACACAAACAATATAAAAAGTTTCAAACTCCAGAGTTATCATTCGCCCCTCTCGGTCGTGCTGCTCAATGCCCATTCCGTAACTTACCGATAAAGGAGGGGTTTTTGTAAATATGGCGGTGCCTGAATATCCTTTCTTTTCAGCACTGTTCCAGTATTCATGATAACCTGACAGCTCAAGTTCTGCCTGTCCTTGCTCCATTTTCGTTTCTTGCAAACAAAATATATCAGCATCTATTTCATTAAAAAAATCCATGAATCCTTTTTTTAAACAAGCCCGTAGCCCGTTAACATTCCAAGAAATCAACTTCATATAAAGCACCATGCCTTTCCAACAACATTTAAACTTAATTTATGCCAAAAAACCGTTTTCCGTTTTCCATGGTGATGGAGGCGACCTCCTCAACTGAAATCCCACGGATTTCTGCGACCTTTTCAGCAATATAGGGAAGATATAGAGAGCTGTTTCGTCTGCCACGTTTTGGTTCTGGGGTTAGATACGGACAGTCGGTTTCGAGAAGGAGCCTGTCCGCAGGCATATTTTCAACAACCTCAATAGAGCGCCTGGCATTTTTGAATGTAATGACGCCGGTGAAAGATAGATACCAACCCATGTCAAGGATAATCTTTGCCGTTTCCCAACTGCCTGAAAAGCAGTGAAAAACTCCGGTCAGATCTGGATAATCACGGATGATATCCATAGTGTCGGACAGCGACTCGCGTTCGTGAATAATCACGGGCTTCTTGATGGCTCGTGCAAGTTCCATTTGCTCACGAAAACGCAGCTTTTGAATCTCGGGCGGTGAAAAATTATGATGAAAATCAAGCCCGATTTCACCGACAGCCATTGCTTTTGGGTGCGCAAGTAGCTTTTCAAGCTCGAAAACAGTATTGTCAGACATAGACTTGGCATCGTGCGGATGCACACCAACCGAAGCATATACAAAAGAAAATCTGTCTGCAAGTTCAAGGCTGATCTTTGAAGATTTCAAACTGCTTGCAGAATTCATGATGAGTGTGATGCCTGAGTGGGGCATAGATGCGAGCAACTCATTGCGGTCATCGCTAAATCGCCTGTCGTCATAATGAGCATGTGTATCAAAAAACATAATATTTTGGCCTCCGACATAAAAAATGCTTGCAATCAGGGTTTTAGTGTGCTAGAATGGCTTTCACTGTGAAATGAGAAGGTTGGATTTTTAGCGGACTTGCAGTTGCTGATTTCGCTGGGGTGTCTGGTGCTTCTCGAATTATATTAAATTTTCGTTCCGAAAGGATTTGATATCATGCAAATGGTGTTTGTTATTATCCAGCTCATATCCTGCATAGTACTTATGGCAGTGATAGCGCTCCAATCAGGAAAAAACTCAGGGCTTTCTGCACTTAGCGGCGCAAAGTCCGACACATATCTAGCAAAGAATAAGCAAAAGTCACGGGATGCGCGGCTTGCGCTTGCGACAAAATGGTTTGCCGGAGCATTCGTGGTGCTTACTGTTGTGTTGAATATTCTGTAGGCCATAGCCCCCTAAATAATAATTGAAGCAAACGAGTGTCCGGCAATGCCGGACACTTTTTATAATCAAGCGAAGAGAGCGTCGCGACCGAGGTTGGTCGGTCATGACCGAACGAGCGCAGATTTCACAAGGTTCAAAACCGCGCGGTCTTTGCCGCGCAACACGCACGAAGTGCGGGGGCCAGGGCTCTGCCCTGGGGTTAATACCTTTTATTGCAAATTCCCAAGACGGTCATTGTGGCCAAACCTGTCCTGAATCTGATTCAGGAAGCCACAATCTTATTACTTTATTATTTCGCCTGTTGGATTGGGCCCGGAAATTGCCGCGCCGTTGAGCTCGTCGTAGTCGATATGCATGAAAGTTGCATACTCTGGGTGTACCCTAGCCACCACTTCATCAAAAATAAGCGCACGCTCTCCCGAAACTTTAACCTTCACAATTTGCTTATCAACCAAGCCGAATTTCTCGGCATCTTCCGGGGTGACATGGACATGGCGCTTTGCAACAATAATGCCCTCGCCTATCTCGACTTCTCCCTCCGGGCCAATCAGCACACAACCCGGACTGTCGCTTACATCACCGCTTTCGCGGATAGGAACATCTATAAATCCCAGGGCAGTTGCATCAGTAAAGGACAACTCTATCTGATTGGCACTGCGGGGCGGACCGATGATTGAAATATCAGCGGATCTCTTTGGGCCAACGACTGTCACTTTGTGCGGTGTGGCAAACTGACCGGGTTGGGTCAGCATTTTTTTGACTTCCAACTCAAAGTCTTTGCCAAAAAGCACATCAAGGGTTTCGCGAGTAAGGTGGCAGTGTTTGCCGCTACCTTCAATAATTACATTAATTCCAGACACTCTATATCATCCCTTCGAACAAATAATGTCCACTTTAGCATTTTTTGCTGCAAAGTGCAAGTCAAGTCAAATATTCATAAAAATTCAAATTATTCTTCACTTTGATAAGTGCTTGTGGTAAAGTAAAAAGGTGAAGTGTTTGACTGCAAAAATTGGAAAAGAGACTCGCAAACCGAAGTGTACGAAGTGTTCATTGCTTGCATAGGCTGCTGGTAGCCTAAGGAGGTATGGCATTGAAAATTGCTCTTGGAATGATCGTGAGAAGTCTTGACTCAGATGCAGAACTTATGCGCTTTATTAATAATTCCGAAAAATTTGGGCATAAGATAGACTGTGTCATCGTTGCATACACTCGCAAGTTAGATCCGGATGTTGAGGGCAGACTAAAAAAGAAAATACCTTTTTATGCAATCGACATAAACCATCCGCAATATTGTCATGACGAATTTTGCCGCTTGGGGGTATCAGAAGAATCGACGCAAACCTTGCTGAAATGCCCCATTGATACAGCGCAAGGTCTGGTGCCGTATGGCTACAACCGAACCCTTGTTGTTGTAGAGGCAATAATTCGCAAAATGGATATGCTCTTTTTTGTCGATTCAGATGTTTTGCCGGACGTACTGAAAAATACTCCGACAGGGCCGGTTACAGCCGAGGTTGATTTTTTTGGAGCGCATCTGAGACACATAAAATCAAACAGCATTACAACAAGCGAATACAGCGGATACAATATCCTACCGCACGCATCGTTTGATGGCATGGAGGCCTTGTTGGCCGGAGTTCAAAAATCGAACATGCTTGAATACTGGAAAAGCAGTGAAATCCACAGATGTCTTGCGCTCCAATCCGAAAAACGCATTATAGTACGCAGCACGAAAGTGCTTGGTGGGAACTGTGCGTTCAAGTTATCAGTGTTTGCGACCTTGCCGCCGTTTTTTTCAACATACTACACATGTGATGGGATGTTGTTTCTTGGTCGTGGTGAAGATACATTAATCGGGGTTGAAATAGCCAAGGCAGGCGTAGCTTGTGTGGATATTGGGCTTAACCCTTTGCATGATACATACAAAAACTTTCCAAAAGAGCCGGACTTGCTGGGCGACCCAGATGTGCAAGAACGGCTCTATTATGCGTGCACAGGTTGGGTAGGAAGAAACCCATTTCTCAACTATATACTGGGCAATGACTTAAATGAAACCAGAGCGTATCAGCGTGAGCGGCTCATATTGGGAATGGCTGCGCTTTCAAAATATACTTCAAACCCTAAGTTTAACAGTGTAATAAAAAACTTTGATGAAAGTTGGGGCAGCATCGGAAGATATATGAACGAGCATGAGGCGCTCTTGGAAGCTTGGAGTGAGTTTACCCGAAAAATTGGATTGTCCAAATAGCGCACAAGAAACTATTTTGCGAATCAAAGGCTTTGACGAGTGTTTGTGCAATTGCGGTGAAAGGAATGTATGCGATGAAAGTACTCATGATAAACCACTTTCCGTTGACGGGCTCAGGCAGCGGAACCTACACAAGAAACATAGCAGTTCATCTGATGAAAAAGGGTCATGAGGTCAGTATTGTGATGCCGGAGAATGCGACTAAATTTGCAACGATACCGGGAGCCGGAATATATCCGGTGTTTTTCACATATGATGAGGAACTTGTAAATGCGTTGCCGTTTAATTTCCCTTGTTTTACGACACATCCACGCAGCACAATGACATTTTTTGATTTGAGCGATAGTCAGTTTAAAGCATATCTTTGCGCATTTGAAACGGCGATAAACAAGGCTGTGGCAGAGTTTAAGCCTGATATGATACATGTCCAGCACATATGGCTTCTGAGTTGGCTTGCAGCGACAACCGGGGTGCCCTATGTCATCACCGCACACGGAACCGACCTGATGGGCTATAAGCAATGGGTGCGGTTTAGAAAATATGCGGATGAGGCTGCGCGAGGTGCAAAAAGGATAATCACAATCTCAAATGACAACGATGAGCTTGTCCGTGAGATATTCCCAGACTGCTCCGCAAAAACGGTATTTATGAAAAATGGATATGACCCTGAAAGATTTTTTCCGGAACCAAAGACCAAGGAACAGATACGTGAACTCATTGATGTCAAGCTTTCTGACAAGTTAGTGTTTTTTGCAGGGAAGCTGGCGTACTTCAAAGGTGTAGATACCCTTCTGGATGCAGCAAAGTTGTATGAAGGTGAGCATCCCGGCAAGATTTTGACGATAATAGCCGGTGACGGAGAGTTGTCGGCAGCGCTTAAAGACCAAGCGAAGAAGCATGCTTTGCATAGAGTTCATTTTGTCGGACATGTCGATGTATCTCAACTTCGAAGCCTGTACAGCACGGCTGATGTCACGGTTGTGCCATCACGCAGGGAGCCTTTCGGGCTGGTAGCAATAGAAGCGCTGGCCTGCGGCTCGCCGGTTATAGCAACGAATCAGGGAGGATTACCAGACATAATAAATGATGAAGTTGGTGCGCTTGTTGAAGTTGACGATGCATTCGGACTATCGGACGCAATTTTAAATGAGCTTTATCGACCGGACAAGGCACAACGCAGGCTTAGCGCTGCAAAATACGCATTAGATAATTATACACAAGAGTCGCTTATGGACACGCTCATAGAAATATTCAACTCATAGAAATCACATTCAGAAGGGATGGGCAGTGTATTATGAGAAAAGTTGTTTTGATTCCGACGTACTGGTCACGTGAAAAAGCGGAGGGGTGGCAGGAAGGTGATGCGGTTTATGATCACCCGACACCGCTGGATGATGAAGGGACGCTGGCTCGTACCCTTGAAAGCATGAACAAACTGACAGTAAAGGACTTCAAACTTGTGTTGCTTATATGCCCGACAACTCCTGATGTTGCGGATGCGGCCGAAAAACGTGTGGTAGAAATTGTACGAAGAGTAAACTTGAAAGCCGAAACATATATATTTACCATTTCAGATTTGGCACGTATATCCGAAATCATATACGAAACAGACACGATGCGCAGAACGGCATCGCTGCTGTCAATGATAGGGTATGCAAACGTCAGAAACATGTGCTTGTTATGTGCAGACATCCTTGCTGCCGATGCAGCAATCTTGATTGACGATGATGAGGTGTTTGAAAAAGCCGATTGGATTGAGCGGTCTGTTGAGTTTCTGGGCAAGCGGATATACGGCGATGTCGTGTATGGCATGGCGGGGTACTATATCAACAAACATGACCAATATTATGATGATGTGAAATCTGAATCGTGGATGACCCATTGGGATCGATTTGGAACAAAGGCAAAAGCGTTTGATGAGATAATAGGTTGCCCACCCCGTGTAAAGCGCACACCATTTGCGTTCGGCGGTGCGATGATTATTCATCGTGACATGTTCCAGAGTGTGCCTTTCGACCCACATGTCACAAGAGGCGAGGATATAGATTATCTTATAAATAGTAGGATGTACGGATTTTCATTCTTCTTAGACAACACCTTGTCAATAAAGCATCTACCGGTTCCCAAAAAACACCCTCAATGGAAACGTATACGTGAAGATATATATAGATTTGTTTATGAGCGGGCGAAAATAGCAACGCAATACAAGACAGGGAATATGGTGATGGTCACACCGGAAGATTTTGACCCATATCCCGGTGAATTTTTGCGTGAGGACTTGGATGAGAAAATTTTCCGCTCTAACATGATGCTGGCAATCGACTATATGCTAAGCGATGATGCAGAGGGAGCGGCAGAGGCGCTGAACAATATCGCCATCAGCAAGAAAGATGCAAAACCAAACTTTGATGCATTTTCAAGATATCGCTCAAACCAGAAGCTTTGGGAGCAAATAAGCACTATTGTATCTGAAAAACGTTATGAATTGCGCAAAATAATGGAAGCGCACAACCTGTCAGTCAGGCCTATTCTAAGAGATGAACTAAGTCAACGCCAGCTCGATAGATGCGATATAATAGCCGAGCTTCGCAAGACATTTGCTTTTGAGCTGAGCGAAGAACGGTGGGCGAGTTTTTCGGAGCTGTTTCATGTTAAGACATTTTATGAAAATGAAATGTTGTTCCAAAGCGGCGATTACAACAATACAATGTATATATTGCTTAAAGGAGAGCTGACGTTGTACTCAGGCTCCAGAGATAGTGGCGGAGAGATAGAAATTGCATGGCTGAAAAAAGGAGATGTGTTGGGCGAGAGTTGCATGACAAATCAGCCCTTTACGCTCAGCTGTCGTGCAACGCAGTTTACCGAGCTTATCGGAATTGATAAGGAGGACATAATGAATCTGGTATCGTCAGACCCGAGTCTGGGTGTGGTATTCTTCCAGCAGGTGTTGACAAAGGTTGTTGAGAAACTGCGTAACAGCAATCTTTATAATTCCAGTATAGGCGGCGGTGCTGTTTTGGATACGTTCATTGAAAGACATGAGTTAGTTGAGAATTGAGAATTGAGCGTGTCAAACAAAGAGAGTGCAAAACAAAGTGACATTTGATATAATCGGACGTGATAATTTTGAAAACGTAATTAGGAGGGCCTAAAATGAAACACTGTGGTCTCGAAATCAACCTTAAAAACAAACCGGAACTTGATTCTGAATTTATACCCATGTATCAGTTCAATGAAACCTTTCTAAAAACAGCAACAGAGCCGTTTGAAATAGCTATTGAAAGAAATGACAAGCAAATTATTGTGAAATCAACGCGTGTCCATGCAGATGAGGCGCACGCAGAAGCTGACCACTACTACCTCGAACGCCTGGTCAAATTCGAACTATGGCAAAAAGGCGGATTTCGAGTATATGTCAAAGGAGACGAGAAACTATACAAGCACCTCAAAAAGACATTTGCTCCCGGAGGCAGACGTGCTCAGGACGCAGAATTTTTTGGAATACTCTATCAAAACGAGTTTGAAGTAATAAAATGCGAAAACCTACCCAAGCCATATGAGATAAAAAAATCCATAGGCGGTCATTTTGACGGGTGCAGAATTGGTTTTGACGCAGGTGGAAGTGACTATAAAGTATCTGCTGTAATAGATGGCGAGGCCGTATACAGCAACGAGACGGTCTGGAACCCAAAAATCAACAGCGACCCCGAATATCACTATAACGGAGTCATATCAGCGTTTAGAGAAGCGATGGGGCACCTTCCGCGTGTAGATGCGATAGGTATTTCCTCTGCGGGGCTCATAGGCAATAACCGTGTATTACATGCGCAATTGTTCCAAAAAGTGCCGAAAGAGCTTTTTGAAAAAAAGGGCAGAGAGACATATATTCGCGCTGTGAAAGAAATAAGTGATGAAGTGGGCAAGGAAATACCATTTGCAGTTGCAAATGATGGGGATGTTGCTGCACTGGCAGGCTCAATTAGCCTGAAGAAAAACAATGTACTCGGATTGGCTATGGGAACAAGCTTTATTGGCGGATTTGTGGACAAAGAAGGCCATCTCTCGAATTGGATAAGCGAATTGGCCTTTGCGCCGGTTGATGCATCACCAAAAGCGGCAATGGACGATTGGTCAAAAGATATTGGTGTTGGCGTTTCATACTTTTGTCAAGAGGCAGTAATCAAACTTGCACGCCCCGCAGGAATCTCTCTTGATGGCATCGACACGCCAGCAAAAAAACTCTCAGCAGTTCAAAAATTGCTGTCAGAGGGACATGAGGGCGCTGCGGCGGTATTCCGCTCGATTGGCTGCTATCTGGGTCATACGGTGCCATACTACTATGATGCGTTTAAGGCTGATACTATTTTGCTTCTGGGTCGCCCTGTCAGCGGCAAGGGTGGAGATATCATTTTAGCGATGGCAAAAACCGTTTTGAGTGAAGAATATCCGGATATAAAAGTTGATTTGATGCTGCCTGATGAGCAAACACGCCGACTAGGGCAATCAGTCGCAGCCGCAAGTCTTCCTGAGATCAAAAAATAAGGAGCAAGCAGGAGATGCTTATTGAAAGAGTGCAGATACTCATGAGCGACGGGGTGTTTAGAAAAGGCTCAGTAGAATTTGACGAGAAAATACGAAGGGTTACGGTGTCCGAGAGTGCAGATGAACATGCAGGCCCATACTTGATTCCCGGGCTTATTGATGTTCATACTCATGGTGCGCTTGGCGGCGATCATGTCGATGGCTCTGCAGAGAACTTAAATAAGATGGCTGAGTTTTATGCAAAAAACGGTACAACATCATTTTTGGCCACAACTTTGACCGCAACTGAAGAAATGCTCTGCAAAGCAGTGCATAATGTGTCGTTGCACGAGCGCCCTCAAGGTAGCGCACGTTGTCTTGGTATAAATCTGGAAGGCCCCTTTTTCTCGCACGAAAAAAAGGGCGCTCATCCTGCCGACCTGCTCAGAGGGCCTGATATATCTATGTTTGAACGTCTGTACAAACTGTCGGGAGACAAAATCAGGCTCGTATGTCTGGCTCCGGAGCTGGAAGGAGCGCAAGCGTTTATCAAAGAAGTGTCGCAGGTGGCAAAAGTATCATTAGCACATTCAAGCGCGGACTACAAAACAGCAATGCAAGCATTCGAAAATGGTGCGACTCATGTCACGCATCTGTTTAACGGAATGAGTCCGTTTTTGCACCGCGATCCAGGCATTGTAGGGGCGGCGCTGGATGCAAACGCTTTTGTAGAAGTGATTTGCGACGGATATCATTTACATCCGGCAATCATCCGAGCAATATATAATATATTCCCCGAACGTGCATGTTTGATAAGCGACTCACTAAACTGCACAGGACTTCCTGACGGAAACTATGAGTCTGCCGGGCTGCCCGTGGTTGTTAAGAATGGCAAATGTATGCTGGCAGATGGCAGCACCCTTGCAGGATCGACAATAACGCTGCTCAAAGGTGTCCGTATTGCAGTGTCTTTGGGCGTGCCTTTGGCGAAGGCTGTCACATGGGCTTCGGCACACAGCGCTCAAACACTGGGGATGGAAAGGGAAATAGGGTCGATTGTGCCGGGAGCACATGCGGACATGGTTCTTTTGGACAGCGAGCTTAACATACAAAAGGTCTTTGTTGGGGGCAAAGAGGTAGCATAACTTAAATGAGATTGCGAGTCAGGATCGCAATGACGGAGGGTCTTTATTGGTCAAGCAAATACACATGGATAGAGGAGATACAAATGGATATTACTTACAAAGAAATTCAAGATACATTCAATGCATTGGGCAAAACGGAAGCCTATCTTAGTGAAAGATGGAGCGAAATTTCAGGATTTCTTTCCGGAAAGAGATTCCTGTTTGTGGGCTGCGGTTCGAGTTTTTCGTTGGCAAAATCTTTGGCGGCAATATGCAACATGCATGGTGGTGCACCCGCCTCTGCACTGGCCGCAGGTGATATTCTGCTTCATGCCGGTCGTTATAAGGAAATGGCCAGCGATGCTACAGTTGTGTTTATATCGCGCTCAGGCCGCACAAGTGAGCTGATTAAGGCGCTTGAAGCGCTCCGCTCTTTTGGGGCATCGCTGACAGTCATCTCATTGCTGGCGGCAGAGGACTCACCGCTAGGTGGCATGAGTGACCTGGCTCTTTGTACGCCTTGGGCATTTGATGAAAGTGTATGCCAAACACGCACCGTAACAAACTTTTACTTTATGGGTGCTTACATTTGGGCGAGATATTCAGATGATCAGGACACTTTAGACGGTCTGAGCCAAGTGATTCAATCCGGATCTGATTACATGAAAAGAGCTGAAAAATTAGCAAAAGAATTAGCGCCTTTGCAATGGTCTCGTGCAGTGGTATTGGCGGATGCTGAGCTTGAAGGTTTGGCTGAAGAGGGGGCGCTTGTATTTAAAGAAGTGTGCCAGCTTCCTGCCAATTACTATCATTGCTTGGATGTGCGCCACGGGCCGATAGTACTATTTGGGCAGCAAACACTTGTGCTGATTGCGCTTGGAGAATCAAATGAGCTTGAGCTCAATCTTTTGGCAGACTTGAAAGCTAAAGGATCAGTTGTAGTTGCATTTTCCGATGCGGCAGCAGATATACCGGATATGAATCATATAAGCTATGGTCATCCCCTGACCCACATGGCAAGAGGCATCCCCTTTATCCTTCTGTGCCAGCTTACAGCATACGAGAAGTCGAAGGTGACCGGTGCAAACCCTGACCAGCCGACCGGGCTGGATTCCTGGATTGCTTTGTAAGGAGAGCGTATGAATGCACAAACATATTTTCGAGCGCTGATTGATAGTCAAAAATCAAACGAGCCATGGGGGATTGCATCTGTTTGCAGCGCCCATCCGCTTGTAATCAAAGCAGCTATGGTAGAAGCGATTGCTCATGATGCGCCGATTTTGATAGAGGCTACTGCAAATCAGGTAAACCAACATGGTGGATATACTGGCATGGTACCTTCCGATTTTCGGGATTTTGTATACACGATTGCGGAGGATTGCTCAATTTCGAGAGAAAGGGTTTTGCTAGGCGGTGATCACCTTGGTCCGCACCCCTGGCGCAATGAACCTGCCGACTACGCAATGACAAAGGCTTCGGAATTGGTTGAAAGTTATGTTCTGGCGGGGTTTTCAAAAATACATCTGGATACCAGTATGCACTTAGGCGGAGATAATCCTGATGTCCCGCTAGATGATGAGGTCATAGCAAAGCGTAGTGCAGCGCTTTGTGCAGTTGCGGAGCAAACCGCAGCATCGCGAGGACTCAGTGGACCGGTGTACGTGGTTGGAAGTGAAGTTCCGCCGCCCGGAGGCCCGACAACGACCGAGGAAGAAGAAAACGAGATTCGCCCCACTTCAGCTGATGCGTTTTTATCTGCATACAGAGCCTATCAGAATGTTTTTGCGCAAGCAGGCTTGCAAGATGCCTTTATGCGCACGATAGCCTTTGTTGTTCAGCCCGGTGTAGAGTTTGCCGGAGATGTGGTGTTTGATTATAACAGGGAAAATGCGAGCGCATTGTGTGCTGCACTAAAAACCGTGGATAGCCCAATCGTATTTGAAGGGCACTCCACGGATTATCAGACGATAAAAGCTTTGACAGAAATGGTTCACGATGGAATTGGAATATTGAAAGTAGGACCCGGGCTAACATTTGCGCTCAGGGAAGGTTTGTTTGCTTTGGAAGCGATTGAGCGGGAGCTGCTCAAAGGATCAGAGGCTCCTTTAAGCAAGTTTTCTAAGACGCTGGAGCGCGTTATGCTCAAAGATGACAAGGATTGGCGAAACTACTACAAAGGAGATGAGCATAGCCTTTATCTCCAGCGCCGGTATAGTTATTATGACCGTGCACGTTACTACATGGGGAAGCCAGAAGTGCAAGAATCAGTCGAAATTTTGCTCAAAAACCTGGAGAAAGTAAATATCCGTGAAGACATGATCAGCCAATATCTGCCGCTGGTTTACTGCAAAATCAGAGCCGGAGAGATAGAAAACACGCCAGAGGCGATTTTGCTGGCTCATGTCCGACATACACTAAATGTGTACCATTTGGCGTCTAAGCCTAGGCCGGTCTAAAAGTGCTTCTCTGCATAAATAGCGCCGTAACGGTTAAGTTCGTCATACATGATGGCATTAACGTCATCATGTAACGCATAGATACCTGTTGCGCAAGGAATGTATGGGCCCAAAGGCATGTATTCATCAATAGCTCTGCGAACCTCAGAACGAATCAGCGCGTCATCAGCAACAGGCAAATCGATTTTACCCATATCGAACCCACCCATAAGGCAGAGTTTTCCTTCTGTTTGTTCAAATATTTCAGGGATATTATCCTGAGGCAAAACACCCTGCCACATGTCCATTCCGATATCGACCATGTCTTTTGCAAGAGGTGCAGAAATAGAATCGTTGTGGTGTTGTATTAAGACGCCCCGTGACTTAATATATCCGTAATAACGTGCAAAATGCGGTTTTATCATTTCGCGCCAGACTTCTGGCGATAGAAATAGGCTGTTTTTGCTACCCCAGTCATCATGTGAGTGAATCATGTCGGGCTTCATATGATCAATGACCAGCCCTGCGGCGTTAATTTTCCAATCCGTGTATGCGCTCAGCAAGTCATACATGGATTCCTGCTCAGTGAGGTAATAGATAAGCGCATCTTCAAAGCCCATCATATAGTGAGAGAATTCGAACATGCCTATGAGAGACGGGAACTGTACCAACAGATTTTCTCTGTCAAGGTTTGGAAACATTTGATCTGGAAGTGACCAATCAACGTTGTCAAAGCTGGGAAAGGTCACGAAGTCACGCCAATGTTGGATGTCTTTTATGACTTTTTTTTCTTCCGTAACAACGGGAAATGGTCCGGGTTGATCTTCCGGAAAATCATAGGTTACGCCCCATGCATCAATAACACCTGTCTGGCCGCGCTGTGCGCCGCCAAGTGACAAAGTTACAGCATCCCACAAGACGGGTCGGAAAACAGGATTTTGATTAAAGCAATCCCACGTATCCCCCAACCACTTAGGGTTGTCGTTTCTCATAAGGCGAATAAAATTTTCTTTTGGCGTTGACATATAAACCTCCAAGTATTTTGATAAAATTCCTAGACACGGTTAAAAATTGTATCAAGTTTTTTTCATAATTGCAACACACCGGTAATATATTACTCTGATAATAAAAAAATTGGTGGAAAATTTTGATAAAATTTAAATAAAGTATAGAAAATTCTTTGCGACTATGTTAACATTGCAAAGTATTTTAAGAACATACTTCAAAGTTTATGGCAAACATGCTGAGAAGTGTGTATAAAATATGTACATATGTCAAGTGTTGGTGTTGGCGAACAGACGAGCACCATGCTGCGCACTTAACAAATGATTGGTTACCGCCTTAGGGCGGTTGCTGAATAAATTTTGAACATCAGGAGGAACAAATGAAAAAAGCATTAGGATCAAAAAAAATGATAGCCCTCGTAATTGTCTTGGCGCTTGCAATCGGTATGGTTGCTGGTTGTGCGCAAGATAGTGGTGGCACAACAGCGCCAAGCGGTGGCGGTGGTGGCGATGCACAAGCTCCCGGCACTGGAAGAACCAGCATTCGTGTGGGTTATGTAGGGCCACTCACAGGGCCACAAGCCTTGTTCACAGTTGGCATACGTGAAGCTGCTGAAAGAGCTTTAGCTATTATCAATGATGATCTCGGTGGGATTTACTTTGAAGGATATGGATACCTTCCGCTCGAAATGTTTTGGGGCGATAGCGAAACCAACTCTGTCAGAGCAGCAGAAGTAGCCGACAGATTTGCAACAGTAGAGAATGTTGACTTCTTGGTCGGTCAGTGGACTCCACTCAATGCGATTCCGGTCTCGATTGCTGGTGAACGTCACCAAATACCAACACTTGCAGTCAATGGCCCTGCAGGCTCATGGCTGGAAGGCGGCCCGTACGAATGGGCGCATGGCATTATGTTTAATCTCCAAATTCTAACGCACGAATATTTTAATGCATGGGATGAACTAGACACAAACAGAAGAGTAGGACTCATCCTTGATGCGTCTGTAGACGGTGTTGTTCTGGCTCGTGATGTTGCTGAGATTGCAGCAGAGCGCGGATACACAGTAGTAGACCCGGGTCGTTTCCCAGAAGGTACAACAGACTTTACAGCAATTATTACAGAACTCATGAACAACGATGTTGAGCTTTTGGTTGCTACGCTTGATACTCCAGGATCAGTTACGCTTTGGACACAAATGCTACAACTTGGATTTGAGCCGACAGCTGTTGTGCTTAACAGAGGTATGCACTTTGCATCTGACGTAGGCACATTGGGTGGAGAGTTTGGTGGCACGGGTCTTACCATGGGAACCCAATGGGCTGCAGAATTCCCGTTCACATCTTCACTTTCCGGTCAGTCAGCAGCAGAACTGAGCGAGCTATTCACAGCAGCAAACAACAGATCGCCTGATCTTGTTGTCGGCTGGGACTGGGCTATCTTTGACATCTTGCACGATGTATTTACCCGTGCTGAATCACTTGAGCCTGAGGCGATTCTCCATGCACTGCACACAACAGACCTTCAAAGCGCTTACGGCCACATCCGCTTCAATGAGGACAATGTCAGTATCACACCAATAGTGCTTGGTCAATGGATAGCTGATGACACATGGGGGTATAAGGAAGTCATAGTGTCGTCACAGCACTTCAATGTAATTCCGTCTCAACCAATCATTCCGCTGCCTTGGTCACAATAAGCACTTCTTATCCAGAGTGCTTTGGCGTTGAGTTAACGCATAATTAGGGAGTATCTATCCGGGATTGTTGCCGGATCAAACGGAGGCAATTCCGGATAGACACGAAAAGCAATTGCAATAATCTTTAAAGGGGGGAGAGTAGCTTTGCAATCAGTTCTCTCCGCACAGGATCTTGCCATCTCCTTTGGCAGTAATCATGTGCTTAAATCCGTAAGCTTTGAGGTTGGACAGCCTGAGATTCTCGGAGTCATTGGTCCAAACGGTGCCGGAAAGACAGTGCTGCTGAACATACTGACCGGAATATTGAAGCCGAATAGTGGGACTGTACATTTTATGGGACGCGATATCGCAAACATAAAGATTACTGAAAGAGTTCGCATTGGCTTGGGTCGCACATTTCAAATCCCGCGTTCTTTCGAAAATATGTCAACTTATGAAAATATTTTAGTTGGCGGTGTTTATGGCGACAATATAAAAGAGAAAGAAGCCGGACGTCAAGCTGTAGAGATAGCCGAGCGCATCGGCTTGTCTTCGCATATCAACACAATGGCTGGGCGACTGGGGCTGCTTGATCGCAAACGCCTTGAGATAGGCATTGCGCTCGCTTCGCGCCCAAAACTCTTGATGCTCGATGAAGTGGCAGGCGGACTGACTGAAAGTGAGATTGCCGATATCATAAAGATAGTCAAGGATATCAAGGCACAAGGGATAAGCGTTATCTGGATTGAGCATGTCCTTCAGACAATGATAGATGGTACCGACAGAGTCATGTGCCTTGCTGAGGGGCAAAATGTCATCACAGGATTACCCCAGGAGGTAATGCAATCTAAAATTGTCAACGATGTATATCTGGGGGTGGATGAGGATGAGTAACAAATACATCATGCAGGTAGAGAAACTCAACATTCACCATGGCGATCTTCAGGCGATACACGATGTCTCTATGAACTTCGAACGCGGAGCAGTGATATCTATCATAGGTGCAAACGGCGCAGGAAAAAGCACACTGCTTAATGCGCTTGTGGGTCTTCATAAACCAACAAGTGGGAAGATAACTTTCTGTGACGAAAATATCACCGGAATGCTTACAAGCAAAATCACGTCCAAAGGTCTTTCTATGACCCCGGAAGGTAGTGGCATTTTCGAAGATATGACGATAATGGAAAACCTGCTGTTAGGGTCTTATCTACCGGAAGCCAAAAAGGTACGCAATGAGCAATTAAAGCTGGTTTTTGAGTTATTTCCTGTGCTTAAAGAAAAGGAAAAGCAGTTGGCGACTTTCCTTTCCGGAGGTCAACGACAAATGTTAGCTATTGCTCGTGCAATCATGGCGAAGCCAAAAATGATTATTTGCGACGAGATTTCATTGGGCCTTGCGCCTGTGATCATTAAAGATATTTATCGGATTTTAAAAATGATCAACGAAACCGGAGTTACACTTGTAATTGTTGAACAGGAAGTAAAGCGAAGTCTCAAATATTCTGACTATGCATATGTTTTGGTTAAAGGGCGTGTAGTGATGGAAGGGCCTTCACAAGAGCTGCCTGAGACAGAAGTGAGTAACGCATATTTTGGAATTGACAAGTATAATTAGTAAACAAGTCTAAATTTCATCCAATTGATTTGAGGTGAGCCTATTGAACGTAATTATTCAGGCAATCGTAACAGGCCTCCTGCTTGGCGGTCTGTATGCATTGGTCGGAGTGGGGATGTCAATGATATTTGGCGTCATGAAGCTGACAAATCTGGCACATGGTGACTTTATGATTCTGTCATCTTTTATAATAGTAGTTTTCTTGCAGCATGTTACAAACAACATGTTTGTTGCGTTGATTTTGACTATAATTGTGATGCTGTTTTTTGGCACCATCGTACAAAAATTTCTAATTAATAGGGTCATTGACAAGGGCGCGGATTCGCCGCTTCTGGTTATGTTCGGCTTGTCTGTTATTATCCAAAATGCACTTTTTTTGATATTTGGCCCTAACGCACAGATCATCAACACAGAACTCATGCGCACCAATATAGTGAGCACCCAAATGCTTTCGGTTTCTGCACTCCATTTGGTGAACTTTCTTGTTGCTGTAGCAATAATAGTAGCACTAACGGTAATCATGAATAAATCTTCGCTTGGTCGTGCCATACGCGCTTCTTCGAGCAATATCAAAGCAGCGGAGCTCATGGGAATCAACACCAAACGGATGTATATATATGCGATGGGCTTGACAATAATCGTGACCTGCGTTGCAGGGCTTTTAGTTGGCTCTACTTTTATGTACTTCAACTTTACTGGAACACAATATCTCATCATCGCATTTGGTGTTGTTGTTATCGGCGGTATGGGAAGCTTGATGGGAACACTGATTGGTGGCATGATTCTTGGGTTGTCGCAACTACTTGGCGCAACATTTTTCGGCACCCCATATCAAACACTCAGCGGATTTCTTGTGCTGCTGATCATTCTTTCAATCAGACCGCAAGGCCTATTTTCAAAAGCGATTCGCAAATAAGAAGAGGAGGGCAGATAACCCTTGAAAACCTTACTTGAAAATAAGACAAACACCGTTAAGGTTGGTGTAGTAATAATCGCACTGGCTCTGCTTGTGACATTACCGAACTGGGGCACAAGGGGCATGATTCCTATTTTTACATTAATTATGATTTACATTGCCTTTGGGCAGATGTGGAATCTATTATCCGGATATACCGGGCTTGTTTCTCTGGGTCAACATGCATTTATCGGATTGGGTGGATATGCGCTAGCTGTAAGCTCAGAACGATTTGGCCTGCCTCTTTATGTAGGGTTTATCATGGCAGCTATTGTATCGTTTTTATTCGCACTAATCATCTCTGTGCCGATATTCAAGATAAAAGGTGTATATTTCACCATTTGCACATGGGTTGTAGCGCATTCTCTAGGGCTATTTCTGAGTACATTGGCCTTTGTCAACTATGCGATAGGGATTAACATAAGAGCTACGTTCAGGTTGCCTACATCCACGATTTATTATGTTGCATTAGGCGTGGCAATTGTCTCGGTTTTGGCAGTTTACCTATTGCTCAGATCCAGATTCGGATTGGGATTGATGGCGATGAGGGATGATGAAGATGCTGCCGAGGCACGCGGTGTAGCCTTGTACAAAACAAAGCTGAAATGCTTCTTGATTTCGTCGGTTATTATGGGCGTAGCCGGAGCTGCAATGTTTATGAACCTTGGGTTTATTTTGCCGGCCTCAGCATTTGGTATTGACTGGACTATCTCAATGGTCATCATAGTTATTGTTGGTGGAAAAGGCACTATAGAGGGGCCGATAATAGGCGCGGTAATTCTGGTCATGTTGCGGCAATGGCTCTTTGACTTCCCGGGATACAGTATGCTGATTCTCGGTGCGATTGCGATTATCCTTATTTTGGTGGCACCAAAAGGCATTATGGGGCTTGTGCATAGATTCACTGGTGCAGAGTTCTTTTCTGTGCGAAGAAGACCAAAACGAATAACTGAGCCTAAATAATATAGATTAAAAAGGAGAGAACATAATGCAAATTACTGCTGCTGTTACACACAAACTCGGACAGATCTCAATTGAAAACCTTGAACTTGCTCCGCCTAAGTCAAGTGAGGTTTTGATAAAACTCGTAGCCTGTGGCGTATGCCATACAGACCTTGCGGGCATGAATCAACTCATACCGGTCGCATTGCCTGCGGTTTTCGGTCATGAGGCAGTTGGCGTTGTTGAGCAGGTCGGTGATGGTGTTGATACGCTCAAAAAGGGAGACAGAGTCATCGTAGGATTCCCCTCATGCGGCACTTGCCCATACTGCATTGAGGGTCGTCCGTATGCATGTGATAACCTCAATGACTTGTTTTTCACAGGTGCATACAAAGACGGTACACACAGGCTGAATCAAAATGGCGTTGAGGTTTCGTCGTTCTTCAGTCAGGGCGCTTTTGCTGATTATGCTATTGTAGATTCAAGAAATGCAGTGAAGGTCGATATAGACTCGGACGATGAACTGGCGAAACTCTGTTCACTCGGATGCGGTGTGATGACCGGTGCAGGTTCAGTCCTCAATAGGGCGAAGCCCGAGCCTGGATCGTCACTTGTTGTATTTGGTTGCGGTGGAGTAGGCATGAGTGCGATTATGGCTGCAAAAATCGCAGGATGTAGCACAATTATAGGTGTCGATGTCCTTCCGGCGCGGCTTGAAATGTCACTTGAGGTTGGCGCAACACATGTGATTAATGCCAAGGAATGTGATGCCGTCGAAGAGATAAAGAAAATTACAAACGGTGGAGCGAACTTCAGCATTGAGTCTTCCGGAGTTCCGGCACTTGCACTTCAGGCACTGAGTTGTCTTCGCCGTACAGGGCTTGCAATACTTGCAAGCGTTACAGGTCCTGCTGAGGTAAGTGTTCCTTTAGAGCCTTTGCTTATGAATCCGAGTGTAACGCTTGCCGGACTTACAGAGGGTGGATCAAACCCGCAGGTTTTTGTGCCAAAACTTGTGCAGTACTACAAGGAAGGGCGTTTGCCGGTTGACAAAATGGTAAAGTTCTATGATTTTAAAGATATAGAAAAGGCTTTGGCCGACACAGAAAGCGGAGTGACAGTCAAGCCGATACTCAGATTTTAGATAATTATAAAACCAAGGGGCGAACGCCAAGTTCGCCTCTTAGTTTGTTTGTCAGCGTTTTTGTCATTTAAATAAAAATATTGATAGCCCCGATAACCGCACCGACAAATCCACCCAGAAGCATAACATAACGCAACTCTTTCTGAACAACCGACAAAACAAGCTCCTCAACCTGGAGTGCACCCATTTGTCGGACTTTTTCAGTGATCATGCCACCCACATCAATGCTTTCGACAATAGGCCTTACCTGAAGCTTCATAAAACGTGCATGAACGCCACAAATCAGCTTGTGCAAGGCGGCGCTGTCCGGGATTATTTCGGCTACAATATTTGCAACCGGCTCATGAGACAAATCAGAAAGCTCCTCCTCAATCAGAGGCATGATAAAACTTCTGCCATTTTCAAGCACATGTTTTTCTATTTGCTCAGCCAAGGGTGCGGCGATTATAGAAATAACATTTTCATCAATAAGTTTTGCTACGACTGAGTTTCCAAACCGCCCTTTTGTAATGCGCCCACCCTGCTCTGAAATTAATTTTTCGAGATCGGACTTGAGTATAGCCGCTTGAATGCGCACACAAAGCTCATCCTTTAGCTTTTGAAGATGCACACTTTGCAAAGCGTCTGCATCGCTAAGGAACTCCAATTTTGTATTTGGATTTAAAAGAGCTGCGGTTACCCCATCGGCAACTGCGCTACCAAAGCTGTCCGATGTGAATAGAATTTCAAGGTCATCGGCGTTGAAAAACTGATCAACGATTGCGCTGCCCAGAATTCCTGCCAGCTCATTCTTGCGTCTGGGCACGATTCCCGGGGTCAGTGGTACACGAAACTTGCCAATCATTATCGGGTGTATAGGTCGGAACAACATCTTTATTGCAAGAAGATTTGTGCTGTACCCTATCACAGCCCCTATAAGCGGCGGGAGAATTATATTTATAATATTCAACAAAACACTCCTTAGCCTAAAAGGATGGGTTGCAATAAATGAGTAACAATAACCCTAAATTTCGACCACCTCAGCGCAATGCGTAACATTGCGTTTTACTTTTTCATCAAAAGATACATGATCGCTTTCTGGACATGCAGCCGGTTTTCGGCTTCATCAAAGATTTCCTGTGCATGTTCCTCAAAGACTTTTTCGGTGATTTCCTCACCCTTATGCGCAGGCAGACAATGCTGTATCATGCAGCCCGGATTCGCCAACGCCATTATTTCATCGTTTATCTGATAGCCCTGGAACGCTTTTTGACGCTTTGCCGTTTCTTCTTCCTGTCCCATCGACGCCCATACATCCGTAAATATTACATCTGCCCCGACTGCTGCAACTTCGGGCTTGTCGGTGAGCTCAAATCTTCTGCCCTTGACGGAGCTTGCAAAATCCAGAATCTTTTTATCAGGCCTGTACCCTTCCGGGCAGGCCACAGAGACATCCATACCACAAGTCAGGCACCCTGCTATCAACGAGTTTGCGACATTATTTCCATCTCCTATCCAGCATACTTTCAGACCTTCAAGCTTGCCTTTATGCTCACGTATGGTCATTATGTCCGCAAGAATTTGGCAAGGATGTTCAAAATCCGTCAGCCCGTTGATTACCGGAATGGTCGCATATTTCGCCAGTTCCTCAACCTCTTCCTGCTCAAATGTGCGTATCATGATGCAATCACAATATCGGCTCAGGACGCGAGCTGTGTCTTCTATTGGTTCTCCACGCCCCAATTGGCTGTCTGCATTTGAAAGAAATATCCCATGTCCACCAAGTTGGAATATACCGGCTTCAAACGAAACTCGTGTGCGCGTGGAGTTTTTTGCAAATATCATTGCCAAAGTTTTTCCGGAGGGAAAATCATGCTTCACACCGGCTTTTTGCTGTGCTTTAAGTTTATCCGCAGTATCCAGGATTAATGTTATATCATCTGCTGACATACCAAGTAGTTGTAACAGGTCTTTTTCCATTATGGTTATATCTCCTCAGTTGATTTTGTCCTTATAGGACGGATTTGAGTATTTCAAGGCCTTTGTCCATTTCCTCATAAGATATCGTCAATGGTGGAAGCATTCTGAGCGCATCAGCACCGGCTGTCAGCATCAAAAGACCGTTATCCACACAGGCCTGAGCCGCATCTTTTGGTAAAACCCCTTTCATTGATACGCCGATCATCAATCCCTTGCCACGAATTTCACCAACAGCAGACTTGTTCCAGCCCTTTATCGTATTTCTTATATATTCGCCTTTTTTCGTGACCTCTTCAAGGGCTGCATCGTCCAATTGCCTCAGCACCTCCAGAGCACCTGCCGCTGATACCGGATTGCCTCCGAATGTGGTTGCATGAGTTCCTGGAGTCAGCACTTTTGAGCATTTTTCATTTGCAATAATCCCACCCATCGGCAACCCACCGGCTATGCCTTTTGCAAAACTTATAACATCAGGCTTGATTCCGTATTGCTGGAATGCAAAAAGCGTTCCGGTTCGTCCGACACCTGTTTGAATCTCGTCAACCAAAACAAGGACATCTTTGGATGCGCATAAATCGGCAACTGCTTTAACATATTCTGAATCGAGCGGGAGCACTCCGCCCTCCCCCTGAATCAGCTCAATCATTACAGCGCAAACATCATCGGTAAGTTCATTTTCCAAGCACTCAATTTCGTTTGCAGCAACATGCTTAAACCCTTCCGTGAACGGAAAGAAGAAATTGTGAAAGGACTCTTGACCGGTAGCCGAGAGGGTGGTGATTGTGCGCCCATGAAAGCTTTGAATAAGGCTTATTATCGTGCTTCTGCCTCTGCCGTACTTGTCAAATGAGTATTTACGCGCAAGTTTTATCATTCCTTCGTTTGCTTCACCGCCCGCATTTGAAAAGAAAACATTTTTCATCCCAGTGCGAGAAGCCAGTTGCTCAGCAAGCTTAACATAGGGCTCACTGTAATACAGATTTGAAATATGCTGCAACTTCATGGCCTGAGCAGTGATTGCATCGACCCATTTTTTATTGCCGTATCCTATGGAGTTAACGCCGATGCCGCTTGTAAAATCTATATACTGCTTTCCCTCCGGGCTATAGAGGGTAGCGCCTTCTCCACGCTCTATTACAGCATCAAACCTACCGTATGTCTGCATAACATTTTGTGCATCAAGTGCTTTAATTTCAGTACCAGTCATCTCTTCCTCCCAATCTCTGGTGCAATGTTTCGAACCAACCTAAACATCGCACTAATAAATCATTGTTCCTGCACCCTCATCGGTGAGCATTTCAATAAGAATCGAATGCGGTATGCGCCCATCCAGGATGTGCGTCCGCTTCACGCCGCCCGCTATTGCATCGGCACAGCATTCTACTTTGGGAATCATGCCATTATCAACAATTTTTTTATCCATGAGACCTTGTATCTCATCTGTTTTAATCACCTTTATAAGGGAGTCTTCCAAACCTTTTTCGCGCAATACCCCACGGGTGTTTGTCAGTAAAATCAGTTTTTCTGCGCCAAGCGCTATGGCAAGCTGCGCTGCCGCCGTGTCGGCATTGACATTATAGGATGTGTCTGCATCGACTCCATATGCAACAGTCGCTACAACAGGGATATGACCATCGTCAATTGACTGAAGAACAACTTCCGGATTGACCTTGATTATATCTCCCACATATCCATAATCCTCTTTGTCGCCTTTATCCATGCGTTTTGCTTCAAATAGCTTGCCATCAAGCCCACATAGTCCAATCGCACTTCCACCTTTACGCACAATAGTTGATACAAGATCTTTATTTACTTTTCCGCATAATATGCCTTGCACAACCGCCATGGTTTCTTCATCGGTATAACGCAGCCCATTGACAAACTTCGACTCGATGCCAAGACGGTCGAGCATTTCATTGATTTCCGGCCCGCCCCCATGGACAAGCACCGCGTGTATGCCCACCAATTGCAGCAAAATCATATCTTCAATAACTGCATCAAAAAGCTCCGGGCTGATCATTGCGTTGCCGCCATACTTTATTACAACAACTTTGCCTGTGAATTTTTGTATGTAGGGCAGCGCCTCAACAAGGACTTTCGCACGTTCGAAATTATTGTTTGGCATAATATTCTCCTATGACCTGTAGTCACCGTTTATTCTGACATAATCATATGTCAAATCACAACCCCAACACGTACACGAAGCATTTCCCTCATTGATTTTAATATCAATTGTTATTTCATGCTCGGTTAGGATTTTTTTTGCCAGCTCTTCGTCAAACAAAAGGCCTCGTCCATTTTCGCAGACAACGATGCGCCCGGCGCTTGAGCTAAACGCAACATCAACACCATTTGGGTCAAATTCCACTCCCGAATAGCCCATCGCACATAACACTCTGCCCCAGTTTGCGTCTGCTCCGAACATCGCGGCTTTCACCAAAGAGGATGAAATGACTGATTTAGACAGCCCCTCTGCATCTGCCTCACTACCGGCACCGGAAACCACACAGGTTATGAGGTGGGTCGCCCCCTCTCCATCGGCAGCAACCATCTTCGCAAGTTCAATACAAATGGTATTGAGGGCCTCGGAAAAGATCTCGTAGGCTTTGTTTTGCTGCGTTATTTCAGCATTCCCAGAAAGCCCGCTCGCCAGCAACGCTAGCGTATCGTTTGTGGATGAATCTCCATCAACAGAAACCCGATTGAAGCTCATATTAGTCGCCGCAACAAGTGCCTTTTGAATCATTTCGGGATTTATCGCACAATCCGTTGTTAAAAAACCAAGCATCGTACCCATGTTGGGATGAATCATACCGCTACCTTTGGCTATTGCGCCGATTCGCACGGTCTTTCCCTCGATCTCAAACTCAACGGCGAGCTCTTTTTTTGTCAGGTCTGTGGTCATTATCGCCAATGCTGCGTCATCCGAGCCATCATATGATAGCTTCGAAACCAGCTGCTTTGTGCCATTTTCAATGACTTCCACAGGAAGCATTTGCCCTATGACTCCAGTTGAGGCCACAACGATATCATCCGCACAAATCCCAAGCTCCTGCGAGACAGCAATGCACATTTTGCGTGCATTTTCCTCACCTTTCGGCGCACAAGCATTCGCATTGCCGCTATTTGCAATAATCGCCCGCGCCCTGCCATTTTTGAGATTTTCCTTAGTAACATACAGCGGCGCTGCCTTTACTACATTTTTTGTATACACTGCTGCTGCTGCACATGCGCAATCAGCGACAATCAATGCCAAATCTTTTTTGTCTACGTTGTTTGTTTTGACGCCGACATGAATGCCTGATGCTCTAAATCCGCTTGCGGCACATACGCCGCCCTTTATATATTTTAAATTCATAATCCTTCTTCCTCGTTAAATCCGAGCATTATATTCATATTCTGCACAGCCGCCCCCGATGCACCCTTACCCAAATTGTCGAGCTGGGAGGTCACTATTGTTGTCTCGTCATTTCCGCTCACTGTGATGCGCAGCATATTTGTGCCCGCACCCCAATTACTCTCAAGCGTCCCGCTCCCAAGCGCAGGTGCAACAGTCACAAAGCGTTCATTTGCATAGTGTCTTGACAAAACCGCAAGAATCTCTTCGGCAGTTGGTTTTCCGCTCAGCATTTTGTTATGCAGCATAATCGTGGCCGCAATTCCGCAATAATAATCATCTACGATGGGGCAAAATACCGGTGGGTGTGAAAGCCCCAATACTTCTATAATTTCTGGCAGATGTTTATGTTTTAGATTTAGCCCGTACATTCCCGGAGCATACATACCGGGGCGCTTTTCCTCTTCATATGCATGTATCATTGATTTTCCGCCGCCAGAATATCCTGTAAGCGAAATGCAACTCAACAGATAGTCACGAGGCAACACCCCTGCTGCAATCAGCGGGTAAGCTGCTGCGATAATCCCGGTGGAATGACATCCGGGGTTTGAAACCCATCTGGCATTTCTAAGCTCTTTCCTGCGTTCTTTCGAAAGCTCAGGAAATCCATAGACCCAATCCGAAGCAGTTCTGTGCGCAGTTGATGCATCTATTATTCGGGTGTTGTTGTTTTCGACAAGAGCAACAGATTCTTTTGCCGCCTCATCAGGCAGGCAAAGAAATACAACATCCGCACTGTTTATCATTTCTTTGCGCAATCGCACATCCTTGCGCCTTGCTTCGTCTATAAGCAAGAGTTCTATGTCTTGCCTAGAACCAAGGCGGTCAAATATTTGCAAGCCGGTTGTCCCTTCCCGGCCATCGATAAAAATTTTCGGCTTCATTGCTCACGCTATCCTTTCATAGGGATGGGCATCGAACCCCATGATACCAGACTGTGCATATTTATGCAACACCATTTTTATGGAATAGTATACAAAATGCACGGCCTTGCAAAATGTCATTTTGTCAGTAAACGCTATTTCCAATTGATTTCGTCTATTTTCTCGTGAATGACCCCTTGGGTTTTCGTGAATATTATTCATTTTCTCGGCATCTCGGACTATCGTTATCCATTTATGCGCTTATCTGATACCCAAGGCATGTTCAATTTATTAATATTTTACATGACATCTGAGTGCGTATATGGTACGATGTCTATTGCGCAAAAGATAACTCATATGAGAAATATCATGAGGTGATAACTAATGAACACTGCTTTGAGGACACAGGTCAGCCAAAAATGGCTGCCATTTGTTACCTTGCCACTTTTTTTTGCGGCATATTTTTTGCTTTTACTTTTATTGATTCCGGCAGATACGAGGCCGGAACTAAGCGGTATATTCCCCGGGGTCAATTCCATACTGGCAATGGGCAGCTATCTTGCCTTATTCCTAGTACACTTTTTGCTATTTCTCGTAATAAAAAGCTATAAGGCAAATCTCCTGTATTCATTGGTTTGCCTCATCTGGCTGCTTAGTTTGGGCATTGGATTAACGGATATATTCCCTCTGCTCTCTCCTTCTCCCGGATCACTGCTCAGCGTCCGATTTACATTTTTGGCTATGCCGGTTATTGCCGTACTGGTTCTATATATTATCCGAAGATTGTTTCCGGATATCCTGCAAAAGTGGTTTATATATGCTGTTTGTATCCTCATGGGCATTTTCTTTGTGGTATTTTTGATTTTTGATGAAAACTTTTTGCAGCTTTCGTCCGCACTGTTTCCGGGCGTACTGCTTCTGGCATTACTATATTTCATAGTGCGTTTGATAATAAAGCTGCGCAAAATACAACCGGAGCAAGTTTCTTTCTTTATAGGCGCGGCAATTTTCATTTACGGTGCCATGCATGATGTGCTTTTGTACAACAACGCATTGCCTGTCGCCCCGATGTCTTTTAATCACAACTATTTGCTTATGTTCTCTTTATTGACATCAGTTTCGCTTATGATTGCGACCACTCGTGAAATAATAGATGCAAATGCAGACAGACAACAACTTGCTGCCCAAGAACTCATCACCGAAAATCAGCTCGATTTCCAAAGGGAGCAGTTCGGTCGTCTCGTGAACAATCTGGAGTCTGTCAAGTTCATGCGACACGACATGAAGCATCATCTTGCTGTAATAAATGAATATGCACATGAAGGAAATATTTCCGGAATCTCAGGATATCTGGAGGGATTAGAGCTCGGACTTCGCTCTTCCAAAGGCAAAGTACACTGCGACAATTATGCAGTCAACGCGATGGTAAACCACTATCTGGGTACTGCCGAAAGAGATGAGGTCATGTGTACAATCAATTTGACCGTGCCTGAAAATACAGGGCAGGTCAGCGAAAGCGACCTCTGTGTCATCGTGGGGAACTTGCTCGAAAATGCCATCGACGCTTGCCGCACTTTGCCTGATGATGAGCGCTTTATCAGATTGTTCAGCTACGTTTCTGAAAACATTCTTACTTTCACAATGGAAAATAGTTTTGATGGTGAACTCAATCAGTGGGGCGATGTATTTTACTCAACCAAACGTGACGGCGAGGGTATTGGTCTCTCCTCTGTTCACGCAGTCGCAACACGATATGATGGCGATTCGAGGTTTGAAGCAAATGGCGGCATATTCTTCTCGTCTGTATATGTCAACATTGAGGATATCCAGTAGCTTGTGCTAAAACTGTGTTAAGATTCTAAGCTGCCGGGAGTCTAACCCAATCGCCTGTCCGGCAGCTAGTGTAACGTGTTCCAGTTACTTGGAATACGCTACACTTTGTTACGGATTTTTGCAGACGGAGGAATCGTTTTTATGAAACTTCTGACCATCGACGGCAACAGCATTGTAAACAGGGCGTTTTATGGCGTCAGGCATCTGACTTCCGGCGACGGAACACCTACCAATGCGGTTTATGGTTTCATTTCCATTCTTCAAAAGCTCATAAACGAAGAATCCCCCGATGCCTTGTGCGTGATGTTCGACACCCCCGTTGCCACGTTCCGGCATGAGCGCTATAGTGAATATAAGGCGCACCGCACCGGGATGCCGGACGACTTGGCCGTCCAAATGCCAATACTCAAAGAAGTTTTAGACGCAATGAACATCTGCCGATATGAGCTTGAAGGCTGGGAAGCCGATGACCTTCTGGGCACCCTTGCAAAAAGCTGTGACTCACAAAAATGGGATTGTGTCATCGTTACCGGCGACAAGGATTCACTACAACTGGTCACAAACCACGTTAACATCAAAAACGTCAAAACACGAATGGGTCAAACCGAAACCAAGCTCTATACACCCGAAGTGTTTTTTGAGGAATACGGTTTTGAACCGACAAAGATGATCGACCTCAAAGCGTTGATGGGCGATTCGTCAGATAACATACCTGGCGTACAAGGAGTCGGAGAGAAAACAGCGCTGGATCTTGTGAGGCGTTTTGGAAGCATTGATTATATTTTTGATAATCTTGAAGATTTGGACATCAAAGATTCTGTGCGCAAAAAGCTTGATGCAGGCCGTGAGCGTGCAAAATTATCTTATGAGCTTGCTACTATCCATTGTAACGCCCCGCTTCATATCAGCCCGGATCAGAGTCTGCGGCGAGCGGTAGATAATGACCGCCTGTTTGAGTTGTTCAAAAAACTCGGGTTTTTGCGTTTTATTAAAGAATTCGGATTGACGCAGCCCGCAGCCCACTCCGGCGAGGTCAAAGAGCCGACAATGGTTGAGGTGCATTCTGAGGAAGACTGTTCCAAACTGCTGGGTTTGGCAAAGTCTGCACAATGCATATCATTGCAACTGGATATCGACTATTTTGATTGTGTGGCCGTAGGTTTCCCGGATATCAGCTGCAACGGTGGCCAAAACGATATATATGTCCTAAGACAAGGGGTGACCAATGGTTTTGATCATGCCCTTTATGAGCTTTTAAGTGATCAGATTAAAAAAGTCGGTCACGATATCAAGGATATCATCCACGCTTGCCTCAGACGAAATGTTCCGACCGGTAGCTGGGTCTTTGACACGGCTCTTGCCGCTTATTTAATATCACCAACCGACAACAATTATTCTATCGACAGGATCGCTGAGCGTTATTGCAGCTACAGTCCAAAAAAGGATATGCAAGAAGAAGACGGTCAAATATCTTTGCTCGGCGACGGCGGCGGCAGACCACTGGTAGAGGAGTCCTATGCCATAGGGCTGCTCTATGCTGCTTTGAGCGAAAAACTTGAATCCTATAAGCTGGACTCTGTTGGCCACGATATTTTTGGGCAAAGGCCAAACGCCGACCCATACCGCGGACTATTCAGTAGCGTTGAGATGCCGCTTTGTACAACCCTTGCCGAAATTGAGTATGCGGGTTTTCTTGTGGACAAAGATGCTTTGATTCAATTCGGCAGCGCTCTTGCAGAAAGCATTATTAAAATTGAAGCTGAAATCTATGCGTTAGCCGGTGAATCCTTTAACATTAACTCTCCCAAACAACTGGGCGTGATTCTGTTTGATAAGCTCATGCTGCCCGCACCGAAGAAAACAAAGACAGGTTATTCAACCAATATTGAAGTGTTGGACAACTTAACAGGCAAGCATCCGATTATCTCACATATAAAGCAATTCCGAGAACTGGCCAAGCTAAAATCTACATATGCAGACGGGCTGGTCAAGGTCATCAGGCCAGATGGACGTATTCATACCCATTTTGGTATGACCGTGACCGCCACAGGGCGACTGTCCTCAACTGACCCAAACCTGCAAAACATCCCGGTCAGAAAGGCTATAGGTGGGGAGCTTCGCAAAATGTTTGTCGCCGGAGAGGGCAATGTGCTTGTCGATGCTGACTACTCTCAGATAGAGCTCAGACTGCTTGCACATATCTCTCAGGATCCGGTTATGATTTCTGCATTTGAACAGGCGCATGATATCCATGCCGTAACAGCATCTCAAGTGTTCGGCATTCCTCTTGATGAGGTTACACAGGAACAGCGGTTTAGAGCAAAGGCTGTCAACTTCGGCATTGTTTATGGGATTTCCGCTTTCTCATTAGCTAATGACATCGGTGTTTTCCAAAAAGAAGCCAAGGATTATATCGACAATTATCTCGAAAATTATTCCGGAGTACGCACATATATGACCGAAATCGTTGCGCAGGCAAAAAAGCTCGGTTATGTCTCAACGTTGTTTGGCCGTCGCCGATATCTTCCGGAACTAAACTCTGCAAATTTCAATACGCGCTCGTTCGGAGAGCGAGTTGCACTGAACATGCCCATTCAAGGCACTGCCGCCGACATCATAAAAATCGCAATGCTGAGCGTGGCCTCGCGACTCCGCGCCGAAGGGCTTAAAGCAAAGCTTATTTTGCAAGTGCATGATGAGCTCATCGCCCAGTGCCCAGAATGTGAGGCTGATGTCGTCAGCTTGATACTTAAAGAAGAGATGGAAAACGCAGTATCACTGTCCGTGCCGCTCGTTGCCGATACTCGTGTCGGCAAGAGTTGGTATGATGCCAAGTGACAACATGATCACTATAGACCTTGCCAGGGAAGATGATTTGCCTTGGGTGTCAGAAATTGAACAAGAAGCATTTGCTCCGCCTTGGTCTTTGCGCTCAATAACGGCCGAAATCTCTGATCCCGACGCATTTTTTGCTGTTGCGCGTGATGCCGAGGAAGTCCTTGGTTATGTGATTTTGCGTCGGTTGGTTGACCAGGGCGAGCTTCTTAAAATCGCTGTGCGCAAAGGTGATTGTCATCGCGGGGTGGGCAAGAAATTGCTGAGCGCTGCGCTTGTATTTGCACAAGAAAGTAATCTTGACACGATTTTTCTTGAAGTTCGAGAAAGCAATGCCGCTGCTATTTCTCTTTATTTACAATATGGATTTAGGCCCCTGCGTCAGAGAAAAGATTATTATGTCAACCCGGTTGAGGATGCTTTGGAAATGATATTAAAGTTAAGCGTTATATCTCTTTATTAGAAAGGTCTATTTGTGATAATTCTAGCTATAGAAACATCTTGTGACGAAACTGCCGTTGCAGTTACTCGAAATGGGCGGGAGGTTCTCTCAAGTGAAATCTTCTCGCAGGCGGACATGCACGCGCTCTATGGTGGCGTAGTGCCTGAAATTGCATCCCGCAATCATGTCGCGACGATAGGCAAGCTTACAGAGCTTGCATTAAAAAACGCCGGTATCACAAAACGTGATATTGACGCAATTGCGGTGACCTATGCACCCGGACTTATAGGGGCCTTGCTTGTTGGTGTTAATTTTGCAAAAGGTCTTGCACTGGCTCTGGATGTGCCGCTTATTCCGGTACATCATATCAGAGGGCATATCGCTGCAAATTATATTGCGTTTCCTGAATTAGAGCCGCCGTTTCTTTGCCTGATTGTATCGGGCGGTAGCAGCCTTATCTCTGATGTGCGCAGCTATACTGATATTTGCATCATCGGGCGCTCACGTGATGATGCGGCTGGCGAATGCTTCGACAAGGCTGCACGTGTACTTGGACTTGGGTATCCGGGCGGGTCTGCACTTGATCAGCTGGCTGTATCAGGAGATGAGGCAAAGTTTAGCTTGCCGCGCCCTGTAATTGACGGCCATCCATATGATATGTCTTTTTCAGGCCTAAAGACTGCTGTGGTCAATATCGTTCATAATTCCGGGCAAAAAGACGAGCCGCTTGATAAAGCTTCGCTTGCTGCCTCTTTTGCAGTGGCTGTCAGTGACATACTCGTTCCACGGGTCATGTCTGCAGCAAAGCAGTTTAACCACAACAAAATTGCCATAGCCGGTGGTGTTGCAGCAAACTCCCGTATCCGCGCCGATTTGGTCAATGCGGCAAAAGAGCACAACATGACTTTGTATATACCCCCGCTGAATCTTTGTGGCGACAATGCCGCAATGATAGGCTGTCAGGGGTATTATGAGTATCTTGCCGGTCGCAGGGCGGCAATGGATCTGAATGCATTTGCAACGATGGATGTAGATTGTGACTGTGTGCGAATTTGACTTGATGATGACAAACTGATACAATAACGTGGTTTTGTAGTATTAGAGGTGCTTCTGATGTGGCTTGCTGATAAGTGGATTGATTATGAGCTGCTTGACTGCTCCGACGGCGAAAAGTTGGAGCGTTGGGGAAATTTTGTATTGGTAAGACCTGATCCACAGGCCATTTGGCACACACCAAAGGAACATCCCGGATGGCATAACTTTGACGCCCGATACATACGCTCATCGTCCGGCGGCGGCAAGTGGATAGAAAACAAAATGCCAAACAGATGGCCAGTCGGTTATCGCAACCTAACCTTTAGCGTCAGCCTTATGAACTTCAAACACACAGGGCTTTTTCCGGAGCAAGCTGCGAATTGGGACTACATCACAGATAAAATAAAATCTGCAAACCGACAAGTCAGCGTCCTCAACTTATTCGCTTATACAGGCGCCGCAACTATTGCAGCAGCGGCAGCGGGAGCGAGTGTTTGCCATGTTGACGCTGCAAAGGGCATGGTTTTGCGTGCTAAGGAAAACGCAGTTGCATCCGGACTAAAAGACGATGCTGTACGCTGGATTGTTGATGACTGTGCAAAATTCGTTGAGCGTGAGATTCGCCGAGGGCGAAAATATGATGCGCTCATCATGGATCCGCCGTCATACGGCAGAGGCCCATCCGGAGAAGTCTGGAAGCTTGAAGACAGTCTTTTCGATTTTGTTAAGCTCTGCTCAGGCGTTTTGAGCGACAATCCGCTGTTTGTCCTGATAAACTCATATACAACAGGGCTTTCACCGGGAACACTTACATATATCACAAGCGCTTTGCTTGGAGGCCATGCACAAAGTCGCGAACTGGGGCTTCCTGTAAAAGCAAGTGGTCTTGCGCTACCGTGCGGTGCGACATGCAGGTGGGAATAAGCATGGTCAAAAATGGTTAAAACTATGGAAAATATTATCACGACTGAAAATTTAGAGTTTGCTTATCTGGGCGCGGACGATTCTGAACCAAGGATTGTTTTGCGCGGTCTTGACCTTGAAATCGAACAAGGCACCTTTGTGGCAATACTTGGGCATAATGGTTCGGGCAAATCCACTCTTGCGAAACATTTTAATGCCATCTTGCTGCCTTCCGGCGGTCGTGTTTTGGTCTGCGGTGCTGACACCTCCAACGAAGAACTCGTGCTGGAGATCCGACGTAGGGTCGGCATGGTCTTTCAAAATCCTGACAATCAAATCGTGGCAACAGTTGTTGAAGAAGATGTCGCCTTTGCACCTGAAAACCTGGGCTATCCCTCAGACGAGATACGCAGGCGCGTAGATGAGGCTTTGAAAAATGTCGGCATGTATCAATACCGCGAACATGCTCCTCATCTGCTCTCCGGGGGGCAGAAGCAAAGGGTGGCTATAGCTGGTGTACTTGCCATGGAGCCCCAGTGCGTTGTGTTTGATGAACCTACTGCCATGCTTGACCCCAAGGGAAGAGAGAGCATTATAAAGGTAATCCGGAATTTGCGCAATAATCTAGGCGTCACCGTTGTGCTTATCACACATCATATGGATGAGGCTATTTATGCAGACAGGGTCATCGTAATGTCTGAAGGCAAGGTGCTTCTGGACGCAGCGCCAAGGGAAGTATTCATGGATGACAAGACGCTGCGGCAGGCAGGATTGGATGTGCCGGTCACAACCTCCTTGCTGCACAAACTAAAAGAAGACGGATTTGACCTGCCGTTGGACGCATTAACAGTAGATGAATGCGCCGATGCAATTTTTGCGGCTATAGGGTGATGACGCAATCTTAGGAGGAAATAACTTGGATAGTGTGTTAATATTTCAAATCATTGTCACTGCACTGCTTTGGGTGGCTACAATCATTATGATGCTCGGTCAGGGTGTACTTCTGGGCATTGGCCTTAATTTCCTTCCGCTTAAAGAAACCGAGACGCCTGAGGATCAAAAGAGACAATGCAGGTATATTGCATTTCGGCTTCTTCTGCCGCTTTCTATCGTGTTTACAATTCTCACTGTGGGAGAGCTTCTTTATGCCCCTTGGCATCAAAGGCTGAGCGAGAACCCCTGGCTTGGCATTTTATTCTTTATATTAGTTTTCGCATATATCTTTTTTATCATCAGCCGACTCAACTCAGGCAAGTACAAAAAGTAAAAGGATGACGCACAATTGGCGCTTTTAAAGACAGAGAAGCTAAAACACGTTTATAGCATCGGCACTCCTTTTGAACGTGCTGCGATCAATGATGTTGATTTTGAAGTTAAGCAAGGCGAATACCTTGGGGTCATCGGTGCAACAGGCTCCGGAAAATCGACCTTTATTCAGCATCTGAACGGCTTGATGAAACCGACATCAGGGCATGTCTTTTATGACGGGCGCGATATTCATGAGTCAAAAAGTTTTACACGTGAGATTCGCTTTAAGGTTGGGCTTGTTTTTCAGTACCCGGAATACCAACTTTTTGAGTCAACTGTGTTCGACGATATCGCTTTCGGCCCCAAAAATATGCAACTTTCGGAATCTGAAATCTCTGAACGTGTACTTGAGGCCGCCGGATTTGCCGGGTTGAGTGACAAGCTGCTCAAAAAATCACCCTTTGAGTTATCTGGCGGTGAAAAGCGACGTGCTGCGATTGCCGGAGTCATAGCTATGCGTCCCGAGGTGCTGATTCTCGATGAACCGACTGCCGGACTTGACCCTAAAGGCCGTGATGAGATAATCAGAAATGTCAAAGAATATAAAGTTGCGCACAATGCCACCATTATTATGGTCACACACGATATGGAAGAGATTGCGCGTTCTGTTGACCGGATAGTACTCTTTGAGCAAGGAAAAATTGCACTGGAAGGCACTCCGGCACAGGTGTTTTCCAAACATGAACTGCTAAACAACCTGGGGCTGACTGCACCCAAGGTTGCTCTTGTTGCAGATCGGCTTCGCGCACAAGGTATCCATTTGCCGAATGATATCTATACGATTACCCAAATGCGCAAAGCCCTGAGTCAATTTGCAAATGGGCACAAAGCAGGCCATGAGCTTTCGGTTGCAGACCTTACGCCCCAGCCGGATGCTGCCAAGTCAATGCGGGGGAGTGACTATGCTTAAAGATATTACGCTCGGACAGTTTTTCCCCGGAACCACAATCGTACATAGGCTCGACCCACGGGTGAAGCTTGTCCTTACATTTGTTTATATCACAGCGCTTTTTCTAGCAAAGGGCGTATTGGGTTATGTGCTTATGGCCTTGGTGCTGCTGACTTGTTCACTGCTTTCAAAAATCGGGATAAAGGCGATTTTGCGCGGACTCAAACCCATAATAATAATAATTTTATTCACAGTTGTTCTGAACATATTTTTTATCAGAGGGCAAACTATTTTATTTGAATACAGGTTTATTGTCATCACTCGTGAGGGTCTTTTTACCGCCGCATTTATGGCATCAAGACTGTTAATGCTCATCATAGGCACATTTTTGCTGACCTATACGACTTCCCCAATCGCATTAACTGACGGATTTGAACAAATGCTCAGCCCACTGAAAAAATTTCGCTTGCCAATACATGAGCTCGCCATGATGATGAGCATTGCCCTCAGATTTATTCCGACACTGATTGAGGAAACCGACAAAATCATAAGTGCACAGAAATCACGCGGCGCAGATTTTGAATCAGGCGGCCTCATAAAAAGAGCAAAAGCGATACTTCCGCTTATAATTCCTCTTTTTATAAGCGCATTCCGCAGAGCAGATGAACTGGCAACTGCAATGGAGAGCCGTTGCTATAACGGCGGCGAGGGCAGAACCAGGATGAAGGTCTTACATGCAGAAGCAAGAGATTATATTGCGCTCGCTTGCAGCGCAGTTGTCGTGACCACAGTCATTTTGCTTCGCGGATTGGCATTTGGTCAGATATGAGAAATATTGCTGCAAGAATCATGTACGATGGCTGTAAATACCACGGCTGGCAGGTGCAAAAAACTGAAACAACCATTGCGGGTACTCTGGAAGATGCGCTGAGTCGGCTTGTTGGTCACCATGTTAAAGTGCATGGTTGCGGACGGACGGACGCAGGCGTTCACGCCGAGCGGTATTGTGCAAATTTCAGAATATCGTCAGCCATCCCTCCGGAAAGGCTCCCGCTGGCGCTCAATTCGCTCCTTCCGCCGGATATCGCATTGCAACAGGCCATGTATGCACCTGATGATTTTGACGCAAATCTTTCTTGCATAAAGAAGGAATATACTTACAGAATCTATAATTCCCGTATCAGAAACCCCTTTTATTCCAACAGAGCATATTTTTATCCGCAAAAGCTTAATATCGAGGCCATGAAACAGGCCGCTCGTCACTTTGTCGGAACGCATGATTTTGCAGCCGTTCGCTCAGTAGGTACAGAGACAAAAACGACGATCAGGACTGTATACTGGTACGAGATTGAAGAAAAGGGCCCCATAACTGAGCTTAAAGCCTGTGCAAACGGGTTTCTATACAACATGGCCAGAGCCATGGCAGGAACACTGCTTTATGTTTCTGAAGGCAAAATTCTGCCGGACGACCTGCCAGCTTTACTTGAGAAGAAGGACAGGCGCTTGACAGGCCCGACAGTTCCGCCAGGGGGACTCTATCTTACAAGGATTTGGTATGACGGCAGTGTTGGCGAAATGTTCACTTAATTTTTGTTTCTTTTTCTCTAAAAAAATGGTATAATCTCGAATTGCTTTGAAATGGAGAGAATAGTAAGCCATGTTCGGCAAAAAAAAACCTAAAAAAAAATGGCACAGAATTGTTGGTATCGCCTTTTCCCTTGTTTCTCTTATCATACTGACATATGTTTCGATTTCGCTTATAGCCGGGCGTCAAGTAAATTTCAATTGGTTCACAAGCATTTTCGTACCCACCGCACCTATTGAAATAGCCGATGAACTTCCGTTTTATGTCGGACGCAACAGGACTTTTGCGAATTTGGGCGATGGTATCGCAGCGGCCGGTACACTGGGTATCCAAGTTCTGGATCACAACGGCAACGAAACGCTCAGAGATGCTTTTCGCATGTTCAGGCCAGCAGTCTCTGCAAATAATGGACGGGCTATCGCTTTTGACATCGGTGGAACTGCGGCACGCGTGTTCGACTCCGGTCAACTCATTTCGTCTATTGAGGCCAGCGGCCCAATAGTGTCTGCTTCTGTTAATCAACGCGGATGGGTTGCGGTCAGCACACAGGAGGACAATGCGCTAAGGGGCGTCATCACTGTTTATAACGACCGCGGCATCGGAATGTACAGAGTCAACCTCGGCAGCGGATATGCCTTGTCTGCCGCTTTGTCAAATGACAACAGAACGCTTGCAGTGCTTAACCTGATTGACACAGGCAGCAGAGTTGCTTTGTTCCACGGCCTTCGAGGACAAGAGCCAGACAGCGAGTTTATCCTTCCGGGAAGCCTTGTTTTAGACATACGTTTTCTGTCAAACAACAATTTGCTCGCCATATCCACAGATTCACTGATCATTATTGACGATGACGGCAACGGTAGCGCACTTTTCGAATTCTTCGAAAAACGCCTTAGTGGATTTATTATTCAAGATGGAGTCATCATTCTGAATCTTATGGACTACGGTGTCGGACATGTGGGGCGCGTTGTCAAGCTTGATGAGCGCGGGCGAATCCAGGGTGAGCTTACCACCAACCGTGAAATCATTTCAATGTCCTACAAAAACGGTTCTTTGTTTGTTTTACGAAACGATGGCATAACCATTTATGATTCTGAATTTAATGAATTACACTTTTATGGCGAGAATCCTCTATCAGGATTGACCAGAGTATTGGCACTGGACGCTGGTGTTGCAGTCGCAACAGGCGAGCATTTAGCGCTCGCTGTAAGGGTGAATGATGACTAGTATAGTGTTTGTTATTTAGATTTAGGGAGGTGTCGGATTGACTCCATTTTTGATAGACTTGGCCATTATCGGAATTGTCGTTTATAGTGTCTGGCGCGGCTATAGAAATGGGCTTATACGAGGCGCTTTTGGTGTCGTTGCCCTTATTGTTGCGCTTTTAGTTGCGAACATAGCCGCTGATGCATATTCAAATGAATTTGAAGGGATTTTGATTCCTTTCGTTGGTGGGGTTGTTGACACGACACTCAATGAGCTTGATGCGGAAGAAATCGAATATGAGCCAATCGAACATGATAACGATTCGGAAGAATTTAGCTCGGCCTTTACAGTACTTCGTCATATCGGATTGCCCATCCCCGCAGCCATAAGGATCGCGGAGCTCTCTTTAGATGATGAATCGGAGCGACCTCTTTCCGACATGATTGCAAGCAGGCTTTCGTCTGTGCTGGCGTATGTCGCTGTGTTTGCAATCGCTTTTGTGCTTCTGGCAATCATATTTGCAGTTATCGGTAATCTTATTGGTTTCGTGTTTTCATTGCCGGGGCTCAGGCTACTGGATATAATAGCCGGGGTCGCGTTTGGCTTTGTTAAAGGAATCCTTATCGTGCTGGCATTGGCCGCGTTCGTGCGTTACTTTGGGCTTCTCGCAATTGAGCTTCTTGAAGAAACTTCTGTTTTAAATTATTTTGTGAATAACAATATCGTTGCCGATTTGCTGGGCATTTAAATACGTAATAATGCAGAATATAAAATGCGAAAAAAAGAATTAAGAGGACACACACGATTCTTTATTGCTCAGGTTTTGCGCCCACCTGCTCATTTTATGTTTTACATTTTACATTTTCGGGGGGAATACTTGGGGTGAAAGTTGTTCCAAATATAATATCTGTATTTCGAATTTGTCTGGTGCCGGTATTTATTATAGTATATTTTTCGGACGAAACGGACAATAATCTCTACGCTGTACTCATATATGCCCTAGCTGCTTTCAGTGATTTTCTCGATGGGTTTTTAGCACGGAAATATAAGGCCTCGTCCAATTTGGGAAAAGTGCTCGACCCTTTGGGCGACAAGCTTATGACTATATCTGTTATGGTTTGTATCACCATTGATGGACTTATTCCATTCTGGGCGGTCCTTCTTGCAGGGGTAAAAGAACTACTCATGGGCGCAGGTGGCCTTGTGCTCCACAAAAAGGCGCATGCTGATTTGCCTGCATCTAACCTAATCGGGAAAGCCTCTACAGTTGTATTCTTCTTAGTGTGCGTAACTCTTATGTTGTTTAGGAATATTCCGGCCGAGGTCTCAATAACGCTTATTTCAATTGCCATTGGTTTAACTTTTATAGCTCTTGTGAGTTATTTGATTAAATATCTGAGAATAATGAAAAATACGGATAGTGCGGCAGTGACCGCAAAAAGGAAGGTAAATAATTAATGCGACCACAGATTTGTGCAAGATGTAATAAAAATCCTGCTGTAATTTTTATAACAAAAATCGAAAACGGACTGACTACTAACGAGGGCATTTGCTTAAAATGCGCACGTGAACTCAATATTAAGCCGGTCGAAGATATCATAAAAAGAATGGGGCTTACCGATGAGGATCTTGAAAGCCTGACCGATGAAATGATGGATGCTATGGGTGGAATGGACGCCATGGGCGCAATGGAAGGCCTTATGGAGCAAGAGGATAGCGTTGATGATGGAAAGACCGCAACATTTCCTTTTTTAAACAGGCTTTTTGGTGGGCCTGACGATTCTCCTCCCAGAGATCTTTCCAGACCCGGACGCGATGGAAAAGAAAGAGAGCCAGGCCAAGGGTCTCACGGCAGTAAGAAACGCAAGTATCTTGAGAGTTATTGCATATCTCTAACGCGCAAAGCCGCAGACGGAAAACTTGACAGGATTGTCGGACGAACAACAGAGACCGAGCGTGTCGTACAAATCCTCAATAGGAGACAAAAAAACAACCCTTGCCTCATCGGTGAACCGGGCGTAGGTAAAACGGCAATAGCAGAAGGCCTTGCCCAACGCATTTTTGACGGCGAGGTGCCCAACAAGCTGCGAGACAAGGAAGTGTATTTGCTTGACCTTACCGCTCTGGTTGCAGGCACTCAATTTCGTGGTCAGTTTGAAAGCCGAATGAAGGGTCTGGTTGAGGAAATCAAAAATCACGGCAACGTAATATTGGTCATTGACGAGGTGCATAGTCTTGTCGGTGCAGGCGACGCTGAAGGCTCCATGAATGCTGCAAATATACTGAAGCCAGCGCTTTCACGAGGCGAGATTCAGGTCATCGGAGCAACTACATTCACTGAGTACAGAAAGCATATAGAAAAGGATGCCGCACTTGAACGCAGGTTTCAGCCGGTAATTGTTGCAGAGCCGTCAATCAGCGAGTCAATAGATATTATTATAGGCATTAAGCACTATTATGAGGCTTTCCACGGAGTTTCTATATCCGACGATATGGCACGTCAAGCGGTTCTGCTTTCAGAGCGTTATATCTCAGACAGATTCCTTCCCGACAAGGCTATCGACCTTATCGACGAAGCCTGTTCTGACATGAATCTTAAAAGTGAAATAATTTCACGCAAGGATTCTATAAACAGAGAAAAAGCTGACTTAAATAAGGAACGCGAGTTGATTTTGTCTGCTCCCAACGGAAGTGACTATGCCCGTCTCGCCGAGATTCGAAGCCTTGATTTAAGGCTAGCCAATGAACTGGATGAGTTGGAGGCTAAGGGCGTCCCAGAACTCGCGCTTGATAACCTAGCCCGTGTGATAGAGCTTTGGACGAATATTCCTGCTTCCAGTATCCGTGAGGATGAATTCAAACGGCTTTCAGAGCTTGACACACGCCTCAAGGAACATATAGTCGGTCAGGATGAGGCTGTTGATGTAGTTTGTGCCGCTATAAGACGCAACCGGGTTGGCATTTCTCCAAAGCGCAAGCCTGTATCATTTATCTTCATCGGCTCGACCGGGGTTGGCAAAACCGAGCTTGTAAAGCGGTTGGCATCGGATCTTTTCGACTCACCGGAGTCCTTGATTAGACTTGACATGTCTGAGTTTATGGAAAAGCACGCTGTTTCCCGTATCATTGGCTCACCGCCGGGTTATGTCGGATATGATGAAGCCGGGCAACTCACAGAGAAAATCCGCAGAAAGCCATATAGCGTAGTGCTTTTTGATGAAATCGAAAAGGCTCATCCGGATGTGATGAATATTTTGCTTCAAATACTTGACGATGGGCGCATTACGGATGCCCACGGGCGTATGATAAATTTCGAAAACACCGTCATCATCATGACAACAAATGCTGGCAGTGACAAAAAAGACGGTGCTGTCGGCTTTAACCGCTCAAGAGATGAGCAAGGTAAAGAAAAAGCTGAGAAAGCACTCAAAGATTTCCTGAGACCTGAGTTTATAAACAGAATTGACTCCATAGTTTATTTCAACCATCTGACAAAAGATAATTTCAGAGCAATCGCAAAGCTCATGCTCGAAGAACTGCGTGATGCCATGGCAGAAAAGCCCATAGAACTGCGCTATGACGATAGCTTGCTTGAATATCTGACCGACACATCATACTCTCAGGCGTATGGCGCCAGAAATCTTCGCAGGCTCATCCAAACACAAATAGAGGATTCAATCGCCTCTGAGATGATTTTAAATTACGCTGTTGCTGTAAAACAGGTTGGATTAACTGTCGTTGACGGTGAAGTTAAGATACTAACGGTTTAGCATCTTTTTAGACAAGAACGACGCCCCTCATCAGCCTGTCTGGTGGGGGGCGTCGTGTTCGCCTGCTATATCAATTTTTCGCTTGACCCGGGTGATGCCGGAAGTCCGTATTCACGCTTTATCATCTCCGAAAGCCTTATAAGTTCCATCTCCCACTCGCTTCGATCAGGTGGCATATAATTTTCCATCGGATACTCAATCATAAGCGATTCGTATTTCTCTGTTCCAAGTTTTCTAAACGGCAGCAGTTGCCATGAAATAATTGCGCCGCACAGTTCTTCTTTAATGAACTTTGCCATTGCTCGAATATGAGACTCGTCTCCGTTATACCCCGGAACTACAGGGGTACGGATGACGAGTTTTTTGCCCAGCGCGACTGTTTTAATGAGATTTTTCAGTATGAGTTCGTTACCCACACCTGTGTATTTTTTGTGTGCATCGCTATTCATGTGTTTGATATCTGCAATCACAAGATCCGTGTGCTCATAAACGGCTTCCATATGCTCACTGGGGCAGTGCAGCGCTGTTTCAACACACGTGTTTATCCCCACTTCTTTACATGCTTTAAGCAGCATTGAGGCAAATTCCCATTGCATCATAACTTCTCCGCCATTGAGGGTAACACCCCCACCGCTACGGTCATAAAAATTCCTGTCAGACACTACTACTTTCATAAGCTCGGAAAGGGTTTTCTTTTCACCCCAGAGCTTAATTGCCCTGGGCGGACAAATGTCGGCACATTTAAGGCAATCCCGGCATTTTTCAGTCATGGTCAGCGTTTTTAGCGTTCCGCTTTCGTCGAATTTTATTGGCAGACCCTTTTGAGGGCAATCTTGCGCACAATATCCGCATTTATCCCTGGACAGGCATTTTACCGGATACACCCCCAGTTGTTGACTCGACAGAATCGTTTCGGGATTTGAACACCAAATGCATCTCATGGTGCATCCGGTAAAAAAAATTGCGGTTCTTATTCCTGGCCCATCATGTATTGTATAATGCTGAATGTTGCTGACCAGAGCGCAAGGCGCTCCTGTATGATTTTTATATAACAATGCTTTCCCTTTCTAAGTAAGCAAACCGAGGCTCTTCGCCCTCTATCTCATCAAAAAGCATGATGTAAAGGCTATTTTATTCGGGCCGTAATTATATGAAAGGCCATTGTCTGTGCAAACCTTGCTGACAAATAGTCCACATGCCTCCATAGATACTTCCATCCTGTCAGGAAACCTGCACGGCGCGTCTGGATATGAACATGCCTCACAAAGCTTACACATGCCTGTCCCCATTGCCAGAACATCGTCATACTCATTGCTCAGTGCAGCCCAAAGCTTTGCAAATTTCTCTTTCTGTGCCGCCCCGGCCTCCATAATGCCTTCCCAGTCATAGCTGTCTTCGAGATCGCCAACTGTTTGGACAAGGATGCCTCCCGAATAACGCTCAACGCGGCTTCGCATTTCGGACAGCGATGCACACGCGGGTGGGCAAGACCACGACTTGTTGTAGTTTTCGCACTGATCTGCATTGCACATATCGCGAATGCTCTGCATAAATTCCAAAGTGGAGACATCGAGCGGGGCAAAGTGGTTAAACCCGCATTCTTTCGCCTTTTCTGCAAGTTTTTCGTAATTATTCATTGAATTTTCCCTCCTACCGAACGGTTAAATTGCTTGGTTAAATAGTATATGCTCAATAAATGCATCATTAAAGACTTTGCTTGTCGATAGCTCAACATATTCGCAATGCGCACGAATTTCATCCAACGCTACCCTTGCCTCTGCCGAGCGCACAGCAAGTGCCGCACCCTCACCGGCAGTGTTTCCCATAGTTTGTGTTATCGGCAGAAACTCTTCTGGGAAAAGCCCTATTTTTGCCGCACTGACATGATCCATATAACTGCCGAATCCTCCGGCAAGAACAAATGATTTTACCTCATTTGCTGCAAACCCGGCTTGTTGCAGCAATGTATAAATCCCTGCCGCAATGGCTGCTTTTGCAAGTTGTAGCTTCCTTATATCCTTTGCGGACATGTAAACACCGTCACCCGTTTTTGATAACCAAAACACGTTTTCATCGCAAACTTTGCCTATATGCTCTGCAATAGCATGGTCTATCTCGTCAGGGTCAAGCAGTCTGCCTGTCTCATCAACTGCCCCGGTGTCAAGCAAAACAGCAAGTGCATCCAGAAGCCCTGAGCCGCACAGCCCTTGTGGTTCTTTTTCGCCTATTATTGACAGCTTCATGCCATCTTCCCATTTGACATGATTGATGGCACCGCTGATTGCGGCCATGCCCATCGTGATTTCTGCCCCCTCAAAGGCAGGCCCGGCGGCAGTTGCACAACAATAATAAGTTGCTCCGCTTTTCATGGCAATTTCACCATTTGTTCCTATGTCGAGGTAAACGGTAGGGCCGTTTGTTTCATTGAGTTTGGCGGCAAGCATCCCGGCGGTGATATCTCCTCCAACGTAGGCTGATATTGCCGGGGCATAGTAAATCTTAGCACCTCTGCCCACTGCAAGCCCGTCCCATGCCGGATGTTCGTCGCCAAAATAACTGACCGGCTCAAAGGGCGCCACGCCCATGCCCACAGGTGAAAATCCCGCAGCTAAATGTTGCATTATGGTATTGGCTGCTATTGCAATATAGCCTATATCACGCGCCCGCTCACCGGAAATTGTGCAGGTATGCCGAATCAATGACTCAATTTGCTCCCTGATAAGCTGCGTGAGCCGTGCATGTCCGTTTTCGGCGCAATATTGTATTCGGCTGATCACATCTGCTCCGTAAGGCCGCTGGGCATTAACCCCGCTCGCCGTTGCAATACGCATACCACTGACTATATCTGTAAGGTGTGCAACCACCGTTGTTGTGCCTACATCAATTGCCACACCAAGTTTTTTGCCCTGCGACGGCGGATATGGCCTGTCTGCAAGATTTAACGAAGCTGAACTTTCCGCACCGGCAATCATCATATCCATCTCTTCCGGCAGATAAATATCCGTATCTTTTTCAATCAAAGTTTTGCACGCAAGGATTTGCTCGCCTTCCGGTGAAAGGCGCACAAGGCACTTCCCGCACCTGCCCTTTCCGCCGCATGGCGCATCAATGAATACGCCTACCGCATTGATGCGGTCAAGCAATGTTTCACCGATTATTGCTTCGGTCTGCGCAATCAGTTCTCCGGAACGAAATATCCTGATTTTTGGCATCATGCATTTTCTCCTTCTTGAGATACTCCAAATAATGACCACGAATTACAGTGCGTGATTTTTGCATTTACAAATCGCCCGATTAGGGCTTCTGCGCCGCTCAAATGTACCAGCCTGCCTCCGTTAGTTCGTGCATTGACAGGGTATCTTTCATCGTGTGACTGCCCATCTACCAACACCCTCACGGACTTTCCGATGTACTTTGTATGTTTTTCATCAGAGATGGCATTTTGTAGTGCAAGCAGTCTGTCAAATCTTTCTTGCTTTATATTTCTAGGCGTTTTGTCTTCCAGTTCCGCTGCCGGAGTGCCTGGGCGCTTTGAGTATAGAAAAGTAAACATCGCATCAAACTGCGCTTTTTCAACAAGCTTCAAGGTATCTTCAAATTCTGCCTCGGTTTCGCCGGGAAACCCGACTATAACATCGCTGGTGATCACGAGATCCGGTATCAGTTCTCGGGCAGTAATGATTTTTTCCAAATACTGCTCATGCGTATATCCGCGATTCATCAATCCAAGGATGCGGTCATTTCCTGCTTGAAACGGAAGATGAATATGATGCGCAGCCTTTTCGCTCTCAGCCATTGCCTTAAAGAGCTCAAATCCTGCATCTTTCGGGTGGCTTGTCATGAATCTAATAAGAAATTCGCCTTCAATTTCATTAATCCTACGTATCAGTGATGCAAAATTTGTCTTTTCTGAAAGCCCTGTTCCGTATGAATTGACATTCTGCCCCAACAGGGTGATGTCCTTAAACCCATCGTTTATAAGACCCTGGGCTTCAGCCAAAATAGCCTCAGGCTCACGGCTTCTCTCTCTTCCGCGTACATAAGGCACTATACAATATGAGCAGTAGTTATCACAGCCGTACATGATTGGCAGCCATGCCTTGACTGTTCCATCTCGGTGTGCCGGAAGTCCTTCTGCAATTGCGCCCTCGTTTGCAGCAGTTTCAAATATCCGGCCTCTTTCATTTAGCGCTCTGTGCAACAGTTCCGGAAATCTCCAAAGCACATTTGGTGAAAACATGAGGTCAACATGCTTGTATGATTGCCGCACTTTCTCTACCGTTTCAGGCACTGCCGCCATGCATCCGCAAAATGCAATAATCTGTGAGGGCTTTGCTTTTTTCGTGTGTACCAGCGCACCAATGTTGCCAAAAACTCGGTTCTCGGCATTTTCGCGTATTGCGCATGTGTTTATAACGATGATATCCGCTTGAAATTCATCGGCAGTAAAGGCATAGCCCATTTCCGCAAGCATCCCACGAAGCTTTTCACTATCCGATTCATTCTGCTGACACCCGTATGTATCTATGTATGCAAACGGCTGCTCAGGTCTTGCAAGTGATACTTCAAGCACGCGCTGCATTATATTTTTTTGATTGTCTATCTCGTTTGCCGGTATTTCTGTTCTTTCTCCCACTGCATCCTCCATACCCATAGTGATTATTTGATTTTATCATCTTCAACCAAAATTAACAATGGGGTAACTATAATTAATAGAGCAGGGGGCTGTTTGAAAATTACAAAGCACAAATAATAAAAATTGAGAGCGGAAAGTAAAGCTGACGGGAGTTCAACTTCCGTCAGCTAAAACCTTAACACTCGGCGCTCAATTATTTGTGCTTTGTCGTGAATCAAATACCCATCGGCTTTATCTCTTTTTAATGGTTCTAATCGTAACGCTTGTGAGCAAAGATGCCAAAAGTGATATGCACAACCATATGATGAGCATTTCGCTCATATTGCGGATACCTGTTTGCGGCATTTGGCCTAAAGGCACCATTTCGTCAAGCTCATCAAATACCACTGCGCCCTCATCTGAAAGCCCTTCCCAACTGCTCAGCGGAGCACTTTCATCGTCAAGTTCAATCCATTCTGGAGCATCGGCAACCAACGGAGTGCGAGCGGGAGGCAAGGCATCTGCGGTTGGCATGTTGATTGATTCGATTGGCACCTCAACGATGCTCGGTTCATAGTAATCATAATCAAGTTCACTCAACTCAACCCATGCGACGGGCTCGATTAATGCTGCGGGCTCACCTGCGTTATCCGGCTCATCCACGTCGTCCGGTTCATCCACGTCTTCCGGCTCGTCCACATCGTCCGGCTCGTCCACATCGTCTGGTTCGTCCACATCGTCCGGCTCGTCCACATCGTCTGGCTCGTCCACATCGTCTGGCTCGTCCACATCGTCCGGCTCGTCCACATCGTCTGGCTCGTCCACATCGTCTGGCTCATCCACGTCGTCTGGCTCATCCACGTCGTCTGGCTCGTCCACGTCGTCTGGCTCTTCGCCATTGTTGCAGTCGGTGCAACCTCCACCTGGTTGGCCATATAATGGGACTATTTGAGGTTGGCAATATCTCCATTCACTGGCATCTGAATGTGCTTCGCATATCAGATAAAGTACGCCAACAACATTGCCATTACCTGTGTGGGTCTGATAGTTACTCAGTATATCCAATACTGCGGCTCTTTCGTCATTGCTCAGATTCGCATTTTCAAAACTACTTGAATTGATGTTTATGCAATCACGCAGCGCCCATACAACAGTCTGGGTTATCACTCTCTTGAAAGGATCTACGCTATCCCCATACACGCATTCAATATATTCGAAAGCCTGCCTGAACTTTGCTTCGATATCAGAGTTGCTGGTGTCTATGTAGTAGCCTTTGCAGCCAAGAGGATTATGCTGCTCGTCACCGGCAAATGCTACAGAGCCTCCATAGGCACAGTAAGATGTCAATTTATTTGTTATATTGCCTGGATTGTTCGGATCATATTTATAAATAGCCATTGGGAAAAAGTTCCCGCCTTCATTAAGTCCCGGATATCCTAGAGTGCGTCCATTTCCAGCAAAATAATCGTACCAAACTCTGTACAGCACCCTATTGTCCACTGGTTCTTCACACTCGGCACACCCGACTCCATCACAAAATACACACAAATCTAGGTCTAGAGACACGTTGGTCATAACAGCCATTGAAACGACACCTGCATCTTCTTCGCAGCATTGAGGATCTTCACAGTTTTCTTCACATTCATCAGGTACTTGAGCCTGATTTTCAAGCAACTCGTCACTGTCATCTTCTTGCAAGTTTTCAAACTCCAGCAAATCTTCCAATTCCATTTCCGATTCTTGGTTTGTATCCAGATCCACGGCCATACCCAATTCCGGGTCTAGGGGTGCCTCTGGGCTCGGCTCCTCGCAAATGTCCACAATTTCCAAACAGTCTATTTCTTCATTGTCCTCCGCAGCGAGTGCGGGAGCAAGCATTGCTGTTAGCATAAAAATTGCAGTGAGAATCGCTAGTGTTTTCTTTGTTTTCATGACACGTCACCTTTCTTTCACTCGTCACACATTTCACCCTTCATGAACAACATACACAATTTATGTCACAATTTGGTCACGATTCCTCTTTTTTCAGCAATGATTAAATCCCCCATCAGCGTAAGCAAGGCGTTTGCAGTTGCTCACAATGATAGGGGAGTTTTAAATAATATTAAGTTTTTTATGGAGCCAACTCCACAAGCTTCTTTCCAGACATTTCGGAAATAACACGTTTTTGCAAATCGCAAATAAATCCGCGAAGCCCACAAGATGCCTCGGCTTCTCTATTGCAACTGCGGTTTTCCATGAGGCAGTGGCTCATTTGCAATTCTCCCTCAGTTGAGACAAACACTTCATAAAAATCTATACTTTCTAACGGTTTCGCCAGGCAATATCCGCCATTCCGCCCTTTCACTGTGGCAAGTAAACCTTTTCTTTTTAACTGACCAGCTATTCTGGCAAAGAAAGGGTATGGAACGCCAATAGCCTCCGCTATTTCATATCCCGTGAGAATCTCATCATCATGTGCATGAATATACTGTAGTGCTCGTACAGCATAATCAGTTGACATTTGAATCTTCAACTATATACTCCTTCCGATGTTTATATCTTACTTTAAAATTGGTTAAGTCAAGTTACATCATTTTATATTTTGATTTGTATGTGCGCAGGATCGCGTATTCCTTGTTATTATTTTGATGCGTTTCTCTTATTAGTTTATACGCTTGCCTCCTCTCGTTTTTACCTTTGATTTTTAAATTTGCACGCCTTGTGCTTTTGTGAACAGTTATCCAAATTCAGGTATAAGCCTATTCCAAAAAGAGCAGGAATTGAGCCAACGCTAATTTGCGGGTAAATTTCGTCCATTTTATTCGCACAAAAACTTTGTTATTAAGAGCATTTTACTACAATAGTCCAAGAAACACAATAGCGACAATGTTTATGGCTTATTTGCAAATTGAATATTCACTTTTTGTTTTCGTTATTTTGAATATTCAGGGCATAAATTTCCGAAAGCTCACGCCTCGCTTTCCAGCTACGTTAGCACTGGTATCACACATTGCAAAAAATATAGCAGAAAACTCTTATAAAATAAATAGGGCAAGCAGCAACCTGCATATATTTGCTTGTAAGTTGCAAAATATGAATAGTAGGTTGCAAAATATGAGTAGTAATTTTGAGTATTTAAGCTGACGCGATTTGCCACAGCTGAAATTTAATCATCGACCCTCGCTGCAATCACATCCAACTGCAACCGGTAATAATGCCCACGGTGATTAAGGAAATCAATCAGGTGTTCTTTGTGCCTGTGAAAATCTGCAATGGACTCTTCCACAGTTCCCTCAATGGCAAATCTATTATACATTTCCGGCAACAACGGCAAATAAAGAGAAACAAACGCACTGTGCAGAACCAGTAATCTCTCCGTTTGGAAATGCGTATTCAAAACGTAGAGCGCACGCTCTTGCAGTTGCGCTACAAAAGTCGGATTATTCAACACCAGGAAAATCTGACGAAACTCATACAGACCCGGCGCATCTTCTCTATCGGGAAACTCGTATAGATCTGGGAATTTCATTACACGCGGCCGGGTGTTAGGGCGTGGGGCTGCATCCAGGTTATACAAAATAAATCGCCATCTTCCGTCATCATATGGATTTCCCGATGCCGGATTGGGTGTAATCGCCCTGAATATCCGCAGATTATTATCAGGCCAGGCTCGGTTATGAAAGAATGTCTGAACTATAAGATAATCCATAAAATTATCCTGACACAAAAACTCATTAAAAAGACGCTCACGTGCATGGTCTGTTGACATATCATGGGAAACAACAAATTCGATAAGCTCATGGTAGCGTGCGTAAACCACCTCACTAGAGCCCTCCACCGCTGCCATAACTCTGAAACGCCCTAACTCTTCACTTCTGCTATTTTCGACATTGAGGATTGCTATATTATTTTCGGCCAGCCCTGTCCGTCCGGCAACAAAGTGCCCATTGCTCGTATGCTCACGGATGACGGTGAATCCCCAAAACTCGCCATTAATGAATTTTATTGCAAGGTTGTTGTCCGCATGTAATACATTAAGCCCCGACGAAGCCGTTTGCGCAAAGGAGTCTCGCATATGATCCCATATAAAGGCTTGTCCTCCGTTGCACAAACGAAACGCATAAAGTTCGTATAGTCCCGGAAATACAGGATGTGTGACGACGCCGTCCAGTCCGCCTCTCGAAAGGTATATATCAAAAGTCCTTTGGGCATAGCGCCGCGATGCATCGCCTCCTAATGATGTGGAGCCCGGCAAGTTAAATATAGGCACATATCCACCTGCATCATATTCAAAATACTCATAGTTGAAAATTCTTTGACGGCCTACTAACCCCTGGGGCACCTCAGGTCTGGTCGTATGCCTGTAAATGTAGATAAACTCTTCGTAAGGTGCTGTGACCGTCACTATTGGTCTGTGTGCAAATCGCACCCCGGCATCTGCTGCAATGATGTATGTTGCAGTGATGGTTTCCGTCACAGGTTCGCCATCTACAAATCCGCGAAATCGAAAAGCTGTACCTTGCAAAATTTCTGCTTCGGCAGCCGGTCTGGTATCGGGGCTGGAAAGAAATGTGTCAGAATGATGGTAAGCTAAGATGGCGTTTCTCCAGTAGCCTGATCTGTCTTCAACCCGTATTTGCCCGCTTTCAGGAATCCTTCCTGAAACCTGGATAGTATTTTCACCACGAGTTATAGTCCTGCCTTCTCCCGGTTGTGGTTCATTGCCGTCTATCGTGTAGTAAATAACCACATTGGGTATCGATGGAACGGAGATGGTTAAGTCGAAGGCTTCATCGTGAAAGCCGGGTGTTGCAGATAAAACAAAGCTGCCCGCACCAAAAAGCCCGTCATGCTCCGATGGCATTTCCTCAAGAGGTTCTTGAGCATCGTTTCCTCGCTCTGTTGAGTCGTCGTTGGTTGGCGACACGTTTTCTGTCTCTTGTTCCGCTGCAATCTGTTGTTCCGATGAGCCGGTGGAAAAAGGCCGTGCAATGGCAATGATTGTAATCAGTGCTACCACCACAACAAATCCTGCAATTATAGCAATTGATTTGTTTGTCAGTCTGTATTTTGTTTTGTTTGTATTTTTATTTTCCACTTTCAAAAACCAACCAATCTATAGGATGTTGGGGGTCTGCGCTCTGGTATGTGGGGGGTGTTACTAATGATTTTTGACATGTCCGGGCGAACACAGTTGCGCCCCTTGAAAATTCACGTTCTGGGGTGTGGGGGTGTTGCTGATGATTTTCAGGGATGCTCTAAGCTTCCTGTGAAGATTCCCCTCCTTGGAGGGGTGCCACGAAGTGGCGGGGTGGTGCTCTTTTCTCTCGCCCCCAAAGACCACCCCGT
>Ga0123355_10000166_pt1 | contig 80647 bp, 94 predicted proteins | sample TergutEmb28metaG_3_FD_89872 | JGI IMG/M metagenome (GOLD analysis project Ga0123355, IMG submission 89872) | Embiratermes neotenicus P1 segment gut microbial communities from Petit-Saut dam, French Guiana - Emb289 P1 | ecosystem: Host-associated > Arthropoda: Insects > Digestive system > Gut ... | reverse complement strand
GGATTACACGAGCACGTATTGGAGCACGGATAACACCGCCACGGGTGGCTCCGCCATCCAGTACATTCCGGAGCAGGGGTGGAACGACTCCCAGCAATGGAGCCAGTATTGCCCCGCTTTCCCGAGCGATTCTTTCTGCACCGCCTACGGAATTTCCTCCTGGGCAACGGCGCAGGAATCTTTGGGCGTGATCGCAAGCGGCGGCGGTCTCAGTAATTGCGTTACGGAAACAGGCGGCGTGTGCAGCACTCCACCTAACGGCGGCTTTGCACAACCAAGTTGGCAAGCGAATTTAACCATTCCAGGCCAGTCGACCGCAGTCCGTTTTTCCCCCGATGTTTCGCTATTGGCGTCCGTGTATTGGCCTGGCTACATCGTCTGCACTCCTGTCGATGAAATTGATACCAATAGCACCGACACCACCAGCGTTTGCGCCAATGGAATTGCAAACGATCTCAACAAGTACCCGCAGGCGGTGTACGGTGGCACGTCGATCTCGACTCCGATTTTTGCCGGAATCGTCACGCTCATCAACCACTATCTGGTGAAGAACGGTGTTCAAAGCAAGCCGGGCTTGGGCAACATCAATCCACACCTCTACCAGATGGCGGTGTCCTATCCGGCGGCGTTTCACAAGATTACGACTGGCTCAAATGGCGTCTATTGCCAGCCCGATACCCCTCCGAATCAACCCACTGCTCTTCAATGCCCTTCCAACGGTTTCCTCGGGTTTGACGCCTCGAATTACGATTCGACCACCGGATATAACCTGGTCACCGGCCTTGGCTCGGTCGACGCCAACGCATTGGCCACGAATTGGTCTGGAAGCTCCTCGACGCCAGACTACTCGGTCTCCGCTGTTTCCACCAGCGTTACGGTTTCTCCAGGACAGTCTGGAACGTCGACAATCACAGTGAATGCTAGCGGCGGGTTCAGTGGCACCATCGGTCTTTCCTGCAGTGTGTCGTCTTCGACCGCGGAGATCAGGTGTTCACTCAGCCCAGCCTCCGTTACGCTCGGAGGTTCGACCACGAGCGCGACCGCTACCCTAACTGTTTCGACCACAGCCTCGAGCGCGCGGCGAGCTCAGCTGAGCGCCATACCTCGCGTTTGTTTCGCTGGTTTCGGAGCAGCGACGTTAGGTTGTTTAATCGTTGGTTTCCCAGGTCGCCGATCTCGGCGGTCAGCAACTTCCGTGCTTTTTCTATGGATGATCATTGGGTTGGTTGGCTGCGGAGGCGGCAGTCCTAACGATGGGACGCCGGCTGGCACCTATAGTGTCACCGTGACTGGCTCCAGTGGAAGCGCCACCAAGACGACAACTGTGGTTGTGACCGTTGAATAGTCCTTTGCCTGCGAGACCTGAGGACTGGGGCCGAACTCTCGAAAGAGCAACCGCTGTCGTTATTATGGGCAGCCTCCGACTCCGATATTAAGAAACACCACGAGACAATCGACAAAAACACGCTGGGAGCTGGATCTCCACCATGAGACGCAATCAGCACCGCCTGGTTCGGCACAGGACAGTCGATTCCCTAACAACAGTCGTGCGCCCCTCAAATTAATGGAACTCGCAACTGGACTCTTCGCAATTCTGATGGAGAGGCAAGGTACTCGTCGGTGGGTTAGGAGCGGGTTTGGGTGGCCATCCTATGTTTGAAGGGGAGTTCCCGGACCCCGCGAAACAGGCGGAGGCTCTGCTTGAGACCTGCCAAGGCGATGTTCGTGAAGCACAAGGGATTGCCGTCACCAACCTCAAGTTCGCCCAAAACCTAGTAGATCGTCTCTACTGGCTGCGAGTAGCGGCTCTGGTATCAAATCACGAACCAGCCGTAGTCATGTGAGGGCTGTTAACCTGCAAACTGCAATGCAATGCAGCCCGCAAGCCAAGGCGACCACGTCGGACGACGAGCATTCTCTTAGCGGCTCAGAATCTCGCCGAGGGGTAACAACGTAATTTTCCCGGCGCGCAGGCACGCCCCTCTGGGTGCAGAGACCGGCAAGACTCTGCACCCAGTCTGATCTCACCCGGTCCGCCGCGTCACAAGCAAGGTAGTCAAGTGCACACTGTGACGGTCTCTGCCAGCGCTTAACACAACAAAGGTTTCGCCGTGATTTATCGGGAGCTCATTCCAAGACGGGTCGCAAAAAAACATTGGAACTGCAAGACGCTGCCCCAGCAAATCCAATGTTGGCTCACATTCGTCGAGCAAACTAACTTCTCCTGCTTCCAGTTCGAAAGGACAAAGCATGGGTCGTAGATGACGTTCGGCGGCCAAGCAACAGGTTGATTTGGAAAAGGAGCGCACTTGCGTTTGATCAAAAGACACTGTTCGCTGTTGTTGGCACTACTCGCTATCGTTGGGCTGAAGAATGGGGCGGACGAACAGATAGGGCTGCTATCACTGGAACAACCCCCCAATCCAGTTTCCCGGGAGGCCCGCGCTAAGCGAAGAAGCTCTCACGCACCGGGAGCAAAGCAATTGCTCATCAACTTATTCATCGGGTTTCATCTGATCGCAATCGCCTGCTGGTGTATGCCAATCGATAGCCCTCTGATTCCCCTGTGCAGAAGTCTGGTTCGACCCTACTTCCTGTGGGCTGGACTTTTTCAATCCTGGGACATGTTCGCCCCGGTGCCGAGGGGAGCCAACACCCATCTCGAAGCAACTCTGATCTACAGGGACGGATCACGAGCAACCTGGACGTATCCGAGGATGGAGCAAATGAGTCTGAAGGAAAAGCTTTTCAAGGAGCGCTACCGCAAGTTCGCTGACAATCTTCAACGCACCGATCTGGATGACCTTCTCCTCGATGCGGCCCGGCACATTGCGCGCTTAAACAACAGGCCCCACAATCCCGTTAAAACCGTTATTCTGATCCAGCGACTTTCCTTCATTATCCCTCTTCGTGATGGCAGCTATATTCCTGAGCCGTGGGAGTCACACATCTTGCTGGGATATGGCGTGCAGCCCGAGGATGTGAGATGAGTTTTCGTTCGCTCGTGCACCTTTGGAACGACTTCTTCTTCCGGGAGCAATCCCCTATCCCCATCGCGTTGTTTCGAATCTCGTACGGGATGCTAGTTATGGTCACGCTGGCATTATTGCGGCCGGACTGGATGAGCTGGTACGGAGTGCACTCCTGGGTGAGTTGGCCGACCGCTCTGAAACTGGAGCCCGGTCCACATCTGAACCTGTTCTCGGTTATCGCGGAAAGCGACGCCTGGATCGAGGCTTTGTTCTGGTTTGCACTCACGTCCGCGCTATTTCTAACGCTAGGTCTCTTTACCCGAATCAATAGCGTTCTTGTTTTTCTCTGCCTGAATTCGATTCAGCAAAGAAATCTGTATATCACGCACGGCGGGGACACATTCCTGCGCATCGCTGGCTTCTTCTTGATCTTTGCGCCAGCTGGAACTGCGCTATCGCTTGACCGTTGTATCCGCATCTGGCGAGGAAAAGAATCGCACACCCTCAAATTGCAGAGTCCATGGGCACAACGTATGATTCAGCTTCAGCTCTCGTTGATGTATCTGGCCGCATTTCTGATCAAGATCAAGGGAGCCCCGTGGTTGCAGGGAATAGCCCTCTTTTACATCTACCATCTGGACGAATTCAGGCACTTCCCATTGCCTTCCTGGTTCTTCGTTCCGACCCTACTAAAGCTCGGCGACTGGTCGGTGCTGGCGCTCGAATGCTCTCTAGGAGTTCTGATCTGGGTGAGAGAATTGCGGTACTTTTTGTTGGGGTTGGGTTTGCTGTTTCACCTTTGGCTGGAATATTCCCTGAACATTCCTCTTTTCCAGTGGGACATACTCTCTGCATACGTCTTGTTCGTTGACGCCGACGACGTCTCGAATATCTGGTCGAGGATGCGAGGCAAGCTGCGATCCCGCGGTCATTTCTGAATACTGATACGCTGGCTCTGGCATCGGAAGAACTGAGCCAAGCCACCTGGGAGAGTCCTTATCGTAGAAGGGTTGCCACCCGAGGAACCGGATTTGCATGTTAGCGATGCCGTCTTGCCTTTTGTAGTGACTGAGCCTGCGCAACTGCACCCGACCCGCGTGTTTGCGTTGCCGGACGTTTCTGGGCCATGGCCAGGGCGCAACTTAGGACAAGGACACAGCCCAAGACTCTAGTAGCGAGCTTGCTCATCGGTTACCTCCTAGAGAGGCGAGTTGCCTCTGACACCGAATTGCTCCGCTCTCGCGGCCTGGTTCCCAAAAAAGCGTGCCGAGCTAAGCTTATAAGTTTCTTTGCGTGCTGGACGCGAGGCTTCGACAGCCGGCCGCTTTGGGTTTGACGATCGGCGAAGAGATGGTTCGTGAGAACGAGCCGAGCAGAGGCCTACTCTCAATCTCAGCCTGCCCATAAGAGGCCGTTTCGTTCTATGCGCAGTCGACTTCGCCGAGCGGTGCCTCCAGACCTTACTGCGCTGTCGCGACTCCAGGTAAAGTGGTTGCCTGCGAGAGCGGTGTCGGCATCATGAGCAGTCGTTTTTGCTGATCGGGAGTGAGGACGGAATAGAGTGCCGCCCACTGCTTTAGTTGGGATTCTTGGACCTTCGCACCTGCAGAAGCTAAATCTTCTATTTCGCTTTCCAGAGAGGTCTGGCCATTCTGAAGGGCGTGGGCGAGTGCTGTCCGGGCATCCTGCAGCGACTTCTCCAGGGTCGCCGTCTCGTTCTTCTGCTCCTTCAAGGAGGAACTGAGTTGAGCGCGCTGATCCGAATCCAGGTCCAGTTGCCGCGCGGCGTTCCAGATTTTCTGTTGGTCAGCATCCGCAGTATCTGGACCCTTACTATCAGGACCGTTCGTTGCTGGGACCGAATAGCTCCCGGCACCGGGGTCGCCGTTGGGTGTTCTCCTGGCGCCCATCTGACGAGTCACTGGCCCCTGCGCGATCGCGGATACACACGTGAACAGGATCATCCCGCCGGACAGGATCTGGATCTGAGTCATGACTACTCTCCGGAATAACGACATTTTTCACCTCTCGAAGGAATTGCTCTTGTTTCGCTCGTGGGTTCCAAAATTCTGCATGGTGCAATCCCGAACGCAGGGCTCAGACAAATCCCAACATGACCGCTTCCGACACCGAAGTGCATTCGGCAGAAGGCTAAGCGACTGAGGATCGTCGGAGCGCAGCTGCGCTATTTGGGCGGGGCGGGTGGCAGAGGAGGTTCGGGCATTTTCCTGATCTGATAGTCTCGGGGAACTTCAAACAGGGTACGTGCTGGATTTGACCGATCGAGTTTAGTGACCTCGTAGGTCGTGACTCCGAAGCGTGGGTCCGACTGCTTCGATCGCAGGACGATTTGCAGATCGGGCGAATACCATCGTTCCCTGGTGATCGTGATCGGCTTCTCATTCCCCAGCGCTTCGGCAGGGATTGTCGTCGTCAGACGGGTACCCTCTGCAGACACTCCAGCTATGACATCTTTTCCGAGGGACTCCGAGTTTTCATCCGATTTGCCCATGGAGGAGGCAACTCCATCCTGGACCACGACGACTCCGGTGTCCGAGTTAAAGGCGGTCACGGGGCCAGCGGATTTCGATCCCTCATGGGGAACGCTGATTGAGAGCCCCGGTCCCGCGAGGCGAGTGCCGGCCGCCAATGTGACCTGGCCTGGCAATCCTTTCGGGAGCCTGGTTGCAATCTTGTCTTTGGGATCAAGAGAATAGCTCGAACCCGATACGGGATCCTGGATGGTCACGACCGTGGGTGGAGTGCCGGATGCGGCCCATGGACCGATTGCGGCCAGAGTTTCCTCCCGACGAGTCCTGCCTTCGGAATCGCGATACACCTGTACGATTTGATGATGGACAATGCGATTTCCGTCGGCGAGCGTCTGTTCCGTCTCGACTGTGGCCTCTAGCGAATAAGGCGCTCCTTTCACAACTTGGGTGGAGACAGCCGGTTCAGCACCGACGAACTGGAAACCCATTTCCTTTCCTCCACGAGCCCGCACAACCACGCCGGATTCCTGAGACTGCATGACTGCCACTTGCCACAACGGCAGCGGCGGAGCACCCACGGGAATCGGCATGTTTTGAGCTTGTGCAAAGGACACACATGCAACCACCATACCGGTTGAAAGAAGTGAGTGAGTCAGTCTGCTATTCATAAGCCGTTCTCCTATTTCCGTATTCCGCTCAGTCTGCGCTAGCTTTCGGCTGGACCAGGCGAATACCCACAACCGCTCCAAACGGATCCATCCAGACATCTGCGGTGACCCGCGAATCCGATATGTCGGGGCGTACCGGAACACCCATTGCAACCAAGCTGGAGAAAGGGAGCGTCACACGAACGATGCTTCCCCCACCATTCAAGGAAAGATCCTCACCCGCAGTCGCGACTCGCCCGCGAACGGATTCATCTGTCGCTCTACGGCGGTGGGCTGAAACACGAGTATCGTGCTTCGCCGTCGCATGGTTGTTGGGGGGGACGGCCACGGCACCGGAAAATCCCGGTGCACCCGGTGCTTCAATTCGTGCTACGTTACCCGCCCTGTTCCCCTCATGCGATAGTGCGGGGATTGGCCACAACCTCGAATAGAAGAACATTCCAGCAGCAACCAACACAAGAGTTGCGGTGCAGAGCCATGCCAGTTTCCATGCAAAGACACGATCGAGAGACTGACGCCGTTTGGCCGTTTCGTGGCGAAACGCTTGCAAGAGATTTTTCTCAATCTCTGGCGATGCCTGGCATTGCTCCGTGGCAACTCGCAACTGATCGAGGGCATCTTCGAGTCTTTTCGTCTCAATCATTTTCGTGGCGCACGCTGGACAATTCTCGATATGCGCGTTCATCAGAGCCGCTCTGCATACTCTCAGCATCCAGCCGTCGCCGTGTGTGTGGTGACGTGAATCAAGGAGGATCTCTTCGCATTCCTCACAAGTCATAGTCCAAGCCTCGTCCGTACTTCAAGAAAGGATCGCTCCTGGGCGACGCTTTAACCCATTCGCATTCCCGGAGCTTGCGCAGAAGAAGCTGCCGTGCACGATGCATTCGCGATCGCACGGTGCCAATCGAGCAACCCACTACCACTGCCGCATCATCGTAGCTCAGTTCCTGGAGAGAGCACAGCGCAATCACCTCGCGATATTTTCGTGGTAGAGACAATATCGCCTGTCGCAGTCGCTTCGCTTCATCCTTCCGCGCGAAATCGTCGGCGAAATCTGGCAAAGCGGCCGGCAAATCCTGCTCACAGTCGAGTGCTGCATAAAGTCTGTCTCGCCTCGCACTCTTCCAGACTAACCTGCGAGCTATACCGAATAGATAGAGTAACAGGGGACCCCGGTCGCTTTGGTAATTGCTCGGTGAGCGTATCAACGAAAGAAATGTGTCCTGCGTGACCTCCTCCGCGACATGACGCAAGCCGCAGATCTGGAGTGCAAAGCGACATACCGGACCCTGATACTTTCGGTAGAGGTCCACGAAACCCTGCTCCTCGCCGGCCATCATCGACCGCAACAACTGACGATCATCCTCGAAGTCCGCGTTCAAAAACTCCATCTCCGGCAAGCACCAATGTTGCTTGATGTTAGGTATTGCTGCGAGAAGCCGGAGTGGTTCCAAAATTAACCTCATGGTCTTACTGAGCTTAAGATTGAGATGCGTCCGATGACCTCAAGGCGTTTCCCGTGGAATGTTGGGATTCAGCAACCTGAGAGCCCCAATAAATTAATTACAAACCCTGCCCTTCAGGTATTGGGGACGTGGCGCACCGGAGTTCCATTATTTTGTGATGAGGAAGGTCGAGGTTGCTGCAACATTTCTTTAGAGAAGATTAGAGAAGATCAACAACCCTACCTCAACATCACATTCTCCCAATGCGTATTGTGTTCCCTCTGAGTGGACCTTCGGACAACAATGGAAACATGTCTATGTTGGGATGTATTTGGGGGCGATTTAACTAAGGTGTTCCCCTTTGAAAACTGCGAATTGGACCAACGACACGGTTGATCGGGGTGGAGTTTTGATTTCTGAGTCAAACGCTTGCGATCTGCAGTCGACTTCAACTCGCCAAGATCTTAGCGGCTGCGAAGCTCCTCCTCCGGAAAAGCACCTCGAATGCTGGAAAGGCGAATCCGCACGTGGCTAGTTGTATCCTCTCAGCCTCGCTAAGCGGCCTATAGTAGTAGTTCTGACCGACTGTTCGGATCCCCCAGGGTTCTCCCTCCTCTTTTTAAGGGTTCGGGAGGGACGACTACCGGATTGCTGGTTGTTTGTTCCACCACCGGCACTATCCGGTAGACATCTTCCCCTAGCGTCTTTCGCAACACCGGGATGTTTCGAGTCAAGCTCCCCTCCCCATAGCTGTCGGGCCAGACTCGATTGATCAGTTCTTCCTTTTCCACGACCCCAGCACCTGACGTGGCTCGCGGCTTGGTTCCGCGGGGATAAATTTGGGTCCCCTCGATGATTTGCCAGTTACCACATAACTTCGGGTCTGACAAGATCCATCCGTTCGGGTCCACCTGGCCGATGGCACCGTGGGCGGACTCGAGTTGGGGCCTGACGCGATCTCCTTGTGACCTCTGGCCTCTCCTCAACCCGGTGCCAACTTGCAGGCTTCAGCGAGCTTTGGACCCCTTTCTAGATCGCATCCAGACCTCGTTGAATCAGTGTCTGCTGGAGTTTCGGGCTATCCTGGCCGGCGAGCCGCGGCTTGCATTCGATTTCCGGTGGGCACCGAATTGTCCGGCGTCGAATTAATGTCCGCCGACGGGTAGGACAAAGCCAAATTTCTGAGCGAGGTGACGCTATGAAGATTACGCGCATCAGCTGTGTCGCGATATTGTGCTTGTTGACAATGGTGGCTTTTGGTCTACGCTCGGCCAACTCCCACTCGTTTCGAACTCCCGCGGCTCAGGCGGCGGCCAGCGCCGCCCCGAGCGACACGCAGCAGGCTAACCTTGAAGCTTATACGACGCTGCTGCACGAAAACGTGTCCGACGAGAAGGAACAAGTGGTGGCGTTAGTGCTATTTCTCAACGAAGCCGATGCCGCCAAATTCTGGCCGATCTACAGCCAGTATGAAGCGGAGCTCGACAAGCTGAATGCGACCGCGGCGGCCTCCATCGACGACTATGTCAAGAATGCCGGCCACCTGAGCGAACAACAAGCCGATCAGGTCGTGCACAACCAGACGCAAGTTCAGAGCCAGCGCGCGGCCATGCTGGACAGGTACTACGGCCAGGTGAAAGACGCCCTGGGACCGGAAACGGCGGTGCGTTTCTACGAGGCCGAAAGCCAGCTGCTGTCGCTCAGCGACCTGCAGCGCAGCTCCAAGTTGCCCGTGGAGTAGCAGAAATGGGTGCGACGAATTTCCTGTGTAAGGAGACATTGTATGAAAACAGTCCTCGTCAAGCTTTTGACCTCGATCGTGGTCTACGTACTCATTTTCGGAGTCCTGCTGAACTGGGTTGCCGATGTCTCCGCCGCTCATGCCGGAGCGCCTCCGCAGCGCAACTGGATCTCGGTTCCGGCGGGCACGCGGATTCTCGTTCGGCTCTCAGAAACCATCAGCTCGGCGAATCAACGTGCCGGCGCTCGTTTTACCGGCCGGCTGGAGACCAATTTGATGGCTCAGGGTGTAGTGGCTGCCCGGCGGGGAACAACGGTCCACGGCCAAGTAGTTTCGGTGCAATCGGCGGGCAGGATTGCGGGCGGTTCCCAATTGGGTTTGGAGTTGACCGACATTGTGATCAACGACACCGCACATCCGATCTTGACGAGTCAGTATGAATTGCAAGGGCAAGGACAAGGGGGACGTACAGCACGCAATGTGGCCGGCGGGGCAGGGCTGGGCACTGTTATCGGCGCCATCGCCGGTGGTGGAAGAGGAGCAGCCATCGGTGCTGCGGCCGGGGGCGGGCTCGGCACTGCGAGAGCCGCTGGCGGTGGAGGGGGGCAACAAGTAAATTTCGCCGAAGGAACCTTGCTCGAATTTCGACTGCAACAGCCAGCTTCGGTGCCGCGGCCCCGATGAGCGGCCGAGTTCCACGATATACTTGATGCTTTTTGCCGGTTAGTTCGTAGGGTCCTTCCCTGGGTCCAACTCCTTCTCGATCTTGCAAAACGACTCTTGCGCCTACTCGTTGCTGATGGTCACTGTGGTCCCATCGAACTTGGTGATGTTAATGGTGAACGGTTCGGCATAGCACCCCGCCCGATCCCTTAGCATGCTGATTCCTGCCTGCTCACCCAGCAAGATTGCATAATAGCTGGAGCTGCGGAAATGGATGCCGGCGTGGATACCGTGTCCCGTGGTGATGTTCCAGGCAAGCTTCGACAACTCGCCGTTGATCGTGAGGCTGTCGCGGTCAGCGCCGGTATAAGGCGTAAGTCCCAGGCCGTCGGAGGTAGGCACCATGATATCGGAGCCGGCTGCGAGAAGAAGTGGGCGAATCTTCTGGCTACAATCGAAGAAGAACTTGATCGCCGTAATGCAGGCGCCACCGACCGTACCATGTCCCGTCGGATAGCAAGGGTGTGTGGGTGCGCCCTCCGGGAACGCCTGCGGCAACAGGTAGGTTCCGTAGATCGAGTGAATAACTGGGAGTACAGCCGAGTTAAGCACATCGTGGTGCAACGCCAATGCCGCCCGCGGCATCGGGATTTGATTCGTCAGTCGAGCATGCACCAGTGCACCAACCTCTTCCGGGCGCTGGCGCAGATTGACAACCCACTTGTGGAACCAAGCGGCTTTTAACGCCCGCGTTGCCATCTCGGGGACTGTCCCCTTAGCGTCTACGGGACCGCCTTGCGGGCTACCAAAGGTGCCGAAGCCGTGTTGGGTTGGCGAGGCGATATAAGGGTTACCGGGGTTGACCGGCGCTCCGATATCCGCGAGGATGAGGCAGGCGACGTAGTAGGCCTGATGCAGCGCGTCCACGTGTGTGTAAGACGACATGTCGCGACCCATTCGAGCATGGCGGAACACCGGGTCGAACTGAAGACTGAACGCTGGGGGGAAGCCGCTCTCAACATTCTGGTACTCGCTGGTGCTAGTCAGGAAGTCCGATCCTCCCTCGTGCAACGACAACATCCGCTGGAACTGTTGCGGTAACGGCTGTGCACCAAAGAAGGTCGGCTGCATCAAAAACTGTGAGAGGAAAGGTCCCTGTAAGTTTCCATCACCAGGAACAATTTGGCCCCGGAATAAATTTTGCGGCGTGAGGGGATAGGGATATTCGATATTGTTCTGGCTCTGGATGTAGGACATGTTGTTAAGGTCGGCGCAGGCTTGGGCGGCCAACTCACTGCTCGGGTAATCCTCAAAGTGGACGTCGCGCAGCAGCGCACCCCAATAATGCTCGACCAGTTCAGCCGCGGTCTGCGCACTGGCCACGGACGGCGCGGGCGGGATCACGGTCGTGAAAGCATCCAATCCCTCTAAATCGAAGGCCAAGGCGCCCATCGGACCATTCAGGGTTCCCGTGGAACCGGGGCCACCCGGATTCCCGACTTGTATGTTCTCGAAATCAGAGAAGCGGCCCGTATTGAGGGCATGTACGAGGCTGAGCCACGCCGCACGGTTCGGGATACCCAGGTACTGATGCGGCAGGCACTTGCTCCAGCTTCCGCTGAAGTCGGTGAACCTCTGCGAGTCGCCGTTGTCGGATAGTTCACCATTGTTGACCTTCTCGTTGATTGCGGTGTTCCGGCGGTACTTGAAGCTGTCATTGCTGCGATCGTTAGATCGGTAGGGTACGACCGATGCTTCTGCTTCCCCGTCTTTTTGAGCGATCAATGGTTCCAATGAAACACCGACAGCCAATGCGGCGGCTGTGGCGCCACCAAGGCCGACTTTTCCCAGAAACGAGCGCCGGCTTTGATCGCTGGGAGCATTTTTCCGAAGATGTTTCTCATCAGGTTTAGCTTCGCCTTCGCCAGCCGTACTCTGCCCACAACCTTGCTGCAGCAGATTTTGCATTGAGTTCTTCCTTTATTTGTTATCAGGGAAAACGGTAGGCACAGGAGACTCTACCACGATTCTTGAGAAATCACTCACCGCATACTTTCTTTTGACCGCAACGGGAAAGCTCCGCGCTGTTGCGGATTAGCCTTGGTTGTATGGTCAAAATACTCGCGCGACGTTGCGGCTCGCGGATCCCTAACGAGCATGCGGAATTGGTTCGTACAACGGTTGATATTCCCGAACCGTTCCTGCTGTGTGACTTCGCTCCTCACGGCCAACAGCGCGGTAATTCCAATAACGGAATAGAAGCGGGCTGTTCCGCTTCGGCTGTATCGGGGATGCCAAACAGGTGACACGAGCGTGGTTAGGGAAGGGCGAATGAGAACACATCGCTTCCGGCCGAGATCGCGAAATACTGCTTGCCATTGATCGCATAGCTCATGGGAGAAGCATGGATCAGTTGCCCCACGTGGAAGTGCCATAGCGACTGGCCCGCGTGCGAATCGAGGATCACGAAATTGCCGGCGTCGTCTCCATAGGCGATGAGTCCCGTTGCCGTGGACATGAGGCCGCCCCAACCCTTATTTCGGCCGATCTGGGGCTCGCGCCACGAGAAATCTAGCGTCTCCAGGTTGAACGCATTGATGTATGCCTTGCCAGTCTCGTCGACGCCCCGCATTCCAGTTGCGTAATAAGTGTTCCCTTCCTCGAAGGGCATCGGCCTCGACTGCAAAGTTGCGCATGCTTCAAACGAGCGGAAATAGAAGGTGTGAGTGGCGGGGTCGTACGTAGGCGAGTACCAGTTCGTCGCTCCGCCATTCTCCGGACAAACGCGAACCCCTTTCTCGTCGGGGATGAGCCCGGCGGGAATGGGTCTGCCATTCTCGTCGACGCCCTTCGCCCAATTCTGGCTGCTCATAAACGACTTGGCAAAGAGGAACTTGCCATTCGTCCGGTCGAGAATGTACAGGAATCCGTTGCGGTTTGCCGTGACGATCAATTTGCGCGGCTGCCCTTTGAATGTTGCGTCTACGATGACTGGCGTCTGCACCGCATCGAAATCGTACAAGTCATGCGGGCTGAACTGAAAATACCACTTGAGTGTGCCGGTATCTGGATCGAGGGCCAACAGGCAACTGGTGTAGAGGTCGTCACCGGGGCGGACGCTGCCATCGTAGTCAGGAGCCGGATTGCCCGTTCCCCAATAAAGAGTGTTGAGTTCCGGATCGTAAGTGCCTGGCAACCAGGTCGTCCCACCTCCATGCAAGTAGCTGTCGCCCGGCCAGCTTTCGTTGCCCTTCTCGCCGGGCCCTGGAATCGTCCAGAACCGCCATTTCTCCTCGCCCGTTTCCGCATCGAACGCAGCCAGGAAGCCCCGCACGCCCGCATCCCCGCCGGAGATGCCGACTATGACTTTGTCTTTCACAATCAGGGGAGCGCTGGTCGCGCCGTAGTTTCTGTTGCCAGTGGCGTAGGAAACTTCCCAAATCAAGTGGCCTGAGCGTGCATCGAGACAGAGCAGGTGTGCGTTATCGGTTTCCATATAGACGCGTGTGCCGAGAATAGCCACCCCGCGATTGTGATGCTGGCCGGCATCGTCGACCAGCCCTTGGGATATGGCTCGCGTGTGATGCCACAGAACCTTGCCCGTTTTGGCGTCAATGGCGTAGGCATCATTCGCACTCGTGATGAACATCACGCCGGCCACGACCACGGGCGTGGCTTCTAGCGGGCTGACGACCCGAGGATGAAACACCCACTGCGCCGCCAAGCGACCTACGTTGGCGGGCGTAATCTGAGTTAGGCTGCTGTGGCGGGCGCCGGTGTAATCGCCGTTGTAGGAAACCCAGTTGTCTGCAATCTGCTTCCGCAGCAAGTCACTTTGCTGCACATTGATGAGCCCGTTGCCGTCGTCCGTCGTCGGCTGCTTGACCTGCAGAAGCGTCCGCGGTTTCGTTACTTGTCCGTAGGCGGTGCCCGCAGATGTTGCAAAAAGGAGGCAAACGGCCGTCGTGATGGAAAACGAACGCCGACTGACTCGAGCGCCGATCGATTGGCATGGGGGCATCGTGAAGGCTGCCTCCCGTCGGCAACTCATCGGCCTGCCGCATCGGCGGGGTGCGGCTCTCTGCTTTCAACAATCAGGAAACTGACAAGGTCATTCAATTCCTTGGACGAAAGCCGCGTACCGTAGTCGCGCGGCATCAGCGAGCGCCCGGCATAGCGCACGTCCGCGACATCGCTCCTGGCCAGCAAATGAAAGCGGCCGTCTTCGGTTTGCAGGGCCAGGCTGAAGGCGTCTTCGTTTCGCAGCACGCCGGTGAGCGTCGCCCCAGCCTGTGTTTTCACCGTGACCACCTGCGACGAAGGCACCAGCGGATTGTCTGGGTTCTTGATGGCTTCCAGGATCGCCTCCGCCGCGCGCGTCCGGCCATAGTTGGTCAAATTCTGCGCGATGAATCCGCCCTTGCCTCGCATCAAGTGGCACTTGGAGCACTGGCCTTTGCCAAAATACAGTGCGCGTCCGGCGTCGACGTCACCGGTGACGGCTGCCTCCGTCCTGGTGTCCGTCGATGCAACGGTATCCGCGAGCCGGCGTACATATTGCACCACCGCCTGGATATTCGCGTCACCAATCTGGGCGAACGGCGGCATCCCGCCCTGGGTTCCATCGTGCACGATCTGAAACAGTTCCGAGTCCGAGCGATTCGAGATCTTGGCCGGAGCGACCAGCGAGGGACCCTTGTCGCCGCCGTGGCCATCGGCGCCATGGCAGCCGGCACAGTACTCCATAAACCTCTGCGCTCCCGGACCGGCATAGCTCCTCGGCGATTGCGCGCTGAGGAGCGCCTGTGCGGAAAACAGTAGTGCGGCTGAAAGGAACAAGATTTTACTCCGGCGACGATAAACGTCCACCCCCCCTCGCGAGCATAATTGCTTGTCCTTCAGAGCCACGTTGATCGAATCCTGACTACCGGTAACGGACCATACTACCCACAACACGGCAAAATACTGCCGGAAAACATTTCAAGCCGGTGGCCGCATCTCACAAAAGGTGTAGGATGTTTTAGATGTCCGACGGAGGGTGCTTATGCGTGCCTCTGTGGTGTTTGGTCTTTCCCTTTCCCTCTGTTTCGCCTTCACCAATTCCCCCATGACATGCCAGGATGCGGATCCCGTCGGCGGTGTTCGCACCCGTATTGTAGGCATTGAAGTTCCACCAATTGCGAACGCCCCGTTCGCGGCAAAAATTCTCGTCACCTGGGATCGGCCGCTGGTGGGCGGCGGCATGGTGTCGCGGAAATACTATACACAAGTGGCCCGCGACTCCCAGGGACGTGTGCGCCGGGAGACTCGGGAATTCGTTCCCGCGGACTCTAACGCTGAGCCCCCTCTGCGCACGTTCACCATTCTGGACCCGGTCTCCAACACCCACACCACCTGCACTAAAGCTACGATGAATTGCGCGACCGGCCCGCTACAAACGCGTCTGAACCTGTCTCGCGATGGTGGTGCGCTATCTGGCGCTGGCTCGAACGTGACGAGCGAAAACCTTGGCCAGCAGACGATGCTTGGTCTGTCGGTCGTGGGAACACGCGAAACCGTGACCGATTCGCAGGACCGCACTCGGCTGGCCCTGACTCACACTGACGTGTGGTACTCCCCGGACCTACAGATGGATCTTTCGGTTGATCGAAGCAACCCGCAGTTAGGAGAGGTAACCCTTAAAGTCACTGAATTGGTGCGCGGAGAGCCCGATCCATCGTGGCTCGCGATTCCTTCCGGTTACCAAATCGCTGGTGGCCGAAACCAATAAGCGGAGGGCCGAACCATGGTGAGAGATACGACGCGTCAGTTGACCTTTCTCGTTTGTTCCGTCGTCCTGCCAGTATTCCTGTTGTCTTTCTTGAATGGTTGCGGATCACACTCAGCTGAGGTCAGCATTGGCACGTCTGGCGGCGGTGGTTCGGGCACATCAGGCGGGACCACCGGAGGAACTTCTGGCGGTACATCTGGTGGCACATCTGGCGGTACGTCGGGCGGAACGTCGGGGGGTTCGGGTGGATCCGGGGGGTCAGGGGGATCGGGGAACGTGGTCATCAGTCCTGGTTCCCCAAATCTAGTGACTTCTGACCGCGGCGACGCTTCTGTTGCCGCGTTTCCACCTGTGCGGTATCAGGGTGTGGTGAACGGAGGTCAATCGCGTGCCGTGGTCGGAGCTAAGGTCTATGTGCTTCAGGTCAACTCCGGCGAATATGGAAATTCGTCGGTTTCGCTACTGACCTCAGCGACCGGCAACCCCGCCGACTCCATCGGTCACTATGTGCTGACTGGCGAGCACGGCGCCTTCTCGATTGCCGGTGACTACACTTGCACGGCTGGCCACGAAGTTTATGTTTATGCCCGAGGGGGTAACAGCGGGGATGACGGCTCGAACTCTGCGATCGGCTTGTTGGCCTCTCTGGGCACCTGTCCCGAGGCTGGACACTTCAACAACGCCGCACCCTTCATTTTTGTGAACGAAGTAACTACCGTAGCCGCCGCTTTTGCCATGGCAGGAAGAGCTACAGATGCAACTCACGTCGTAGGCTCGCAGCGGTCCGGGACATCGAGTGGTTTTGCCAGGGCCGGTGAGCTTGCCAGCATTTCAACTGGATTCGCCAACTCCAACATGCCTTCCAGACCGGGAAGCAAGGTTCCGCAGAGCAAAATTCATACCATCGCCAATATTCTTTCGGCTTGCATCAACTCTGACTCACCGGCCTCCGGCGGCTGCACAACATTATTCGCCAACGCGCGGAGCAAGGGTTCTTCTGGTGCTGCGCCAGAAGATACGGCTACTGCTGCGATCAACATCGCCCGCAATCCTCGCGCGAACATCGCCGCGCTCTATGGCCTTCAACCCAAGCTTTCGGCTCCATTCCAACCAGCTTTGGAGTCTCAACCGTCAGACTTCGATCTGGCGCTCGCTCCCGAAGAGGAAAACACCTCAGTCGCCACCGTGTCATTGCATCACTAGCCGAACGTCCACTGCGGTTGCCCGGTTTCGCGAAACGGGAGACGCTGCCGTGAAACGAACAGTGCGGTGCGTATAGCCGAAAAGACGGCTACGTTGCGGACAAGAATGGTGACTTCACCTGGGCCGCGCCGGACGAAGAAGTGCACTCCTTCGTCAATGAACTCGAACGTCCGGTCGGTTGCGTATCTCTACGGTCGTCGGATGTACGAGGTCGTGGCCGCTTGGCAGACCATGCCGACGCATGAGGAGCCAGCCTTCATCGCGGATTTGGCAAACATCTGGCGGGCCGCGGACAAGGTGGTTTATTCCAACACTCTGAAAGCCGCCTCCACTCCCAGAACGCGTATTGGGCAGGATTTCGATCCCGAGGTGGTTCGGCGGCTGAAAGCTTCGGCAGCACGAGACCTCGCCGTCGGCGGCGCCACTCTCGCCGCCCACGCGTTCAACGCTGGCTTGTCATTTGTTCATCGCACTGATCATTGTGGCGGGAGGGTAATAGTGCCTTCCCGAACGGCATCCGCCTTGAGCTGGCACTCCAAGGTGAGCATCGCTTGGTTTTTACTCCGATCAACAGCAAGCCGGGCCTAACCTACGAACCGTCTACGGGTGCGTGCGGACGCGGAACAATGCATGGTAGACAAGCAAAACGATGACCGAGCCGACAACAGCGACTAGGATGCTGTAAAGATTTATACCGGTCACCCCGATGTGGCCGATGCTATTGAAGAGCCAGCCGCCGACAACCGCGCCAACCATTCCTAAGATGATGTCCACGATGGCTCCCGCACCAGACTTGTTCACAATTTTACTGGCGATAAAACCTGAAATCAGCCCGAGAACGATCCACGCGAGGATTGACATGGAAACCTCCCTCTTGGGCAAGCCTGTAACCGCATGTGTCGCGATGCTCCAAGGTCCGAATATCCTCGTAGCATCCGCAGCCATGGCTGCCGAATGATCGGACAAGACCCATATCCGACACCTGTCGGTGAATTGGACACTGAACTAGGGACTGTCACTACTGCAACTTCTGACAGTCTACGGTTCGCTATCTTCCCGCCGGCTCTCTCCCACCCAGGCTCTGACCACGTACCTGACAATGTTCTCGGAGAGGTCGACCCTTCCCCCGTGTGGGCCCGCTCCAAAGATCCGTGCGAGTGTCGCCAGCTTTGCCAATCAGATCAGCCACGGCTCCAATCAGGCGCCAACATCATTAACCACCAGAATGCCGCGATCCCAGGTACACGCGGTAGCGCCCGACAACGATCGGTTGAAAGCCAGCCTAGGGCGAAGGAGTACTAGGCGATGATCGGGTCGATCGGCGTACTCCTAGACTCGCCGCGAAACTGTCAACCGAGGCTGTTGAGAATTGCCGTTTCACAATATCCAGGTCGGTTGCATTCGGTGCAGCGGCTAGTGCGTTAGACTTTTGGCCGTTTGTGGCAGAAACTGGAACATCGACGATGCCGGGAAAAACAATCGAAAACGGAATATCGCAGGAATCGAAGGACCTCGTTGTGTTCGACATCCTGCGCGATTCTGAATGTGCCGAGTGCCAAAAGGAACTGTTGGCTCACGATTTTCTGTTCATAGAAGCTGGTCGCCCGCTGTGCCTCAGCTGTGCCGACCTCGACGACTTGGTGTATCTGCCCAGAGGAGACACGGCTTTGACTCGGCGGTCGCGGAAATACAGTTCCCTGTCAGCTGTCGTGGTTCGTTTCAGCCGAGCCCGCAAGCGCTATGAGCGTCAGGGTGTATTGGTCGAGGAAGCTGCCCTAGATCGAGCCACGGAAGAGTGCCATGCCGATGCCACGAAGCGGCTAGCCGACCGTGAGAAAGCTTCGCTGCGTCGAGTGGAACAGGATCGCGACCTGGCGGTTCGCATGACGGAATCAATTCTCGCACTTTATCCCGGCTGCCCTCCTGTGGAGGCGCAGGCGATTGCGGCCCACACCTCACGCCGCGGCAGCAGCCGCGTCGGCATGCAGCCGCAGAGATGCACGGGACGCAGTTTATGACGCGATCAATGATCTTCTCGACCGTTGGCGTGCCCGCGGCTGAGTCGCCACACCACTCATAATCCAGATTGGACCTCCGGGGGAAACCGAGGTTTGAGGTCGTTGGCAATCCTCACCCTTTGATCAAAATGATTAAATATCTGTTTGCGTTACCTGTCGTCTGATACGCTGTCGCGGTGACCACTTCCTCCCCGGGTTACCAAGCCGCTCGGGAATCTTATGTCCTATGCACGATCGGCCAGCTTTGGTACCCACAAAGGATGCGAAACTTTTGAGATGACACCGAAAGCCCCAGTCGATCCTTAGAATACGAGGCGACGGTCAGCAAATCATCAGCGCGTTTGTGGAACTGCCGCTGAGTATGCTGGCAAGGCAGCTTCGGAGCAAGGATACCGAAATCGGTTGTAGGAATGGTGTGACGATCACCCCAGAACATTTTGCGGAGATGTTTATGGACAACAACCTCCGTCGTTGAGCGGGGGGTTGGGTGACTCTGTTCTCGACAGCTGTGGGGCCGCGGAACTCGGTGGCATGGTCGAGAAGTCAAGTCTTTTTGGCCATTGCCACGCCACCCGGGCGTACACGAGATCATCACCGCTAGAACCAAAAACTCTGATGCCGTTTTCGAAATCGCCCGGTGTATCCACCGCGACCCACTCAGCGATCCCATCGTGGACATTCAGCCTACACAAGCCCAACCAGACTTCCGAGCCATCGTTCAGGCTGCCATAGAAATCACCCGCTGCGGTCCGAGCAAAACCAGATACCATCAAATCACTGAGGCTGTTAGACAGTAGTTGGACGGTATATACGTCAAACGAGTTCGAGGCTTCATCGTATGCGATGAACTGTCGCCGTTCTCCGTAATAAATCCACGCCTTGTGTGCCGTGCATGCGACAGCGGTGCCACCAGAGACGTAGTGTCCAAAAAGCACGTGATTGCCAAGGGTCTTCCAGTCCAGGGCAGCGCTCAACTGGCCCTCTGTAAAGCTGTAGTGTCGGAGCATCGAATACGAATCATAGCGGCGACGATTGTCGGATAGGAAGTCCCAACCAAACACCCAGACCGTTCCATCCTCGGCGGGGCACGTCATTTCGGCCATGAGTGGGAACGTAGTGATTTGCCGTGTCACTTTGCCGGAACTATTCAATTGCGCCACGAATGATGTTGGTGTTCCGGTTTGGTCGACAACCGTTGCAGTCGCTACCGCGCCCCCATCGACTGTTGCAGCGGCGTCGGTGACGCGAATTCGGTCAAGATTGGGGGCTGTCAGCGTTGACTTGAATGCGACCGTGCCATCACGGTTGACCATCACAATATTCGGTACTTCGCCGTGGGAGTAGATATTGTGATAGGTTGCGTGGTCATTCCACCAATGTGGTCCGTCAACCAGGTCCGGGAGGCTCGGATCCTCTATGCTCACACTTGCGTGAGGTGGAGGCAGAAGGTGCGTTTCGAATCTTTTCGAGGGCGAGGCAGAAGAGGCGATTTGCTGACTGTGCGCAAAGCCCACAGTGAAGAGAACCACGACGAGGCTGCCGGGAATCCTGTGCATGGGCAGTCCCCCCTTCGCGAATTCTACTCTACCAAACGGATGGTTAACGCAAAATCTCGATTACCTGCGTTAACTCGGCTTCGACTCGTCGCTGTTCGCCGAGATGTTCTCCCGCAGCTTTCCTAAGAACCCAAGCGCCGCGCCCTGCCCTTGTGGGACCAAGCCGAAAGTGTTGTAGTTTTGCTGTAAGGCTAAAAACGCGCAGTCCTTGTGCACCCATATCAACGCTGAGCGCATCAACCTTCCCTCCCTTCTCGTTGAACCAGCCCCCTGCTGCAAACACCCACGTATCGTTTCTGTCCCGTTGGGAGCCATCTTGGTTTTTCCGCGATTGATTGCTTGATCCTGAATTTCCGCCTGAGATCGGGGGCGTTGGCCACCGTGGAGCCGTCTGGGCAGCGTGAGATTCTGAGATTGGCGCAAGTAGCAATGCGGATTCGGGAATCATCACGAGGGAATCGTGTATGCATTCCGCGTTCGGTGGCGAGAGTCTCAGGGCCGGTTCAGCGGTTCAGCATGATTGTTGATCGCGCCGCATACTCCTCGGTACGCGCGTGGCTAGGCCCTGCAATTCTAACCAGCAGGCGAATATGGCCAACCTTGGGAGAATCGAACGATGGAGGACTCGATGCCAAGACCAACCCGCTCTAAACTCAATATTAGCCGTGAGAATGCGCGACTCAGGAAATCTGCCGCCGAACTCACGAGACTAGCAAAGCAGTTTGCAACCAAGTGGGACCGGATCTCCAATGATGGCCGGGTTGCAATTGAACGTTCCACGGCTCGAAGCCTACGAGCCGCCAGTGGACAGGTGAACCGTACGAGCAAGAGGATGGGAGAAATTCTTGCGTGGCTCGATCGGGTTCGACAAATGGATAAAGCGGCATGAAGCCATGCATTCTGTGGCGCCTTGGAGATTGATGCCCATAGAATTGGAGCAACCAAGTCAGTTCGGGTAAAGAAAGCCCGCTCAGACCCTTGACTGTTGACAAACTTGTTGCACGGAAGGCAGCTTCGAAGCGGGCTTGGCGGGTACCTTATTCTGGTGACAACCTCATCTAGAGGGCGAGTAAGGAAGCGCAAGTTCAGATATTGCTACCGCTATGATTGTCGCTATTCGACGACCCTACGACGCCTTCTTGGCCTTGAACTTCGCCCAGCGTGCCCGTTGAGCGTCGCCGATTCGTTTCCGAGCGGCTGCCGAAAGGTTGCGCCTACCTGCGCTGTTGCTGCTACCCCACTTACCTCCGCCAACTCCACCCAATGCCGCGATTGCCCGGTCCAACTTGTCACGCTCTCTCTTTAACTGCACTAGTACCGCACCTAGATCAATCATTCGTTTTCCTCTCGAAGAAGATTGGAAATGCTTGTTAAGGCCATATATCCAACTTAGAGCCGCGAGTGCCTGGCAATTAGCCCGCTTGCTCGCTCGTGTCCCCAAAACTTGATGCCTCATGCCGCGCGTGTAAGCCAACTCTCCATGGTAGTTACGTCAACCAGGCCTGCTTGCTGGAACTGAAGCTGACCTCGCGAGAACACTGCGAAATTCGGAATGCCGCGGACGTTGTACTGGGATGCGAGCCCCGGGTAACGTTCGGTATCGACCTTCAGTACGATTGCGCGCCCAGCCATATTTCGTGCGGTTTGCGTCACGTGAGGTGCTGCCATGTGGCATGGTCCGCACCAGGAAGCCCAGAAGTCCGTTAAGACAGGAACCTTGCTCTCGCGAATGATCTCGTTGAATTGCTCTTCGTTGACTTCCAGAGGTTCGCCAATTGCCGGCAATTCCGCCTTGCAGGCACCGCATTTTCCGAAATCGGAAAGGTGCCTGGCCGGGATGCGGTTGGACCTACCGCAAGAGGGACAATTTCGAATCAGCGGCATGGGTCTATTCTAGGCCAGAACGTAAAGCAGCGGTATTCGCCATTGGGAGACTTTCCCTGAACCCTTCCATCTAATCTAATTCTTACCGTCGGCGCGGCATTCTGACCCGGCGCTGACAAGGCGGACGCCGGAATCGCGCTCCCTTCCGCACCTAGGGATCCTTTGGGAAGTAACCACCTCAATTGGAAAGTTTAATTCTTTCCCGTAAGCCTGGACGCGAATCCTGGTCGCCGCGAGGTTCACTTGCATGGAATCCAAATTGTTGGAAAAATTTGTGGATGCTAGCATTGTTGTGGCGCCTGGCTCGGGCTCCTCAGAATCCGGCGGTGGCACGGCAGGCAAGGGCGAGACACCAACCGGCGGTAGTGGCTTCGCCACCAACAGGCGGCAAGATACTCAATCGGGGCATCGAACCTGCATTTTGAGCGTCGGTGGAAATTCTGTTGCATTTCAGTGGAGTGTTGCAGAGCACTGTACCTGCGCCGGAAGAGACACGGTGAAAGTCGTGCCCATGCCGGGCGAGCTATTTACTTCGATTTTCCCTCCGTGCTGGCGGATGATTCCGAACGCGCTGGACAGCCCCAGTCCGGTGCCCTTGCCTTCGGGTTTGGTAGTGAAGAACGGCTCGAAGATTGCGGACTGAATTTCCATAGGAATACCGGTTCCGGTGTCGGTGATCGATATTTGTACAACCTCTTCTTTTTCTTTGTTGTGTCGGATTGATTCTTCCCCAACTGAATCCGTTTGGTTTCGTAAGGCAACATGAGTAGCGATCGTCAAGTCGCCGCCGTCAGGCATCGCATCTAGGGCATTCACAATGAGGTTAACCAGAACCTGTTCGATTTGAGAGGAGTCCCCATAAATTGCCGGGAGATCTGCAGCGAGATCAAGGGTGAGGTGGATGTTCTCGCGCAGCAGCGGTTGAGTGAGACGAAGTACATCGCGTACAACGTCGTTGACACCCAATGAGCGCTGATGAAGCTCTTGCCTACGGCTGAATTGCATAAGTCGCCTGATCAATCCGGCGGCTTTGTTGGCGGCATCTGAAATCTGGTCAAGACGAACACCGACTTGTTGTGAGTAGTCGCCATCCTCTTTTGCGAGGGCAACGTTGCTCGTAATCGTGTTCAGAACATTGTTAAAGTCGTGTGTGAGTCCAGCTGCCAGTGCTCCCAGAGTCTCCATCCGTTGCAGTTGTGCAGCCGCTTTGCGTACTTCTACTTCCGCAGTTTCATCCACGACGAGCACGACCACACCTTCAAGGCCCATACTGGAGAATCGATAAGCCCCCGCAATCAGCCATCTTGTTTCTCCGCTCGGCTTTTTGAGGCGGACCTCCTGAGATGTGACAGGCTCGTTTCTCAGCGCTCGAATCACAATCGATTCCGGGAGAGGGATTTCATTGCCCGACGGATCCTCGAAGCGGAACCTGCCTCGCAAGTCTCGAAATTGTCCTCCTTCTTGGGCGGTCGTGGCGTCGAACAATTGCAGCGCGGTGCGGTTGGCAAATACCACTTTCTCTTCGCGATCGACTACCAAAAGGGCAACACCGATGTCCTCAAAAATTGTTTGCAGGAGGCCCGGGGGATGAAGTCCAAATACGGGCATGAAATAAGATTATGCCACTTTTTTCTGCTCACCCCGGAATGACGTTCGGGGCAGTAGCGACAGTGGTGTGCGGCAAGGACTCCGTTGGAGAAAAGGCACGTACAGAGGGAGAGACTGCAAAAGAATTGCATGCCTCCGATCACGAGGTCCGCCCCTGCTCGCGTCATCGCTCTCAACCAGCGGGCAACCCTTTCGCGCAATGACCATGTTTGGACCACCCGTGAATCCAATCAATGCCAGGATCCAATGCATGAAATACGCGGCGCCGGGCCTCCGAAACGCGACCTATTTTCACGGAGGTGGTCTGGATCCTGCTCCAGGTAGCCATGAGGAACCCTTGCTGCGCCAAAATAGTTTGGACAGATTTTTGCGGCGCATCAGCATATGGAGCCGCTCATGGGCTCAACCGTTAGGTGCCAAGTCGTGCTGCCACTTCACCCAGTCGTTCAGGGAATACTAGAGCTGGCTGGCAAGAACAATCCTCAAGTGTTTGAAATTACAGGATGACAGAGTCGAAAAACAAGGCTAACTGATTGAAACCACATGGTCGTCTGGCCTGGTTTTTCATACGGTTTCGCGGGCCGAAGGCCCTGGATGACAGGGTCCAAACTCCACGGCTTTCAGAATTCGGCGAAGGGCCGCTCGGGAGAGAGCATGAGCGGCCCCAACTACGGGTTCACATGAAACATCCTTTGACACCAGACATTAGTGAGTACAGCAGTTTCAGGCCACTGTCAAAATTGACAGTTCGGGCTCTGCACTGACCGCACGAAACTACATCGACGCGCAGCGTGACGCAAAAGCCCTTGGTTTCACGAGATATAGCAGAGCTCTCCCAGCGCAACTTTACGCATCAGCGAGCACCAATAAACCGGAACTTGACAACAGAACTGACACCGGGCTTGAACGTTTTCGGGAGAAGCATGCTTGGGTTTCCTGCTCGTCTTCCCGAGCCCCACCCCTGAAAACTCGGTTCAAGCAGTGTGCATTCGTACGCGGAGGGGCACAGAGAAAATACCCGGGATTCGCAGTGCGCGCTCCCGATCAGTTGGCGGGGGGCCAGACGGTCACGGATCAGCGGGCAGCGTACTTTACTTAGTGTGTTCTCGTGCCCGCGGATGTCTTCTGTCTGTTTTTGCCAGAGGAGGAAGCCCCGCAAGTTTTAACAGTGCACAAGATTTTGCTTTAGCTGCAACTTGTTGCAGACTGGCAATAGTAACAGCTACGGCGAACATATGTTAAATGCTTATTCTGATTGATATACGACAAGTTCGCTAAAGAATGTTATGAGATGTTTTATGTTGTCTCAACACTCGCTTAAGGTTCAGCGTAAAACTAGCGTTGGCACCTCACCTGCATGATGGGTTCATGCAACTTTGCGGGAAACAAGCTGTGGAGCGCCACCCGTACGCCAAAAAGAGTCCTGTTTGCGCCGAGAAGGGGTCCCAAAAACCTATAGGAGCACGAGAATGAATTCCAGAATACTAGGCGCTGCCTTGACAATGTTTGCCCTAATGGCAGCAGCCCACGCCGATGCGATCTTCCAGTCAGGCCAAAACATTTCCAACTTTGTGAGTGTAGTTGGCACCAGCGGTGAAACTGGCATGACCATCAATGGAGCAACTAACAAAACCCCTAGCGTACCGATTAGGTTCACGTCTCCGCAATCTATGGTTGGAGGCTCCGGAGCGGCGTCCATTGATGCGCCGACTGGCACGTTTCTCAGCAGTGTCACGATATCCGCACCTGGGTTCAGCTTCGACTCAATCGAGTTCAATGCCACAACCCTATCGAGCAGTGGTGTCCTGATGATTTCCGTTTTGATGACCAACGGACAAACCTTTACGTGCCCGCTTTCGACTTGTGCGTTCAGCAACGTCAACGGCAATAACCGCTACACGGTGTTCACCGCCAACGGCGAGAGGATCCTCGACGTAACGATCAGCTCCATCGGCGGCTCGGGAACGGGGTTTAAGGAGCTAAGCCAGGTACGATTCAACGGCTCGGCCGGCGGCTTCGAGCCAATCCCAGAACCCGGCACGCTTGGGCTGCTTGGAACTGGCCTGATCAGTCTCGCTGGGATAACGAGACGCAAGCTTAAGCTCGGGGTGTTAGGCCGAAGCTAGTGACTTGTGTCAGTGTCCGGATAAAAGTTCCGCGGAGAAAAAGGCTGAGCATAGCCACCCGAGAGGCGACAAGCGTCTTCACCATTTGCGCTGAGAAGGAGCCTCAAACTCTCTTCCTATAGGAAGATAGAGTATGAGAAAGGAGGGCACAGCTAACGTCAAAAGAGTCAACAGAATGACTCGTCTCATATCTCGCAAAATACCATTAGCTGTGATACCAGCCGCTTTCCTCCCGAAAGCGGCGTTTTTATCCTTGAATATCGGTACGCCGGAATTTACGGCTATGCCGACCCGAGAACTGTAAGTAGTCCTAGCCAGAGAGGATTGAGGAACCCGAGTGGAACTTCTATCCGTTCATCCTTCGTTTGATCCCGGGCTGCCGGGTCATGCTGACCTCTCAATGCCAAAGTTTAGCTTCCGTTCATCGCTCGCTGTGCAGCTGGCGGCTGCGGCGAGATGCCCGGTTGAATTTTCTTCAGAACTGCGGGTGAAAGGCTTCCTGTGCTTTCGTACCCTGACTAAGGTGTTGATACGGAGTGACACACCGGCGTCACTGGTGCTAATCCCGAGCTGATTTGCTTGCTCTCATTACCCATCTGTGCCAGCCCGCATGTGCTCGACTCTAGATCGTGAGCACAGTCGTGGGCGTCCCAAAAGCGTGCTTTAGGGCCGAAACGCGAACTGACTCGTCTGGCGATCGCCGATTGCTGTTTTCAGAAAGGAAGTTCTTTGTCGTCGCCCGTAGCGGCAGACGCTTTCGTCCCATCGCTCAGGTACTTGTCCAAGCCTCGAGCGCTTGCCTGGTGAAGTTCTCCTTCGTGAATTTGCTGGTGAACTCGACTACCAGCGTCCAGCCGCTTTCATATCGTGGCCAACATGAACAAAGCTCTCGACCAAGTTCGTGCCGAGGAAACGCGCCGCATGAGGCTGGAGGGTCGCGCCCCGGTCTTAAAGAAGTCCCGCTGGCTACTGCTCAAACGCAGCGAGAGTCACGGGGACGCTCGGCGACGAACAGCACTTCCGCCTCCGCGACCTGCTCCGTTACAATCTCAAGACCGTTAAGCCTTCCAGCAGCTCTGGGACTACAACTCGCCCACTTGGGCCGGCAAGTTCCTGGACGAATGGTGTCGCCAGACCATGCGCTCCCGCACGCGCCCATGAAGAGGATTGCCCGTTCCCTGCGCCAGCATCGGGAACTGATTCTCAACTATTTCCGGGCTCAAAAACTAATTTCCACTGGTGTAGTGGCGGGTCTGAACAACAAAGCGAAAGTTACCATGAGAAAATCCTACGGATTTCGCACCTACCGGGTCCTCGAACTTGCTCTCTATCTCTCACTTGGTAAACTGCCGGAGCCAGAACTCACCCACGATTTCTTCTGACGAATCAGAGAAAATATCCTGGGATTCATAGTGAGCGCTCCGGATTCCTGGCGGGGGCGGTCATGGATCAGCCTGTTAGTTGTAACAGGTTCTTTAGAAACTAATGACAGTGTTGCCGTTCCTTCCTGGTGAGCTCGCGACATCCGAGCCGAGCTGCCTTGATAGGTTTTCTTTTTCTCTATCAACAAGTTGTTGACAGATTCCGTCGTAGATGGCCGTGAGAAACAGAAGTACAGTTAGCGGAGGCGGCAGAAATTAGCTGTAATTTATTGTTGCCCAACAAGAGCCAACTGCCGAGACGAACGCTCCTAAGTCGCTTGATTTTCATGAGCATAGTTAGAATAGATTGCACAACATTTTGCTTTAGCTGTAATGTTTTGCAAACTAACCAAGACCGACTGCACGAGGAACGCTCCTAATCCCTTTTGCCTTTAGGACCGCGAAACCCGGGGTATGAAGAGGATCTCGAAGTTCGAGAAGCATCGCCGTGCCTATACACGAACTTCGGCGGAAAACTGGCAACAAACAAAGATGGTAGGTGAACTGCAAGGAATCGGGTGGTATTTTGCGGAGAAAAGGCGAGGACCGCCACCGCAGGCGAAGAGAGTCCTCCACCCGTTTGTCGCTGAGAAGGGAGGCCCAAACCACCCTGTGGAGTGCGAATATGAGACGAGTAATGCTCTTGACGCTTTTGGCGGTGGCTTTGCCCACCGCTGCGTTGGCGAATAGCATCGATTTCAGCACTGGAACGTTTACAAGCGGTACGATCACCTCCAACTTTCACAACCCCTTCTCCGTTGAAGTGGTGGGAAGTGGTGGAACCATCACACTTGACACCTCAACCTTAAACACCCATTGCGCTCCCGCTACCGCGGTGTGCACGTTCACCAGCGGCACCGTAACAGTTAAAAATTCCGCAGGCGTCACGGTATTTACGTCTAGCGTCACCGACGGGACGATCAGCAGAGTGACGCCCCCTAATGAAGATTCAATCACCGCGAACCTCGTACCGGGCACCTGCAGCCCCATCACGTGTACAAGCGGCAGTGTGACTTTTCACGTGGACGTTAGGGGCGGAAACTTAGTCGCTGGGAGCTCTGCAACGGTCGTTGGGAGCACCAGCGTCATCCCAGAACCCGGCACGCTTGGCATGCTTGGAACTGGCGTGCTCGGTCTCGCTGGCATGATGAGACGCAAGCTCAAGCTCGGGATGTAGGGCCTAACAATCCGGAGATATTAAGTGTTGGCAGTATGCGGCTAAAGGCGCCCTCCAGGAGAAGCAGGGCGCTAGCCGTGAGTAGCTCGTCACGCTCGTAAGACGGATGGACCACTCGGCCGCTTTCTTCCACTCCTAGGGAAAGCGGCCTTTCTTATCCGTGAATGTCGTTAAGACCGAATTAAGGCTGTGCCGACCTACGAACTGTAAGTATTTCAGTATTTCTGGCCGGAAGAAGACGTGAGTAATCCGAGGGGTCAGCTTTGGTTCCAGTTGCTACAGTGTCAGTTATCCAGTTACGTGACGCTCTGGGTGTCTCCCAAGCTGAGCTCGCCGAGCTCGCCGGCATCTCTCGCCATACCGTAATGCGAGCCGAAAACGGCCGTACCGTCCCGAGTCCTCTGGTGCAAGCGGCCCTCGCCCGCGTCGCCGAGGATTACCTCAGCGGCAACCGCCCCACCGTAAAAGGCGAGCGGCGCAAGGGCAGCCGGAGGAATCAAGACGCCCGTTTTCGCTAGTTGCCCACAACAGCGCACGGGATTTCAGTAGAGCCAGAAATGGGTTTACAAGTCGACTGGCTCCAGGCCCCACGAGCGAAGACAATTCACAACGTGCCGCCCCCAATTTCGACAGTGTGAGTCGTCTTTCGCTCCTAAGGTTCATTGCACTCTAATTCTTGCGTATTCGGATGTCACTGTTGGGCTTGGAATGTGCTTCCGGCACGGGTTGCCGGTCGATCCGTTGCCTCTCTTGAAGCACTCGTCGCAGGTCGAATCAATAACTTACACCAAGTGAGACCGATTGCGTCCTTGTGCCACAGATACCGCACGGGACAAGGCTTTCCAGCGGCACTCGATACAGGCTTGGTGGTGGTGACAAAAGTGGTGACATCTAAAACGAGAGTTACTCCGTGGCCCTTACTCATCAAGCCTTAGCGGCAGCATTGGACAGGTGCCTGAACCGTCTTCGCTGATGTTGCTGGTCCCTGGTTTGGGCGTTCCAGCGGCCTCAGGAGTTATGCCCGGCTGCTCGAAGGGTTTGGGCAACCGGCGTTGGAAGGTGAGAGACTCCGAGGCTTTCTCAGGGCCTCGGAGGAAGAGAACAGAGTAGTACTGGGACTGAACCAACCGGCAACTGCAATAGTGCACTTTCTCATTGCGCTACAACTTGACCCCGCTGCTGTTGAACTGTTCCTCGGCAACTCGATGAGGAGTTTTCTCGATGGCTCCGGCGCGCCGACCATCGTTCCGTCAGGCAAGCAGTTGCTCATGTGATTAAAACAACGGCTCGTTTGTGGCGGGGGCTGTCTAGTCGCGCAATGGGAGGGTGTGCATCCGCGAATCGTGGCGCGCTTAGACCTCGGCAACCTCCAAGAAGGTTTGGAATGGATGATCTGGAATAGCTTCTGGCAGAAGAGGCCGTTGTTGTTCTGCCAAGAGTGCCCACGCGCTATCTCGCGGGCGTCAGTCCACTCGCGAAAATACTGCAGTTATGAATGTGCCCATAGGGCCACGGACCGAGCATGACACCGAAAGAAACGGGCCCTGGAAAGGAAGGCAAAATAACCAACGGCAAGCAAAACAATTCGTGGTCTCTACGAGAAAAAAGCCGGGCACGGGCGTGTGGTGGGTCCGTTATGCCGATGGGGATGGTCGCATCCGGCGGGAGATCGCAGGCAGTAAAAGCAACGCGTCCGACTTATACACGAAGCGCAAGGCCGAGGTTCTTACCAAGAAGAAGCTGCCAGAGAAATTGCAGGTCAGAGCGGTGCGATTCCTGGAGTTGGCCGAGGATGGTCAGAAGTACTGCAAGGCAAACAACCAGGGGCAACAATTCGACCTATACCGAATCGGCAGGTTAAAGGCTGAGTTTGGCAATCGGCCGGCGCTGATCCCGATTGTTGATCTGCGCCTCTGGTTCGATGAGCAGGAATGGGAGAACGCGACCTACAACCGATACAAGACCACGCTGTCGCTGATCTATCGCCTCGGGATGGAGAATGGCAACGTGCAGGCCAATCCTGCAAAACGGCTGATGCACAAGACGGAAGACAATGAGCGAGTGCGCTTTCTTAACCAGTTCGCGCCCGCCAAAACTGAAGTTGAATATCTGAGCCGCGCACAGATGAAGGGTCGCGCCTGCGCGCCGTGATCCTCAGACGGCATTGCGAGCATATGCCAGAATTTGAAATCGCGCTTCATACCGGGCCCAGTGAGCAATACGGACTGGATTGGTCGCGTGTGGATTTGGTGCGCAGCTTTCTAAGCTACCCAAGACGAAGAACGGAAAATCGCGCCATATACCCCTGAATGCCGTGGCGCTGGCGGCGCTCAAGACATTGCAGAACCGCTCCCTCAACGGAGATGGCCCCGTTTTTGTTAACATACAGCGAGAGGTGCTGCGAGGGTATAAGCACTGGTTTGATCCGGCAGTTGAGGAATCAGGCCTGAAGGATTTCACGTGGTACTGCTTGCGTCATGCGTTCGCTAGAAGGCTCGCCATGGCGGGCGTCAGTCTGTTGACGATTTCCGAGTTGATGGGGCACAAGAGGATTCAGCTGACAAAGCGGTATGCGCACCTGGCTCCAGCTCACAATCAAGCGGCGGTAGATCGCTTGGTGGAGTTCCACGCGGAAACTGCTGCAGCGAGTCCAACTGACACCAAAACTGACACCGGGCCTGAAAGCTACAATGATCAGAGATTGGCGGGTGTCCAGTAAGCAGTTTGTTATGTTATAGTTGTCTCGAAGGCGGGCGCGTAGCTCAGTTGGTAGAGCAATGCCCTTTTAAGGCATGGGTCGCAGGTTCGAATCCTGCCGCGCTCACCATTCAATTCAACAACTTAGAGGGCTTCGAAGGGTCAGAGTGGTGCACAGATGGTGCACAATAAGACGTTTCCAGGCGATTCATGGCGTCGACTGCCTGTTGTGGAACGGTCTTGATGTAGCAGGCTTGAGTGACGGAGACATGGCTGTGACGCAGAATCCGCTGAATCACGGAATCGTCAACCCCGAGCTGGTTCAGGTTGGTAGCGAGGCCGCGCCTGAAGCCGTGCCAGCCATGCCATTCAGGCCGTGAAGAATCACGTCTGTATTCGTGACCTTCGTCGGTGTGGTCTCGTTCGGGTTTGTGGCAGACCTCGCAACGGTTCAATGCTGGAAGGATCATCCGATTGAGAACGTTGTTCATATTGAGGGGAGTGCCCCGTTCCGATTTGAACATCGGTCCTGAAATCGGATTGCCGCATTCAAAGCGGTAGAGATCGAGAACCGAGCGCAGCCTCGGGATGACCGGTACCGGCGCTTTGGACTTTCTGGTTTTCGGCTCATCGATGTGCCCCTCCCAGACCGAGCGGCTGACGCTGAGCTCGGTCGAAGTGTAGTTCTCCCACAGCAGGCCCGCTAGCTCAGACCGGCGCAGCCCGGCCCATGCGGCAACAGCCACAATGACCGAAGCTGGACGCGGGAGGTACACAAGCATCTGGTTCGTTTCGTCGTTCGTGTAAGCGTAGGTATCTTCCCCTTCTGGCGCGCGCGGCACTCTGACGGCACGCATGGGATTGCCGAAGACGGTTTTCCTGGTGCCGCTGATCGTCACTTCCCCATCAAGAATGCCCTGGCTTATCGCGTGAGTGAAGAATGCCGAGAGCAGGGTCTTGAAGTGCACGAGAGTCGAGCGCAGCAGGTGAGGGTTCTTGCGGGCGATTTCATTGAGCACGCACTGGCCATCCACAGTCTTGAAATTCCGCAGGCGCTTATCTTCACAGTAGGGCTTGACGAAATTCCACCGGCGCTTGTAGCCGGTAAGGGTAGACGCCCGGATCAGGCGTTCGTGATCCGGAAAGAATTTGTTTTCGACATAAGCGGCCAGGAGCTCACCGGACTCGGGCGTATACACGCCGTCGTTCAGGGGCTTGAGCATGGCTTCGGCCTTGTCGATGATTGCTTGGGGCGGACGTTTGAGCCGCTTGTCTTCATTCGCAACCCGCTCGACCTGCTTCGCGGTTTGCCGGCGTACTAGTTGGCCGTTCTCGATGAGCGTCTCGCGGTAGCGGACCATCCACCAGTTGCCGCGGCGGTAGACGTACCCACTCTGCTTTGTTGAGCGTTTCATTCACCGTCCTCCCTTCCGCGCGCGCTTCCTGTCCGTTGTCGCGAGTTCAGCAGAACGCTCCGCAAGGTACTTGTCGATCGCCCGCCGTATGAGCTCCGATTTCGGCGCGCCGGTTGAGTCCGACAATTCTTCGAGTTGCCGCGTTTGGGTTTCATCCAGCCAGATTGTGGTTTTCTTTCTCTTCATGCGTAAGACCTCCGCGCCGTATTGTGCCATACACGGCCATACTGTGCAATCGGAGGGCAAGGTGGAGGGAAGACTTAACGGCCATTGCGGCCGTTCGGCTGGTAATGGCTGCGGTGCCGTTCGAGCCATGCGATGAGCGCGGGGTGCTGCCATTCGAAGCGAACATAGCGGCCGAACTGGATGTGCGGGATCGGATCTATCGCACGAGTCCGGACATAGTCCCGGACCCAGCTCGCCGGGACCTTCCAGCGTTTGGCGAGTTCGCCCGCGTCGATGATTTCAAACCCCGCAGCCGCATTCGTCGTCGAAATTGTTGTAGCTGTGTTCATAAAAGTTTCCTCGCCAGACTTAACATTGGTTACCCGCTTTGCTGTCCGCAGTCGTCAACCATACGGCGCAGCACTCCCGCATACCGATTGCAGGTTTCTCTTTGTACGGCTTCCACTGCTTTCGACCGTTGCCATGCGGCGGGATCAATGAGCAACTCGATAGCCTCGCGCAGACGTCTTCTCAGTTCGGTCGGTGGCAATGCGTCGAGCTCGACCGCCTCGTTGCCGTACAGCTCTTTGAACCCTTCGGCGCGTGAGTCCGTGTCTTTGACCCGCAGCGGAGGGAGGTTGAACTGCCGGATGTCTGCTTGAAAGATCGCTATGCGCTGGACTTCGATCTCCATCCCTGTATCGGCGCGAAGGCGGCTGACGAGGTCGCGCTCGATGTCTTTGCCGCTTGGGTCCCAATCTCCCAGGTAGAGAATGACCGGCTTTTTGCCGTTGTGGGTGTATTCCCATAGCCGTGTGCCAGCTTCGTGAACGTTCGAAGTCGAGTTGAATCCCCGGATCGCGATGACATCGACGCCGTATTCTCTGCGGATTTCTTCAATCGAGCCTGTGACTGCATCTTTTTCGCACCAGACTTCGACATGGTAGGGCTGATCCTGCCACGCGTCGCGGCGATAGTTCTGAAGTGCGCGCTCCATCGTCTCGGTTAGCTGGCCTAGGTTTTTCCAGTCGGTCGAGCGGTAGCTGGTTCTCGATCGGTCGACGATCATGTCGTAGTCCACTGAGCCCTGAGTGCGAGCAAGCGTCATAGCCTTGCTGACGCGCTGGTAGTCGCCCCGGCTGTTGTCGATGACGCGGGCGGACACCAGGCGGTAAAAGAGCTGCCTGACGGTCATCGGATGCTCAGCTTCAAGAATCGTGCGAGCGGCGGCGATCAGCGTCTTTGTCTTTTCGGCAAGTCCTCTCATAGTTCGTCCCTTGGGCAAATTGCTACTAGTCTCGATTTGCTCTCACCGCCGCACAGCAAAATCAGTTGCCACAGGGGGGGGCCTTCAAACCGACTCCTGAATATCTGGGCCGTGGAGTAAGGTGAGCAAGGTGAGTGACCATTTTTCCCATTTATCCCCTTTTTCCGGAGAACTTACCTGTCCTTTGCCATACTCCTTACTCACCTTACTCACCTTACTCAACTATAAGAAAATAAAAGAATAATAAAGAGTAAGGGTAGAGCAAGGTGAGCAAGGTCGTTCGTCTATTCCTCATTTTCAGGTGCCCTCCAGTAATTCAGACGCCGCTTACCGAACTGATCCTTGACATATCCCAACGCGCGCATTGCCGTACTGACGTGCTGCTCCGCTGACTTCCATTGGGCAGCTGGCACCTGGAGCGCATGTTCGAGGATGCGCGCGGTCGTGAGGCTGTAGGGATCACACAAGACGTCACGCTGGATCTCTTCCCTGTCAAGCCATGCCGAGATGCGGTTCTTAAACGGATTCTCGACTTCCCGCTTCTGCTGTTCGCTGGTGAGCATGCGCTTCAGCGCCTCGTCTTCCGGCCACCAATGGACGCCTTGGGAATAGAGTTCGCAAGCCTCAGCCCAGATCAAATCGCGGTCACACTTCATGGCCTGGACGTCAACCCATTCGCACCGCACTGGCCAATAGCGCCGGTTCTGCTCGTCCACCAAATACTGTGCAGGGTTTACAGTCGCGCAAAACACCGACTGACGTGGCACATCAGACGTAATCTTTCCCCACGGCTTGCGGTAAGTGTCCACTTGCCTAGTGATGTACGCCTTCACGGTGGAGGATTCGTGGCGGCTCAAGCGGTCAAACTCCCCGAATTCAATGCACCACTTACCGCGCAGTTGCAGGGATGCGTCCTTGCTGTCCAAACTCGGGACTTGATCGGTGAACCATTCGGAGCTGAACAAACTGCGGAACGCGGCGCTCTTGTAGATTCCCTGAGTACCTTCGAGCACCAGCAAATGGTCAACCTGACACCCCGGCTGGAAGATGCGCGCAACTGCCGAGACAAGCCACATGCGCGCGACTTCTGCAAGCATGGTGCGCGCTATGCTGTTGTCCGCCTTGGTTCCGAAATACTGCTGAAAAAACGTTGGAATCCGTGCTTTGCGGTCGCGCTTCACTGAATGCAGGTAGTCGCGAACCGGATGGAAGCAATTTTGGCGCGCCGCGGCATCAATTCCCGCGCGGATTTTCTCATCGTTGCCCGCGAGAAAATTTCTTTCACACCAGCGCCGGATATCGATTACTGCTGAGTCATCGAGCGCGACGCGAGGGATGCCTTCCGGTGCCCGGTCGGTCACAACGATGTCGTAACGAAATTCGTCGTAGGCGAGTCCACCTCGCCAGTCAGGGTGGTGGGAAAAGCACAGCGCGAAGTTTTCAATCACGGGGCGAATCTTGCCATTCTCGCCACGCAGGAGTTGATGCTCGAACTCGTCCATGAGACGGGCACGGTCAGAGCCCCCCCCTGTGACAACTGGTGCCTTGTCGCCATTTCTCGACTTTGTACTGGGGCGTGTCATGCCGCACTGCCGAACCGCGCCGGATTGCGCTGCTGTGCTTTGTGGTAGTCCCGCGAGAACAACCGCGCAAAGTCGGCACGTCCTCTGTCATCGAGCGATGCGTAGAACGGCGAGGTCTCCGCAATCCGACGCGCGCGCTGTTCGTCAGAACCACAGGAAAATGCGAGTTTGCAGCACAAGGCGAACCTGATTCCGCTCCTAGACGAATCGCGCAAGTTAGCCGGATTCCCCCTCCAGTACGCGGCAAAGGCGGCGTCCTTGCCATGCGCGAGTCTGAGTAATTCGGAATCGCTGAGCTTGTGGGTTGGCGGAAAAATTGAATGAGATACACCTTTCGCTGTCACAGCGGGGCTGGCTTCAGACGGCAGATACGCGTGCAGCACGCCGCGCAGAAAGTTCTTCGACTTGCGCGCGATAGGGCAGAACTGCGGGAACGTGTCGCCAGTGCAGGTGAGGTAATGCCTCGAAAAATAGAATTCGATTTTTCCCTTGATGCCTGTCGCCCACTCGATTGCGACTTTCTCGGGCGCCCGACCTTCGAATGGCCTCTCGTCGTACTCGAAAATGATGTGCAGGCCTGTCTTCGAGGGGCTCAGCTCCGAGTAGGAGCCCATGAGCTTGACTAGCATTTCCGCGCGCGACAAGAGCTTGCCGTTCTTGATGCAGTCGTCCAGATCGAGCGCGCCCAGACCGTTGCCGGTGAACAAACCGACTCCAGGCAACCCGAGTCGCGTGGCGGCTTCGAAGGCCTGTTTGTAGTTCCAAAAGACGCGTTCGGCATCGCCCCACTTCAGCGATTGTCCGGTGATGGCGTCGATAGGCGGTTTGCCGAGTTTGCCGTTGCCGCGTGACGTTAATTCGTAGGGCGCCCAGATGCGGCGCTCGCCCAGAACGGAAACCAGATCTAACCCGGCCGGAGAATCGGTGATAATCTTGGAATAGAAGTTCACTTGCAATTCCCTGTGTGACTCACGTCACGGTCCCCTAACCCGAGTATCGTGACGTGAATCTTTTCTAACTATTGCTAGAGCGCAGCAGCTTCACTCTTGCGCGCAGTCTCTTCTTGTTCCAGCCGCTCAACCACAGCTTTCTCGCGCTCGGCTGCGCTGCTGCGAGCTGCCTCCGTCGCGTGTTCTATGACCAACATGACTCGCCTGAACTCATCGCTGCTAAGCTCACCGAGCCCTTGTTCATACAGTTGAATTTTGTATCGCGAGACATCCGAGCAATCGCTTAGCTTCAACTGCGAATAATGTACCGCCCGACGTTTGGCTCTGAGATCTACTCGTGCCCGCTCAGTTTTCGAAAGGGCACGGAACCTCGCGCGCCGCACCTTCCGTTCCTCGACCATCCCGTTCACCCCCGGTGTAAAATGCTGGTTGCTGCTGTCTGCCGTCAGTCGCAGCATGCCAGCCATTTTTGCATTGAGGCATGCGACATATGGGGTACGGTCGCAAGTCTCTGAAACTGTGGGAGATTCCGCAGATGCTTCCAAGTTGGCTACTGAGGAAGTTCCTGGTGCATTTGCTCCGAGAGAAACGGCCTATCGATCTTGGCGACCGGCGCGTGCTGCGTGAAGCAAGATACCGTCGTGAGTCACCGAAAGCTCGGAAGAAACGACTCCGGAAGTTCCGAGAGCAAAGGAAACACGCTCGCATGTCCGCCGATGATCGACGGATGCTTGATGGGCTGGAACGAACTGCCAACTATTCCAACGGATATGCCTGTTATGTCCAACCGAAAACACCTGGAAAGAAATCAGCAAACATGCCGGAAAAAAAACGGCTATGGGTAGCAAAGCAGGTATACGAGTATCTGCACCCCGACCGGAAGGACTCCATTCATTTCTTGGAAAACGAAAACGAGAAGGCCGAGCGGAAGGGCTCCATTCATTTCTTGGAAAACGAAAACCGGCGGTATTCCAAAGGTGGACCGCGTTCCCTGGAGAAGGGACTCTGGAGATTTGAGCGGGAGTACATCGCGCCGGGGAAACTGGACCGATTTCAGCTCGTCGAATCAGAATTTAGTAGCTTCAAGCAATCGGAGGTTGCGCGGCTGCACCGTAACTTGTATCAAGGTTTCCCTCGATTGGGCATACCGCGAAGCAACATTGAGGCTCTTACCAACATGATGCAAATTACAGAATGTGAAGACAAGCTGCTACGAAGTATCTGCAAACAGTCAGCCGAGAGGCTCAAAATGAGCGAGGGACTGAAAAGGAAACGCAAGAACCTTTCTGCGGTAACGCTTGGCTGCCGCGGCGGGCTGGCGCGCAAAAGGAATTTGACACCCCGAGCGGCGAAAGGAAATGCCGCCAGGGCCGCGGCTAGGGAAAGAACCTAAGGCTCCTAGGGAAAGGACAAAGTATGTCAACGCAAATGCAGATCGAGATCACACCGGAAAACCGCCGTCAGTTGAATGAATCGGCCGCGCGCCAGGGCAAGAACGCCGCGACACTGGTGAGCGAAATGATCGAGTATTACTTGAAAGCCGAGCACGAATTCCGCGAAGGGGTTCGTAAGGCTATGCACTCCAACAGCCCAACGCACTCGGAAGAGGAGATTGAAGAATTGATGGCTCGCATGTTGCACGAACGGTAAACGCAACCATGAAACTCCGCTGGAAAGATGAAGCGGTTCAGGATCTGAAGGGCATCCACGAATATCTTGAAATGTTCCACAGCTACGACATGGCGCGTAGGACTGTCGTGGAGATCCGCACGGCCATCCGGTCGCTAAAGAAATTTCCCGGCATGGGGCGACCGGGACAGGAGCCGGGAACACGCGAGCTGAAACACACAAAGCTTCCGCACATCATCGTTTACCGCATCGTCGGCGACGTGATCGAGGTCCTTCGAATCTGGCATCCCGCCCAGAATCGCTCCAAGGAATACGAGGTTCACGTGCGATTCCGAATTCAATGAATGCGAAATGCCCGACCTAATGATGGCATCGGAAACGGATTCGCCGGTCGACAGATTCTTCCACTATCTTCGGGTTGAGAAGTGTTTGTCGGCGAATACGATCAGCGGCTATCGGACTGACATCGCGCAATTTTCGGATTTCCTGAAAAGACGGAATCAGGTTCTGCTGACCGCACAGCGCCAGGATGTACGGGAATTTCTGCAAGAACTTTTCGCAGGCCTGGTCGACGGGCGCAGCGTTGCCCGAAAACTGTCTGCGCTGCGGCATCTTTATCGATATCTGTTGAGGGAGAAGAAAATCGATTTTGATCCTACCGGCAATATTGCGTCGCCGCGGCAGTGGAAGGTCTTGCCGAAGTCCTTGGCTCGGGACGAAATCGAAATGATTTTGGCGGCTCCTGCCGGTGCCCTTTCGGCCAAGAAAGGACGCGACAGCGGCGTTGCCCTTCGAGATCGCGCCGTTCTCGAAGTGCTGTATGCCGGAGGCCCGCGCGTTTCCGAGCTCGTGGATGCCACCCTTGAGGATCTCAAGCTTGAAGCCCGCTATATGTTGGTACATGGAAAGGGCGACAAAGAGCGGCTCGTTCCCCTGGGCAAGCCAGCGCAGGAGGCATTGAGGCAGTATCTGGCGTGCGGACGTACAACATTGGCGCGAGGGTCTTCGCCCTTTTTGTTCATCGGCCGTGGTGGCAGTAGGTTGACGCGACAGCGGGTCTGGCAGATCGTAAGGCAGGCAGCGAGCGGCTTGGGAAAGCGTGTTTCTCCGCACATGCTTCGCCATTCATGCGCGACGGGCATGATTGAGAATGGCGCGGATTTGCGTACTGTGCAGACGATTCTCGGTCATGCTGATATTTCAACGACGCAGCTCTACACGCACCTGGATATGAAACATCTTCGAGGACAATGGGCTTTGCATCCTCGCGCACAGGCTGGAAAAGGTGATAAAAATTATCGCCTTAAAACGGGCACGCAACTCTCCCTTTTTTCTGAACAGCATCCCCCTGGATATTCCATCTGTTCGCAGTGCACGAACCCCGCAGAGCCGGGGAAGACTTCTTGCGCGCTGCACTTGAATCGCGCAAATGAAGCCGCGAAGCGATCCAAGGAACGCAAGCGGAACCAGACAGCACCAATTCGACAAACGGGCCAGGACCGTAGTGTTGGCTAACTTTACGATGAAGTTTTTAGAGGACGGATCTTTTGACGCACGGCGGCGGTCTTCGCGGTGCCGGGTTTCGTTTCCCAGAAGTGGGTCATGCATTCCGCTAACCGTGGAACAGGCGCGTCGGCCGCCAACGTGCGCGATGTCCCGGATTGTGTGACAGCCAGCATTTCACTTTCTCGTCCCACGCCCTCGCTCGAATCCTTCACCTCTCGAAGCACAAAACGCATCAGCGCCATCGCCTCAGAAATCGTTAACGTTTGCGAGTGGAGATTCTCCAGGAAGTAACAGGCCAACTGTTCCCCACTTCCAGCACATACGAAGTCGATCTTCGGCCACAAAATCTCTTCGACGGCACGGTACAGGAGCTGTTGTTGATTGGCTATATCGTAGATTCCGACAATCAACTCAATCTCTCGGTCACGCCCTTCCGGAATCTCCTCAGGCCACACATACGTTGTGTAGAGCTCTCGCAACACTTCTTCGATGAGCTCTTCGTGACGATCTACAAACTTCGCAGCCCTGGCAGCGTCCGCGATGCGTTTGACCGCCTTATCAGCTAGTGCCGCATCGCCAGCCGTCGCGATTGCAAGTTGAAATTGGCAACCGGAAAAATCGAAAACCTTTCGAGACGAAGTTTTAACGCTAGGTCCGCCGCTCTCTTCGCGGTCGCTACATATCAACAATCCGTCTGCGCATTCGAGTCCAGCAATCAAGGTCACGCGCAGCCCTCTCAGTCTGAAAAACACCTCAAACAGGGCCCCTGGGAAGCCCGTAGGGCGACGATCTTCGAGCGTTTGGTATTCTGCTACCCCACAAATCGAGCTTGCAAGTCAGAGATAGACTTGAGGGCATATGACGCGCAAGGGACTTGATGAATTTCCCGTCAGCGGCGTCTGGCTGGTAAAGGAAGGGTCCGACGTCGTGGTCAAGGTGGAGATCAAACTGGGTGACGGAACTTTGCAGTGGGTGGAGATCATCCGCGAGCATCAAGACGGCCCGTTCTCCCACATTGCCGAACCAGAAAAGATCCGGAGTGAGGCAGTAAAGGGCTGGGAAAAGAACCGGAACTCACGGGACCGGCTGGAGGGGGATATGAAACCGTTAACGCCTTCGACTTCCTCATGCGCCAAAAAGGTGCGCCCAAAATGACCTCGTTTTCGCTAGGTTTTATGCGGGGTGGCTAGCCCGAAAAATGCGTGTGCCAAAAGGAACTCTTTTTGACGGAGGGGGAGCCGCATTGTGTACGGTTCTTGAGGCAGGGATACGAAAAGGCCAGGGCTTAAGCATTCACCACGGGATTGGCGCTGTGATTCGCTCGGTGCAGCGTAACTTCGGAGCCGTTCTTGCTTTGAACAGTGGCAGGCATCCCGCCAGCAGTCTTAATGGACACACCATCATCCTTACTCGATCGACGCGCCACGTTTTTCGGAAAGGGCATTTCCGCGTTCTTTGGTGGCTTGATGCCAGCGCGGTTTCGCCGCTGCCTGACGTCGTCCCGCAACTTTTTCTGTGCCTTTTTGTACTCCGCGCTCGATTCAAAAAAAGCAGGATCAGGCAAACAGCGCGGGTAAATCATCCGCCAAGGTTGGCCTGCGGCGTTGAGTTTTTCCGCACGGGTGACCAGCGGAAACCTCGGGCGGCCTGGGCCTCGCCGTGCTACGTAGGTCTTGAACAGGCGAGTCAGTTTACGAACACCTCCCTCCAGCAAATTCAATCGTTCGGTCTGGTCTGCTGCCATGCGCTTGAGTAATCGTGCACAGGGGCAAACATCCTGTGTCGATCTATGCGCCGTTGGCTTCTTGCGAACAGAACTCACTCGTTGCCCCCCCTTGTCCGACAGTCCGTGAATACTGAATCGCCGGACTTCAGTCTTCAAGCCTGACTGCGAAGGCCTGGTAACTGATGAAGGAGCTCCGCTAGCGCCAGGCCGAGCTCGTGTTCGACACTACGGAGTCGGCGTTCAGCTTCCTCACGCTCCGCGCGCCACCGGATAACCACGCGCAAGAATTCATCCCGCGCTGCCCCGAGCAGCTCTCGGCTGCTACTATCGCCACCGTCATCGTCGTCAACTCGTCCGCAACGATCGCAGCCATAAGTCGCGACAGTTGCGATTGAATTAGTCATTGTCATCGTCTCCGTCCTCGGCCGATGACGTCTTGAATATCTTGGAGCAGATCGTCGGGGTCATCGTCGGCTTCGGTGAGGTCTTGAATTTGATTTATGGTGCGTTGCAAGCTCTTGTTTCGTGCCTGCAACTTAGTGACTTGAGCCCGCAAATCTTTCCCTTGATCGATAAGCCGGGTGTTTGCCTCGCACAAACTCGCGTTCGGTCGAAGTTGGCTGTCGCGTTCTGAGCGACTGCTGTTCTTGCGTCCCTTACCTCGCTCCGCCGCCTTCTCCGCAATGTCCGCGACGAGGTCGCCGACGATAGAACCAAGAGCCATTTTGATTTCATCCTGCCGACCGAGCGCAAGAACTACTGATCATCGTCATCGTCGTCGTCGCTTCCACCGTTGCCGCTGCCTCCGCCGTTCCCGTTACCTCCGCCGTTCGCGCCGATGACGTCTTGAATATCTTGGAGCAGATCGTCGGGGTCATCGTCGGCTTCAGTAAGGTCTTGAATCTCGTTGATTTTTCGCTGCAAGCTCTTGTTTTTCGCCTGCAACTTAGTGACTTGAGCCTGCAAACCTTGGTTTTGATCCATGAGCTTCGTGTTTTGCACGGCCTGGTGGGCGTTGATTCGAATCATGTCGTTGTCGCCGTTTGAACCGCTGCCACTGCTACTGCTCTTGCGTTTCATTTGATTGTTTCTCCTCCTCGGGGTTGAAACCACTTGCTTCCCGCGCTGCGCCGCATATTCAGCGGGACTCATATCAGCAATTTCATCGGCGCGCTCGTCATCCTCGACCACATCACGCGTGAACTTCTCCGCCTGGTCCTTGCGCGCTGCGGCTTGTTTCTCGGTCCAAGGCTTCGAGCCTTTGGGGTTGCTCGTGGTCGGGTTGTGCACTCGAACTTCAGGAGCCATACAAACGGAATAGTGGAACGGATCTGTAGCCAACCGCAAGACCATACAATTTAATTTTGGATTGTCCGCCCCCGCCAACACCCCTTGACTTGCTCGGTCGATTCGCTTGCTAATGGACTATGCCGCAGCAAACGATCAAAGGTGGTCACTTTGGTCGGCGCGGTCAGTCCGGCCCTAGGAGGGTCCATGTCCGATGACCAGGAGTCCGTTTCGGCTAATGAAGCCGCCCGCGAACTCAATCTTTCTTCCCGTTCATTCCGCCGTCTCGCCGCAGCCGGGAAGATTCCGAGCTTCAAAACGCCGAGCGGATACGTTCGAGTTCGGCGCAGAGACCTCGATGCATACATACAGAGCTTGAGTCCGTCGAATCTTCCTTCGGTTCCATCGCGCGCTGACAGCATCCGCGATGAGGTTCAGGTGACGTTGCAGGAGCTGAATTTACGGAGGGCGCGACGTGACTTGAAGAAATTGGAGGAAGAGGAGCGCCAGGAGGCACAGCAGAAAGAAGCCGCACGCCGTGCACAGGAAGACGAAGCCCGACGCGAGCAGCGCGAGCGCGCGGCGGAGAGCGCGCGCCAGGAGCACGAGCGCGCAGAACGCGAACGGCAAGAGCAAGAATTGTTCGACCGGCAGATTTGGGTTGACGAGTGGACGGAGTTCGGCTTGAGGTTGGTTCCGCCCGACATCGCTGGTCGCTTTGCATCTGAAATCCAATTGTCGATTGAGGAAGTGCTTCAGGGTGTAAGTCCAGGCCGCCCGCGGTCACTCGTGGAGCGATTGGTGCGCGGTGCTGTTGAGCAGGCTGTTCGGCCTTGGATACGGGAGCAGGATGTCGCGAAAGCTGCAAGTGAGGCTGCTAATCTGCCCGAGCTCTTGGGTTATCCAGAACGTCGCGTCCTCGCGCAGGAGCAGGCGGTAAAAGCGATTTTGGCACTGCCAGAGAGTGCGGGGTCTTATCAAATGGCCGCGATCGGCCGTGCCGCGGCTCAACGGGTTGCTCAGGAGCAGGAACAGGAACGCGACCGGCGCAGGCGCGAAGCAGAAGCGGATCGGGCAAGGGCCAGTCGCGAGGCCCAGGCCGATATGTATCTATTTCGCGTGTCGCCCTACCTCGAAAAATTGGAGCGAGCAGCCGATGGAGTTGATTTTGAGGGAGAGCGGCTCGAATACTGCGAGCGGATCGTAAGAGCGATTAAGCCGAAGCTGGCATCGGAATGTCCGCTTGACTTTGACGCGGGATGCAGGCGAGTCGAGGAATTGGTGGACGAGTGGTTGGAGCAGCAGATACCGCGGTAAATGCTATCGCCTTGCGCCAGATTCAAGCTATAGGCCCCGATCTCCCTCCGTGTGAGGGTTGGATACCTTTCCAAAAAGAAACGGGGGATGTCGACATCCCATTAGGTGCACAAAGTGGTGCACAAAGAGAGCCGGGGGCATTCATTTCGCTATGGGCAAAACGGCGAAGTTAGAGCGAAAGCCGTGTCCCGTTTGGGCATGGGTCGAAAAGTGGTGCACAAAGTGGTGCACAATAACTCCCAACTGAGGGCATATTGCTCCGAACGGTGCTAAGTGTCCCGCACTAACTGATTGATTCCGTGTAAGTGGTAAGTTATGCGCGGCAGGAATTGCATTCTTTTAAGGCATGGGTCGCAGGTTCGAATCCTGCCGCGCTCACCAAGCAACTCCTTGGTGCTCAATCATTTAGACTCGTTTTGCTCGATGGGCTCAACTGCGGCTTGGAGCGCACCGTCCCCACTTTTGTCACCAGTCCCGCTCAAAAGGGGCTTGGAGAACGCTGCCAGGACCCGATCCTCGCCGGGATGGATATACCGCATCGCCACGGACAGGGAACTCCAGCCCATAATCTTGCACAACGTCCAGGCATCGCAGAAGGGCGCGATCTTGGTTGCGAACGAATGCCGCAACGAGTAAATCACGAAGGGCGCAACTCTGCTCAATCGCAGTGCCTTGGCATGTTGCTTCTTCGTTGAGTCATGGTCGATATGACCGGTATCCGTTTGAGCCGGGAAGATCCAACCTTCGCTTGGGGAGCCGCATTCTACGATCGCCGCTCGAGCATGGTTCGAACTCGTGGCGTCAACGGTAGCTCGCGTTTGGCGGCATCCGTTTTTCCAAAGCGAACTCGCAGCTTCCCATGCCTGCCATTCACGAATGTGATGTCCGTCCAATCGAGACGGTGTGCCTCGTCAGGGCGTAAGCCTGTCTCGTACAAGAGAGCCGCCACGTCAGCCAGCAGAGGCGGGGCGCATAGCAGATACCGCTCGAACTCCGCATGGCTCACAACGCTCTCGCGAAACGGTTCGCTGCCCGCCATCGGAATTTTGGGCGCTTTCTCCAGTACGCCCCATTCGACAGCCAAGCGTGCAATACGGCGAAGCGCACGCAACTCGCGGTTGATGCTGCCGACAGCGAGTACTTCCCGGTCCAGGATGTACTGGGAAACCTGTTCGCTGGTGATCTTGTCGAGTGGCAGGCGTCCAATCGCATTCGTAGTCAGAGGCGTCAGCGCTGTACGAAGCCACTGAAAGCGCTTCTGTCCCGCTCCAGCGCCCGTGGGAGTGGCTTGAGCCCTGGGTTCAATTCGCTCTCTGATGAAGTCGGCCAGCGTCGGAATGGCCCTCATATCGAGAATCCCATAGTTGCCCATCGCCAGTTCCGACCGCAGCCGGGCCTCTACCTGTCGCGCTTTAGTGGCACTCGTCTGCCAGTCAGCTTGTAGATCATCTTTCCGCCGTGCTGGAATTTCACCCAGTATTTCGCACCGCGTTTGTAGATCACTGTTTGTCTCCCTTCGATTTCTTGCTGCCAGAGCCTTTCGGCCGGCCGCCCAACTTGCCCCAGGCCTGCATTTTCCGCGTGAATTCCTTCTTCCCCCATTTTTGGGCCCGGGCCTCAGCGCTCTTCCGGCCCAACAAACTTGCCGCCTCGCTTGCGGCCTTTTTCTTGTCAGTCATGTAGTCAGCATAAACCTAACGTTAGGTTAATGCAAAAGAATTGTTCGTGCTGGTGAGGTGCCTGCCTCACGCGGTAGACTCAAGGCCTGAATCGGCTAGTGGGACGCCACGAAAAGGCAGGTTTTCCCGAACTCCTGAACGCTAAGTCTGCCGAGGTTGAACGCCTGGCCCGCCCATTGAGGAAGTTAGCAAAACGCTGGCCCGCCGTGAGTTCCACTCCCGGTGCGGTTGGGCACTCGAAGACTACATGAAGCTCGTGATTCTTCCTGTCGCACAAGACGCGGCAGAACTAACTAACCGGCTATACCCGCCTTTCCATGTGATGCCGAAAAGTGAGCAAGGCCGGAACCTGGCCGCTGCACTGTCACTTATGCAGGCCCACTGACTCAGGTCAGCACCCTTGTCGGGAATCGGAGAGCAAGACAAGCCCGTTTTGACTCCGGGAAGGGCGACGACATTGGAGTTGATTTCAGGCGAGTAGTAGTCATCAAGCGCACTTGGCCCGACGCCGGAGGAGACGGAGGAGTAGGAAGGGTGCTTGTCTGACCACGCCGTATATCCGCCCGCGGTGTGAATTACGCTAAAGATGCTGTTGGCGCGGACGAAGTCCCACGGGTAGATGGGCGCGCAGCCATTTTCGGGGTCGCGAACCAGTTTCAGGGGATCGATAGAAGCGATGCCACAGGCAGTTAGTGACGCGCCTGGGGCACCGCCGTTTGGCTTGGTCTTGTTGATGTCGATGCCTTCGTCGTACTCGGTGGTCGTCCCTGTTGGCCGCCCATAGGGAGTACAAGGCCCAGCGGCATTGCCGTTGCCAGTAGTTTTTGCGGGCGCATTGTAGTTCCTAGAATAAGCGACGTCGTAATAAACACCCGTCAGGGCCGGGGTCCACCCGTGGCGAGTGCTGTGAGGCCAGGGAATGAGTCGGAGGGCTTTGATGTAGTGGCCGCGAAGTAGTTGACCCCAGTCACGCCGAGGGCCGGCATCGCCGGGCAAAAGGGCTGGTTGTTGTTTGTGGTGCTGATGCCATTCGCACAGTTCAAGAAATCAACCGCGTGCACAGTTCAAGAAATCAACCGCGTGCATTCCGTCGACGCTGATCAGCAGAACGTGTTCGATCTTGTTGGACGTTTGGGCGACTGCCGTCCCCGCGACGCACACGGCCGCGAGGGAGAGAAAAGCTGGGCCCCGGCTTGGTCGGTCTCGCCGGAATGATCAGACGCAAGCAAAAGCTCGGGACTTAGGACTAAATCCCGGAGCCGGTGACTGCTTGAAAGGGCTTCTGTCCCGCTCCAGCGTCGGTTGGAGTGGCTTGAGCCCTGGGTTCGATTCGGCTCTCTGATGAAGTCGGCCAGCGTTGGCATGGACTTCTTGGTGAGAATCCCGAAATTCCCATTGCCAGCTGGCTGCGGAGCCGGGCCTCCACTTGGCCGGGTTGGTAGAGCTTGCTCTAATCGGGGCGGCTCGGCTTCCTGCAGCAGGCAGATTCCCTCGTCTTCTGAGATATACAAACCCCGCCCTCGACTCATTGACCCCTGTCAGAGTCCTGTGCAACGGCCCAGACCTCAATTCGGTCTTAACGACATCCAGGGATAAGAAAGGCCGCTTTCGTCTCCTAGGAGTGGAGGAAAGCGGCCGTCTTACGGGGTCCATATGTCTTACGAGCGTGATGAGCTACTCACGGCTATCGCCCTGCCTTCTCCTGGAGGACGCTCTTAGCCGCACACTACCGGCTCCGTTTATTTATTGCGCCCAGGGCCTGATCTTGCGCCTCATCATCCCAGCGAGACCGATCACGCCAGTTCCAAGCAACCCAAGCGTACCCGGTTCCGGGATCACGCCGGAACTGCCTGTGGCGAAGCCAGTCCCACCAATTAGGCTATTTGTGGCATGAGGTCCCGGGGCAAAGCTGAGGGTGTAACTCACAACTCCCCCGCTGGGATCCATTGCGTTGGGGAGCATGGTTGCAGTGATTGTTGCACCATTACTCGTTTTGATGATCATCCCGTTACTGAGGCTGTCCGTAAATACAGTAGCCCCTGAGGTGTCCAAGACTGTTACCGTGCCGCTGCTAAACATGCATGTCCCGGACCCATTGGTATTGCAGCCCGGGGTTAAATGTATATTGGAGATATTTATTGTCCCCAAAGTTCCCGTTACCGATACCATGAAATTGGACACCGCGAAGTTGCCCGATGGCTCTCTGGTAACTGTCCCCATCTCAAACCTTCCGGTGGTGAAATCGACGGTTTGGTTTGTAGAGAAATCAATGCTATTTGCCAACGCAGCAGTGGGCAAAGCCACCGCCAAAAGCGTTAACAGTATTACACGTCTCATACTCGCGCTCCTATAGGACTATCTTTGGCTTCCCTTCTCAGCGCAAACGGTGAGGACTCGTTTTTCGTGGGCGGTCCTCTGCCTTTTCTCGCAAAAATACCGACCGTTTTGGGTGCAGGTGAATTGCCAACGCTTTTTGGAGAGTTTTCCCCCGAAAGTCACGAGCAAGTTCGCATGAGATCTTCAGTCTTCGAGATGTTCCTCATAGGTGCCTTTGGCGGTGCTCAAAACGGACAATTAGCGAGATTGGCCGTGGGCAATTTGCTTTGCCGGTCTGCAAAGGTTTGCATCTAGAACCTCTTTCCATTGCCGTTATAAACGGGGTTACCTGTTATTACTAACAGCGATTCATTTGACGAACTTAAATCAGTTGCCTGAGGGTCTCGGTGCTCTGGCCCAGATCGAGCATGGAAGATGCAAACTCGTCTTACGGAATGGGAACGAGTTCAAGTCGTTCCGCACACTCTCCGGATTCCTCGGCACAGAAGCGGTCGGTCATCCTCGACGGCGAGATCGTGTGTCTTGACAGGACGGGAAGTTTCGCTTTTACGAGCTTCTGTTCCGGCGTGGCCAGCCCCGCTTCGTCGGCTTCGACTTGCTGCACTGTGACTTACAGCCCGCTGGTTGAACGCAAGCACCGCCTCCGCGACATCCTGCCCGAGAATAGCCAGAGCGTCCTGTTTTGCGACCACATCGAGGGCGTTGGGGAAGAGTCTTTGGTTCTCAATGAGCATGACAAGGAATGTGAATGGCCGACAGGAAGCCATTTTGGGACGTGTCGCTGAAATGCAAAAACTTGGTCATTGACACGTTTTAATCGAGAGTATACAAATAGCTTCCCGTCAGGCGGACCTTCCTGTCTTGCCCGGTTTCCTTCGTCCCGTCCGCCTCCCAAACCATCGGTAGGAAGGAGAAACTCCATGGAGCGCATTCGGTTTTCCACAAGTCTGACAGTCGAAGTCCTAGTAGTTCTGCTCAGTGTCTTCCCCCTATCGGCGCAAACGCCGATTTCGGTTTATGGCGCCTGGCACTGCTATACCGACGGTTGCAGTTGGGCCTCGGTACCCAACATGACAACATTCGATACGGACAATCGCTGGCTGATCGATCGCAACATGAATGGCACCTATGAGCCTTCGGTGAACGTGGTGGTGTTGAGCTTCGTGCAGCCGGTCAAGTTGATGAATCGGACCAACGACTCGGGCGACGTCAACGGCATTCCCATCGGCATGAACTCAGCAGTTGTGAATTACTTCCAGAGCAGGGGCGTACGGGTGATGTTTTCCATAGGAGGGGCAACCTTCAAAAAAGATTGGGATAGCGCGCTCTCGACCAATCCCACGCAACTGGGCATCAACGCGGCCAACGCCGCCCAGCAGTTCAACGTCGGCATGGAGATCGACTATGAGAGCACCAAACCGAACCTAACCGGGCTGCAGTCGTTCGTAACCGCTTACCGCTCCGTCATTCCCTACGACCCGACCGGGCAGAATTATGCCGCGCGGCTCACGATTGATTTAGGCGACGGCGACACCTATCTCACTCCGCTGGCCAACTATGCCACCACCAACTGGCTGAAGACGGGCGCGCCAGTGCTCGACTACGCCAATGCTATGGTGGGATCGCAAAAAACGGGCGTATCAACGCTTGAGGCGGGCTGGCAGCAGCATGTCGATGGCGATGGCACGTCTGTGCCGCCGCTGGCGCCGGCGAAGCTGACGGGAAGCCTGTGGCTGATCGCCGGTAAACCCAATTGCGACAACTTCAGCAACTCGGACCAGAACACGGCGGCGAGTTTCGTGGAGAATCTCGCTCCCAACGGCGCGGGAACAACAACCGGCATGCTGGGCTACATGTTCTGGGCAGCCGGATGCCAGGGCAACGGCACGGGATGTACCTTCCCACCCAACACGTGTCAGGCAGGCATGGGCGGCGCTGCGACAGCTTTCGGCATTCCAATTCCAATGCCCGCTTTACGGCAACAGTAACCGGCTGTAGCAACAAAACGGAGGAAGACTAAATGACGATTCTTAGAGGTTTCGCTGTGCGTTGTTACGTGGTCGTCGCTGCATGTCTGTGCCTGGGCGTGCTGCCGGCGTGGGGCGCGGCGTATGTCCGCGTCAACCAAATCGGATACGTATCGGGCGCGTCAAAACGTGCCTATCTCATGGCTTCGGGAGTGGAGACGGGTGCTACCTTCTCAATTCTGAATTCCGGCGGCACGACCGTGTACGGGCCGGCTGCGATTGGCGCGAATCTGGGTTCGTGGAGCGCTGCTTACCCGGACGTCTACGCTCTCGACTTCGACGGATTCGTAACGGCGGGAACCTACACGATCAGCGTAAGCGGGCCGTTTACAGCCACGTCGCCGACTTTCAAGATCGACTCGGCGACGAACTTGTATTCGACACCTCTCGCCAACTCGCTCTACTACTATGAGAACGAGCGCGACGGCCCTAATTACATCAGCTCGCCTCTGCGCACCGCGCCGGGCCATCTCAATGATGAGAGCGCGAACGTCTATTTGACGCCAGCATTTAACAAGAAAGACAATGCCGGTCCTCTAACGGCAACTGGCGCCGTAATTGACGCTTCCGGTGGTTGGTGGGACGCAGGCGACTATATGAAGTTCGTCGAGACCCATACCTACACCGTGGCCATGATGTTGACTGGCATTCGCGATTTCCCCAACCAGATGGGTGCCGGTTCAACGACCTCCAACTTTATGGCTGAGGCTAAGTTTGGCCTCGACTGGCTGCAGAAAATGTGGAGCGATAACAGCCAGACCCTTTATTACCAGGTGGCCATCGCTTCCGGCGGTCACGCCTACGTCGGGGATCACGACATCTGGCGGCTGCCACAGGTAGACGACACGTACCAGAACTGTGTTTCGCCCTACGAGTACATCTGTCACCGCCCGGTGCTACAGAATCCGGCGGGAGCTTCTGGCGCGAAAATCAGCCCCAACCTTGCTGGGCGCCTGGCGGCAGACTTCGCACTTTGTTACAACGTGTACATCGCGAGCAACGCGAGCTATGCCAATCAGTGCCTGACAGCCGCGGAGCACGTTTTTGATTTGGCCAACACCGCGCCGACGGGTAACCTGGTGACGGCCGGCCCGTACGATTTCTATCCGGAAATCGAGTGGCGCGACGATCTGGAATGGGGCGCTACCGAAATCTACTTCGCGCTGCAAAGTTGCGGGACCACCTGTCCGGTCAACCTGCATCCCGCGTCTTACTACCTGTCGCTGGCGGCGACGTGGGCGAACGCTTACATCACCGGGCCTAACGACGCGAAAGATACGTTGAACCTGTACGACGTCAGCGGGCTAGCCCATTTCGAGCTGTATCGCGCTATTGCGCTGGCCGGCAACCCGTCCGGATTGGCGACGTCGCAGGCAGCGCTGGTGGCCGATCTACAAAAACAACTGAACAATGCCGTTGCACAGAGCGCGAAGGATCCGTTCGGGTTCGGGTTCCCCTGGAACACCTACGACACCACCTCGCACGGAGGCGGTCTCGCGGTCATGGCGGCCGAATACAGTTACCTGAACGGGCCGGCGCTCAATGGCAGCACGAACCCGGCGACGTACGCTAACCGTCAGCTGGGGAACATTCTCGGCACCAACGGATGGGGCACGTCGCTGATCGTGAACGACGGCAGCACGTTCCCACTGTGTATGCAGCACCAGGTGACGAACCTTGTACCGAATCCGCCGAACGGCCCTCCCTTCCTATCCGGCGCGGCGGTCGAGGGACCAAACTCGGCCGCTGCGAAAGGCACACTAACGAACATGGTGGCGTGCCCGCCCAATGGATTGGATCAGTTTGCCCAATTCAACAGCACCGCTGCCGTCTTTAAGGACAACGTGCAGTCGTATTCGACGGTGGAGCCGGCCATCGATCTGACCGCTTCCTCGTTTCTGGCGTTTTCCTGGCAGATGGCGGGCGAGCCGTCAGGCACACCGTAGGTGAATGCGGGGGGCGAACGGAACTTGGTCACCGTTGATTGCAGCGCAATACCTGTTTCACTATGGAACTAACCAGGCCGCCTGTCGGATTAGTCGTTCGTGCTCCGCGTCCGTGCTGCCCGGTGACCAAAAGTCGAGCACCCCCAAAATCTCCTGGCTTGCCGTACGCGTCCGCGGCGGGTATGGCGGGAGGAAGCCTGCAAAACGAGCCCTCCAACAATCGCTGAAAGACTCGGTTCCGCCCGAAGGACTCAGCCTTGCCCTGGAGTGAGATCGTCAGGTAGCGGCAAAGGAACACCAAACTATCCACTTTGTGGATCATATCCCGTTTGGACCCGACGTTCTCACTCGCGTCCGCTGGGGTGAGAAAAAAGCCCCGCCTCGGAAAAGGCTGGGGCTTGTGCAGCAAGCCAGGTGTACTCGTATTCGGTCAGACGTGATGGCGGAGCCGACGCCGAACGAGTCCGGCAATTCCAACAAGGCCCGTACCGAGCAGGCTTAAGGTGCCAGGTTCGGGCACCACCGTGCTGGCAAAGGAATCACCGCTTTCGAATCTAAGATGCCCAGAGCCGCCCGGTGCAAATGGGTTAGGTCCCATAAACGCCGAGCCTCCAGTAGTAAGACTCATTACGGTTGGAACTCCGTTCAGAGTGCCATCAGCGTTAATAGAGAATGCGAGCGACCCGCCGGTTGCTGTGGTGGCCACGTTCCAGGCTCCGCTTACTATCGTTCCTGAGAAAGCAAATCCGCCTGCCGATACCATGATCACACCGCCGGTTATGCTCTGGCTTGAATCTGAAGGCCCCGACAGCACCATGTGGATGTTTACTGGCCCGGTGGCCGACATAGCCGGGCCTCCATTCACCCTAATAGTATTGACCGTTGAGTTGGAGACGCTTATAACGTTGCCTCCTGGAAGGCCGACGAAACTTCCTCCGCTGAACTCATAGTCTACACTGGTTATACTGGTCGCCCACACGGCCGTGGGCAAAGCCAGGGCCAAAAGCGCCAACAACATCACTCGTCTCATAGTCATGCTCCTATCGGTCGGTTTGGACCCACACTTCTCAGCGCCTACGGCTGAGGACTCTCTTCGCTTGGGGATGGCGGTCCTCAGCCTTTTTCCCACAAAATACCGCGAGTTCACATGCAGGTGAATTACCAACCTCTCTCGTGGCAGTTTTTCAGCCGAAAGTGAAAAGAAATGGAGATGAGGCTCTCAAGCTTCGAGATCCGCTTCATAGGTAACGTTTGGGATACTGAAGAGAAAACGAATTAGGAGCGTTCGTCGTGGTAGTTTGCTTTGCTCGTCTGCAAAAGGTTGCAGCTAAGGCAAACATGTCTGCACCCTTCAGCGGTGCTCTGTCTCACAGCAATGACCGCTGGGAACCTGTCCAAACTTATCATCCAAAGAAGGCATGAGGCTAGATACTTATAGCTGTAACCCTTTTATCGTGAGCTACCTTTGTATAAGCTACCGTCATAACATGCTAACTAGCTGTTATAACTAACAGCGAGTAATACGGCTGTTGTAGCTGACAGCGAATCTCCGGTGAACAGACAGACCAGGCAGTCACAGGCCAACTGCGAATCACCCCGGCGGAGATGCTCTGGGTCTCGATCTCAGAGAAGGCTGGCACCGTGAACGCAAGTACGAGCAGTTCGGAGGTGCGTTTCCGGTTCGCTTTGCCGCTGCGTTGCTGGCTGTCCCGCAAGCAGGGCGGAGTGGCGAACAGAATCAGTCTCGTGCTCATCAAGCCTCAATCGCAAAGCGGTGTTTCGAGGCTCGAGTGCCGCCTTGAAGCTATGGGTGGAAATATTGGGTTGAAACGGCCGAGCGTGATAATCTTTCGCGGTCCGAAAGCAAAGGAGGGATCGTGTGGGCTCAAGTTGAACAAGATCTCGCCCAACTGTTAAGCAGAAAAGTGTTCCCTGGGTTGAGGGGGGTTACAAGCTACGAGAAGTTGCTCAGGCCGGATGGGCAGCCGGATACAAGGGCATGTCAGGCGGCCTCACACGCCATCGTTACTTCAACGGACTTGAAGGATGGCATAAAGGAGTTTGGAAGGCGGGAGATCCCCAAGGTACAAGAGTGGAGCAGACCGATTTGTCGGGCCGTTTCCCCCAAAAATAACCCAAACGGGTTCTGGTGGTTCGATGAAGAACTGGTGCAACGCTGGGGCCAGTGTTATCCGCCAGGCTCCCCAAACCGGAAGCAACAAATCTTGGAATCGATGCGGCCTATGCTTGCGGTATGCTTTGATTGGAATGATTTCACCGAGTTGCGAGTGTTGCGGCCGAAGCCGTCCATACCAGTCATAACGGGCCAGGGGCAATACAAACCGATTTATTCGCCCAAGGACCCGCGACATGCCCAATACACGAATGTTCTCTTTATCGGGGGGTATACGCAGTGCTTCGTTCCGTTCGTCAATGCCAACGATACAACTCCGTACAAGTTATAACCGAATTTGTCCGCAGTATGGAGTGGGGACACCACCGGAGGCATGGAGATGTCCCTGCGCTTCGTCGAATCCTCTATTGGAGCGATGATACAGGCTGACCAGCAGTGGATCTCAGCCAGGCCGACGATTTAGTGATGGCGAAAGAACGATGCAAAGAGTAAGGGACAACGAGAAGGGAACTTAATGCTCTTCAAAGACATACTCGTGCTGTGCATCGCGGATGGTTAGCGTTGGTTTGACGCCCGAGCCCACCACGAACTCGAATCCCATCGCTCCCGGCACAGTTGTGATGAATGAGATTGTGCCGTCGGGATTCTTGCGCGATCCTACTTCGCTCTTCCATTCGCCAAAATCGAAGACTGTCGCCGACACCGATGTGTCGACCCGGATGTCTCCCAGCGACGCGTTCCGGTAGTGTTTGGCCAGCTTGGCCGACTCGTTGGAGTCGGCAGGGATGGTCAACAAGTTGCGCTCGGCAGCCAGCTCGGCGAAATAGCTATTGCCGTCCGCTTCGAGCGCGGCGTCGGCCTCGGGATGTCCATCGAACAGCACTTCGAGCAGCTTGCGCCGGAAGCGGGTGCGAATCAGCCAGCCCGGATCTCCGTTAGTTAAAATGACCGCGCCGACGTTCTGCCCAGGCAGCCAGATCATGTCGCTGTGATATCCGGTGAGATCACCCCCATGATGTACCACCGGCACGCCGTAGGTCTTATCGACCATCAGGCCCATGCCGTAGGACTCATCCTTGTCAATATAGACTTGCGGTGCGCGCCGCGCCAGCAGCGGCTCTTTTGAGATGTAGGTGGTTCCGTCGGGCAACCTGCCTTCGGCCAATTCCATCGAGACATACTTCAGCATGTCGCGCACGCTGCTCCACGCGCCGCCTGCCGGCCGCGCCGGAATGATCGCATCATTGATCGCCGTCATCGCCTTGGCGGTGTGGCCGTCGGCATCCTGCGAGTGGGAGCTCGCATGATTTCGAGCGAGCGCACGGTGGGTATCGAACGTGGTGGACGTCATCTGCAGGGGAACGAAGACGTAGGTTTGCATCGCCCGATCGTAGGCAGCGCCCAGCTCCGTCTGTGGATAGAGCACATACGCACCGGTGTAGCCCGCGGCCGCCGCCATGAGATTGGAATATTGAAACAGCTCACCGAACTTCGAAGTCGGCTGCATCGTCCCCAGGAGAGCGAGCGTGCTGGCAGGCGTCATTTTTCCGTAATCAAAAATCCATTCCAGGTCCTGCCGCGGCATGCCGGTGCAGGCGCAGATCAGATGCCTCACGCGCACGCTTCGCGTTGTTTCGGTATCGCCCAGGCGGAAGCTCGGCATTAGATGCGTGACCGGTGTATCCCAGGTCATGCGATGTTCGTCGACTAATTTCGCCAGCAAAAGCGTGGTCATCGCCTTGGTGTTGGAAGCGACCATGTACAGAGTGTCGCCATCGGGCTTCTCGTTGCCGTTGAATTCCTTCACACCAAACCCATCAGCGAAAATGACTTTGCCGTCCTGCACAAGGCCGAGCGACACGCCGGGAACGCCAAGTTCTTTTTCTCCCTGCTCGATGAACCGACCCAGTTCGGCAATGCGCGCGTGATCGAGAACATTCGCTCTTTTCCCAGCGAACGATTCGCGCGAGTATCCCTTGGGCAGCAGCCGCCCGACCGCCAGAGCGATCTGGCTGCCGCGCTTTTCCGCGACCGCATCGGCCACATCTTCGATTACGACCGTCCAGCTCGTTCCTGAGTACAACACCAGCGCGTCCACTCCTCGCTTTTCGTTGGGCGAGGTCAGATACTCATACACACGGCGGTGGCTCCAGCCATCGCGGTCGGGCAGATCGTTCGTGACCTTCACCGGCCATTTTGCGTCCGGCTTGTAGATTTTCCACGCTGCGGCCAGAGCTTCTTCGGCGGTCTTCGCCTGCACATCGAAGAGTGCCACCCAGGAATCGCCTTCGGGCGCTTCAAGTATGGTCGCGTCGCCCTTCACGCGGATCATCCAATCTTTGGGCGCAATGAAGGTATTGCCGAGCACGGTCGTCTTGGAAGTGTCGGCGCTCAGCTTCTCAGATGCGGTCTGCGTTGCGAGCAACAGCGAGGACATGCGATTTTGCGTGGAAGCCAGCGCAGATGAGAGAACGAGCGCGAAGCAGAGCAGTTTCGTCATGCGACCTCTTGATGATTAGCCAATGTAGTTCGGCACGGGAAAGGAAGCAAGGAGATAAGAGAATAACCGGCTAGATTCTATGCCAAATGCTCCGTGACTTGGTGGCCCTCCTTTTGTTTTTCTTCGAAGTCGCAGTGTGTCCGGTGGCGTGGAGGCCGTCCAGGCACTACTCACGAGAGCGACGGTCTTGCGTCCGAATCACGATTTCACTAGATTTTTGTAAGAGAACACCCGTCGCACCGACTACCTTGTTGTGAACAGCGGTTGAGGCTACAGGACCCTTGAGTCTACGCTGGATGACCTCTACCTGCGAGCGCCCAAAGACGCGCTCCCGAACGACTAAGCTCTCTTACGAGTCGATGCTAACCTTTACACGCATGGAGAATGGCACTGCAGATCACGATGCTGTTGCACATGGGGCATGAATCGATCACTCTGATTCTCGACATGCCGCTCTTGTGGCCTCTGATCGTTGTTGCCTTTCTCAGCGCATACCCTGGCGAAGTGGAAAAACCCGGACTCAAGTTTGCGCCCGTCAGTCAAAACGGCAAGAGCATTACTCGTCTGCTATTCGTCCTTCTTTAAGTGATTGTGGAACGGTTGGGACATAGAGGTCCGACAGAAGTGGGATCGGCGGCCGCCGGTTGCGAGGTTGTCCCGCCCGGCGAGATCAGGAACGGCCGGACCAATTGGCCCAAGAAGTTGGTGGGAAGGGCCTCGTTGATTCCGTAGTGCGCCGGTTGTCTGTCTTTCGGCAGGTAGAGAGTGCCGAACAAACGATCGACCAACGGCAGAAGAGGCGCATAGTTCTTATTTACATAAGCCGGCCCGTCGTTGGTGTGGTGCCAGTGGTGGAAAGCCGGGGTTGCGATGAGCCACTCTAGGGGACCAAAGCGCCAGCGCAGGTTGGCGTGTATAAAGAAGCCCCAGACCGTACCCAGAAGGAGAACCACAACGGGGACGAAACTCGCACTTCGGCCGAGGGGAGCGACGAGACCCAATGCATAGAGGGGGATCAGACCGCAGAGGCGGGTGAACACCATGTCCACGGGGTGGACGCGAGTATTCGCCAGGAAATCGACGTGCTGGGCGCTGTGGTGGATAGCGTGGAAGCGCCAGAGGAAGGGAATTTCGTGGCTCCAACGATGGCCCCAATAGAAGCCGATTTCGCCGACGACGACCGCGGCTACGATCTGAAGCCAAGTCGGCCATCCCGTAACCGCAGAAGTGAAAGCGCTGGGAATCGCGTGGTGAACGAGCCAGGCCACCAGCGCGAGAGGAAAGCCCAGCAGGAAGCCCGGAACGAGACTGTTGAGGAAGTAATAGGCGACATCGGTGAGGATCGCTTTTCGGAATATCTTCTGCGGGTGAAGCGCAAAGAGACGCTCGAGCGGCACAAAGATGATGCTGAGGAATACCAGCCTTACGCAGAGCCGGAAGACCGAGAGGAGAAGCTTCTGATCGAGGTAGTGAGACACTTTGTGATCTCCTAGGTAAGCCATGATGACAAAGCGAGATCTGGCCAGGCGAAAGGTTCCGTCTGGCCAGTATCCCGTCAGGTTACGTACTCTGGCTTAGACCGGAACACCGAACGATTTGGGGCGCCGATACGCCAGGCCGGCGATAGCGGCAAAGCCGATTCCAAGCAGTGACCAGGTACCCGGCTCGGGCACGGGCTGAAGGGTCATTCCTCCGTCGAGCAAAACGAACGGTGGTCCACCCGTCGAGGTTCCCATCTCGGGCGTTCCGAGAGCGAGGAAGCTTAGCACTTCGCTGGAGCTTGTTGCAGTAAAAGTGAATTCCTGGGGCCTCCAGTCTTGGAATCCACCCTCCGGATTATTGAGCACGCTGGTCATCATTGTCTCTTGGCCGAGGCTCACCTCAACCTGCTCCGTGGTGGCACCTGTGAAGTGGGCTTGCTGTGCTGCGGCCCAGTTGAACTGGAGTTCATACTCATGGCCGGCCGTCAGCCCCGTAATCGTCTGACTGATTTCGCCTCGAAGGTGCCTCGCGCCGGGCTCCGTGAGGGCGGCATCTAGCGCGAGGAAGTCGCCTCCTTTGGGCCCGATTGTAAGGCCATTCTGTACGGGGCGGGGAGCCCCTGTACCGCAACCCCCCGGCCCATACAAACAAAAGCCGTTATTGGACATAGTGGGGCTCGTGTTGAAATGATTCGGTGCGCCCACACCGAAATCGGCGTTCGTAAGGGACGGGCTATTAGAATTTGGGCCGAACAGAAAAACGAAACCGGCGACGGTCCACGGACTTATTACGGCGCCCGCGGTGAAAGCTGGGCCGGGTTGCCCCGTGGTCGGGTTCACCTGGACTGGGGACGATACCCCATTTGTCGCATTGAAGGCTGGATTCTGAATCAGGTTGAGGTTCGACGCTTGCGCAGGCAAGGTCAGAAAAATGGTTAGCCCTGCAATTGCAAGGGCGGTGCAAGCACTAATGCGGAGCCGCGCGAGAAGCTGTGTCTTCATATTTGGCCTCCAAAGGTCTTCAACGAACATTTCTTTTTGCATTGACTTTCTCCTCAAAGTGATCGCTACCCGGCCTGACACTTTTTTGTTTCCGCCGCCGTCCCTTGGGCCGCCCGCCCTTGACGGCTGGGCGCGTACGGTTGAGGTAATCCTGGGCGACGCGAGCGAGGGCCGCTTGCACCAAAGGACTGGGAACGGTCCGGCCGTTCTCCGCCCGCATTACGGTGTGGCGAGAGATCCCGGCGAGCCTTGCAAGCTCAGCCTGGGAGACGCCGAGAGCGTCCCGTAACCGGATAACTGAAAACGTAGCGACTGGAACCATAGATGAGACCATCGGATTACTCCCTCCGGCCAGAACTACTTACTGTTCCTGTGTCGGAATAGCACCCATTTCGGCCTTCACGACATCTACGAGGTAAGAATGGCCGCTTTCTCCATAGGAGCAGGGGGAAAGCGGCCACATTACAGCAATGGTATTTTGCGAGTTTGACGAGTAGAAACTAATAACAGTTAAAGGCTCTCGATGCCTCCTTTCTCGTGTCCGTAAAGATCAACCTCAGCGGGTAGAGTTCTCCTCGAGTTCCTCTCCGGGAGGGATCCTTATTAGCCAGATAGTGAAAACAGTACTGGCCCCCGGACTTAAAGCAGTAGTCTGAGCTTACATCTCATCATCCCAGCGAGACCGATCATGCCAGTTCCAAGCAGCCCGAGGGTGCCGGGTTCCGGGATTGGCTCGAAGCCGCCGGCCGCGCCGTTGAACCGTACCTGGGTTAGGCCCTCAAATCCCGTTCCCGAGGGGCCAGTGGAGCTGATCGTTACGCTGAGGATCCTCTCCCCATTTTGGGCAAATACCGTCAAGCGGTTTTGGCCATTCATGCTGCCGTAAGTGCTACCGCTCGGCGGGTATGTAAACGTTTGTCCGTTGGTCATCAAAACGGAAACCATCAGGATGCCGTTGCTCGATAGCGTTACCGGATTGAACTCGATTGAGTCGAAGCTGGACCCAGGCGAGCTTATCGTGACCCTGCTGAGAAAGGTCCCGGTCGGCGCGTCGATGGACGCCTGTCCGGAACCTCCAACCATATCTTGCGGCGACGTGAACCTAATCGGTACGGAAGCGCTGTTATTAGTTACCCCGTCGATGGTCATACCACTTCCACCGCTGGTTCCAACTACATTAACACCGTTTGCAATGTTATTGCCCAACACGAACATAGCATCGGCATGTGCTGACGCAATCAGTACCAATGTCGTCACAGCTGCACCCAGTATTCTACTTCCCATTATCCTTCTCCTATGTGAAAACGGTCCCACTCCTAACATTTACCAACTCACGATCTACGTTGCGACCGGGAGCGTGCGTCTCGAAACTCTCCCTGTAGGAAGAGCATATTGCGCGTCCTTCTCAGCACAACCGGTGAGGATTCGTTCGCCTCCGGGCGGTTGTCCTCAGCATTATCATTCGCGGCTCATTCTTTGCCAGATACTTACAAAACCTACGAGCACCCAATTTCAGCACCGCGCCTGACCTTGCGTCTCGCAATGGTGGCGAGACCGATGACCCCAGTTCCAAGCAGTCCAAGTGTGCCCGGTTCCGGGATAACTTGACTTGGAGGAGTGATCACCATTATTGGTGCGCCCGAGTTAATACCGCCATGGCCAACCCACCCGATGGTGGTGGGGGAGATCAGCGACACGGTGCCGCCATCGGCAAGCGATCCGCTGAGGCTCGTGATTACCCTGGTGGCGCTGCCTGTACCGGGGCTCTTAGTGAAACTCGCAGCGGTGATCCCGTCACTAAATAGCAACGTACCACTCGTGTCTGTGAACGTTACCGTTGCGCCGCTGAAAGTGCACACCCCCGAACTGCAGGTACTTGGCGAGAGTGTGCCGCCTGAAATGGTAAGCGTGCCATTATTTCCTGTAACTGTCAGTGTAAATCCAGGCCCCAAGGTGGCACAGCCTCCCCCAATGCACGTTCCGATCGAACCGGAACTAAAGGTTCCGGTCACAAATGTGTCTGTGTTAGCGTCTTTGTCTGCTTTAGTGAAATTGATGCTATTTGCGAACGCAGCGGTGGTCAAAGCCACAGCTAAGAGCGTCAACAGCATGACTCGTCTCATACTCCTCCTTTCTCGTACTCTTCCTGTAGGAAGAGGGTCCTGGGCCTCTTTTCGATTCTGTCGCCTGCGGCTTGCTATCCTCGGCCTTTTTCTGCGCAGCTTCTGCGTTAGCTGGGAACGACCAGCAGTTACCAGTGATTCATGTTGTCAAACGGCTGCGGGGCAGTGGCTCCGCCTTACTCAGCGCAACTAGTAAAGACTGTTTTCGCCTGTGGGACGATCATAGGCTTTCTCCGAGATGTTAGTGCAATTAGCCGTGAGCAAACCAAGAGCTGAAACCAATGGCAGTACTCGTTGCATCTCCTCCTATAGGAAGACGGTGTCGAACCGCCTTCCTATAGCGAGACGGTTCTGGGTTTCCTTCTCAGCGCAAGCGGTGAGGACTCTTTACGCCTGCGGGTGGTGATCCTCAACCTTTGTACCCGCAACAACGCCTATTGTTCTGCAGGTCAGTTACCATCCGACCGTTAGTGAGTGTTTGTACGGTAAGTAGCTAGTAAGTAGCAGATGCGACCATTAGGCGTGAACGGAACCTTAACGGTCGAAGAGTGCCGATAATGAGAACAAAACGAAATAGGAGGGTTTCTTGCAGTGGTGTGCGTGTGCCGGAGTGAAAAAAGTTGCGGTTAAACTGCACTGTTGGTCAGCCGTTACCATGATCGTCTCTCAAGCGTGCTACCGGTTAGCTACCGGCTGGTGTTCGATAAGGGTAATTGTCATTGCGTCGACAAAAAGAGGGTCATCGAGGCAAAGCCCGATCCGGAGGTAGTGGGTTCGTTGAGAGGATAATCAATGCTAGGTGCAGTTATACATGGCGCCCTAGTAGAGTTAGCGGCCTGTCACGACTAACAGCGCGCAAGCTGTCATATGTAACAGCGAGGTCCTCATACCTGTTATATCGGACGGAGAACCCGTGGAAGGAAGGACAGAAGCCGCCGTTACAGACCAGCAGTAAATCGTCGGCCTGACGATCCAGGTTCTGGGATCCTAGATGTGGGCAAAGCTGGCGGTGGTCCGTTTCGGATGACTCGGATGATTGAAACGGGGTCCATCCCGAAGCTATTGCGGAACCCTGCAGCGCAGTTGTCGGGCATGATCCGATAGCTTGAAAGGGAAGTGCGTGTCCGTTCAACTCTACCCGCAGAATCTTCGATTGGGCGGGCTTTTTGAGCTGGCTGGGTCGACGCGAGTCGTTCACATGCACGGCACTCTTAAAGAGCCGCTGCGACACATGCAGGCAACCGCCGTCCCGCGAAACTAACGCGTGCGATCCACCAGGGCCGAACGTAGCTTCCTGCTCGTGGTTGCAACGTCTCGCTTGTGCTTCTCGCCTGTCGCGGCAGAAGAACCTGGGGGCATGTACGCCCGCGCGGCTCGTCCCTCACCGTCGATGGTTGAATCCTAACCCCCTGTGGAAGTGACCCTCTGAGAGCTTCTTGGCTGGCTCCGCGAGGGCGTCTATGTTTTCTCGCTTGGCCCTCGTAGAATGATGCGGCTGTGTTTCGGGGCTATTTCCTAAAAGGAAAAGAGAAAATGAGCGTTTCCGGTAGGTACCCTGGGTGGGACTTTCTTGCTTGCACGGACAAAAGTTGTTCCGGCGAATCGTCGAAGTTGTTTCTGATTATTGTCCTGTCACTCACGATTTCGTTCATGTCACTTGCATCTCACGCTCAGGGCGTCGAGGGTGCCGAACGCGTTTTCTTTAACGCCAAAGTGTTCACGGGCGTTCCCGAACGTCCCTATGCCGAGGCCGTCGCCATCCGCGGAGACAAAGTCGTCGCGGTCGGAAATCTTCCTGACGTCCTCGAGGCCGCCTCGCCCACCGCTCAGAGGATTGACCTGGAAGGAAAGACTCTGCTGCCCGGTCTCATCGACAGTCACGTTCATCCGATGATGGCGGGATTGTCATTGGTTGGCGCCGACGTTGGCGACCAGGTTCACTCCATCGACGAGCTAGCCAGGTTCGCTGCCGACGCAAAAAGAGCAGGCAAGGGAATGCGCGGCGACGTGGTTTACATCAGCGGGCTACCGCTCGAATTCTGGTCGCACACCGACGAACTTAATTTTCATTTCAGTTCTGGCGATTTCGCTTCGGTGCCGCTATTCCTTGCGGGCTCTGATGGACACACTAGCTGGGGAAATCGCGCCCTGCTGCGCCGAGCCGGAATTACGAAGGACTATCTCTCCCGTCTTTCCGCAGCTGAACACGCGTATTACGGCGTCGCCAATGACGGCGAGCCAAACGGCTTCGCGGTCGATGCCGGACGCAACAAACTCGAGGCTGCGGTTCCACCGGCCTCGAAGGAACAGTATCTCGCCGGCGGGCGCGCCGCTCTCCAGTATCTTCAGGGTCTCGGAATCACAGCCTGGCTCGATGCCTGGGCCGATGAATCGGTCCTGGCGACCTACAAAGCTCTCGCAGACAAGGGGGAACTGACGGCCCACGTGGCCGCATTCTGGGTAGTGAATCCGAGGAACGATCCAGCGAGAGAATTGGAAACTGCTCAAAAGATTCGCCGGCAATACGCGGGCACGCCAAACCTAACCATTCCCGGCATCAAGGTCTTTGCCGATGGTGTTCTCGAATATCCATCGCAGACCGCCGCACTGACCCGGCCGTATCGCAATGACGGCCACTCTGGCGATTTGTTGTTCGATCCGGCGCGTTTCGCCGAGCTCGCCATTGCCGCCGACAAACAAGGACTGATTGTTCACGTGCATGCGCTTGGCGACCGGGCGGTCAAGGAAGCGCTCAGCGGGATCGAAGCGGCCCGCAAAGCCAACGGCAATAGCGGCCTTCCGCACACCCTGACCCATCTGCAGATCGTCGATCGCGAAGACTTTCCCCGCTTCAAGCAACTCGGTGTCATCGCCGCATTCCAGCTTCTCTGGGCCACCGCCGACGCCGATGCGGTCGATCTAGTCAAGCCGTATATCGATCCCGATCTATATCGCTGGCAATATCCGGCGCGCTCGTTGCTCGACGCCGGAGCCACAATTTCCGGCGCCAGCGATTGGTCCGTTTCCAGCCCGAATGTTTTCTGGGCGATCTATCAGGCTGAAACGCGCAAAGGTCCTGAGGGAGTGCTCGATCCGAGCCAGCGAGTTCCGCGCGAGGCCATGTTCTTTGCTTACACCCGCAATTCCGCTCGTGCACTGAACCAGCAGGAGAAAATTGGGTCGCTTGCAGCGGGAATGCAGGCGGATATGGTTCTCGTGGATCGCGATGTTCTCACGGTTTCTCCCGAAGAAATGCGGGACACCAAAGTTCTGTGGACGATGATCGGCGGCAAGACCGTATATCGCGCGCAGCCCTAGGATCGCCCCTCGATTCCGCCGCCGTATGCGGTGTCAATTCTCCGAAACTCTGATATGCCTGTGGCGCCTCTGGTAATCGTAATTGGTTCTCGTCAGTTGGCTCCGAGTTACTTCGGTTGGCTCGTCAACCGCCAGGAACGACGAATCACATCGCTGTGCGCACGATGATAACTTGGCGAGGATGCACCGATGGCACCAGTCTGAGCCAAAACTTAAACTCAGATGGACGCGTTCTCATGAAACCCCGGAGGCAAAGTCGTCTACCGGTGCTTCAAGAGGATTACACTGGATGTGCAAGAGCACTCAAGGATGCCCGGAATGAGCCGCTTTGTGCTACGGCGGCTCCGAACGCAGGCGAAGCACGCCCTCTTCAACCTCAATGGGATACAACACAGCCAGCATCGGCGAAAACGAGGAGAACGGCAAAACCATGCGCGTGCGTGACGGGCAAAGGCCAGGAAAATCGGTTCCAGACCAACGTAGAAGGATGACGGACGAGACTATAGAGTCTGCTTCGCTGCATCTCTGCCCGGCGCGCGTTGCTGTCTATAATTAATTTGCATTGGAGCGAAGGGTCGAGTAGATCGCGAGTCAGGAGGGCAGTCATGTCTCTGGGCAACCTGTGCTTCTGCACCATGCTGGCTGCACTTGTTGCCTTCCCGGCGGTGAGAAAGTCGGAGGTCGAGGTCAGGCAATCCGACACAGGGACAGCGAATTTACCCAAAATCGAAATGCCGCCAGCCGTTTTTCTTCCGGTTCAATCCAGGAAGCCCAACGATCTCGGCCCCGGAAAGTTGCTAGTAGCGAGTCGTGAGCTCGCGGATCCCAATTTCGCGGAAACTGTGATCTTGCTGGTTCACTACGATTCCGAGAGCGTGGTCGGATTGATGCTCAACCGGCGCACGGATGTTCCGATTTCACGAGTGTTTGCGCAGCTCAAGGCGGCCAAAGATCTTTCCGACCCGGTTTACCTGGGTGGGCCGGTCGAAACTCCGACGGTGTTTGCCTTGCTCCAGTCGAGGGACAAGCTTGAAAGCGCCGAGCACGTTTTTGGCGGCGTTTACTGGATTTCTACGAAGACCGCTCTGGAAAAAGCCATCTCGTCTCATCCCGGCCCTGGTGCTTTTCACGTTTATCTTGGGTACGCGGGATGGACCACCGACCAACTCAGAAACGAGGTACGACTAGGTGGGTGGTTCATTTTTCAGGCGGACATGCGAACCGTTTTCAACGCGAATCCGGATTCCCTGTGGCATGAAATGATTAAGAAAACGGAGCTCAAGATGGCTGAGTGCCCACTACAGCACCGGCCAGCGGATCGCTGCCCGATAGACGGCCGAAGCTAAGCACGTCGAAAACTCCACGGGATACCTGCGATGCCGTGAGCCACCGTCAATGAGGTCGCGAACGAACACGAGATTGCTTAAACCCGGTGGAAGTTCCCGAAGGTTAGCGCGGCCTGGTTTGAAGATGCCGAAGCGTGGCGCGGCAAGCTTGTGAAATCTGATTTCAACGGTTGCGGTGCGCGATAAAGATTGGTTGATAAAAAGCGCTGTCGGAGGGCAACACCCATCGAACGTTGTTGAACCCTGCCTGCTCCAAAATCTGTCGCAGCTCGCTTCGAAGAACTGCACGACAAGTCGAGGTGAAATGCAACGTCTGCCACGCAGATTCTGTGCTTCGCGTGATGTACAGATGAAAGCGATAGCGTCGTTCATCAACCCAATCCCAGACCTGAAAAACAATACGCCTTCTACCGCTATCCGAGTAGAAGCTCGGGCCCTGTGTTTTCGGCCTTTCCACAACAAATCGATCGTAGTCACGAATGCTGCCAATGAAGGAACCACCCGGCCTCAGTTTTCCATGTGCCTGTTGCGCAGCCTGCAATAACTCCCCATCGGTTTCTAAGTGCGGAAGCGAGTTGTCCATACAAATCACGGCGTCAAAGCTCGAATCCGGGATTGCGCTCAGTTGAACCATGTTCGCGACTGAGAATGGGATGCTCAGTCTGCGCTTCGAGGCCTCTGAGCACGCTCTCTGGATGGCCCCATAGCTCGGGTCACAGCCCGTTACATTGAAACCCTCCATCGCGAGGCCCAGCGATTGTGTTCCTATGCCGCAAGCGCAATCCAACACCCGAATCGGGTGCCTGCCGCCGCATTCGTGGTGTAGAATGCCCCCGACCACTTTCGCCTGTCGCGCAATGCTTACTTCCCAGTTCTCGAATATTTGGTCATAGTAAGCAGCAAGTTCGTCGTAAGGTTTCGTCAAATCGGCCATGATGCATTCTAGCTGGCGAAATCTCTATTTCACTCCAGGGCTGGATGGCGTCGGTGTGATTTGCAACTGTTCCCCCCACGATGGCGACAGCGTGCAATACGACTATCTAGATGAGATATGGAGCCAGCGGCATCCGGTGGTGGTGAGAGGATTGATTTTTCGTCAGATTCGCACGCGACGAGGAACAGTTTTCACGCCGCCTTCAGCGCTGGCTCATCAATTTCAGGTTTGCACACGAGGCGAATGCTGTCTTGGTGTCGGGGTATTGCGCGAGTGATTGCAAACAAAGCAGCGGATTGGCAGCGCGGACAGCGGATGGCCGAGTTACCTATCGCTTCACAATCGCTACAAAGGTAGGCGTCAGCTAGGTTGACAAAGCTTGATTGGCGCATGACGGCTAACCTCGCGGCAACATCACGGGCTAACGCTAGAGTCCTTCACGCAGAATAACCAGATACAATAGTCCATCGTTGCTTGTCAATGGCACCATCAGCGTCAAACGTTTTCTAGTTAACAACGTTGGCGGCAGACATTAGCAGGTACGTTCGTTCTGTGGCACCTGTCAATTCTGACAGGGTCAGAGCAGTCCAGTAAAGCACAATTTGAACGGGCGCCGAGCACAAAAAACCTTCAAATTCTAGCGGTCGTCGCAAGCCTCGATCCCACTTCGATTCGAGGTCCAATTTCGAGGATACGAGCGTGTTCCTTCTGGGCGATCGCGCGATAATGCACACTCACTTCAAAAAGGTGCGTGCCCTCTTAGAGATTCGACTCCAAGGATTGACTGATTGACTTTGGTTCGGTGCTGCTCACCGGTGGGGCAACGGAACGCATCTTTGCCGCCGATTAGTTACGAAGGGACCAAGGAGAGAGGGCACTGTCGACACTGCGCGATGCGACAGCCTCTCGGCGAGGCCTGACTTGAAAGAGTGTTTAGTCGCTCCCCTTGTTCACCGGAGTGACGAGTGAGCTCCCTCTTCGACGGAACGGTCTGCCAATTCGGAGAAGCGTTTCGGCTGCACTGCTCACAATCAGCCGTTTGAATGCTTCCGGCGAACTTCTTCGCCTTTGCAGTTTGTTTCTTCCCAAAAATCCATCGCTGCTCCGAGGTATCCTGTTAACGATAGGCAGTGAGTTTCTGCGGCAGCAGCGACCGACTTTCTATGCTAGGGAATCTGCCAGTAGACGCTCCCCCTCGGGCGTGGGACAGTTGTTTTCTACGAGATCTTTCTAATCAAAACACCACCAAGGAGCAACTATGCCTCTTACATCCGAACAACGCGATGCGATTGCAAGTGAATTGAAGAGTTTTGGATCCAGCCTCAATCTTTCTGATGATCAAAAGCAGAAGCTGCACGGTTTCATGACTGAGGCATCAGAAAAACTACAGGAGTTCAAGCAACGGAACCCCAACGCATCAAGAGAGGATCTGATGAAGAAGATCGCTGACAATCGTGCGACCATTCGTCAGCGTTTGACAAAGATCTTGACGCCTGAGCAGCTCACAAAGTGGGATACAGAAGTCTCAAAAGCTAGGGAGTTTCTTGGACAGAAACTAGCTGCCTGAACGCCCGAGTGACAAACAAGGTTTTTTCACCGCCGCCGAAACTCGGGTTTCGTCGGCCTTTTTCTTGACGTCCACGATTTCTAAAAACGAACTTTGACACCGCTCGGATTTTTCCAAGGAGACCATATCTTAGCCTCCACGATTCAGAGAACTTCCCATGAAAAGCATTTTTGTCGGCAATCTCGATCTTCAGGTTGTTGGAGACGATCTGCGCCAACTATTTGGGCAATACGGTCGAGTGGATCGAATCACTCTTATGACAGATCATGAAACTGGACGGTCTCGTGGATTCGGGTTCGTCGATATGGCAAATAAAAATGAAGCCGAGAGAGCGATTACCGAGCTGAACGGCACTCTGTTCGCAGGCCGAGCTCTCAATGTAGAAGGTCGCCCCCAAAGTGTAGCGCAGCGGAGGAAGAGAGTGTGATGGGGTAAGCGAAGTGACCGCTTGTAAACCATAATAGTTGTTCCAGTAAGGTTGTAGAAGTTTCATTTGCTTGGGGAAGGTCATTCATTGTTGAGCGCGCCACGTCGTCCGAGGGGATCGTTTCGAGTCCGTGCCTGCAAAGATGTTACGCGCGAACGGAACGGCTTGTCGCCTTCTAATCACCACCTGTCATCTTTGACAGTGTTTCGTGTAAGGCTGGTCAACCATTCTGAGAGTGCAAAGTAGCCTGCCTCACCAACGCTGCAAGGACTAAAGGAGGAGAAAATGGGATTTATTGCTTGGATTGTGGTCGGACTTATCGCCGGATGGCTTGCTGGTCAGCTGATGAAAGGTGGTGGCTACGGAATTGGTGTGGACATCATCTTAGGTATTCTCGGTGGCTTGTTAGGCGGCTGGATCTTTGGACTTCTGGGAATCTCAACCGGTGGCGGAATGATAGGGTCCATCATCGTGGCTTTCATAGGCGCAGTGATATTGGTTGGGTTAACTCGCCTGATAAAAAGGGCGGCTTAGCCGATTTCGCTCGCCTTGTGGCCGAGGCATCCGCGGACGGATCCTTGCTTTGCGGTGGCCGGCGTTTAAATCCTGAATTCACTCGACCGGCGGTCACTCCTCTTTAATTCAGTTCGTCGCCGCAAAAGGGGCGAGGCAACCCTATGCATCGAATTGGTGGTAGGAAGGGCGAAATGGAAGCGACAGTTTCTACCAGAACCTGAAAGGCCAAGATTCATCGTAGGGAGACCGCCACGGTTGTCCAGACGCTCGTGGCTGAGCGATACCTCGGAGCCCATATTCCCGGAGCTTGAACATCCCACTGGAAGGATCAAGGAGCTGGCTCGCTCGGCAGTTGTTGCCCAACAACGACGCCGGGATCGTCGCTTATTGCGCGAATAATTGTTGACAGGCCAATACTTACCCTAGCCTAGACGTGGCGGCGAGGCGTTACAGGATATGGCCCACTATCCAGAAGGTTTGCAGGGCTGGATGGCGAGCGGCTTTCGGTTGACAATGGAGCCTAAAGCGGCAGTTGAGAAGAGGTGACTCATTGTTGCCCCGATTCCTCTACACGCGGGAGGATGTGCGCTCGCATTGAGGCCTGAGTAGGCAGGTTCCAGCAAAACAATGTAAAGTTGGGAAGAGCAACCACTCACACTACTTGCTGCGAATCTTTTTTCAGCCGCAGGCTGCACAATAGGAGACGGTATGCGGAGATTGACTGTTGTATCTACATTGTTGTTCGCTCTAGCTGTGGTTTGTGTGTCGATGACGTGCCTGTCGGCGTCATCGTCGGCTCAAATCGGAATCTCGGTTTCCTTTGGACCACCTGCGCTCCCGGTATTTGATCAGCCCATCTGCCCCGGCGACGGCTATATGTGGACGCCTGGGTACTGGGCATGGGATCCCGTTGCCGGCGACTATTACTGGGTGCCCGGAACGTGGCTCTTGGCCCCGCAGGTCGGCTATCTCTGGACTCCGCCTTGGTGGGGCTGGCAAGGTGGCCGGTTCTGGTTTCATGAGGGATGGTGGGGACCGAGCGTCGGTTTTTACGGCGGAATCAACTACGGCTTTGGTTATTTCGGCAATGGCTTTGTCGGCGGGCGCTGGGATGGCGACCGCTTTTACTACAACAAGGCAGTGATGAACGTCAACGTCGTCAACATTCGCAACGTGTATAACGAGAGGGTCACGTTCAACGAGAACCGCGTCAGCTTCAACGGCGGGCCGGGAGGCGTGGTGGCGCGGTCGAGCGCCCAAGAGGAAGCAGCTTTCCGTGGGCGGCGTATGGGGCCGGTATCCGCGCAAACAGCGCACGGTGACCAAGCCCGGTCCAACCGGGAGCTGCGCGCCTCCGTGAACCAGGGTAGGCCGCCCATCGCGGCCACCGGCCGTGCGGGAGAATTTTCCCACGGAGCCGTGGCCGCCAGAGAGGCGGGCGGTGCTTACCATCCTTCAGCCGAGCGCGCAGGTGGTGCTCCACGCGAAGAAAGCGGAGCGCGTAATTTTACCCATCCCAACGAGCTTGCGCCCATCGAGCGCGGAGCTGCGCCCAGAACCGGCGATCCACAGCTAGACCAGAGAAACCAGCAGGAACGGGAGCAGCTGTACAACAGGCAAAATCAGGAGCGTCAAAACCTGCAGGCACAGCAGGAGAATGAACACCAGCAGGCGCAGCAGCGAAACTACAACCAGGGCCAGCGGCAACAGATGGAGCAACAGCATCAGCAACAGACTCAGCAGATGCAGCAACGCCATGTGCAAGAGAGACAGCAAATGGAGGCACGGCAAGCTCCCAGAGGAGGCAGGCGGTAGGAACAGGAGAACAAGTCCACAAGCCCACGGGGGATAGAGGGCGTTACACGGATATCTTTGCAAGGCATCCTTGCCGTCAACGTCAGCGGAAAGCATTGGCATTCTGTAACATCTCCAGTTTCCAGCCCCAGCTATCCTGTCATAAGGATGCGCCTCTGCTGAGCGCCATGCGTACGGGCGCTGCCGGACGGGCGGAGCATTACCTTCCGCGGATTGCATACAACCCAATTGGGCTACATGCGGTTTGAATAAATCGTACAACCATGCCGTCCACATCCCGTCCTCGACGTGAGCCTCGAAAATAACTCGAGTTCTTGGCCGGGATGTAGGAACTCTATCGGGATTCCACATGAATGCCCTGGGAAATCGATCGCCGCGACCGGGATCGTTGCTTGAAGCTTGTCAAGGTCCATAGGCAGCTTTCGAATCGAGCTCGGCGACATAATTCGAATGAATCACGAGGCCGACTTCCCTTTATTTTCAAAGCCCTGGCACCCGTAAGGACTTCGTTCATTCCCCGCGACCTGCATCACGGACCTCGAAGATCGCCAATAAGCCTGGGGGAAACTTCGAGGCCCCCCTAACAATTCTGGCATTTGCCTTCGTCGAAAGCCGTCCGATCGTGATTTGCGTGATGACTGGCTATCCGCGCAATGGACGTGAATGCGAACAGCCGATCATCAAAGTCTCGCTTCGGAGGGTTGGCACACGTTCGACCGCCTGAGCCGCGTCCACCGAATGTGGACGAGTCGTCTCGCAGTAATCGGAACACGCAGGCACAACCATTTTTCACCACAACATCCCGTGATTCTCGCTTCGACCCCACCGTTGGCATCTCCGCAAAGCTGTGAATGCCAAAAATAATTCTCTATGTCCGTTGTCAATGGCGGTCGAAACGCGCTACCATACCCGCTTTCTTTGCCCGGAGACGTTGCTCGATCCTTTTTCGGGTCAGGCAAGACAGTTGAATCCGGTTTCGGCCGGCAGCCAAAAAGTTGTAGGGTTGCCACTTCCCAATCACAACTAACTGGCCTTGCTGTCGGCAAGAGTAGGATCATCCCTGACTGATCTAAATTTTTCCGCATCGGGCCCAACCATGCTTCGGGAGAAACCTAATGAATTTTTTGCAGAACAATACTTATTGTTCGACAAGCCGTCTCCGCAATGTGCGGACGACCTGGTGTAGAGCAGTTGTTGTGACCCTAATTGCGGCCGTGGCAGTTCCTGCCTTCGCGGCGGTTGGACACCAAATCACACACAACACGCCGCCTTATGTCTCAACAGCCAAGAACCTTGGAACAGAAAATCCGTCCACGGTCATGGAAATCAGCCTCTGGTTGCTTCCGCACAACCGCGCCCAAATGGACCAGCTGGCGCGGGACCTGTACGATCGCAACTCGCCCAACTATCGACATTTCCTCACTCCAGCTGAGTTCGCCTCGCGTTTTGCGCCCAGCGACGCAGAGGTCCATACTGTGCGCGAGTTTCTTGAGTCGCACGGTCTGACGGTCGTGAAGACCGATCCGCACAATTTCTTTGTCCGCGCTAGCGGCACCGTGGGACAGATGGAAAATACTTTTCAGGTCGTGCTGAACAACTACGAAGTTCGCGGCAAAAAGACTCGGGCTAACGACCGCGATCCTTATATTGACGGTGAAGCCGCCCCATTGGTTCGCTCGATTTCCGGACTTGACAGTGGCGAATATGAGCACCCGTCGATGTCGCGCAGCACGTTGAGCGGACAGGCGCCTGCTTCCAAGGTGGCCTCTAAGCCTCTTGTTGTCGCTGATGCCGGGCCGGTTGCTCCTGACTTCAGCAACACCTGCTTCCCGGGCACGGAAAAAGACGTGTACTCCAACAACGCCAACGGTTCGTGGCCCATCGCGACCTACAAAGGAAACGTACTGAATATGCAGTCTCTCACCAGCGATGGCTGCGCTTACACGCCGCCACCGGTCTATGCAGCCTACAAACTCAACAGTCTGTACGCGGCTGGACTAAACGGCACTGGGCAAACCATCGGCATCATCGACTGGTGCGGTTCGCTGACCATCCAAAACGATGCCAACGCGTTCTCGTCCGCGTTCGGGCTGCCGCAGCTGACGTCGTCGAACTTCGCCATCACCTATATCCCCTCCCCTAGCACCTGCGAGGCGGCTGATCAGGTCGAAATCAATATCGACGTCGAGTGGGCGCACGCCATAGCACCCGGCGCCAAGATCAACCTCATTGTTCCGCCGTCGGCGACCTTCCTCGATGTCGACGATGCGTTATACACCGCCGTAACTTACGGATTGGCGAGTGTTATCTCCGGCAGCTACGGTTCACCGGAATCGCTTACCCCGCAGAGCATTCTCGACACTGAAAGCTTCATCAGCCAAATCGCAGCCATGACGGGCATCTCCGCCCAGTTCTCCACGGGAGACAATGGGGACTACAGTGTTGGGAACATCCCGCAGACCGTGACCGCGCCTGCGGACTCTCCGTATGCCACGGCGGTTGGCGGCGTGACGCTCGCTTTGAATGCTGACAACTCGGTCGCATGGCAGGCGGGCTGGGGCAACAATGAAACCCTTATTGCCGAAGAAGGTTTCGTTGCCGATCCTCCATCGAGTGAGGCGTTCGGATTCATCGGCGGTTCGGGCGGTGGCATGAGCACATGCGCCACTCAGAGCGTCATCAAAGGAGTCACCACATGCATCGCTGGCTTCCCCAAACCCGCGTTCCAAAGCAAGATCGCCGGAAAGTATCGCCAGATGCCGGATATCTCCTGGTTGGCGGATCCTTACACCGGCGTAGCCATCCTGATCAGCGTTCCCGGCAACGTTCCGGAGCAGGTATGGCAAGTCTGGGGTGGAACCAGCTTGGCAGCTCCGATGTTTTCGGGACTCTGGGCCATCGCGAACCAAGAGGCGGGGAAGCCTCTAGGGCAGGCCGCTCAATACGTCTACTCGCTGCCGGCGGGTGCCGTCACCGACATCGTTCCAGTCTCCTCGAAGACGAACGTGACCGGGTCGATCGTCGACTCCAACGGTACGACAGCCTACACGGCTGACCAGGTCATGGGTGGCGAGCCTTCAGGTAAGTTCGTTAGCGCAATCTGGGACTACGCGTCTCTCGATTACACCTCGTTACTTATCTCCTTCGGAACTGACTGCGATATGGCCTATGGATTTGGCTTTGTCGTGCAGTGCAACCAGCCTAATGCTCTGCATACCAAGATAGGTTGGGACAACGTCACAGGCGTAGGAACTCCAAACGGACAAGCGTTTGTCGAAGCCTTCGCTCCGGCTGGGGCAGCAAAGAAATAAGAGCACCTCAATTCAGCCGATGCCTCCGCCGCTGTTGCTGGCGGCGGAGGGCATTTTTTCTTTGGCTAGGGATCCAAGGGGGGAAGAGTCGGAGATCGAAACCACCCGTTATAGTTCGCGCCCGCTATGCTGGCGCGGATGGATGCGGATCTGCTGACGGGGGAACTGCAACGCGCCTTCTGAGCTGCACAACACGCGTCGAGGTCGCTGATTGGATTGGCACGCCATACATCCGCTCCGAAAGCCCGCCTCTGAAAAAACATTGGTCACCCCGTGTAGTTGAGTAAGTGGTTTCTGCGACGACGGCGCGGTTCTTACTTCAGCGACGGTCTTGTTACCGCCTCAAAGACAATCCGGAAGTCGACTCTTGAAACCAGCAAAGTGGGCGAAGGGAGACAGTTGCTCGCGGGAGTACTTTAGAGAGAGTTCTTTCTCGGCTCTCGATTTTTCGAAAAGCAATAATGCGCGATTGGTCGCGCATGAAGTTCTATTGAGAATTGTGCTCCTGTGCCCACGGTCGAGGCGGCTTACCTCGAGCACATTGGCTGCTCGTATTGTCCACTCACCGCACGACTGGAGCAAAGCCTAACGAGATAGTCGCGAGCCACAAAACAGGCATGGCTTGGCTGTTCTGCGCGTCAGGGGCGCACCCAACGTCCTGGATGCATGCGGAAGCCGTTGCGGTGACGTACATAAGTGGGTCTCCGCCAGACCATCCCCGGATGGGGTGGCCGCGCCCATCGCCCCGGCCGCCACACCCAACTGCTACCGCCCCAAGAGTACCACCCGTCCATCCACGCCCAGCCCGGGCCAGGCGCTAGCCCGACTGGACCCCAAGCCATCGGCGGCGGTGGCGGACCGACCGCCACGCCCGCATAGAAGGTGCTGTGATCGCAGGCCGACAGCGCCAAGGCTCCCACCAGAACCACTGCTGATGCCGCAACTCTAAGCCTCCGCCAACACGAGCGTATCATCATGGAGCTTTTCGCCTTTGGTGCAGACAGCACAGGTTACGCTGCCACGTTTCGATCAAACGGCAAACTGTCAAGGATGACAGGCTATTGATCCATCCTCTCCGGGTCGAAAATCCACTTCCTCACCCCGAAAGTCGTTCTGCTTGACGGACTTCGCGGCGCAAGAATGATTTGAAATCCGACGACAAAGCTGGATGGGCGATGGCCGCGATGGTTTGTTTGTGTCAGAGGCGGGAGACCAGCCCTTGGTCTTGCCTGCAGTGTTGGCATTTTGGCGTCTTCATCTCCGCGGGGGTAAGCTTCCTCCCCAGGACGACAGGTGCTTGCCGCGATAGCGGGTACTAGTTGAGACGGCCGCCTTGGTCCAGGTTGCGCAATCTGCTGCTCGATCCGCTCGATCAGTTGCATCATCCATGAACATCGTGAGCGGCCGGCGGTAGACGGGTTTGAGCTCCGTGCACACGCTCAGCGGCATCGCATAACCGTACTGGTGTGGACGCAACTTCGTGTCAGCCAAAGCGGCAAGTGCCAGCCACAAGGCCGAAGCTGCAAAAGGGGGCCCCTCCCGAGGGATTCTAACAGTCGGTATGAAACGCAATGTGTTCGCGTCAGCGGCAAAGTAGAGAGTCGAATCTGCGATAAACTTCCGATCATGTGCGGTCGCTACCGGCTGTCTCGCCGAAAACAGCTCATCGAGGAGTATTTCGACACGTCGCCGTGGGAAGACGGCTGGTCTCCACGCTTCAATGTCGCACCCACCCAGCCCGTTCCCGTAATCCGCCAGCATCCAAAGGAACCGATTCGACAGCTGTCGCTGATGCGCTGGGGTTTGATTCCTCATTGGGCTAAGGACGCCTCTGGCGCGGCCGGAATGATCAACGCAAGATCGGAAACAGCGGCCACGAAGCCTGCCTTCCGCGATCCCCTTCGATTTCGCAGATGCTTGATCCCCGCAGATGCGTTTTACGAGTGGAAAACGACAGGCAGATCCAAGCGGCCGCATTGCTTTGAAGTTCGAGAGGGCGAGTTATTCGCGTTTGCAGGAATCTGGGACGGCTGGAAAGACCTAAGCGGCAAGTGGGTCAAGACGTTCTCGATTCTGACGACGATCCCCAATGCTGTGACCTCAGCCGTCCACGACCGCATGCCCGTGATCCTTGATCCGGACGCCTACGATCTGTGGCTCGATCCCGGAATGCGGGACGCTGCTATCGTATCTGAACTCCTGAAGCCCTATGACGCCCACTTGATGCGGTGCTATCCAGTAAGCAGTCGTATCAATCATGCCGGAAATGACGACGAGGAGTGTTCGCGACCCGTTGATGTTGAGGCTAACGAGGTGGCTCAGTCTAATCTCTTCCGTTGAAACAAACCGATATAATCGCTGCTCGCCTCTACTCGTCCCTTCATCTTTGATTCGGGTGATGCCGACCCTTTGGCCCAGGCCACACTTCGGATCGAGCTTCTGCACCGGCTTCATGGTTCCGAGGCGATCGTCACCAATGCGCGAGCTTCAACTGCCTCAGAGAGTTCACCCGAAAATCCCGAGACACTTGTGACTCCCACCCCTTCGATGGTCTGCGCTAAATATAGCGAATGGCAATCAAACACCAAATCCATCGAGAATGGATGAAATAGACAAGACAACGTGTTTGATGGCTCTTGTCACGACAGCCATCACTGCCGGACGGCTCGCACCGAAGGGCGAGGGCGTCGCGCGAGCAAGCGAAATTGTCGCGCTCGGGTAGAGCTGTTCTTGGTTGCGAGGGCGGCAGCCGGGGTCGCCGCATTGGGCGCATTGTCCCGAATATTGCCAACGGTTCGATTGGGCACACAGATGTTGGAGGGCCGGAGGCACCGATTGGCAAGCTGGGACACGATGTAGCAGTCGGGTGACCAGACGGCACTTCGGGAAACACCGACATCACGATTAAAAAGTATCAGCTCATGTTTTCGCGGTTGTGACGTCAAAAGGCTCAATCAAAGGAGATTAGTATGAACATAACAAACTAAGACAGTTCTGATCACTGCGCCATGTACTTAAGCTCTAGAAGGCACAACTGGGAAGCTCAGCCAGACGCCTAGAAGGAGGTGTATATGTGCCCAGCCTGCATCTCAAATGCAGCAGTGCTGGCCGTTGCCGCCGGATCCACAGGAGGAGTTGTGGCGGTGTGCGTCGCCAAGTTAAGAAAAGTTTTCAGAGCCAGTGGTCGCGGTCTGTTTCGGAAAACAAAGGAGAAATGATATGGCAGCAACAAGCAAAGAGAGAGACAAGGACCGGCTGAAAGAGCAAATCGCGATGAAGACACCCCCGATCGTGTCGCAGCAGGAGTGGGAGACGGCGCGGCAGCAGCTCCTCGTAAAGGAGAAGGTCTTTACCCGCTCCCGTGATGCGCTCGCCGCCGAGCGTCGGCAGATGCCGTGGATGGCGGTGGAGAACAAGTACGAGTTCGTCGGACCCAAGGGAAAGCTCAGCTTGCTTGATCTGTTCGAGGGCCGCAGGCAGTTGATTGTCTATCGCGCTTTCTTCGAGCCCGGCGTTTTCGGCTGGCCCGAGCACGCCTGCCGCGGTTGCTCGATGGGCGCCGATCAGGTCTCGAACCTGATCCACCTGAATATTCGCGACACTACCCTCGCCTACGCCTCACGCGCGCCGCAGGCGGACATCGCTCGCGTAAAGGCACGGATGGGATGGGAGCAGATCCCTTGGTACACCATTACCGACAGCTTCGACAAGGACTTCGGCGTCGATGAATGGCATGGCCACAATGTGTTCTTCCGCGACGGCGAGCGGGTATTCCGCACCTACTTCATCAACAGCCGCGGCGACGAGGCGATGGGGACGATCTGGAGCTACCTCGACATCACACCCCTCGGGCGTCAGGAGACTTGGGAGAACTCGCCAGAGGGTTACCCCCAGACCCCACCGTACAAGTGGTGGAACTGGCATGACAGCTACGACACGGAGGCCTCGCCTGACGCGAAGTGGGTGGACATAATCAGCGATCCTCAAGGAGCCGCCATCCGTAGGCGCGACGAAGAGGCGAAAGCGAGCTGAAGAAGGGGATCACTTGCCACCGGCTTTTTCTACCTACTCTGGTTCATGCTGGTCTAGTCCGGCGCCATGACCCAACCGGTGTACGGGGGATATCGCTGTTGAGAACCGGCCCTAATGGGAATGACATGGCGATCTCCGTTTTTTAGCATTCCCAGGTCGGCCAAGATGTTGAGGTTCCTTTGGGTTGGCTGGTTCGACAAAGCGGCGGCAGAAAAAACGAGTTTTTGCCCGGCTGCAAGATCGCCGCAAATTTGCTGAGGTGCTTCCTCCACAGTGTGGGTTTAACTAAGACAGAGATTTGAAGGAGTGGAAGCCCACCGGAATTCTCCCAGCTTCCTTACCGGCGGGCCCCTTCAGCAATCTGGGTCTAATCCTCGTTTCGTCCGCGTGACCCGCCAACTGTAAGATTGCTCAGATTTACCCTTCCGAAACCATGCGAGTATCACATCCTTCCGCTCAGTCGACTGTGGTCACTATCCAAAGGTCCGAATACCTTCCTCGCCTTGCCATCGTGATCTACCTCCCTCCGAGGGTAGAGTCGCTGCGAACCCCCGGCGCCACATCCAGTTAAAGACAGATTTGGCCGAAGTTTTCAGATCTCACCTTTAATTCGGCGGGGTCCTTACTTGTCAAAATGACTGTTGGAGTTCTTCAACGGCACTGCGTTCAGGGCACTTCACCTCGCGATGCCGAGAAGATCTTTTAGGAACGAGGGGTCACAGAGGACAACGCTCAGGCATATCCCAGGCTTTGCCGGCGTCGCCAACAAGCGGCTGCGAACAGGATCACCGCTGCACCCGCGTAAAGGCTTGGCTGGCTTGAAGCGGGTGTAGTACCCATAAAGTCGAGACCTGGGGTGTGGTGCGCCGGGCCGACATACCACCAGAGGGTGTAAATCGCCTCAAATGCCCAATTGCTTCTGCCATAGCGTTTGCTAACGTTTTCGATCGCGAGTTGCACGGACCCTCCGGGTGCGAAGTTCCAGCTTCCAGCTTTTGGCGAGTCAACGCAGTAGAGAAACGTATCACAGGGACAAGAGGTTTCATTTGTTATGGAGCCAACGATGGCGACCCCGACACGCGTGCCCGACTACCTTCGTTGATACGACGTCCTTAATGACCGCAGATGAAACAAGCAAGGGGCCACGCTGGGGGATACAGTCAATGGATGGACTCAAACAAGTGTCGGCCATGGCTTCCGGTTGTTGTCGTGTTGGCGGCGACCCTGGTGCACGCCCAGTCCTACAAGTATTTTCGCCTCGGCAAAGAAGATGTCCAGACCAAGCCTGTAGCGGGAATTGCGATGACGGGCGGGGGCAGTGATCTGGACGAAGCCTTTCGGTGGCTGTGCAACAAGGGCAACGGCGGGGATTTTCTGATTCTGCGCGCCCGCGGCGACGATGACTACAACTCTTACGTGAACGGACCGTGCAAGGCGAATTCGGTGGCCACGCTCATCATCCCGGATCGGGTGGCGGCCGAGGACCCGGGGGTGGCTGACATCATTCGGAAGGCCGAGGTCTTGTTCATCGCAGGTGGAGATCAGGCGAACTATGTGCGCGGATGGAAGGGAACCGCGGTCGAAAAGGCGATCAACCATGACCTCGCAGCCGGCAAGCCGATCGGCGGCACCAGCGCCGGACTCGCGGTCGAGGGAGAGTTCGTCTACGGCGCCCTCGGTGACAAGCCGGATGACAAGGATCTGGTTTCGGTCGAGGTGTTGCGGAACCCTTACTTGGAGCGGGTGACGCTAGTGTAGTGTCCAAGAATTAGCTGGACTTTCGTTTGCGTGTTTTTGGCGCGGTGCAGCCCGGCTGGATCTGCTCCAGCGTTTGCCGGCAACGGTTGAGTTTGGCCAGGATGGAAT
>Ga0123355_10000165_pt1 | contig 80768 bp, 76 predicted proteins | sample TergutEmb28metaG_3_FD_89872 | JGI IMG/M metagenome (GOLD analysis project Ga0123355, IMG submission 89872) | Embiratermes neotenicus P1 segment gut microbial communities from Petit-Saut dam, French Guiana - Emb289 P1 | ecosystem: Host-associated > Arthropoda: Insects > Digestive system > Gut ... | reverse complement strand
GCTAAACGAATCCTCCGTAACCGTTTCAGTTAATATTTCACGCCTGCCAAAAAAAACAGCCTGCCCCGCAGATTTTTCGCTCACAAAAAGCCTCAGTTCATCTATATTCAGCCCGTAATTCCTTTCGGACAAAACCTGTACCATCTCGCGACCAACGGCACCCGTCGCGCCTAGTACGGCTATGTTCGCGCCTTGTTTCATGCGAATCACCTAATTGTTTTGGGTTTGTATGTTATTTTATGAAGCACAGCTTTTTCAATATGATTGACAATGGCAAAAGATGGTGGTATGATATTCGCATAATGATAACCAGGAGGTAATTTATGCCAGTTACGACAAAAAACCTTATGGACGCCGCCCTGCGGCTGGCAAATCTCGATGAAATGCCCGTGGACACGGATATTTTAGTTGATGGAAACGTAACAAAGGTTTTGGTTGGTATCGACATGGATACGGCGGAGCTTCTTTTGGCCAAAGAGCTAGGATGTGACTGCGTCGTCAGCCACCACCCCAAAAACTCAAACCCGGACTACGCCGAAATTATGAACCGCCATATAGATAAGATGGTAGAGTCCGGCGTGCCGATAAACAAGGCGCAGCGCGCCCTAAGAGACAGCAAGGACAAGGTCGCAAAAAGCCGCCACGTCGGCAATACGGAACGTTTTGCGTCCGCGGCAAAGTTGCTTGGTATGCCATACATGTGCGTACACAGCCCAGCGGATCTAATTACGGAAGAAGTTTTACAAAAATTAGTTGATAAGAAATTGAACGGCAACCCAAGGGCCACCATAAAGGACGTGCTTGAAGCGTTGAATACCGTGCCGGAGTTTGAAAAGGCCACCATCAAAACGGCTGTCCGTGTGGGGGATGAAAAATCTTACGCAGGCAAAACCGTAGTATGCATGAGCGGCGGAACGAACGGCGGCGCAGCTGTGCTTAAAGCATACTTCGACGCGGGCGTGGGCACCGTCATCCAAATGCATGCGACGGAGGACGACATAAAGGCCGCGAAGGAACAGAACATAGGCAACCTAGTCGTTACGCCGCACATGGCCAGCGACAGCGTCGGCATGAACGTGATTCTGGACGAATGGCGTAAAATGGGTGTTGAGGTTGTTGTTATGAGTGGTATGGTGAGATAATATTATATCTGTAAAACACAAAAAGTCGTAAAATGTGAATTTTTACGACTTTTGCTTATGATATAACATATAAATATAATAAATGCTAAACAATTTTATTATTATTTGCATTTAAAAATCTCGTGGCTATATACCACGAGATTTTTATTATGGAGCATACCGGGATCGAACCGGTGACCTCGTGAATGCCATTCACGCGCGCTCCCAGCTGCGCTAATGCCCCGTGGGTATTCTTTAAAATCGGTGTAATGATACCATATTATGCGGTTTATGTCAAGCATAAATTTTCAGAACTACAGGTAAGAACTACAGATAATGAGATTGCGGATCAACTGGGAGTAAATTCGAGATCCCGGGTCAAGCCCAGGACACGAATTAAGTCCCAGTAGTCCGCAATGACGGTGCGAGCCGTTAAGGTTTCGCTACAAGTCTAATGACGGTACTGGCCGCAGAGGATTCCGCCACGCACAGCACAAAGGCGTAAACACACAAAAACCCCCGAGGGATCAACCTCTCCCGGGGGCTTCGTGTGACACTACTTCTTATCGTTCTTCTTGTCCCTATCCACATTAACATCCGTGGTGTAATCCGTGCCGTTATTTTTGCCGGATTTTATTGTTGCATTTGGGTTTCTGTCGTTGTTCTTATTATGATCACCAATGCCGGCGTTAGGGTTTTTATCCTTATTACTCACACGAGCACCTCCCTTCGATTAGTTTCCGTGGATATGGTTACTTTTGGTTTCCACATTCTCACAGAACCTAGTATGCGCTGGGAAGATTTTTTTATGCGTTGTTATCAAAAAATTCTTTGGATAATATTTCCATGTAAATATCATCAACATAACACCCATCGATAAACTTAGCGGCGCGCCGCCGCCCAAACTCGCGAAAGCCGACTTTTTTATAACAGGCGAGGGCCTGCTCATTGGCCGCGTTTACGTTGAGCATGATGTTTTGCAAATTAAGCGTCTTGAAACCGTAGGCGACGATGAGGCGAAGCGCTTCCGCTCCGTAGCCTTTGCCGCGCTCCGACGCCTCGCCGATAAACAGGCCAACAGTGGCAGTACGGCTGATGCCATCAATATCGAATAATCCAATATTGCCGAGCAAAACGCCACCATCCGTGACGATGGCGTAATTATGGCCTTCCAGAGCTAACTTTTCTAAAAAACTCCGTTCATTATGGAGCGAGATCAGTTTGCTGTATGAGCCAAGATTAATGCTAACAGCTGGATCGTTCAGCCATTTTGTATAAATTTCAACATCGTCTGCGTTAATCGGTGATAAATAAATACGGTTGCCCGATATTTTCTTAAAATACTTCATACGCTCACCTTCGCTCACCTTCAATGTCTGTTATTTAAGGCTTTTACCAAAACAATAATTGCCTGAAGAATAACCGTTCCGTTCATAAAAGGCATGCGCGTCAGTGCGCTTAAAGCCGGTGTTGAGGGTAATGTACCCAACGCCTCTCTCTTTTGCGTACGCCTCAATGTATTCAAGCAGTCTCGTTCCGATGCCGTTGCCTTGTTTACCGTCCTTCACGGCAATGCCTTGTATCCAAAGCTGCTCGCAGTCCGTTCCCCAAGGAGCATACTGCATGACATAAACGACGCCGGTGACGGAGCCGTTAAACTCCGCCACGAACGCCTTGTATCGCTGTTTATCGTCTCGCTTAAACCTGTTATGCTGGCAAGCAAGCGTTTCCGCGGTAAAGAAGCTGTTGCCGAGCTCATTATTCCAAATTTGAAGAACCTCAGCGTAGTCACGCTCTTCAATTTCGCGGATAATGATGTCCACCATAATTCCCTACAGCCAACGGCCAAGCAGACCCATACCGTCGTTAATGGCGTAGAATACGGGCAGGAGGATAATTGCTAAAATCGCCATCTGCTTCATCAAGATATCGATTGCCGGGCCGGCTGTGTCTTTTAGAGGATCGCCAACCGTGTCGCCGATAACGGCGGCTTTGTATTCTTCCGATCCTTTTTTGCCGGAGGAGGAAAACGCCTTCTTCGCGTTATCCCATATGCCGCCGGCGTTACCCATAAACAACGCTATTACGAGGCCGGACACGAACACGCCAAGAATAAGCCCAGCCACGCCGGGGAAACCGAACAAAATACCCGTAAGCACCGGGAAGGTAACGGATATTACGCCCGGCATTATCATCTCACGCAGTGCGGCCTTTGTAGAGATTGCCACGCATTTGTTATAATCCGGAATCACGCCTTCCTTGCCTTCAATCAAGCCAGGGGTTTCCTTAAACTGGCGACGCACTTCCACAATCATATCGTTTGCCGCCTTGCCTACTGATTTTATAGTAAAAGCAGAGAAGAGGTACGGTACGGCCGCGCCTATCATAGCCATGATGATGAAAATTGGGTTATTAATACTGAGGTAGTAGAGGCTAAAGCCTATTTCGTCCGTACGCAGATATGCGATAAAAGTCGCGAAAAGGCCGAGAACGGTGAAAGCCGCCGAACCCATGCACACGCCTTTGCCGATAGCCGCCGTCGTGTTGCCAACTGCATCCAAGTGGTCCGTAATTTCGCGGATATCGTCGCCGAGATGGGCCATTTCTACAAGACCGCCGGCGTTGTCCGCTATTGGGCCGTACGCATCAACAGATACGGTGATACCGACCGTAGATAGCATACCGACTGAACAGAGTGCGAGGAAGTACATCTCCTGCCCGCTTGGCACACCCATAATGGTTGCAGCAGCAATACCAATACCCATAATAAGTATAACAGGCCATGTGCTGAACATACCTGTGGCGAAACCACCGATAATGTTTGTGGCTGAGCCTGTTTCCGACATTTTCTTAACATATTTTACGTGCCTGTACTTATCCGATGTATAGAACTCTGTGATTAAACCAATACCAACGCCTACGGCGATACCGAACAACACGGCCAAGAAGCCGGCAATGCGGTATGATTCGTCAAGCAGCCAAAAACTTAGGCCGAAGGTGGCGACAGCGGATAAGATAGATGCCATGATTGTCGCGTTTCTAAGGCTTGCGCCCGGGTCTTTCGTCTTAGCCTTCGTGAGCCAAAAGCAGGCGGCGATACAGGCCAAAAGCCCGCCGGCGGAGACGAGCAGAGGGAACAACACGCGCCCGGCGATGTCTACACCCGGATTGGCGAGAAGCGCACCCAATGAACACGCGGCGACGATACTGCTTATATAAGATTCGTAAAGATCCGCGCCGAGGCCGGCCACGTCGCCCACATTGTCGCCTACGTTATCGGCGATAACTGCTGGGTTTCTGGGGTCGTCCTCCGGTATGCCGGCTTCAACCTTACCAACGAGGTCCGCGCCTACGTCCGCGGCCTTTGTATAAATGCCGCCGCCTACGCGGGCAAACAGGGCTACAACCGACGCACCCAACGCAAAGCCGTATACGATAGAGATAACGGTGGAGATGCCTTCTGTCGGGTCGGTCGTATTGTAGACGTTGATGTTTGAGAAGATTATGATCAACGTAGCCAAGCCAAGAAGAGCAACAGCCGTAAGTGTTATACCTGCGATAGATCCACCCGCAAAACTGACGTTAAGCGCGCGTGCCATGCCGTTTAGCTTGCCGCCGTCTTTAGCGGCCTGCGCCGTTGGGCCGTTTGCAAGCGTCGCCGCGCGCATGGCTATAAACCCAGCCACCATGGCAAACACGCCGCCAACAACGAAGCTGACCGCCGTAGCGATGGATGTGGCGGAAAACAGGCTGAACTCGCCCTCGCGCCCCAAAAACGCCGCAATAAGCACGGACAGTGCAACGATAAAAATCGCTATAATCTTATACTCGCTCTTCAAAAACGTCATCGCGCCGCCGCGGATGTGCTTTTGCAGCTCTGCAACCTTTTCGTTCGTAACCGGCTGCTTCTTAACTTTTATGAATTGGGCTATGATGTACACAAACCCAAGCGCGACCGCGCCGATAACCAATAAAAGCTCCCAATAACTCATAGTCTTACTCCTCTTACCCTTCTATTTTAAAATTCGGTACATTATATCATAAAACGATAAAAGATGCAAATGAAATTATAGTAAAATTGAAAAAATATCTTGGGGTGACCCTAGATATTTTTCCTACTATGATAAATATACCCTATAAATATACTCTCAAAATTAAATATTTTTCATTGAACGCAGAACTTCACATCTGAAAGCTTCAGGGAAATGCAGTGGGTAAGAATGGCTGCTTTCTTCATTCCATCCGTATATAGATGATTTGGTTTGGTTTGCTTCCTTGTCTTTGTATGCTCTATTTTATTTTACTGGATACCAACAGTAAACAATATCCTCCCCTTCACAAGGTATAGTTGAGAAAGAACCAGAGATAACGCCGTTCCAAGTATACCCTAACTTTGGAGCAACGGCGTGGTCATCAAAGGCATCGCCTTTTGCATACTCGAAAATCAACCAGCGGGAAGCATCTACCCGTTCTACATATGGTTTGTGTGTCATAAACGCTTCTATGTCGGAAATGTCCGATTCTCGAAGACAAATGGTGTAACGCCAGCCGCCGCGCATTTGAGAATCCAAGTCATGGGAGCCAAAACCCATGATAGGGGCATCGAGCTTTCTGAACTTGTTTAATAACTCCATGCGGCCGTCATTTTTCGCATCGCTGATAAACCCATCAACACTGGCATCACCGCTCATTATTTGCGTAAAGCCCTTAATTCTAAACTTGTTCTTGTTGACGATACTCGCCTTAAAGCCGCATTTTTCCACACTATCGGGAATATCCTCCGACACTTCCTCCGACAAAACATAGTCTTTTATCGGCGTTAAAAAATCAATCTGGATTTGATAACTCGGTTTTTGAAAGCTGTTAAAATCCAAAACTTCTGATAAGTCAAGGTGCATACCGCCAAAACTATCAATATCGCTTAAAGGCGGGTCGCACCGAGACAAGTTGCCGTTATAGTCGTATTGGTACTTGTCGCTCTCGTTAATCCAATCCTGCATACCGAGAGCAATTTCAAAGCCGTTATCATCACCCATAACATGAGCCGCATATTGCCCGCCGAGAAACCTTTTCTTTGTAAATCCCTTCGGAACTTCCAGCGCATCGGGAATCGAAACCCATGCTTCATCCCCAAAACTGTTTCCCGTTGCGTTTAGATACGGAATCTTAAAAACCCTCAAATCCGGCTTGGCTTTAAGCAGATTTTTTTTAGTTGCAAACTCTGTTATCGCCTGCCACGCCTTTTCTTCGGAATTTTCCCCGCTGAAATAGACCGATGCAACAGTCATTGGCGGCACATACACAACACGTACATTTTCCAGCTTGTTCAGTACATCGGCCGCTTTCAACAAATCATTCATGCTAACACTCTCCCTCTCGTTCGCTTCGCTCACTGGCCTGGCGGCCCAACGCTCCGCGTTACCGGCTTCGCCGGAGTCAGCCTTAACATTTTTTTGGACTAAGGAGAGAGAGCGGGATAATTCAAGCACAGAATCACCACTAATAAAATCAAAGTTCAAGTCAAGTCCGATTAACCCTTCTAACTCATTTACAAATCCATCCAAGATAATTCTGATAGTTGATAAAGCGGTGATTTCTAAATCTAACCCCTGTATGCTTTTCTTGAAAATCTCAACCACAGAAGCCGCATCTGGATTGTTTAAGATAATACATATCTGCTTAATCGGGATTTGTAGCTTGCGTAAAATAATGACCTGTTGCAATCGTTTAAGGTTAACCTCATCGTAGACTCTATAGGAATACCCGTCCTTCCTCATACTTTTTATAAGGCCGCTTTGTTCGTAATAACGGAGCATCCTTGTGGATATGCCATATTCCCTTGAAACTGTGCTTACTGTTTGCAATTCCATGTTTGTGCTCTCCTTTCTTAATCCTTATATAGCTAGTTAAATCTAAATCGGGCATTAAATTTGCGCTACGCTGTATGTCCGCTTTGCTCTCCGCGTTCGTTAAGAACCGATTTTGGATTCAATACGCTATACCAAAGAGTGTAAACTACGACATCGTGTTCAAGTCAAGGGTAAAAATATTTTTTTCGAGTTTTTATTAAGCATCCTTTCTTGACATTTATTGTGAAGGTTTTACATAAAAAAAGCAAGCCTACAAACTACAGGCTTACTTTTTTTATCGGAGATGTGCAGTAAAATTATCGTGACGGGCTACGCATCTCTCACAATCCCCTTCTCCCGCCACTTTCCAAACCTGTATACGCCAACAGCGATAACCGCACCCAACACCCAGGCCAGCATTGATCCGTAAAAAATACCTAAGTATGGATAATCATGCCCGGCGCGCTCCATTAAAAATGCGAACAGATACGCCGCCGGCACACGCACGACAACCGTGGTGAAGAAGATGGCCCACATCGGCGTCATCACGTCGCCCGCACCGCGCAGGACACCCCAAAAAATCTGCCCAAAGGCAAGCGCAACATACCCCGGGGCAAGCAGGCGGAGGATCTGGCTGGCCATGTCCAAAATATGCGCCTCGTCCGTAAACAGGCTTGCCAAGTCCCTCCCAAATATGATGATAACTATCGTTACGGCGATAGACAGGCCAATCGACATGACCAGGCATTGAAGCATACCCGGTTTTACGCGCGCGAGCTTCCCCGCGCCTATATTTTGCCCAGTGTACGCCGTTATCGCCGCCGCGAAAGCAAACATAGGCATGATGACGAACCCGTCTACCTTCATAACAGCCGTGTTGCTTGCAATAAGCGCTGGGCCGAAATCGTTGATAAGAGACATCACCATCAACATCGCGACGGAAAAAACACCGTTAGATATGCCTGTTGGCAGGCCAAGCCGTGTTACCTGCTTTACATACTGCTTTTTGGGGATATAGTTTTTAAGCCGCAGATCAAAAACATCCGTCATCTTCCTCAGCCGCAGAAAGCAGAGTACACCGGAAAGAAGCTGGCAGACAACCGACGATATAGCCGCACCCGCAACACCCCAACCAAATACGCCGATAAACAGCACATTGAGGGCAATGCTTAAAATCGTGGCGATAAATAGATATATAAAAGGCGTAAACGAATCGCCCAAACCGCGCAGAATGCCGGCGAGGATATTATACGACGCAAGGCCGATACATCCCCACAAGGTGATGTTTAGATATATAACGCTGTACTCAATCATAGCGTACGGCACATTAATTAGGTTTAGAAGGGGGCGCGTAAACAGCGGCAGAATTATTGACAACACGATGGCGGTAACCACTGTAAGCGTTAAGCATGTGCCGATGGTGTGCGATAGATCCTCCCGCCGCTTGGCGCCGAAATACTGAGACACCATAATGCCCGCACCGCTCGATATGCCGATAAACAACGAAAGCATAAGGAAAACGATGGGCATCGTTGCGCCGATCGCGCCGAAGGCGACATACCCCTCGTACCTCCCAACGATAATACCGTCAAACAGGCTGTACATCTGCTGAGTAAGGTTGCCGATAAGCATGGGTATGGCAAAGATAAGCAGGTTCTTCCATGGGCTGCCAACGGTCATGTCGCGCGCGGCGAAAAGTGTTTTTAATCTCACGAGATCAATCCTTTTTATGTATATAACGATAGGGTTAGTTATAACACAAATCACTAACCTTGTCAAACCCATCATCTTTTCGACAAATTTCTACACAATCCGACATTATATATTAAAATAATTTATATGAATCATCGCAACACTATTGACACAAGTCAATATTTATGTATAATATAAATTATGGATAATGCACCTTCATTGAATCAAATAATTATGAAGGAGCAACAAATATGAAAAAGAAAGTTTTAGCAACTGTATTCGCTCTTGTATTTTTACTTGGCGCAGCAACAGCCATAGGCGGCGTACATAACAACCAAACCGGCCTTATTCTTGAACAGCATGATGTCCTTGAAATTACATCATGGGGCCCGCCAGAAACTTATCCCGGTGGTGGAACCATTGTCCTCTGTTCGTTTTGCGGATCAAGAAGGGTTAGTACTTTGCTTGGTGATTCAGAATGGGTAATATGCCCCATCACAGGGCAAGGTCGTTGGGTTACTAGGTGGTCTTTATACTTATTATGCCCTAATGGATGCGAATAACAAATTAAATGAACAAGTAACTTAAACAAATGACCGTTGAATAGGTGTGCGAATTTATATTGTTTTGCCGCCTATTTAGCGGTCATTTCATTAATTATTAAAACGATAAGGAGAATAGAATATGAATAAATTAAAAAGCGCAATATGTTTATTGGTTTGCTTGATTTTTACCGCAAGCGCACCGTTAAATTTTACAATAGATATAGTCAAAGCACAAAGGGAGCATCAATGGACGCTTCACGGGGTTGACGACAGAGAACGCGACAGGTACTTAGAATGGGAACGGTCAATAACAAGTTTTGCAAATCTTTTTACCCAAACCCATCCTTTGCTTGCAAATATACCAATGACTTATACAACATTCAAAAGTTATATAGCCGCACATGAGTTTTTCCGCAGTGGCTATAATGCCTTATCATCACCGCATCTATTTAATATTGTAGCAAGGATACGTTACGGTGTTGTAAATGAGAGTGACAGCTTCCACGATCCCCAATTACGTAATTTATTTGACCAAAGAATTGCCGACCTAATTGAAAAAATCCCTGTGCTTGAGGATTATGAGTTGTATTTTAAACTACATGAAATTCTTGCCTTAGTAAGCGATATTCATTCTGTCATGGATATTATTAGAACACCCGATAACCCTACCCACCCTATCCGATATTTGCAGTTTCCCTTCACATTTAGGCAATATAATAACGAAACGTTTATTGTTACAACCCTCGCGGAATATGACTGGCTTTTAGGCAGCAGGTTAATTAAGATCAACGGAGTTTACGCATCCGATGTCATAGATTTAATGGCATGTATTATAAATTTAGAAACCCGCTATAACCTTCCTATGCGGACAATGACGTATTTAACCTGCCCCTTTGCTTTAAGCTTTTTTGGCGTGATAGAAGATAAGAGCTACGTCACATACACCTTCGCCACTGAGGACTGTGAAATTTTTGAACACACGTCGTATGCTATGCCTTCACATGATTTTTTCTCTACTGAGCTAACCCTCATCTCACCAAACACATCAAACAACCAAATGCTTATGGACGATTTTCCTGAACTGCCTTTTTTTAAGGTGTTTTTGGAAGAATATGATTCAGTCTACTTCCGTTGCAGATCATTTAGTAATCACACAACATTCAGCCACTGGACTTGGGAAGAAATGGATAATTTATTTAGCGAGATTGTTGACGACATAATTGAAGCTGTGGTTGAAAATAACGGAATACGTAACTTAATTATCGATTTACGCGGAAATGGTGGCGGTATCGTTTCCTACGGTTCAATATGTTTGGCCGAGTTTATAAATGAAAACAGGGATTTATTCGGAAATATTTATATTATTATAGATGGCCGCACGGCTTCCGCCGCTGTTATAACTTCAGCGATATGGGTAAATATGATAGACGACGTATACTTAATAGGCGAGCCTGCCGCGCAATCGCCAAACTTCTTTTACGGTGACAATACTGCTGTTGCTATCTCAAACACAGAATTTGCCCGTTTTGTATTTGTTGTATCCAGATTCTTCTCAAACACCTGGCCCGGCTACCCGTACGAAACGCTAATGCCCGACATCCACATTCCCCAAACGTTCGAAGACTTCCGCGACGGCCGCGACCCGGTGCTTGAATATATTAAGTCAAGGTATGTTAATTAATATTCGGAAGATTTATCAGATTTTTTCAAATTCCTATTGACGAACGCGAAGATATACTTTATAATGTCCAGGCAGGCTTTTTATAAGCAATTTTTGTATTTAGAGGAGAAACCCCCAAATGAAGATGACATTCCAACCCAAAAACAAGCAACGCAAGCGTGAGCACGGCTTCCGCGCACGTATGGCAACGGTCGGCGGCCGCAAGGTACTTCAGCGCAGAAGGTTAAAAGGCAGAAAAGTCCTTACAGCGTAAGGACTTTTCTTGCCACAGCTTGCGGTAACAATAAAAAAAAACTCAGAAATTCGGACTGTACTGGACAAAGGCGTTAAGGCAAGCAATCAGTATTGCGCCATCTTTTTTCGTAAAAACGAAACTGGCGTTACACGTTACGCGATCGTTGCCAGCAAGAAAGTTGGCAACGCCGTCACGCGCAACAAAGTCCGGCGGAGGCTGCGCCATATTTTGTTAGGCTACCCATTTTCTGCGGTTGCTTGTTGCGATATCGTTATCTTAGTAAGGAAATCCGCAGCAGAGGCCGAATTTTCAGAACTCAGCAACGGGATTTATAGGCTGTTGCAACGTTATAGAGTGTCGGTGTAGGCATGAAACATATTCTAATATTCATTTTAAGAGTTTATCAGCGGTTTATATCACCGCTTTTTCCGCCTGTTTGCCGTTATACGCCGTCCTGCTCGCAGTATGCAATAGAGGCATTAAAGGTACACGGTTTTTTTAAAGGCTTTTTTATGGCTGTTTGGCGCGTACTGCGCTGTAACCCGTACAGCAGGGGCGGCCACGATCCGGTTGTTAAACAGAGAACAGAAAACATATAACAGAGAACAGAAGGTAAGGTTATGAAGAAGAAAATATTTTTATTGGTTTCAATTGTTGCGGCAATGCTGTTTTTATCGGCGTGTATGGCGCCTGACACAAGCCTTATTCCGACAGAGCCTGGCCCGATTATGCGTCCGCTGATTTGGCTGTTTTCCGGTATTATGGACGGGGTTATGTGGGTTGTCGCTAACATCCGCGTTCCTGGGTCGGTCGGCGTTTCCATCATTGTGATGACATTGTTTATCCGTATGCTTATGCTTCCTCAAAGTATGAGTATGATACGCAGCCAAAAGAGGATGCGCGCCGTTGCCCCTGATGTTGAAAAGATCAAGAAAAAGTACGGCAACCCAGGCGCACGAACGCCCGAAGGCGCAAAAATGAACGCCGAAATACAGGAGCTTTACAGAAAGAACAAAATCAATCCGCTTGGTTCTTGTCTTCAGCTTCTTATAACAATGCCGATATTTATCGCGCTTATCGACCTCATGCGCCGACTTCCATGGTTTATCACCCGCGTTAGAGACGTTTACATTGAGATATCCGAATTTTTGATTAACATACCTAACATGATCTTCGTAAGCGGTGAAACGATAAGCCTATACGGCGATTCGGTTATCGCAACCGAAAATTCTGTTTTCTTCGACATGCTTTACCGCAGGACAAATCCAAATATCGTCAGCAATTTCGCCCAACGCAATAACGGCGCACAGATATATACAAGAGACCCGGAGCACCTACTTCGCTTCATAGACACGTTCACGGATTCTGATTGGACCATCATTAAGGAACAGGTTTACACCCTTACGAAGGACGCGCACATAGGTGAGATGTTAGGCGATGAAATCTCTGCCGCAGTTGAAGCTGCCCTGCGTAGTTATGCCGGGCAAGCCACCTATGTTGGCGAAGCGATCAGCACGGATGCCTTGACAGATATTTTGGCAGATATAACCGCTCGCATTACGGAAGCCGTAGGCGTAGTTGAGGCTGAAATCGTTTACGAGATACTTTCGGAACGTTTGCCGGAGCTTCTTTCCGACACGGTTTCCTATGCTGTATCCACCTTACCGGATTTTGGCACTGCCGTTGCCGATAATCTGATAGAGATTACGCGGAACGCCGCCGCCGCCGTTATTGAAGCTAACCCCGAAGTTTACTACGCCGCATCCAACGCAGGGCAAGAAGCGTTGGCGTCACTTAATATCCTGTTAGGCCAACGCGACGCGTTCCAACATTTCCTCGGGCTTAACCTTGTAAGAAGCGTCAGCGAGATGGGGCTTGCATCCCCCGCGATAATAATACCGATCCTTGCGGGCGGCACATCCTTCCTATTAAGCTGGATAACAACGAAGCTGAACCCCGCAACAGATCCGAATGCCCGTATGTCCCGCATGATGATGCTTGTATTTATGCCTATTATGATGACGATATTTACGTTCAACATCTCTGGCGGCGTAGGCCTTTACTGGATCGCCGGTAACGTGATCGCTATCCTACAGCAGGTTCTGCTTACCAAATACTGGGCAAACAGGGAACAAAAAGATAAGAAAAAACCTATAATCGAAGGCTAGTTATAATTGAAAACAGAAATTAAAGGATGATTTTTATATGGATTCCAATGAAATGATTATGACCGGTAAAACGGTAGACGAGGCCGTTGCTAAGGTTTTAAGCATATGGCAAATTACCAAGGACGATGTATTAATTAAAGTTGAAGACAGCGGCTCCAAAGGCTTTTTAGGTCTTGGCCAACGCCCAGCACGTGTCGTAGTTTCGCTCAAGTTTGACCCGGAACGCACGGTTAAAAAATTTTTGCATGAAGTTACGTCCGCGATAGGTCTGGCTATCACGTACAAGACCAAGGTTGGCGACGGCGGCAAGCGTTTAGACATCACTATGGACGGGGAAAACCTTGGCGTACTTATCGGCAAGCACGGCATGACATTAGACTCGCTCCAATACCTCTGCAACCTCGTTATCAACAAACATAAAGAAAACGATTATGTGAACATAAACCTAGACGCACAGGGATACCGCTCTAAGCGCAAAGAGGTTTTGGAATCTTTGGCCAGAAGCATAGCTAAAAAGGTTAAGCAAACAAAACGCCCAACAAAGCTGGAGGCAATGGGGGCAACGGAACGGCGCGTTATCCACTCAGCCCTCCAAGAAGACAAGTTTATATCCACGTACAGCGAGGGGATCGAACCTTTTAGAAACGTCGTTATCACCTACAAGCGCGACGGCGCGGAGGGTAGCGGCAATAAAAACTTTAAAGGCAAGAAAAAGAGCTTTTCCAACACCCCCCGCCAACCAAAAGATAATTACGCTAAATTCATAACCCCAAAAAACGATAATAGTGATGAGTAGCTATACAAACGATACGATTGCCGGTATTGCCACACCTACAGGCGGTGGGGTTGGTGGCGGTATCGGCATTGTGCGCCTTAGCGGTATGGATGCGCTTATAACCGGGCTGAAGGCTTTTAAGTTTAAGCACAATGTTAAGAAGCCTAGAAACAGAGTTTTACATTTTGGCCATGTTATGGATGATGGTACGGTTATAGATGAGGCACTTTTCGTCTATTTCCCTGCCCCGGCAACCTATACTTGTGAAGACGTAGTTGAAATCCACTGCCACGGCGGGGCGCAAAGCCTTCGCCGTGTTTTTGCTGTTCTTCTAAAAAACGGCGCACGCCCAGCCGAGCCAGGTGAGTTTACGAAACGTGCGTTTTTAAACGGGCGCATAGATCTTGCCCGAGCCGAGGCCGTGATGGACGTTATTTCCGCAGGGTCGGAAAAGGCACTCATCTTAGCCGGCAAAACCCTTGAAGGCCGCCTCTCCACAGCTGTTGAAGAACTTTATAACGATTTAACCATAGAAGCCGCTGCAATCGAGTTTTACTTAGACAACGCTTCGCACCCATTCGGTGAAATCGAAAATGAACCTGCGGCTTCACCTACTTACCCCAACTTAAATTCGATATATGATAGGCTTGATAATCTCTGTAATACCTACAATACAGGACGCATCATTAAGGATGGCATACAGACAGCGATTATAGGCAGGCCAAATGTCGGAAAATCTTCCATCCTCAACGCATTAGCGGGAACGGAACGCGCGATCGTTACGGATATACCCGGCACGACGCGCGACGTCCTTAACGAAAACATTATACTTTATGGCGAATCTTACGGTAATATCACGTTAAACATAAGCGACACAGCAGGTATACGGAATGACGCGAACGAAACCGTTGAGGAAATCGGCATATCCCGCGCCATAAAATCCGCGGAAACCGCCGAGCTTATCCTTTTCGTTTACGATGGAGCTGCAGGCTTTACACCTGAGGATTTGGACGTTTTTAACATTACGCAAAACCTATCCGCACAACTAATATGCATTAAAAACAAGGCGGACTTGCCTCAAATTCCTGATACGGCAAGCATCGATATTTCACCCATCAGCATATCCGCAAAAACAAACAGTGGGTTTGATGCATTATATACCGAAATTGGTAATGTTTTTAATATAAATAGCAAAACGGTTTCTGAAGAATCCGTTATAATAACCAATGAACGGCACTACCGCCTTTTGCGTAATGCGCTGTCCAACCTATCGGCTGCCATCCACTCCATCTCCAGCGGTATGACGGAGGATTTGACCGTTATGGACATACAGGAAGCCGCCGCAAACCTCGGCGAAATTATAGGCAAAAACGTTAGCGAAGATTTGATAGATACAATTTTTTCAAAATTCTGTGTAGGGAAATGATATGGAAGATAAACAGCCTCGTAAACTCACGAAAGCGCAAGAAGTCGAGCGTAGCATCGTAAAAAAATACCGCAAAGAGTTGTGGAACCCATTTATTAAAGCCGTTAAAAAATACGAGCTTATACAGGCTGGCGATAAAATCGCTGTTTGCATCTCCGGCGGCAAGGATTCTTTCGTTATGGCGAAACTGTTCCAACAACTAAAACGCCATACCGAAGTGCCTTTTAAGATGGTTTTTTTAGTGATGAACCCCGGATATAACGAAGAAAACATGACAAGGATTACACGAAACGCGGAGCTTTTAAACATTCCGCTTACGGTTTTTAATAGCGATATATATGACACCGTCGCCACCCTTGGCGGCTCGCCGTGTTATATATGCGCGCGAATGCGGCGCGGATACCTATATAAAAACGCGCAAGAATTGGGGTGCAACAAAATCGCTCTCGGCCACCATTTGGACGATGTGGTTGAAACAGTCGTGATGAGCATGTTCTACGGCGCGCAACTCCAAACCATGCCCCCCAAACTACGCAGCGACAATTTTGCCGGCATGGAGCTTATCCGCCCTCTATACGCAACCTTTGAAAATGATATTTTAGCCTGGGTAAGGTACAATAATTTGGAGTTTATAAAATGCGCCTGCCGCTTTACCGAAAAATGTTCCCCAGACGCGGATGAAAATACGGACGAGGGAGCACGTGCCGCCACAAAACGCTTGCTTAAAATACTTGAAAAAGAAACGCCCGGTATAACCAACCGTATATTTAACAGTATTCACAATGTCCACATAGACACGATGCCGGGATATAAACGCGGAGGCCAACTACATAGCTTTTTGGAGGACTATTAAACCGCATAATATATTAACGCGAATAAGTATGTTGTTACTTTTTGTCGAAAAGTGCCGAACGGTTTTTGTTGACAGATGTATTATTATATAGTAATCACAAATCGTTAGAATATATAATAGATATTGCCTTGCCAACAATGATAGAAGAAAAACGATGAATTTTAATTATTGAATATAATGAATTGAGCTAATTTTATGAACAGTGTGATGAATATAAGGAATCACTTATATATGAAATTAGCATCGGAGTATAGGCAAAAACTTATAAAAGAAGATTTAACATGAAAAATAACCGTAAGTGCGTAGGGGCGAACTGTGTTCGCCTGTATCTGCATAACATGTTGTCCATTTAAAAATAATTTCATTAATTTGTTCTATATAGCGCAAACTTATAAACCTACGTCAACCCGCCGTCCAACGTTATAACCTGCCCAGTGACATACGCCGCCTCGTCCGACGCGAGGAACAAAGCAAACTCGGCAACCTCTTGCGGCGTACCGGCGCGGCCCATTGGTATTTTGTCAGTAAAGTCGGCGATTTCTTCATCCGTAAAACAGCCATTCATATCCGTGTCTATTAATCCACAGGCTATGGCGTTTACGCGCACTGCGTTTGGCGCGCATTCCTTCGCAAGCGCGCGGGTAAAAGCGTTTACCGCACCCTTAGTCATGGAATATACTGCCTCACAGCTTGCGCCGACACGCCCCCAAATTGAAGACATGTTGATGATTATACCGTTTTTTTCCGCTATCATTTGCGGTAAAACCTGCCTCGTAAGGTTTAAAACGCCGCCGATATTGACGCCGATAACGCGCTGCCACTCCTCCGGCCGCATTTCGTTAAATAACCCAACATGGGATACACCTGCATTGTTTATTAAGACGCTTATTTGACCGACGCGCGCAGTTGCTGCCTCTACGGCGGCCTTGGTTGCGGCGTAATCCGAAACATCAAAAACAAGCGGAAGCACGCTGACACCTTTTGCCGCCGCCTCCGCCGCTACCTCATTTAGTTTACTTACATTCCTTTCACACGATATCACGAGATTATATCCGCAACCCGCGAAATGCAACGCGCATGCACGGCCTATCCCGCGCGATGCACCCGTTATAAATACGGCTTTAGCCATTCTTCCCTTTATCCTTCTTCGGAAATTTTTTATCCGCCCACCCGTCAATATTTGTTTGCTTAACGCGGGACAACCCCAACGCACCGGCAGGCACGTCAGCCGTGATCGTTGAGCCGGCGGCGGTGTATGCGTTTTTACCGACGGTGACTGGGGCTACGAGGTTCGTATTGCAACCTATAAACGCCCCATCCGCAACCGTTGTGCGGCTTTTTTTAACGCCGTCGTAATTAACGGTAACCGTACCGCAGCCGAAGTTTACGTTTTCACCCACGTCGGAATCGCCTATATAAGTAAGGTGTGAAATCTTTGTCCCGTTACCAATGCCTGAGTTCTTAATTTCCACGAAATTGCCTATCTTACAATTCTCCCCCAATACGGTGCCGGGGCGCAGGTGCGCAAAAGGACCAACGGTTGTGCCGCAGCCGACGGACGCATCGTTTACATAGCTCATCAGCACCGTAACGTTATCCCCTATAATGCCGCCACAGATAACGCTGTTTGGCCCAATAACACTGTTTTCACCTATTACGGCCGTACCTTCTATGGTTGTGTTCGGCTTTATTACTGTGCCTTTTCCAATTTTGGCGTTTTCATTAATATAAGTTGTTGCCTTGTCGATGATTATATAACCTTCAGCCATAAACCCTCCAAAACCGATTAGCGGACTCCGATCTTACACAAGTGCCCTCAAACTACCATCATCCATCATAACAACAAGCCGCCCATGTTCGTCAACGTCAACAGCGGTACAGGTGATGTTATATGGTTCACCTACAATAACCCTCGTTCCGAGCATATACATACGGCTTTTATATTTTTCTATGATATCTCCAGCTGTCGGAAGGCTAAGGATGTATGCGGCGATATCCTCTGCCATTTCGTCACGCGATACCGGAGGGGTTTCGTTTGGATATAGCGACCCGGCCACGCCGCGTAGTTCCTCTGGAAAGTCATTCTCTGCGGCGTTATAATTTATGCCGATGCCGAGAACAACGGTTTTGTGTACGCCATCGTTCTCCGCTAAAATACCGCAGACCTTTTTGCCGTTTACGAGGATATCGTTAATCCACTTTATTTCAGGCATTATATCCGAATGCTTTTCAAGCGCTTCGCATACGCAGACTGCCGCAAGCGCAGTGCAAAGGGACGGCGGTGAGAACGGCAACTCCGCATGACGCAATATTATTGACATATAGATGCCGCCCGGAGGAGAAAAAAAAGTGCGCGATTTCGTACCCTTACCCGCCGTTTGGGATTTCGCAATAACGACCGTGCCATGCTTTGCGCCGTTTGCCGCCATTTCCTTTGCGGTTATATTTGTTGAGGATAATTCATCAAAACGTATTATCTTCAATTCTTCGCAAGCCCCTGTTCCCATCTCCATGAGTCGGCGCAACCTTCTTCCACAGACTTTTCCGCGCGCCAGTTGAGAACTTTTTCCGCCTTGTCCGTCGCGGCGTAGGATACGGGCTGGTCGCCCGGGCGGCGCGGCGCATTGATGCGGGGTACTTTTACACCCGTTGACCTTTCAAACGCCTCCACCATTTCCAAAACGCTTGTGCCTTTACCCGTGCCTAGGTTAAACACTTCCGCACCTTTATTGTTCATGCAATAATCCAGCGCGGCTATATGCCCCTTCGCAAGGTCAACAACATGGATGTAATCCCTAATGCACGTACCGTCTGGCGTTGGATAGTCCGTCCCCTGTACGCTTAGCTTTTCGCGGCGGCCAACGGCAGTTTGAGTAATATATGGCAAAAGGTTTGCGGGTACGCCCGAAGGCTCTTCGCCAAGCATGCCTGAGGAATGCGCGCCGATCGGGTTAAAATAGCGCAGATTAACAACACACCAATCCTGGTTGGCTTTCGCCGCGTCGGTAAGTATCTGCTCGCACATATATTTTGACCAACCATAAGGATTTATACATCCGCCTGTTATGGAGTTTTCAGTAAGCGGCATAATATTCTCACCGCTGTAAACCGTAGCGGAGGATGAAAAGATTATGTGGTTGACGCCATATTTCTGCATGGCACGGCATAAAACTAATGTTGACACTATATTGTTGTGGTAATATTCCACCGGCTTCGCTACGGATTCGGCGACGGCCTTTCTCCCCGCAAAATGTATTACAGCGTCGATTTTGTGGTTGGTGAATATTTCGTCCAACGCTTTTTCATCCCTGCAGTCGGCGTTGTAGAATGGCACGTTGCGGCCGGATAGCTTCCGCAACCTGTCGATAACGTCTGGTTTGCTGTTGCATAGATTATCCAAAACAACTATGTCCGTAAGCACTACGTCGGCTTTTTTATTTCCCAATAGCTCCAATGCCGTGTGGCTACCGATATAGCCTGCTCCACCAGTAATCAAAACTGTCATACTACCTCCTGAATTTATCTATGATCTCTTGCATCTCATCCCACTTGTTCTCCATCTCCGCAACCAACTTAAACTGCGTACGGCAACGGTCAAGGTTATGGTTTGGCCTGTGTATTTTAAAATATGTGTCTCCGTTTAGGTAATCCGTTAAAAAGCGTACACCGCATTCAAGCGTCATCATTTTCGCACCGTCCCTTAGGTGTAGCATTTCAGTCTCGGTCAACACGCTGTTTTCTATGAACCCCTTGGCAAAAGCCTCAAACATTTCAAGTGAGAACGTAACTTTTGTTAGATCCGTCTCGTCCTCCGCCGACGTATTTGCGCCAAATCGGATGGCGTCGCCAAAATCGTTGACAGCGAAACCAGGCATAACCGTATCCAAATCTATAACGCAAATAGCCTTACCCGTATTTTTATGGAAAAGGACGTTGTTTAACTTAGTATCGTTGTGGGTAACGCGCAGGGGCAAGCTACCGCCGGCAAGAAGATCCATTAGTGTATCGGCGTAACTTTCCCGCACTAATGCAAAATCCACTTCGGCTTTAACACCCGCCAAGCGGTTTTTGGCGTCATTCGCAATGGCTTCCTTTAAATGTTCGTAACGGTTGGGCGTATCATGAAAACGCGGTATTGTCTCTACAAGAATGCTTGCATCAAAATCGTTAAGCGCTTTTTGGAAACGACCAAAGGCCACGCCGCTCTCGCAAAAATCAACGGGTGACCCCGCCGCGTTGAGGCAGAAGCTATCCGGCACAAAGTCGTACAACCGCCAATACTCACCGTTTTTATCCACATAATAGTCTTCACCGCTTCCGCATTTAACCAAGCTAAGCGTATATTCACCGCTGTTTTTGCGAATAAAATCCGTAACGGCTGAGATATTTTTCATCAATGCAACGGGATCTTTAAATACATTCTTGTTGATTTTTTGAAAAATATATTCTTTATCCGCATCGGTTTTTGCCAGATATGTCGCGTTTATGTGACCTCTACCGTACTTTTCAAAAAATATGACTTTTCCGTCTATTGTAAATTTGTCTATAATAGTTTGAAGCTCGGTCATGGTTGCCCTTCTAGTCGTTGGCACTCACAAAGCGCCCCTACGATCACACTAACTCTACGATATCCTCTGCGCGCATCTTAAAAATTTCTTTTAAATACGGCATTTTTCCGACTTCGCCGAACCTGTCCCGCACACCGACGCGCTTTACGGGTACCGGGAATGTTTCCGACAAAAATTCAGCAACGGCAGATCCAAGCCCACCGATAATGCCGTGGTTTTCCGCCACTATAACTTTTCCCGTCTTCTTCGCGGATTCAAGTATCAAATCCGTATCTAACGGTTTGATTGTGTGGATATTTATTATCTCCGCCGAAACGCCTTTTCCTGCCAAAATATCTCCAGCCCTAAAAGCTTCGCTGATCATAAGACCCGACGTTACGATGGTAACGTCTGTACCCGTGCGGCACACATGCCCTTTGCCAAGAGTAAACTCCGTTCCATTGTCATAAATCTTATCCGCGTTCTTACGGAAGAGACGGACATAAACCGCGCCGTCATGCGCGAGAATCTGTGGAAACAAAGAAATCAACTGGGTCGTGTCCACCGGTTCAACAATTAGCATGCCGGGGATGTTGCGCATGATGGCCACATCCTCAAGCGACATATGCGTGCCGCCGTTTATCTCTGCGGCGATGCCTGGATCGCTACCAGCCATGATGACCTTTTGCTTTGCATAGGCAACGGACAATGTCACCTGGTCACACACCCGGCGCGTGGCAAATGGCGTAAATGTGTGTGTAAACGGTATTTTACCCATAGAGGCAAGCCCGGCGGCAACGCCTATCATGTTCGCCTCCGCGATGCCGACATTTATAAACCTATCGGGAAAAACGGTGCCAAACTTCTTCGTGCCGCCGGCCTTGCTAAGGTCCGCATCAAGCATTATGATCCTATCGTCATCACGCGCGGCGGCTATAATCAAGTCGATATAAACGTCACGCATCATCTTTTCTTCCGGTTTAAACATATGGTATCTCCTTTGTATGCTGATGAGTTTTTTATTGCATAAAGCGTGTCATTTCTGCGTCAATTTTGTCAAGCACTTGGAATTGAGTCTGAGATTCGTTTTTGCTTGCCGTATCCAAGTCGTTTGCTTTTGTGTAATCAAGATAAATCAATGTACGCGCGTCAGTACGTGCTTGCGGAGAGCGGGTATAAAGTTCAAATCTGCCGGTTGAACCAAACATCACGATACCGTACGGAACAGTTGTCAAAATCCAGGGAGCTATAAAATACGTTTCGCGTCCGTTTCCAGTTTCCCATGACCCGCAGACTTATATAAGCCTATCGATATTGTCGGTATCTGACGTAAGATAAATAGCGTGCTGGACGTTTGCGTTTTGGGAAATCGTAAAATCCCATACCCTGCGGTAAACGGGTTCGCCGCCAAGGTTCCCGACTTCGTATTCTTCGCCAACCTCGTATTTATTGCTGGAGCCTGGTTTTCCTTGTATCCCTTGCTAACCTTTAAGGCCTTGTGGACTAATTGCCCCTTGCGGCCCCCGCTTTGCCAATAACCCCCTGCGAGCCGATTGGCTCGGTCAGTCCAGGTTCTCCTCCGGTGCCGCAAACCCAATCTTTATTATCTGGGTTCCACACATTCATCACACACAAAGCCAAAGTAGGGTTTGACTTCCGCTTACAATTGTTCTTCATAACTGACATTCACCTGGTAAAATCCATAATATAAAACTTAATCTATATTATGAATTACAAAGAGAAAGGTGACGGCGGCCGGATTTATTGCCCCAATTCGGAAACGGCTTTCTCAAGCATTTCCGAGGTTATCGACATACTGTGTGAATCCGGGTTGTTTTCCGAAAAATACGCGCCTTTGCCCTTAACCGTGTCTAGGATTATCATGCTGGGACGGCGGATGCTTTTTGCCGTGGTTATTGCGCGGGAAATGTCGCGGACGGAATGCCCGTCCACCGTAATAACATGCCAGCCGAAACTGCGCCATTTATCCTCAAGCGGATGCAGGCCGCCGATATCGTCCAACCATCCGTCAAGTTGGATTTTATTATAATCAGTAAACGCTACGAGGTTATGCAGGTTGCGGTTGCCGGCGAACATTGCGGCCTCCCATATTTGGCCTTCTTGGCTCTCACCATCGCCGATAATCGTATAAACCGTAACGCCGGACTTGTCCAACACACCCGCAAGCGCCATGCCAACGGCACAGGAGAAGCCTTGGCCTAGCGAACCGGTCGTCATGTCAACGCCGCGGGTTTTATGCATATCGCAGTGGCTGGGCAGGTTCGTGCCGTTTTTATTGAGGGTGCTTAACTCTCCCAAGCCGAAAAAACCCTTAAGCGCGAGGGTGGCGTAAACTGCCGGCCCCGCGTGACCTTTGGATACGACGAGGCGATCACGTTCATACCACGTTGGGTTCTCCGGGTCGACTTTCATTTGGTCAAAATAAAGTACGGCCAATGTCTCGGCCAGTGAAAGGCAGCCTCCGATATGGCCAACGCCAAGGCTGGCGATGCAGTTAAGCGTTTCGCGGCGAATGTCGCGCGCGCGCGCGGTTAAATATTGTTCCTTCATTCGTTCACCTAGTTCCTTATATGAATTTTGGTTAATCCCTTTACTTAAATTTGTTAATTATGCCTTTTATTAAATTTTGTCTACGTTTATATACAATCATCACACTCTCATGGTTATAAAACCTAACTATATCTTCATAATCCTCACCGTACTTCATCTGCGCATATTCGTCAGTTTTGCGCCATGCACCATCATGCAGCTCGTCAGGTATGAAGACCGACTTCGCGCCGCTGGCACGGGTTTTAATTTTATGTAAACCAATTTTAAGCGACCACTCTAAATTATCCGCAGCATATACGCCGGTTCCTTCAATTTTTTTAATTTGCTTAAAATTTTTATTTATGCATTCGTCTGCCTTATCCCACGATTTAAACGCCGGCTCGGCGTAACCGCCTTCTCCTATGGCTTTGTTATAATAATCGCTGATGTCTTTATACGCATCATTATAAAGTTGATTCACCGCTTCTTGTTCTGGCGTAAAACCAAGGTTTTTACCATTGCCGTATTGCAAAAAATAACCACCCGGCTTTAAGACCCGCAAAATTTCCGCCATCATCAACTCCGGCCTATCCACCTGGAAAAGCACATCCTGCGCCAGTACCGCATCTACGCTGTTGTCATCCAGTTCAAGTTTATAGCCGTTCATTCTCACAAATATGAGATTTTCTTTAGGCGCATTAAGTTTTTCCGCTCTTTTTACCGCGATTTCAAGCATGTTCTGCGAAATATCGGCGGCAATAACGCAAAGCCCAGCCTTTGCAAACGAAATCGCCGACCCGCCAAGGCCGCAACCTATATCCAACACGATTTTGCCCTTGCCGATATAATCCGCCAGCTTACCGGAATCGGAAACGCCCGTTTCTCCGTCCTTACCGTAGTAAAATCCCGGCTCGTAGTTTGCGCCGACATTTTCATAACCCAGCCACTTAAGGCCGTCACCGCTCACCACTACCGGTGCGTCATCGGTAAATTGGTACACACCACCCATTATGGGTACACTATCTATAGAGCTGGTAAAGATATCCATATTCCCTCCTAAACCAAATAGTTATGAATACTGGTACACGTTAAATGCAAATACAAACCGTCTCTTGAAACTTTATAAAGTCTGTTTCATATTATCCGTCCCCTGTTCTTCTACATCAACGGTTCAATATGAATCTGCTCATCTTTTACAAACGCGTACAGCGGGCGACGGGAGTACAGATCATCTTTAGCGAATGATTTTGGAAAATACGTCGCGATATCGCCGATGCGAAGCTGCGTCGGCTGCATGCGGATAGCCGAAACGAAACACCCCGGTACACCCGACGAACCCGCGTGAGCTAGGCCTAAAAGTTTGCCCATAACGATAACGTTACCCTCGGCGATAACCTCCGCACCTGGGTTTACGTCACCCATAACGACGACGCTGCCCGCATAGCGTACGCTTTGACCGCTACGCATAGATTCAGTTTTATACATAGTCGGGTTTTCATTGAAGGTAGTGATCGTTTTGGTGAGCGTTTCCTCATGTTCGGTGTTCACTTTTTCCGTGGCTACTGGGCGTGCATTGGACTCTATCGGGTTATAGCCAAGGCCTGCGGACTGCGCAAACGTGATGGACAGGTCAGACTGTGAGGCTATGATGTCTAAAAGTTCCTGTTCCTGCACTTCGCTCATATCACGCCCACGGAAGGTTATGGCCGACCGGCCGTCGCGGAAAAAATCTCGTGCCTCAGACATTTTCATAGTCAATACATCACAAATTTCCTTAAACGGCACTTCATTGTCTAAAAGTATGATTATCCCGTCTTTACGCCCGTTAAATATTACTGCGTTGTTTTTCGTCATATATACCACCTAAATTTATTATCTGCTGTTATTTGAAAATTTAAACCGTCATCAGCATACACGTACGGACAAAACGCGCCTTTGTATCGCAGAAGGATATCAACACCGCTTTGCCTTGACTAATTTTATTACTTCGCGCCACTTCATCCCAACCATCCAGTTCCCCACCCATAAACAAATACAGCAAGATATCGTAGTGCGCATACCGTTCCTTTAGCCAATGGTCGTTGGTTTTACCTTACTACAAGCGTATTAACCTCCGCAGGCCTTTGCGGCTCCTCTCTCAAACGAAAGTATATCTCAAACACGTCCCTCGTAACCAATGCTGCGGGCGTACCCACCGTTTGCTGGGCACTACCGGGTATGGTTACGTAAACGGCTATGCTTGGGTTATCGAACGGGGCAAAGGCAGAGAATGCCGTATGGTTTGGCCAGCCCGCCTCCTGCGTTGTACCCGTTTTGCCGCCGATAGTTATTGGGAAGCCCTGAAACACCCTGCGCGCCGTACCACGCCACGGATCGTGCGTTGCGTCGCGCATACCGTTGTGCAATATCTCAACCGTAGCCGCTGACATGGGTACGATAACCTCCAGCACAGGTTCATGTTGGAGCGTGACCGAACCATCCCTATCCCTCACTTGATGCAGGAAGTGCATCTGGTAACGATACCCACCTGTCGCGACAGTCTTTGTATAGCGTGCCATCTCCGCCGCCGTAAGGCGGTTATCCCCCTGCCCGATGGCGGTGGCGGCTGTGTCCCCGTCAAACCAACGCTCTCCGCGCAATGCCAGGCGGTGTGCTGGTGATGAAATTGGATAAACCCCGGCAGGTAAGCGATTACCCAGCGTCGTGTTTACGTCAAAAACTTCAACACCCGTTGGCTGGCCTAGGCCGAAGTATACCATATAGTCATTAAGAGCGTTGATACCCATACGCAGAGCCACTTCGTAGAAAAAATAATTGCAGCTGACCATAATTGCCTGTGTTATGTTAAGCCTGTGGTGCGTTGCGTTACAACGGGCGAAGAACACCCCGCCGCGGTAAAACCTATGGGTGCAGTTTATCGTCGCCGTCCGCGAGACTGCGCCGTGTTCAAGCGCAGCGGCGGCGGTTATCATCTTAAACGTGGAGCCAACAGCGCGCCGTTCTTGGAAAGGGCGGTTCATCATCGGTGCGTTTGGATTGTTGCGTAATTGATTCCAATACGCGTTGTCAAACTCATTTACGAAGGCATTGTTATTGAATGACGGGTAGGACACCGACGCAAGCACCGCACCCTGCATATCCACGACTACGACGGACGCGGTATTTGGATGTATGCGCGACATGGCAGGTGTTATAACGCCCTTATCCAGCATACGCGTAACGAGGTTAAGGCGAGCCGCCGCGTTCATCGTGCCGTTTGTAAGTGCATTAAATTCCGAAGGCGTGGGCGTAATAAGTCCTTGTTCATACATAACAAGCAGAATTTGGTTCTCCGTAACCCTCTCTGCCCGCAACTCGCTGACGAGGAAAGCGGCGATATCACCGGCATATTCGTCCGAATTTTGTATAAAATCTAGGTTGCGCTCCAAATAATGCCTAACAGGATATGAAGGCGACGTATCACCTGCATCCATTATCCTGCCAATATTTATACTGCCAACCTCTATCATGGATGCCAAGTATGCACGGAGCTGCACGTGGTCGCTCCTATTGCTTGGCGCGCGAAGGCGGCCAATTTGTATCTCCGCAAGCCTCGCTTCAAGCGCACGATAAATATCGCGCTGAAGCATAATATCTATAGTGAGGAAAACATCCTGCCCAGAAATAGCTGGCGTCTCCCGTATTATGCCTAAGCGGCGGCCGGTCGAATCCGTCTCCATCACGATATAACCATTTGTGCCGTGCAAAAACTCTTCAAACGCAAGCTCCACGCCATCGCGCCCTACTATATCGCCTGCAGTACGGCCAAGGTGCGCCATTTGCTCTAAAAGCCCAGGTGTTATACTGCTAATAAAGCCAAGTAAATGCGCGGCATACTGGCCAAATGGGTACTCCCTCAAATATTCGATATCCGTATAAAACCCGGGAAATTGCTGGTTGCGCTCCTCCACCGCCGCCTGGGCGCGCGGAGAAACGCCAAGTGTAACTGTAATCGGATTACGTTGGTATCTCTGCATAAAAATCGCCGCGCGGAGGTTAAGAATTTGCCTTACCTCACGTTCACTAAGCTCATCGGCATCTATCCTAAAAAAGCTGACAAGCGCGTCAAAGCTCTCCTCCGCCGTATAGTCTAAGTCAAGGCGCATGTCACGCTTCCAGTTTCGCTCACGAGTCACGCTGTTGTTCATAAGAAAAGTTTTGGGGTATGTGTTTGAAATCGGCAAGGTATCAAGTACATCCTCGCCCAAATGTTCCATCATTCGGATAAAATCCAAGAGCATTGCGTTAAAGGCCGCATCATCACGCCCGAAAGGGTTTATGCGCGTATCAAAGCGTATAACCACCGCAGTATGGTTCACAGCAAGCGGAACTCCGTTCCTGTCAAATATTTCGCCGCGCGGAGCTTGTAATGTGCGCGTCGTAGTTTGTACACGGCGTTCCGGCACGTTGAACTCATCCCCGCGTGCGACCTGTATGTCGTAAAGCGTAATTATCAACGCCATGAACATAATAGACACAACAACAATAAGCAAAGCCAACCTGTTTGATACGATTCCGTATGCCGTGCGTATAGCCTTTAGTAGTGCCGTTCTAAGCGGATTATATTTTTTATATCCCATATTTATCCTTTATTATAATCATCAATGGAGATGCCTATATATTTATATATTTTTAATCCTGCACAATTAAATATTCATTATATAATTTTAAACTTACCAAGTACAATAACTTCCATCTATTTCTAAAATCGCCGCCGCCCGCCATCGCTCCGGGTAAGACGCTTATTTACCGCAAATATTATACGGTAAACGGGTATTGCGAAAAGTGCGGTATATATGGTACCCGGCAAAATAAATATTAATAAATAGTTCCAAAAACTACCTATATTGCCTACAAATATTAAGTTTGCAAGATAAAACACTATTTCGTACGCAGGCATAACAATCAATATAAGCAGAACCGGTAGGAGAAAGCTGTCCTTAAAAAAGTCCTTAAATATCTTTGCGCTTAAAAACCCGGTTAAGCCAAAAAGAAGAGCGTGCATACCGATAAAATCCATATACATCACATCTGTCAGCAATCCCGCGAAAAAGCCTGCAATCGCACCCTCCACATCACCGCGTAGCACGGCATAAGAAACGACGATAAGAAGCGCGGTGCCTGGCGTAATGCCCAATATTCCTATATAATTAAACAAAGTCGTTTGCAAAATGAAGTTTAAGTAAATTATTAGCCCGATAATACAGAACCTTAGCATAATCTCACCTATTCGTACAAGCCAAAGTCTTCAAACAACTCCGCTATTACAACAACGAAACGTATTGGAGAGAAGTTTGCGGCAGGGCGTATTGTGGCCCGTGTGTGGCCGCGCGGATCGACGTCGATACTTTCGACAAAGCCAATCAAAATGCCGGATGGGTATATGGTTGACAACTGCGAAGTGCGCACCTCATCCCCCACCTGTATGTCTACGCCGAGCGAAAAAAACTCCATGCTAACTAGGCCGCTCATCCTAAGCCCAACATCACCGCGAACGAACCCTTCTGCGTCGGAGCGAAAGATGACCGCACTGACGCCGGAGCGGTCGTCGATAATAGCCTCAATACGCGCCGCCCTGTCCCATACCTCTGAAATACGGCCAAGAAGAGCGCCATCCACGGACAAAACAGGCATATTCACCGAAAGCCCATGATTCGCTCCACGGTCAATAATAAAACGTGTATACCAATTACCGGGCTCGTTGGCGGAAACCATGGCAAACATTGTGCCGAAGTTACTAAACCGCACCTGAGTACCCATAGCCGCGGCGTAATAATCCAATTGGGATTGGTAAAAACGGAGACGGTCATTCGCTATAACCAAATACGAGTTTTCGGTAATAAGGCGTTGGTTCTCTTCCCTCAAATCTGCCATGCTTCTAAACCGGCCGAAAAAGTTTGAAACACCTGTCCCAACTGCGGAGAAACCGCGCTGCACCGGCGCGGTAACGGCAACAAAAGCCCTGCCAAAAATTGTCGGCCCAGCTTCTATTGCATTGGATAAAATGATAAGAAGTAAGCAAAACCCAACCAATGAGATTATAAATAGTTTTTTTCGTTGCTTGAAAAATTTCATTTTCACCAGACCCAAGACATTATCATCCCGCTCCCGCATCAAGCGCGGTGCTAAACGGCGGAATCCACAATTACAGACAGCTTTATACGTACTCTTTCAAATCCTCCATCGGCTTAAGGTATCGGAGAGTTTCACTTCAATTGTAAAGGAATTTCATCAAACACCTCTATTTTTCTTATCCGGGTTAATAAGCACATCGCGGAATGCGTTCGTATTCTCAATAAATACGCCAGTTCCGCGTACGACGCAATTCAACGGCTCGTCCGCCACATAAACGGGCATACCGGTTTCCACGGAAATAAGCTGGTCCAATCCATGGATAAGCGCACCGCCGCCCGTAAGCATAATTCCAGATTCCATAATATCAGACGCAAGCTCCGGCGGCGTGGCTTCTAACGTTGACTTTATCGCGTCTATAATCGCGTTTATCGGTTCATTCACGGCCTCCGCCACCTGGTCGCTGGATATGCGTATCGTACGCGGCAGACCCGTGGACAGGTCGCGCCCGTGGACACTCATAATCACGTCAGGATCCGGGTCATATACGGAGCAGATGTTCTTCTTAATCGCTTCCGCTGTGCGTTCTCCAATAGCAAGCCCGAAGGTTTTTTTTACGTAAGCCATAATATAATCGTCCAGTTCGTCTCCGGCTACGCGTATAGGCTTGCTGGTAACGATGCCGCCAAGTGATATGACGGCCACTTCACTGGTGCCGCCGCCGATGTCCACGACCATGCTTCCGTTCGGTTCCTCCACGGGCAAACCTGCGCCGATTGCCGCGGCCATCGGCTCTTCGATCAGCCCCGCCTCACGTGCTCCGGCACTGATAGTTGCTTCCTTAACCGCTCTCTTCTCAACTTCGGTGGCACCGGAGGGTATGCAAATAACTACGCGAGGCTTTGACCCGAAAACGCCGCGCTTAACCGCACGTCCGATGAAGTAACGTAGCATTGCGCGCGTGGTTTCAAAATCTGCTATGACGCCATCCTTCATCGGCCTTATAGCTATTACGTTGCCAGGGGTGCGGCCTATCATCTGCTTTGCCCCGTCGCCCACGGCAAGGATTTTGCCGTTAGTCGTATTGTACGCAACAACCGACGGCTCGTTTACAACGAGACCGCGCCCTTTAACGTATACCAAAGTGTTGGCCGTACCTAAGTCAATTCCTAAGTCTCTGCTGAACATTTTATGACCTCTTCTTTTGAATTCAAGATAATGTTACTGATTCGGCGGAAATCTTTTCACCAAGAACAATCCCCGCAATACTATCAAACCTTTTCGTATCTCCCGTTATATAAAACCTATGCCCTTTACCTGTGTCGCCTGCCTCCGCAAGGCTGTTGCTTTCTTTTAAGATGCTATAAATCCGCTGCGCCGCCGCCCGTGCCGGATCAATTATTTGCATTTGGCTGCCAAGGACATCGTCAATATGCTTCTTAAACAATGGAAAATGCGTGCAACCCAACACAAGGTGCGAGATATTTAAGGCTTTTAAGGGCGCGAGGCTTTTTTCACATTCCGCGGCTGCGGCGCTTGTTTCACACAGGCCGGCCTCCGCCAGGACGACAAGTTCCGGACATGGCAGCTCCGTAACGGATGCCATTGGAACGCGCTTCGTTACCTCATGCGTGAAAACGCCGGACCTAACCGTCGCTTCAGTGGCGATAACCCCTATTTTACCCAAATTTCCCGTAGCTTTAACAACGCTTTCGGCGCAATAATCCGCCGCGGGAGTAATAATTTCAAGCATAGGCACTTTAAACTCAGCGGAAAGCTGTGTGTAACATAAAGCGCTGATCGTATTGCACGCTATCATAACCAACTTAAAATCGAACTGCGACAAAAAGCGCATAATCTCCCTGCTTTGGGACAGAATGCGTTCTTTCGTGTGTATACCATAAGGCGCGCGTGCCGTATCGCCAAAATATATAAATGCTTCGTCCGGCAAAACCTTCATCGCCCGGCGCAAAACCGTAAGTCCGCCAACGCCGGAATCAAAAATGGCTATTGGCTTGTTTTTATTACTTTCCATATAATCACTCATATTCCACTCTAATTATAACACTATTCAAGCGCAAATTCAATAAGAAGTTCAATTAATTTCGGCAAGGAAATGCCTATTTTATCAAAAAGCCTGTGGAACAAGCTGGTTTCCGTAAAACCCGGTACGGTGTTGACCTCATTGAAGATGACTTCACCCGTTTCCTGCACGTAGAAAAAATCTACCCGCGCCATACCGCGACAACCCAGAGCTTTAAATATCTCGGCGGCCAATGCGCGTATACGGTTGCTTACGTCGCCTGGCAAATCAACGCCCACCACAAGCTCCGCCAAGCCTTCCGTATATTTTGCCTCGTAATCGTAGAACTCATTTTTAGGGATGACTTCACCTACGCAGGACACGGTTAGTTTCTTATTTCCGATAACGCCAACCTCAAACTCACGCCCGTTTATTTCTTTTTCTATGATTATTCTGTCGTTGTATTTTGCCGCTTCCATCACAGCTTCCCGCAGTTCTTTATCGCTATTAACGCGGGATATAGCTATAGACGAACCCGTATCCGCCGGCTTCACGAAATACGGAAACTCGTTAAATTCAGATAAATCGTCACCCGCGTAAATAAGTTTATACGGTACTTGCGTAAGACCGGGTATATCTGCCGTAAGCATTTTGGAAAATGGTTTATCCAGGCATAAGGCCGATGATAACACACCGCACCCTATAACTGGCAACCCCAAAAGCTGGCACAACCCCTGCACCGCTCCATCCTCACCGTTTTTGCCGTGTAAGGCAGGAAAAACGACATCAACTTTACTAATTGTATTTATATCTAACGGTTTATCCTTTTCAATATAGACATCAAAAATTTCGTATTTATCAGGGCTTTGGCGTAACGTTTCTATAATGGTTTTACCGGACGCTACAGAAACATCATGCTCCGCCGAATTTCCGCCGTACAAAACCGCAATTTTTATTTTTTTCATCATTTACCTCATTTTTCTTGACAAAATACCCAAGCAGGGGTTAATATTATATAGCAGGATAAAATTATATTGTTTCTATGCTCGCGGCACTACGATACGAAGTTGAGCAGATTATGCCGCCGCTCAATCAAGTATGCTCGCTAAGTAATAATTTTAACTTCATTACGCTATACTATAGTATATTTCATAAAAATCGTTTTGTAAAGTTGTTTGTTAAAAATTGTTTAAAATTGGGGTTATTGCTATGCCAATTATTGGTATTTCATCGTTTACCCAAGATAAATCGTTGGTCACGCTTAACCAAGCGTATATTAACGCGATAATTGCCGCCGGAGGAACACCCGTTGTTTTACCTAACAATCCGGGTTTAGAAGAAAAATATATACATCTGTGCGATGGAATACTACTTAGCGGTGGCGGTGATGTTTTGGCTAGGTTTTATAACGTCGAAAAACATGAAACGCACGAAAAGAGCGGTGACTTCTCTGAGACGCGCGATGAGTTTGAGATTGGCCTTGTTAAAGTTGCGAAACGAGACAAAAAGCCGACGCTGGGGATATGCAGGGGTATGCAGGTTATAAACGTCGCTCTTGGCGGGGATTTAGTGCAGCATATCGACGGCCATATCCAACATGACGGGCGCAATGTTGCCACGCATAACATCACCGTTACTGGTGCACGCCTTGCGGGTTTGATCGGTGATAAGTGCAAAGTAAACTCCTTCCACCACCAGGCTGTTAGGCGGCTTGCGCCGGGCATATCCGCCGAGGCATACTCGGACGACGGCATTGTTGAAGCGTTTGAGTATGTAGGTAACTGGTTTTGCCTTGGTGTGCAGTGGCATCCAGAAGCCATGCTTACCTCGCCAGAGCATCTACGGCAATTAAACATATTGTTAAGTTTTATAAATGCTTGCAAAGAAAGGAAATTTACTTAAAATGCAATCCTTCCTACCTATGATGTTCCGTATGCGACATATATATCGTTGGGGGCGCATGTACAATACGCAGCCCGAGTCCCTAAGCCTACACAGCGCGGAATGCGCGTTTTTGTCTCATTTCCTCGCCTCTATCGGCAACGTTTACCTCAATAAGAACCACGATGCCGATAGAATAGCCGCCGCCGCGCTTTACCACGACGCGACGGAGATTATGACGGGCGACCTACCCACACCTGTCAAATACTTCAACGACACAATACTTACGGCATATAAGGGCATCGAGGAAGCCGCCGCCTCAAACCTGCTGGACGGCCTACCGCCGGAGATGCGCAGCATTTATTCGGATCTTCTCTTGAATAGAGTCGAAGAGGAAGTTACGATCATAAAAGCTGCTGATAAACTCTGCGCCTACATAAAGTGCATAAACGAAGTTACAGCCGGCAACAAGGAATTTGAGGCACCGCTGGCTGGCTGCCGCAACAAGGTCATGGCGATGGCGGAAAAATGCCCGGAACTAAAAATATTTATGGAACGGTTTTTCTACGCTTTTACCTTGCCGCTGGATGAACTTAAAATACACTTGTTGGAATAGCTTTATCCTGCCGGATATAATTTTTTAAAAAAGGTATTGACATTTTTATATAAGTTATGATATTATACATACATGGTGCATGTATGAAAGGAGATGCTCCTTTGCCAAGGAACAAATATCCCGAAGAAACAAAGGAAAAGATAATAGACGCTGGGCTTCTTACATTCCAAGAAAAAGGGTATGAGGCATCAACTGTATTGGATGTCGTTGCCAACATGAACGGGCTTACCCGCGGCGCGTTCTATCATCATTTTAAATCGAAAGAGGAGCTGTTATCCGCCATATGCGAACGAATTTTTATCGCAAACAACCCGTTTGACAAAGTTGCGGAAAATAAAGCCCTTAATGGCTTGCAAAAGATACGCGAGGCTCTAAAAATTAACATCTCATCCCAATCCCAGCACGATGCCTTCGCCGTTTTGCAAGACGTTGGCAGCGAGCTAAGCAATAGCCCTCATTTTTTCAAGTGGCAAATGGAATTTAACGCAAAATTTGGCTACAAATCCGTACTTCCCTTAATTGAAGAAGGTATTGGGGACGGGTCAATAAAGAATCAAGACGCTCAAACGCTATCCGAATTATTTGTAGTATTATTTAGTATTTGGCTAAGCTCTTCACTTTTCCCGGGAGATAAGGAGCGTGCTGAAAAGAAAGCCGTTGCCATATTCGAGATACTTGATTTTATGGGCATGAATATTTACGATAACGAGATGGAAGAGCTTGGAATGACTTGGATTGACGAATCATTTGAATAATGAATAAGGAGAAAAATGGAAAAAATAATAGAAGTTAAGGGCTTGAAAAAATCCTTCAAGCAAAACGAAGTGCTTAAAGGCGTGGGTTTCCACGTCTACAAGGGTAAGATATTTGCGCTCCTCGGTTCAAACGGGGCAGGGAAAACGACATGCGTCCGCATTTTATCCACGCTGACGAAAGCCGACGGCGGCACGGCCACGATCTGCGGTTACGATGTTTTTAAGCAGGCCGACGATGTGCGCGGCTGCATCAGCCTCACAGGCCAGTTTGCCGCTGTCGATGAAGCGCTTACGGGGCGGGAAAACCTGAACCTAATCGGAGAGTTAAAACGCTTGCCAAAGTTCCGCGAGCAATCAAAGGAATTACTTTCCGTAATAAGCTTAGAAGACGCGGCCGACAGGCGCGTATCCACATATTCCGGCGGTATGCGCCGCAGGCTTGATATCGCGATGAGCTTGATGGGTAACCCACAGGTAGTTTTCCTCGATGAGCCAACAACGGGGCTTGACCCGCAGAACAGATTGTCCATGTGGGATATGATAGCGAAGCTCGCGGATATGGGTACAACGATAATGTTGACTACGCAGTATTTGGAAGAAGCGGAATACCTAGCCGACCATATCGCGATTCTGCATAACGGGGCAATAACCGCCGAAGGTTCGCCCAAGGAGCTTAAAAAAGTTCTCCCCATCGGCGAGGTATCACTCGAGTTCATGAATGCAGATGATATGGCAAAAGCGCAGGGCTTGCTGGACGGTTACGCCATAAAGGTTGGGCGCAAGATTATCGAAGTGTCGACAGACGGCAGCGCAACGCAGCTGGCTGATATACTAAACCGCATAAACGGCGGCGGTGTGCCGGTATCGCGCGTTACGCAAAACCAGCCGTCCCTGGAAGACGCCTTCCTAACGTTAATAGGTGAAAAAGGGGGTATGAAGAATGAGTAAGGCAATGGCTGATTCATATACAATGTTTAAACGCTGCTTAGTTAAAACATTAAGAAGCCCTGAAGCAATGACAATGGCAATCGTCGTCCCGTTCGTTATGATGATACTGTTCGGCTATGTCTTTGGCGGTGTTGCCTATATAGAAGGCTTCAACTACATTAATTTCATCGTACCAGGCATTATTCTGCAGTGTATCTGCAATTCGTCCGCCGCCACGGCGATAAGCGTACACAATGACATGTCCAAAGGCATAATTGATCGTTTCCGTTCCATGCGTATAGCTAAATCGGCGTTCATATCCGGCCATGTATGGCTGTCGGTAATGCGTAGCATAGTTATAACAATCGCCACATTCGGCGCGGCATTTGCCGTCGGATTCCGACCGACCGCCGGTTTTGCAGAATGGATGGCGGTAGCCGGTATCCTAATATTATTTATAATCGCGATAACATGGCTTGTGGTTATCATAGGTCTTCTCTCAAAGGATGCAGAATCCATAAGCGGCGCAACGTTTTTAATCGTTATCTTCGTTTTCCTAAGTTCCGCCTTCGCCCCACCGGAGACGCTGCCCACCGTTCTGCGCGTATTCGCCCAGTACCAGCCGATGACACCGGTTATAGACGCCCTGCGCGGGTTACTCCTCGGCACACCATTAAACAACGAAATCATGGTCGCTCTTGCTTGGTGTATTGGCTTAACGGTTGCCGGGTTTGCGCTGGCCGTACATGTCTATAAATCTAAACTTACGAAATAGTTGTTTATGGAAACACAACAACGTCGTTAGGCTTGCAGTAAAACCCTATAATGGTTCGCACCATAATTGCCTACTTACTTAGAGTAAATTCATACGTGTTTAGCGAATTTACTCTAAGTTGATCCACCATCCCCAAGTTATTAAAACCCAATCGCCAACAAAAAAACCGGACACAACTATGCATCCGGTTTTAATAAAACAGGGGTAGAGAGAATCGAACTCACACTAAAGGTTTTGGAGACCTCTGTCATACCACTTGACCATACCCCTATTGAAGCCTTCGGCTAAAATCACCTACCCAGCAGTATACACCAAAAAAAACATTTTGTCAACACTAAATTTATGAGTAATTATTATAAAGAACAGCAAACCAAATTAAACCTTAAGATACGGGATATGCTTAAGCATCTTCCGCTTTTTGTGCGCGAGTTCATAAACGGTATTGCCGATACAACCACTGCCCGTACAAGGCTCAGTTATGTCTATGATTTAGGGATTTTCTTAAACTATCTCGCAAACGAGGGGCAAGGCTTCGGCACGGATATCATGGATTTTACCCTCCGCGAAATGGAAAGTATTTCTTCCGCGCAATTGGATGATTATAAGGTTTATTTGGATTTCTATATCCGAAACAACGCGAAATCAATTATAGAAACGGTAAATCACGCTGAAGGCAAATCACGTAAATTATCCACCTTACGCACATTTTATAAGTATTTCCTTAAGAAAGAAAAGATAACAAGAAACCCAACGGATTTTATAGACTTGCCCAAATTATCCGTAAAAAGCATAGTTAGGCTTGAATACAACGAGGTCGCAAAACTTTTAGATATCGTAGATGGCGGCGACGGGTTGACGGAACGGCAAAAAATATGGCACTACCACACCAAAACCAGGGATGCGGCAATTATAACGGTACTGCTTGGCATGGGTATCCGTGTTAGCGAATGCGTGGGTATAGATATAACCCATTTGGATTTTGAAAATGGCGGCATCTACATTACACGAAAAGGCGGTGGGCAGGCTCTTATATACTTCGGCGACGAAGTGGAGTTTGCGCTCAATAAATACATGGACATGCGCGAGGAAATACACGCCCAACCCGGCCACCAGGATGCATTGTTCCTAAGTATGCAAAACAGGCGGATAGACGTGCGTACGGTACAGAAACTTGTAAAAAAATATTCTTCGCTCGTTACGGCGCACAAAAACATCACACCGCATAAACTCCGCTCAACCTACGGTACAAACCTATACCGCGAAACCGGAGATATCTACCTCGTTGCCGACGTTTTAGGGCATAAAAACATCGAAACAACGCGCAAGCACTACGCCGAACAGTCAGACGAAAACCGACGCAAGGCAGCGCGGGCGGTTAAACTGCGTGATGATTAATATAGAGGAATTACTTTGTAGAATATTTCGTTTACTTCGTTACCGTATCATGATATAATTGTCGCATATGTCCTCAAATTCAAGTCGGTACTTTGTCAATCGGCGCAGAGATTATTGATGTCGGCGGCGACATTTTCTGCTGAGGGCTAAAAGACAAAACCAATATAGCCACTGACGGCGCAAAAGGAGTACCATATCATGGTCGAGCTCAGAAAAATAACAATAACAGACGATAATATGAAAGAGTGCATCAAGCTTGACGTAGCACCAGAACAAAGAGGATTTCTAGTGAGCAATTCCTATAGTTTAGGTCAAGCCTACGATTACAACCTGAGAAACAACGAAACCGGAGGTCAAGCTGTTACCTATGCCATTTATGCAAACGATACAATGGTCGGCTTCATCATGTACGGCTACTTTCCTGATGGCGACGATTATGAGGAAAATGCCCCATGCTATTATTTATGGCGGTTTATGATTGATGAAAAGTACCAAGGCAAGGGATATGGTAAACAAGCCATGATAAAAATCATCGAAGAGGTTAAAAGGCTGCCATGTGGAAAGGCAAAGTATTTCTTCACAACTTACGAGCCTAACAACGAATTTGCCAGTAGGTTTTATAGTACACTTGGCTTTGTGGAAACAGGAGAAGAGGTTGACGATGAAACTGTAGCAAAATTGAAGTTGTGTAGCCGTTAATACAGTATAGAAGAATTACTTTGAAGCAGCAACAACATTTATATGGTTTAACGAGTATAATTCCTATGTATAATAAAAAGGCTTCCCTTTTTAAATTGGGAAGCCTTTTTCACGTAAAGATATCTATGATGCGTTAAATTCGCGGTTAAACTTACTCAACCAATTCCCAAAACCTAAGGATATCAGCCCGTTCAAAACCTATAAATATATTTCCAAGCGCGTCAACGTCTACAACGTCAAATGCAAGGAATGTTGCCAATTCATCAAACACAAACGCCCAGCGTTGGCCTACAGAGCCGAGCGGCCCCTCAAAAAACGCGATAAACTCGCCATCTGTGGAAAAAATATCCATTACGAAGTAATCCACGCCATAAAAGTCGATTATCATGAACGCGTCTATTCCGTAAAAAGAGAGGTCGGCGAAGCCGGGATCCGGCTGCCATTCAAAGTCTGCGTCATCGTTCCAATCCCAATCAAAGTCATCCCAATCGTCCCAATCCCAGTTATCCCAGTCAAAGTCCCAATCGAAATCATCCCAGCCTTGATCCCAATCCCAGTCAAATGCAAAGAATTCAAAGTAAATTTCGTTCAAAAGCCATAGATAATCTGGGAAAGAGAAGAGCCAAGGGATATCGTCAATTGTATATGGGAATATCAAATGCTCTATATATTCAATAATAGTGGGCAGAAACTCAAAAAGATCCATTAAATCATAATAAAGCCATGGATCGTACGCCATGATGAGAGTAGAAAGCCAGAAGGGCAATACATCCGCGCCACCAAACGCTTGGTCAAACGTAAGCGGTATACCGAAAATTTCTTGCGTAAATCCGGCTATAAAACCTTCGATGAATCCATCTATAAAATCATCAACAAAGCCATACACCAAGTCAAAGATCAGATCCTCAACGGCCCACATGTCGCCGTAAAGAAACGCATATGCCAACTCGATGGATATCTCGTCAAGAGCGTCGATAACGGTGTTTAGCGTGCTGTTATCCAACATTTGATCCAATTGGAGCATGTCGAACACAAGCATATCCACAAGTTCGTAGATAATCTCATAGAGGAATGCGTCGAGGAAGAGATCCATCGCATCCGCATCGTCGAAGATACCCATCTCGGAAAGCAAGGCGACCATCATAAACGCGTCTGGAGGGATAATGCCTGGCATCATTTCATCAAGTACGAGCATAAACTCGATCGGGTCTACTTCAAATAGGAAGATCAAGTCATCAACTATAGCAAACGGGTTTGTGCCAAACAGCGCATACATAGCTATGTTTTCAAGGTTTACGCCGCCAAGGATACCCGCCGACTCTTCCTGCAGCACTATGAGCATATCCACGATTTCTTCTGCCGCCGCAAGGTCTTCCTGAGCATCCTCGATTACTTCCAAAAGGAAGCCAAGCGTATTGTCCAAATTAATATTAATATGGCCGAAAATGCCGATGTCGATTTGCATGTAAAGCTGGCCGTCAATTAACAAGTACGGGTAAGGAAGTTCGCCGAATAAAACGTAATACTCTTCAATCCAGGCAAAGCTGTCTTCAACCAGTAGGCTGATATTTTGAAGACCGTTTAACATGACGCTGAGGTCTTGAAGGAAGAATGGATCCACATCTTCTAAAATTGCGGCGAGGAGCAGGAGCGTCGGGTTCATCGCTATGCTTTGCTCGCTAAACGCAGGTACGGCGGTAAAGGCATGTTCAGAAGCGATAGTGGCGGACTGCAGGATACGGCCACCGACTGCGCCTAGGCCTACGGCATCCAGGAGCTGATAGAAAAACTCTTCAATAAGCTCTTCAAGTTCGCCTTCGTCACCTTGGACAATAAGCATATTCACTTCTTCATCGTAAACGAATGAGATCGCTATATCAAAGCCTTCGATTTGAAGTAAGTAAACATTGGCGGTAGCCATAACGGCGCCTTCCAGCTCAATGATTTCGCCTTCTATTTCAATTAAAGCCGTAAAATTGCCTTCCTCATCTATTTCGAGGACAAATGTAACGGCAACGCCAAAGTCATTAAGGTCAACATCAAACCTACCGGCAAGGATTGCCAAATCCAACGTATCTTCGTCTGCATCTTCGTAAACTACGTCTTCTTCAACCTCTTCGTCGACTGTATCTTCAACCGTTTCCTCGTCAATTATATCTTCATAAATTTCTTCGTCGATAACGCCATCTTCTATTTCTCCGTCATCTATATCCTCATATAGCTCATCTTCGATCACATCATCAACAATAACTTCAACAAGCTCCGGAAAGTCAATCGCTTGAACTATCGCCTCGAGAAGAGTTTCGATATCGTTAATAATCGTGACAAAACCATTCTCACCGATAATAAACTCAATTTGTAAATCATATTCGTCAATGTTTAATATATATACGAAGCCGTCGCCGACAAGCTCGCCGCCAACAATGCCCTCAAATGCAAACTCCGCGCCGCGGAATACAAACGCCGCCTCAGCATTGCCTTCCGCGTCTACAGCCACGTTAAAGCTAAGATCAATGCCAAGGTCATTTAGATCCACCAAGAAAATACCCGCCGGTGCGGCAAAGGCTAGATCGGCTATATATGCTGTTTGTTGTGTGGCTTCAAGAAGCGCGGTAACAACAGGTAGCGCGAGCAGCGCGTCCACAACAGCTGTTTCATCAAAGACAAACCCGCCGTTTTCCACGGTGAAAGGAATTTCCAGCTCTAAGGTTTCGATAACGGCAACAAACGCCCCGTCTTCGTCCTCAATATGGCCCCAGACGTCGCCGCGCTCATATTCATTGAGGTAGGCAAAGGCATGCAGTTCGCCTACTTCATCAACAACAACGGTAAATACGAGGGGTATGTCGATTTGATTTAAGTCAACAGTGTATGTACCTTCTAAAATATGCGCTTCCGATTCCGGCTCCGAATCTGCTTCCGGCTCTATTTCCTGCTGAGGCAACAGGTCGCGTATTAACCTGTAATTGTCCGGAATGGCATAGAATGACGTAAGCGCATTCTGGTCAACAGTCACCGCGCCGTTTTCAGCTATAAAAAGCGGGATAGAGAGGTAGATGGACGGAATTACCAATCTGTAGCCACCCTCTTCATCCACGATGTATCCGGCCATAACTTCTTGCGAAATAATTTCACCCGTATATAAAATGCTTATATTTACGGTAGCATAACCTTCTTCGCAAATTTCTACGGCCATAGCAACCGTAACGCCAAGGAAATCGACGTCTACGTTATCTACAAACGCACCCGCCAACGCATGCGCCACAACAGGCGGCACAAGTTGTGGAATCCGGTCAAGGAATAGCTCAAACGTCTCCGGTTGGTTTAAGAGTGCTATAATTGGTGCCCCATCAAAACTGTCAAAAACGCCATTTTCAAGGCTGATTGGTACAGTAAGCCCGTTTACGGGTAGATAAAGGGCGTACACGCCATCCTCACCCACGATTTGACCCACAAACACAAGCGGCCCGTGGAAAAGCACAACCACGCCATCACCGTCAACCTCTGTTACATAATAGAAGCTAATCGTTAAATACACCGCGCCATCATCATCAACTTCTGCCACGCCTTGGAGGGAAACGGGCACGTGTATTTCGCTAATCTCAACGTTAAGCCAAATGTTATCGTATGTACCTGCGAGAGCGTGCGGTTCAAGCTCCGGTTCGTATTCCGGCTCATCTTCAAGTTCCGGTTCGAGTTCATACTCCGGCTCCGGCTCGTATTCCGGCTCTGTTTCCAATTCCGGTTCATCTTCCAATTCCGGTTCAATTTCCAGTTCGGGTTCAATCTCCGGTTCGACTTCGAGCTCCGGCTCAACTTCAGGCTCTGGCTCAACTTCAGGCTCTAGCTCAGCTTCATACTCCGGCATTACTTCATCATAAATAATTAGGCTCGGATCGTAATCATTTTCTTCTTCGTCCCGTCTACACGCGGACAAGGCAATCGCACCGGACGCAAGTACTGCGGCAAGCAAAATGGCCAGCAATTTTTTCTTCACAAAAAAACTCCTCTCGGTCTTTAATTTCTTTTGCATAATATTTAAATCATATCTTAATTTACGCAGAATGTCAAGTGAAATGATTTCCTTATTTTGGGTTTTTTTGTCAGATTTCCGTTAATTTAAAATCCTAACTATTATTATAAATACACCAAAATATACCCCTATACTCACACAGGCGGCACGAAACCCCATCTCAAAACCACGTAACTTTACAAATATTTTATCTAAGCGATTATCTGCCGCAAAGAATTTTTTATAGATAAAATACCCAACGATCCAACTGGTAAGGAAAATCCCCGCCTTGCCGAAATAATCGCCTATATTGACTATTTCGTATGTGTTGAAAAGATACTGTATTATCGCCTCACCCCATATACCGCCTACAAAGCAAAGTAACCCAAGGGTAAACACCGCACCGGATTTTAACCTATCTATCCTCACCGGCTCTAATTTCTTATATTTCGGAACTTTGCTGAAAAGCGTACCGCAGAAACGAAAAAATACTAAAATTGTGCCGAGATTAATAATTATAAATAGCCAAAACAAAAGCCCTTCGCTCCCGCTGGACATAAAATATTTGGACATAGACCCGCCAAACAGTGGCGCACCTGTGATACCAAGTATGGCAAGCCCCATACCCACGCCAACCAGCGGCATCCGCCGGAAAACACCGGACATCACACGTATATCCCTGTTCTTAAAAACGTGAATTAATAGGCCGGATGCGAGGAAGAGTGCGGCCTTTGCAATTGCGTGGCTTATAACATGGTACAGCCCGCCAATGTTACCGTATGCGTTGCCTAAGTTGAGGCTTATGATGATAAGACCAACCTGCGCTATGGTAGAATAAGCGAGGATCAGCTTAATATCAATTTGGGACAGGGCAAAGACAATGCCCGCAACCGCCGTAACTGCGCCGAGGACGATAAAAAATTGTGATGTTGACACGTCTGGAAAAATACTTCCGATACGTATAAGCATGTATATACCGCTTTTTATATGCAAGCCGGAAAGGATGGCAGAAACAGCCGACGGTGCGCCGGGCGTGCCATGCGCTTTGGGCAGCCAGCTATACATGGGCATAAGAGCACATTTAAATGTCAATGACGTCATAATAAGCGCATAGGGCAAAAAATATTGCGTACGGTCAATGTAAGCCAAGCGCTCAGCCGCAGCCACCATATCAAGCGTGCCAGTAAGCATATACACATAACCTAACCCAAACAGGTAAAACTGCACGGCAACGATATTCATCATCAAATATATCATGCCGTCGTACATCGAACGGTCATTCCTGTTGTACATTATCATCACGGCGACGACAATGGTCGACAGCTCCATCAGCACGAAGACGTTAAACATATCCCTCGTCAGGAAAATACCCAAAAGCGCAGCCTGCCAAACGAAGAAGACAAACCAAAACAGGCCTGTCCTTCCTTTCTTTTTGACATCCGCCTCATCATTCTTTTTCTTTTCGACATTGTGGCTAAAAGAATAAACTGCCGCTACGAAAAACAGTAGAGTGGTGAGTAGAATAAATACAGCGGAAACGGAATCAACTTCTAGTGAAATACCCAAAACGCTTGTAAATCCGCCGATATTTTCCGTTATGGATCCCCCCCGCGTCAAATAAACGAGATAAGCCGACGACACCAAAAGAATTACCTGGGCAAGTAAAACTAAAACACGCGCAAGATTGTTCCCCCACCGGTAACGATTAGGTATCATATATACGATAATGCCAAAAACGATTGGCGATATTACAAGTGCTGTAAGCATTTTAGCACCTCACAGGCGCACACAGTGCGCCCCTACTGGTATTTTTTCTTAACGATCTCCCTGACTTCCGCCCAGTCCGTGGATTTACATTCACGGAATAGCGAGATTAGCATGGTCAAATTTACCGCAGTTACGGCCAGGCCGATGATAATTGCCGTTATCATAAGCGCCTGCGGCACAGGATCCACCGCGCCTTCCAGACCGTACACGCCCTCTATCGGCGGATGGAATCGTCCACGTGAGCCAGTTATGATAAAAAACATTATTACGGCCGTCTCCATAACCAAAATAAAGACTATAGATTTAATAATCTTTTTGCTGATGATAAGACCGTAAAACCCGATAAAAAACATAATAACGGGGAACAGCTCTATCATATATATACCTGATATTTGTATGTCCACATTTTCTCCTTTATTTATACGTAACCAACTCTAATAATGAAGCTTGGTAAAACGGAGCAGGAGTTCAAGCGAACAGCGCGAAAGCAAATATGCTTGGCGCGTCGCATTCATCCTTGCGTCAGCACAGCGACATCGAGCCTAGAGAATCTAGGAGTCGATCCAATATTAACGCCTATCTATGGCAGCATACCTGTAAAACAGTATAAAAAATCCACACGCAACCTTCATGCCCAGCGCAAAGTTCATCAACGTAAGGTAAATGCTCTGCATCAGTGGAACTTGGTATGGCGCAAAGTGCTCGTAAACCGAGAAGAATATAAAAACGGTCGTCAGCAAGGTAAACGCCAAGAAGGTTACTTTCTCAACAAAAATAATGGGGTTTACATGGAGGTCGAAGATATTGTTTACCATATACCTGCACACGAAAAATGCCGCAATGACCGCACCGCCCTGAAACCCGCCCCCAGCCGTAAATATGCCGTTAACAGTCAAATATATCCCAAAGATTAATAAAAGAGGCGAAATTATGCGTATTGTATGGTACGCCACGCCGGACCGCTCCGTCGCGCTGTGTTCGCCGTCCTTAACCTCCGATACGTCGAAAACGGACATGTGCGAAACCGCGACGATGCCGACAATGAGAATTAACGCCTCAAATATCGTATCATATACGCGATACCCCAAATAAATTGCAGTAACTGCGTTATAGCCGCCTACGTCCGTGCCAAACCGTTCCAAATACAGGTCGCGCAGGTAAGTATTCGCGCTCTCAGTTGGAATAAAAGTGACGAACAGCGCAACCAATCCCAAAACAAATATGCCGCTGCCTATATGCTGAAAAATATCCCTCTTCGTCCGAGCCAGTTTTTGCGCTTCTTTTTCATTCTCACGGTTCGGCAATACGCAGCCGTAGTACTTTTCATAACATATAATGAAGAAGATGGTTAGGAACACCCCGACGGCCGCCTCTGCAAGCGCAACGTCGGGTGCCGCAAAAAAAAGGAAGCAAAGAGTATTTGCCAACGAAAAGATACCGATATAGATAATTACCCGCAGATTGTGTCTTGTCTCAAACAGCAGTACGCCGCTTATAAGCCAAAAAGCAAGGAGCGGTAGGATTATGAAATTATTTGTCATATTTATTACTTTTCACCATCAAACTCATCTGAATATGGACAGCTTTTAAGGCACAAACCACACTCTTCGCAATCCTCCATCTGCGGTGAGTAAAAACCCATCTTGTTTTCCTCCATTTTAATATATCCGTGCGGGCAAACGGCGGCGCACCGCGCGCAGCCCGTGCATCTGCCTGCATCTGCCATTATCTTTACGTTACGAATAACCTTCTCCAAAACAGTCAGGTTCTCGTCCAAGTCATCATCATCAGTCTCAATCGTCTCATCCTCCAGCCCAAACCCGGATAGATATGCAGAACGGGCTATGATATGAGATACAAAAGGGTTCAGCGTAACGATAATAACAGCTAAAATAACTAATCTACCCGAATAATAACCAAACCCAGAGCGGATTATCAAGCCAATAACGATGGTAAGCATACCCACGGTATCGATTTTAGACGTTACTAGTAAACGCTGGAAAAACTTTTTAAAGCGGAACAGACCCACAAGCCCGAAAAGCATGTAGGCTATGCCTATCCCTATAATTATATTGCCAGCTATTTCCATTATTTGTTGCCCTCTTTGCTTTCAGCGTCTTCGCCAGCTCCCACCGGCTTTTGGCCTTTCTTCCGCGCCTTCATCCTCTCATGCAGAAAGAGAGTTATAAAAACCGTGCTGATAAACCCCGCCAGCGAATATATAAGCGCGATGTCCAGCAAATATGTCGTCTCCTGCACAACAGCAAATACAACGATAATTATGAGCACCTTAGTCGTAATCAGATTCAAATACAACAGCTTATGCCATACGGAATAGCTGAACAGCGCAACGCGCACGACGAAGATAAAAAGAAAGGCAAGCATTATCCAAAGAACTGCGTTTAGCATTGATCCCTAACCTCCGCCGCCTTCTCAGCCTTTATCAGCCGCCTTTCCATAGCCATTGTTAGGCGTGCTTCAACCTCTTCCCGCGTAACATCCCTCACATCACTATTCGGGCGGAGCCAGAGAAGCGTAAGCACGCCGTCCTCCTCATCCAAGGTAACAGAGCCGGGCGTTAGCGTTACCGAGTTTACAAGCACAACGCGTAGCAAGCGGTTCGTCAGCCTCGTGCGCGCAGTAACGACATCCACATTACCACCCCTAAGGATAATCTTAATCACGTAAAACCCCGACAGATATACCTGCCCAAACAAAAAAAACGGATAAAACATGAGTTTTGCAAAATTGATGCCCTTAAGCATGCTGTCCGGCATAAAGAAGCGCACGGTATACAACGACGCTGCCGCCGCCACCACGCCCGTAACCAGCAAAAAAACGCCGAACCCCTCGTTAAGAACAAGCCAAAGGCCGGTGAGGGCGGCGATTATGATGATATCGTATGGGCGCATCATTGAATATAATCTCTTCATGTGCGGATTATACACCTTTGTTGGCGGAATGTCAAGGTATTAGGATTAATAATATTGTGATTACTTCCAATTGATACCGCAAACCTTAATTTAAACAATTTTTTTTAGAAGATATGACTTTTGATATTTCTATTGCTTATATTATCCATAATTCATGGGCTATCTGATTTTTTATTGACACATTATTACCACGAAACAATGATAAAAACAAGGTGACTATATATAATTTTAAAATAATAATCCTTGGAAGGGTTGCATTAGATAGGTTATATAGTTAATCCTTTTGACCCGACATCAAAAGTCTACAAATGCAAACAGGAATAAAAGAGATAAGTCTATGTTATCACTGGATATGACACTTCTTGTGAAAAAGTTATTGGGGCGTTTAGGAAATACGTAGCACTAGAAGCGAAGGAGTATAAGCGTGAATTTCCAAATCAATTGCATGCTGAGTGATGTAGGCTTTATGATGTTAAAAATGCCTAAAAAAAGCCATAGATTTGTATGCACTTAACAGAAAAGAATGTATATAAACCATTTACTAATAATAATGGAGAAATATTGAAGTTAATAAAAACCTCAAAAATATAGATAAAAAAATAATAGAAATAAACTATTTCAGTCTTTGGAACAAATAGGTAAATCTGCTCTTAAATTGCATTAGGTCAACTACTGGGAATTACAAGAACTGCAAAAACACGAAGGGGGTAAGAGAAAGATTTTGATACACTTTTCGGGAGAGATGTGTAAATAACTATTGAAGATTGCATTAAACAAATATACGAAACGGAGTTGACGAGTTTTTTAATGAAATGAAACCTAAAAAGCCATAGACTGCAAAGAATAAGAAATCCCAACAAATGCTGTAAAGTTACGCATTTGTTGGGAAATAGTGTAAAATTGTATATAATTACTTAAATAATTTAAAGGTATACTTAACAAAGAGGAAACATGAAAACAAGTGAAAATTTCTAAAATGACATTTTACAAGATCAAGAATGAAATGTTTATGGAAGATACTGGTTAATGTATACTTTGTGTGTTATTCATTATGAAAATATTTTGATTTTCCAAATCAAATACATTATTTATCCACTCGCATGGAATATCGTCATCAACGATACGCGTGTTGCCGGAAACGGTACTTCCGGCAAGTTCGATAATCCGTCCGCCGATGTATTTCTTGTGGTTGCCGATTAATTTGTCCCACTTGACAGGCGCGGCTATCTGCTGGGATAACTTTTTCTTTATCTCAGTGCCGTCAATCATAAAATCACCGTCTAAACAAGAAAATACCGGGTAACTTGCATTTTTGAATTCGTATGTTTCAAAAACCTTATCCGATTCAGGCAGGATACTTCTGCACAGCGCGCTGTGGAACGCCCCTCCGCTATTCAACGGGATAACCCACCTTGCGCCTCTTTGTTTGGCCATATCGGACAGTTCCTTGACTTTCACAGCATCACCAGAAACAACGTTTTGGTTTGTAGTGTAAGTAATCGCAACCGTGATGCTTTTACCTGAAGGGTCAACCGAATCGCAGCATTCCTTGAGAGCTTCTCTGTCAAGTCCAACAACCCGTACCATTATACCCTTACGTATATCAAGATTATTTGACAGCAGTGCTTCCAAGCTGTAAACAAGCCCCAGCACTTCAGGAAATGAAACTGACCCGGCCGCCGAAGCAGCGGCAAATTCACCCTGACTAAAGCCTATTGCTGCTACGGGCTTACCACGATGCGCAGTTAGTATTCCATATAATGCAATACAATGGGCTACGAGGCAGACGGTATGTAGCTCCGGTCTCAACCCCGGTTTATCATAAGTTATTACCCGTAAATCTTCTCTAATAAAATCACTTGCAATATCGAAAACATTCCTAAACTCACTGTACTCCCGGTAAAACCCATCGTCCAAACCATTATAAAAAGCGTCTCTGGCAGGAAACGCTATGGTATAGCCATTATTCATATTTGTATTTCCGTCGGTTCTTCGCTAAGGCTTTGATGTTTTTTAAGCGGTTATTCACTTGCTGTTCATCGAAAATATTTTTGTAAAGTTTGAGCAATCCCTGCTTAAGGTCATTTACACTCATTTTATTTGGAATAATATTCACATCCCAAAAGGTATAGTGGCTCCAGTCATTATCCAATATCCGGCCGTCTTTTGCCATTGCTTCCCTCATACGTGTACCAGGAAGCGGGGTCGGCACAGTTATGTTAACTCCATATAGTTTGTTTCGTTTAATGAAGTTTTCGGTTATATCAAAAACATCTTTATCATCCCCGTCAAGCCCGACAATAAATGTTCCGTACACGCCTATCCCAAAGGACTGTATTTTTTTAATAGCGGAATCATACCCATCAAGCTGGCTCAGCTTCCAGTTATGCTTGTCCAACTGTTTAAGGCTATCAAAATGAACGCTTTCGAATCCTATTACTACCCACTGACAGCCGGACTGCACCATCATCTCTAATAACTCACCATCATTATAGATTGATATGTCGGTTTGAGCCAGCCACCGAATTTCAAGATTCATCATTGCCGTCAATAATTCTTTGCTTTCCTTTCTATGGACTAAAAAATTGTCATCTGCAAATAAAATAAGTGAAGCGGGATACATTTTTTTTATTGCCGCTAATTCCTTTAATATATCCACATTACTTTTTCTTCGGTAACTTGACCCGAAAACCCGCGACGCACAGCAAAACGTGCAGTCGTGCGGGCAGCCACGGGTTGTTTGTATTGTGATGATGGGATATTCGTTACCGACCAATAGTTCGTACCTTGGCATGATACCCTTATTAAACTGATAAATTTTATTTTCATTGCTCCTGTAAATTTTTTTGTTATTACCGGATAGGTAATCCGCAATGAATTCCGGCCAAATAACCTCACCTTCCCCGGCTATTACTACGTCTGTGTGCTCTATTGCCTCTTCCGGCATTATTGTGGCGTGTATTCCGCCAATAACCGTAAGCACCCCCGTATTTCTGAATTTTCTTGTGATTTCATACGTATTCAAAGCTTGCTGGGTCATTGCGCTGACGCAAACGATGTCGTATCTTTTTTTGTAATCAATTGCCTTATAATTCTCATCAATATATTCGACCTGCCACTCTGGCGGAAATAACGCAGCTATGGTTATGAGCCCCAAATTCGGGCTTGTCCATAGGGCGCGAAAGCTTTCCATACTTTGTGTTTCTGTTAAAAATTCCACCATTTCGCTATTCTTTCCAAAAACGCTTCCCTTTGGTGAAATTAACGCCACTTTTTTTATAGCATTCATTAAAAATTAAGGTTTTCGTTAAAAAACCCCGTTACCCTCCTGTCATATTCTTCCGGAACCAAAGTTTTGCATGTTAAATGCCTTGAATTTGAAACACGCCATAAAACTGCTTTGTCAGACTTTATTAATTCATATGCTAGCTCAGAATTTTCTGGAGGTACGATAGTATCCCTGCTACCATAAATGATGAACACCGGCTGTCCCTTCAGCTTTCTAAGCATTTCCATGCATTCCCTTGCCATTCTGTCAAACCCGACATAATAAAGGAATATGTGAAGAAATATATTTCTGCAAACCCAGTTAGCAATTTTCATATCATCAAGGACATAATTAAAATATTTTCTAACATGTAATAGTGGTCCGCTGTCAATAATGGCAGCTTTTATATCCTTATAATTGGCCATGGCCCAAATTGCTTGTGTCGCCCCCATAGAAAACCCCATAATCCCGAAAGGTCCTGTAATATTCATTGACGTTATTTTCTTGAAGAAGGCGTCAAAATCAGCCTCAAGAGGTGATTTTACCCCTTTGCCGTCTTCGCTTTCCCCGTGATTTCTATTATCAAACCCCACTAACCTATACCCGTCACATATCAATGAATCAGCGTAACCAACCACAGCATCTTTACTGCCGCCAAGATAATGGCAAATAATTATCGTCCCCTTGTAAGCCACTTCTGGGATTATTTCTATGCCTGAAAGTATTACTCCGTCCCTTGCTGTAAATGCAAATTTGTTGTATGTAAACGGTACCTTTGATTTTATATCATATTTGCGCCGTACAGGGTGTGTTGCCCTGTATACCATACTATAGCTTTTAACAAAGAAATATATGAAAACGCAGACCCCTGCAAACAATACACAGGCAACCAGAATACCTAACACATCACCCCACACTCCAATCTTATAATTCTTTTTGCCAGAGCAAAATTATATTTAACCTTTCTTTGAAATCGTAAAGACCATAGGGCTCTGCTCCTAACCACCCAAACTTTTAAAAAGTTTAACCAAAACTTTAATTCTTGGAACCGAGAACTCTATTAAGTGTATTTTGAAAAACTCTGTGTTCCGGTAAATAAAGCAAGAGCATTTTCTTCTGTCAAGATAATAATTTCCGGTTTTTCATAAACACCGTTCTTGCAACAAACTGTAATTATATATCCGTTAATCTCAAAAATACGCATCATAGCCGGTATTTCTCCGTCTAATACGCTGAAAGACACAAACGGCACAAACAGCCCCGTTCCGGTATATTTAACGTATGCTTCTTTTTTCGTCCATATTTCATAGAAAGCACGGTCTTTTCGGTTGCTATCATAAATATAACTCCGCTCGGAAGGATGAAAGCAACGCTTAACAACTCTCATATTGGCTAAACCGATAAATTCGATATCTATCCCAACCTCAAGCGTTGAAAAGACTACTGCGGTCATTGCTTTAGAATGGGAGATATTGTAATTAAAATAAGGGTAGCTCTTTAAATATGGTTTTCCATGAGTATTTTTACAAAAAACAATTTCATTGTTTCTGATACCCATTTCAACGCAGATTTTATACCGAACCAATAGTTCGCCGTATAAACTAAGCTTTTTATCAATTTCACTCTTATAATTATTAAGTTTTTCAGATTTTTCCTGACTAACCATGTGTAATAAATTTTCGGTATACAACTTGGATTCCGGCAATATATCAATAATGTATATTTGCATAACATTTCTTTATATTACAAGCTCGTACCGCATTATTTGCAAAATCAGCTATATATAAAACATTCTCTCTATAATCCACCGCCAGTCCCGCTGGGATATTGTATTCAGCCAACCCGTTGTCCGCATCACAATCTACATACCCGCACTGCCCGTTACCAGTAAGGGTATCTATTATATTTGTCCTAAGGTTTAATATTCTTATGCGGCTGTTCAATGCATCGGCAATAAGCAGGTACCTGTCCCCATAACAATAAACCCAATAGGGTCCGTTAATCATAGCGCGGCGTCCGTCTTCTCCGTCGCCCGAAAAACCTGCGTCTCCGGTACCACAAACAGTCCTTATTTTATCAGCACGGATATCTACTTCCCTGATGCAGTTGTTACCGTAATCTGCGATATAGACAAATCTACCGTCCTTTGAAACCGCCAATCCGTAAGGCTTATCAAGAGCCGCTCTTAACGGCATACCCCCGTCGCCGCTGTACCCATATTTACCAGAACCAGCAACAATATGTGTTGAACCATCTCTTTTAATTACCTTGATAACATTGTTGCCGTAGTCGTTTGTATAGACATTGCCGTGGATATCAACGGCCACACCGCCCGGGCGGTTAAAATCCGTATCTTTGCCCAAAGTAGATATTACACCATGTGCGTCGACTTTTCTGACGCAATGATTTCCCGTATCGGCAATATAATAACACCCGTCAAAACCTGACACAACGCCGCTGGGCTTGCTCAACCGAGCCTTTTTCGCACAGCCGCCGTCGCCGCTGTAACTATGCTGCCCATTACCAGCAACTGTGGATATAGTTCCGTTGTGGTCAATTAGTCTAATTACATGGTTGCCTCTGTCTGCCACAAGTATTCCGCCATTATCTGTAACGTCTACCCCATAGGGCCCGTTTATCTTTGCGTCTTGCGCTTTCAGTCCGTCCCCGTTGTAACCCAAACGCCCGCCGACCAGCGTATAGACCCCATCAGTCTTATGTGTAACAGTTCGTATGTTATAGCCACGAAGCATAACGACTTTGTTTCTGCCTTTTTTTTTCGCTTCTGCCAAGGCAATTTCGGTTTTTCGCAGAAGATTCTCCATCTCGGTACTGTCTTCACTGCCATCTTGAGCCGCAAGGCCAATACTTACGGTAATAGGGACATCCGCATATACCGAACTCTGACTTATAAATTTCTGCCTCTTAAATTTTTTTCTCAGCTCATCAACAAATAAAAATAAACCATTATCGTCAAATGTGTTATCAATGTTGTTAAAGATTAATATATAACTGTCACCACAATGCTTGTATGTCTTAAATTCCTTATACGAGGAAAAAAAACTGCTTATTCGGGTTAAAATTTTGTCGGCTTCAGAATTTCCGACTTTGGAAATAATGTTTACAAAAAAATCCACATTGCACAATGCCGCCGCACACCTGTTCATTATAACCCAAATCCCCCGTCTAAAGGTATTACCGAACCTGTCAAATAATCCGGTGCGGCATCAGTATCCGCCAAAAACCGTACAACCTTTGCCACTTCATCTGCCCTGCACAGACGGCCGATCGGAACACCCTGCAGTAGCCTTTTTCTTTCCGGTTCAGACAACGTGCTTACCATATCAGTGTCCACCCCACCGGGAGCCACTGCATTCACACTTATACCGTACCGGGCTGTTTCCTTTGCTAAGGAACGGGTAAATCCAAGCAATGCCGCCTTTGACGAAGAATAGTTTACCTGACCCGCAATCCCGGAAATACCGCTTACCGAACTTATAAATATCACTCTGCCGAATTTTTTCTTCAGCATATGGAATATTGCCGCTTGGGTTAAATAAAATGCACCCGTCAAGTTCGTGTCCACAACATCTTTCCAGCTTTCAGCAGACATAAATGCTAAAGTCTTATCCTGCCTTATACCTGCATTATTTACAAGGATATCAATACCACCCTGTTTAGCCGTAACATCCGACAGCATTTCCATAACTTGGCATTGTTCACGTATATCAACTTTATAAGATTTAACACTTCCGCTCTGCCTGCGGTTTTGTTTAAGGCTTTCCGCCATTACTTCTGCCGCAGCCTTAGCGTTTTTATGATAAGTAAAAGCAACATTTGCGCCCTGTTCCGCTAATGACAGTACGATCGCCCGGCCTATACCCCTTGAACCCCCTGAAACAATAACACTTTTGTTTACCAGCGACATATTATTTCTCCCTCCTAATAAAATGACAAATATAGAGGAATGTTTATAGAATAGTTACATGCATAACTATTCTATAAACGAGCATGGACACTTACACGTTGCCCAGCTTCACTTTAAAATAGCAGCTAAATCTTAGCCAGCTAAATTTTGCTACTATTTTAAAACAAATTCCTTTATAGTACCATAAATCATATTTTCATATAAAATTTGTAAGTTTCATACGTTTCTTCCGATGATAACATTTCTTTCAGCAATGCTTCGTTGAAATTATCCAATATGTTTTTATTAACCATTCGTTTATGCATACTTAATGATTTAAATGAAAAACCGCATAACCTTTTAGCCAATGATCTGACCGTGTCGTCGAGTGTACACCGTTTAACGGTTTTATAGAACAGCCCCCATTTTACAGCTTCGTCAGAAGCAAGCCGTTCGTTTGACAATGCTAAGATCAACGCTCTTGAGTTGCCTGCGTACTTTGCGATAAGCTCAATACCTCCATCGGCCAAAAGACCGCCGTATTTTACGTCCGGCAGCCAAAGCCAGGTATCCTCTGCTGCTATGCGGAAATCGCAACCAAATGCAATTGATGCCGCAGACCCTATCACCGGGCCAGATAAAGCGCAAATAAATATCTTAGAAGATGTAAGCATTAATCTTATTATTTTGAAAGATGTTAGAACAGCATTGTACATTTTGGGGATAAATTCCTGCCGTGTGCCGCTAAAGCTTCTCAAATCCATACCAGATGAAAAGCCAAACCGCAACTTGCTCGACAAAATGATTACCTTGACTTTGTTATAATCAGTGATAAGATTTATTTTTTCATAGAGCTCATCTAAAAAAAACTGGTCAAGACTGTTTGTACCAGGTTTATTCATGTGCAGAAAACATATTTCGCCTAACCTATTTATCTCTATATAATTTTTCATTGAAACCTTCAAGCCTCCTCCACATTTCCGCCTCATTAAAAAAACAGGGGTCTATCGCATCGCCCTGTATTTCGACAAACGCAATATTTTCTTCCTTTGCTTTTTTTCTGATTGACGGAACGAGGGATGGCAGGAACCGACAATTTCTATGTGAAAAATGAATTATCCCATTTACACCAAGAACCCTTGCGCTTTTGAATATCGCATCAAGGCGGCTTTCGTTCGTAAAAAACCTCGTTGAAATAATCCTATCTGCAAGGTCATAAAAAAAAGTATCGTAACTTAGCTCTACTTCCGTAAAATCAAACATCTCTTCACCGACGACCTTGCACTCCAGCTTGTTTTCGATATCTTTTATTATACCGTTTCTGTAAAGCGGAATAATCCCAAGCCAGAGTACTCTTGCCGAATGTTTATCGTTCTGAATATAACCAGCAGTTATCTTGTTTAAAAATTGGTTAATTGTTTGAGTTGTACTCTTTTTCCCCAAATCATTGTACAATGTAAAAATCTTGAATATATCGGTAACATCGGCGCACTCTGGATTTTCATGCCTAACGGTATCAATTTTACGTTTTATATATAATGTTTGATTGGCGTTTTCTATAACCTCACTGATGCCAGACTTTCGCGGAAACCTTAATTTAAGTTGCTTATACAGCTCTTCTAATTGTTTTGCCAAATAGGTGTATGTTTCTTGGGTTGGCGTACTGCCGCCTTTTATCTTAGGCACATCCACATGAAAATAGGCTACGCCTGATCGTTTCGCTGTTTCACTGCAATACATCCATGCATCGTTACAGGCATAACTCAATGCTGCAAAGCAATCCGGCTTCGGAATGACGCCCCCTTCCATCAGTAAATGGAACATGACCTGATAAGAACACCTATCCGGCGACATTCCCTGTCTTTTTGACTCTTCAACAGGGTTTTTTATTATACGAAACGCGGCGGCCAGGCCGGCAATCTTTTCGATATAAACGGCATTGCAGTCAAACAATGACAGAATTTCACTTGGAACATAGTATGAGGCCGCAAGGTAATCTTTTTTTCGCTCGGTTATATCCCGCAGCAATTCCAATTGCTGATTAATATACATTGCCATATGATGATCATTTAAAGATTTATAATACCTTGCCGACAAATCCAGATTGTAAATAAAATTATTTAATGTTTTTTTCATATTACTATAGCGGATTGGTATTACATGCAAGTATTGCCGCTCCCAAAGCTCCGACAATCTGAGGTTCTTCCGGAACATAGCAGGTTTCCCCTAAATAAAGCGAAAGCATACTTCTGATACAATTATTCTTCGCGACACCTCCGGTTAATGCTACCGGTTTCCGGATACCCATTGCAGTAATCATACCCATCAATCGTTCGCATATCGCCTGATGGATACCTGCAGCAATGCTTTCCCTGGGTTTTCCGTCAGCAATCTTTGAAACAACCTCAGATTCCGCGAATACAGTGCATATACTGCTAATAGGCTCAATTTTTCGGGAGGCAAGAGCCAGTGCTCCTAGCTTGTCAATTTCGATTCCCATCGTCAACGCCATAACTTCTAAAAACCTTCCGGTGCCGGCGGCACATTTATCGTTCATGGAAAACGTCTCTGCAAACCCATTCTCAGACACACGTATGACTTTACTGTCTTGCCCACCTATATCAATCACTGTGCAGATTTCAGGAGCAAGGAAGTTTATCCCCTTACTATGGCAGGTAATTTCAGTAAATGTCTTCCCGGCCGATGGCACATTTCGTCTTCCGTAACCGGTTGAAACTATGTCGTTAATACGGGTTACACAAATCCCGGCCTTGCCGCAAACATTTGCAATAACCTCATTAGCAGCAGCCCGGTGGTCAAACCCGCTCTTTACTATGGAAAATGCAATCAAGTTCATTTTGTTGTCAATCAGCACGGCATTCGTGCTGACCGACCCTACATCAACCCCAATATACATATCATCGCCTCCAAAGCATCTCTTTGAATGCCTCAAGCCGCAGTTTCATCTGCCCTTCAGAAAACCCCCTTGGGTCAATGCAATCTCCAGACAATTCTAAATAAGGCACCTGCGCTTTATCCGCTACATCCCGCACCTGCCACGAGGCTCCGGGTATGGCTCTGCATCCGCTGTGCATCATATGTATCACACCATCAATTCTATATTCGTCAATGATACGGGCATATAAGCTGTTCCTTTCCTCCGCCTCCCCAAGGTAGAAATGGGAAACTGTACGCTCAGCAAGGCTTTCAAGGGGTTTGCCGACATCATGATTATGCCAGTAGATATGCCCGGTTATATCTATGGTTATCTGACATAACAACTCCTCCTCCAGATATTTCAACAGGTCATTTTTATACAGCGGTGCGAAATGAATCCATAAAATACGCTTGCGTTTTGAAGGCAGGTCATTATATCCGGGTTTTATATATTTTTCTAAAACCTCCTCATAATAAGACTTTGCTACTTCATAACCAAGCTGCGAACCGAATAAAAATGTCGCGCCAAAGAGGTTCCTCAATATAAGGTGCCCAGGTATATCAGTTTCACCCTTCCTCAACTCCATCGCCTTTAGCCAGCATTTCCTGGCTTCGTTTGACAATTCCAGGGCTTCTTTAATCTTTCCGTCAGTCAGCTTTTCTCCTGTAAAATTTTCTATCCACCCTATTAAATCTCCGTATTGCTTTACCAAATATTCTTTGCTGGCTTTTTCGCTCTTGAAGGGAACATTTAATACTAATGCATTTGTACCGTATTTCATTTTCAGGTAATTCGCGACACCTACCCCACCATCACAGATATTAGACGTAACGACAACTCCCAAGGGCCGGTTTACCCCGCCACTGTCAATAAGCCCCAATGCCGCCTTATGGTATGAGCATATAGAGTTGCTGAAACCATTACCTTCGCTCACCGAAATATATTTCCGCGCCAGCGATAGGGTAGAAAGCCAGCCTGCGACCAATTCTATGTTTATCGGTATAAGCCCGGCAGCATATAAAAGCTCAAGTGGCATAGCCATGTTTGTCCAAACAACCCGTTCAGGTTCATTCCATATGAGCTTTGTAAACATGTCAATTTGGTTTTCAATAACAAGCCGAACCGCTTTTATGGGCATACCAGACAAACCAGTTCTGGCAAGTTTTATCCGCTGGGTGAAATCATTGTTATGCATTCAACAAAAGCCTCCATCCTCGTCGCAAACTGACCCAAGCTTTTAGCTCCATAATCCATCTCAAGCCCAATCACAGGGATTCTATTAGCCGCGCATAACGCCTTTACCATAGGAAAATTAAACAAATGGTTATCGCAATTTTGGGTTGATAAATATACTACGCCCTTCAATCTGCTATTTTCATTCAAGCAATTTTTGAACCAATATGTAAAATAATTCATTCTGGCGCATGGATATTCCATTCCGCCGTATGTTCCATTTGTTAAATACCTTTGTATAAGCAAGTCGCCGTTACCCTTCACCCCGCAATGATTTATAAATATATCATAGTTTTCCAAGTAAAACCCGAGCCGTTCGCGTATATCCGCGGAAATAGCGCTGCCTAAAACATATATCTCACTTTGCTCTATTATGCAATTGTCCTGATCCATAAGGATATCTTGCTCTAACACAAAACAATTTTTAATTTTATTGATTAAATCCTTAACCTGCTCGCCAAAATAAGAGGTTTCATAGTAATTATCATCGCGCGGAAGTTCTAGCATATAACAGAATATATCAGGTTTTGTTAGTATTATATAATCAAATAAACGTTGCATACTGTTGCAACAGTTAGTCACGATTATCCCGTTTAATTGAGCCTCGCATATTATTTGTGCGCAATGCAAACTGTAACCGCATAAGTTTACTGGTAATCTGTTAATTGACCCGTTGGCTTTACAAAAATCATATAAATTTACCATATCAAGCCCGCACTTACGTAAAAGATTTACAGGAACATACGAACACATATAACCTATTCGGGGTCTTGCTTTATGTTCATTTGACATAAGTTTTATTCCTGTCTTTTATCTTATCCTTGAAATAATTTATTCTCCCCAATATGTTTTCACTGGAATGCACTTTTTTTAAGACCCTGACATACCCTTCATTCAACTCGTCTACAGTCATTTTTTTAGGGAGGATGACCGGGTTAAAAATAGTGTATTGGTTCCAATCGTATGTAAGTATCCTATTCTCAAGCCTAAGTTGCTCAAAACTCTCTGTGCCGGGATAGGGTGTATTTACTGTTATATTGGCTCCATACAGTTTTGTATCCATAATAAACTCAGCTGTTCTATCAAAAATGCAAATATCATCCTCGTCAAGGCCTAATATAAAACTTCCTATAACTCCGATTCCATGGAATTGTATATTCTCAATATATTTTTTATATTTATTGAAATTCCGGCTCTTAAAATCGTTTTCATCAATTCCCGTCAAATTGTTCGGATTTATGCTCTCTAACCCTATCAGTACCTGCCTGCATCCACATTCGCGCGCCTTTTTTATATATTCCCTATCGTGCCCAAACGAAATGTCAGTATTAGCATACCATCCCATACCGTATTTACCGGCAATACGCATAACCGTTTCCGCATGTGCCGGGTTACAGAACAAGTTGTCATCAGTAAAATAGATAACAGCGTTCTGGCAAGTTTCCTTTGCCGCCTTTACCTCATTTTCAATATTTAATGATGATTTTGCGCGGTATGAGCTGCCGTAAATACTTCTTAAATTACAGAACTTGCACCCATGCGGACAGCCTCTGGCCGTTTGCACGGGTATTATATTGCTAGCCTTTTGAGGCAGAAGGTGGAATGCGGGTATAGGTGAACGATTTATGTCAAATACTCCAACAGGTTGTATATAAACATCTCTTGCCATGTTCATGTTAAAATCAAGCAAAAAATCATTCCATACAGATTCGGCCTCGCCAATTATCAAAGTATCTGCGTGTTCACACGCCTCAGCATGACAAACGCTCACGTGTACGCCGCCCAGAACAATATGGGCTCCTTTACTCTTATAGTGTCCAGCTAATTCATATGCTCTTTTTACATTGGGTGTGATTGTATATACAGCTACAATATCGTATTCCACTGCTAAATCTAAGTCTTCAAATTCTTCTTCTATCAGCATAACATCGTATATACCGGTCAATTCAGCTATTCTCGCAAGAACGAGGGCACCTGGGGTTGCAACTTTCCACATGCTCTGCGTTACAGCTTCTTCCAATTCCAAGGGCCAGTAGACATTCCATTTCCTGCTCACAGACGGCCCGGCACATTTAGGAACCAGAATCAAAATTTTCTTCAGTTTTATTCCTCCTTAGCGCCGCATAAATGTCCTTGAAATGCCCAACGCGTTTTTCTACGGCTTCTTTTGAATAGACCTGCCGCAATACATAACTGAAACCTTGTTTCAATTCGTCCACGCTCATGTTCTTTGGTTTGACTACCACATTCCACAATGTATAACTACCCCAATTCTTGCTTAGAATACGTTCTTCTTCCGATAACCGTCCATAAAGAGCCGAGCCTGGGAACGGAGTCGGAACCGACACCATAGCCCCGTAAAGGTTGTTGCTAAGAGTAAAATCAACAACTCTTTGGAAAACAGAGGTATTATCATTGTCCAGCCCCACGATAAATGTACCCCAAACTCCAATACCATAAGACTGTATCTTTTTTATATCACTGCCGTATCTTTCCATGCGATCAAACTTCCATTTTTCGGTGGTGCGTAGAGATTCGGGCACTATACTCTCAAACCCGATAACAAGTTTACGGCAGCCTGCAGCAAATAATCTTTTGAGAATTTCATCATTATCAGCTACACTAATATCAGTGTGTGTCATCCAGCGTATTGGCCTGTCTTTTTGCAAACATTTCAAGGTATCAAGCAACTCTATAGAAAAATCTTTTTTTACCAGCATGTTGTCGTCCGTAAAGTAAATATGCGGATTCTTTTTCAATTGCTGAATCAATCCTATTTCTCCAATTACCCTTTCCACACTTTTATGGCGGTATTTCGCCCCATAAACTTTTGTCGAGGCGCAGAATTCGCAGTCATGGGGGCATCCCCTGGAAATTTGTACAGGTATTGTCTTGTATTTATCAATTTTTAATAAATCGTATCTTGGAATGGGAACGCAGTTCATGTTTACTTCATGAGAATTCAGGTAAACCCTTTGCGGCTTTCTGGCAATATAATCTTCCATAAATTGCGGCAGGGTAACTTCGCTTTCGCCTACGAACACTGTGTCGAAAAAATTAAGCGTCTCTTCAGTTGAATTCGTAGGGTGCATTCCGCCGGCGATTAAATAACAGCCTTTTTCCTTAAACTTTTCGGCCAGATAAAAAGCCCTGGTGGCCTGCTGTGTCATAAAAGACATAGCTACTACATCATAATTGGTATCCCAATCAATATCTTCGATTTCCTCATCTATGTAAACGACTTCATTAAAATAACCATCCAATATAGCGGCTATAGTCAGCAATGGAGAATTTGCACAGGACATCAGTTCAGCTAATGACCCTATTCCGTTTAGGCTGCCATACAGTTCACCCGTCCAGTCATTCTCGTCATCTGTACCCATACCTACCCCTTTCGGGGATATTAACGCCAATTTCATTTTATTGCCCTCCATACATTAGGCATCCCTTATAACCCTTTGATTCGTGTAAACATATAACCATCACTGCACAGCACCTTTTCGCAATAATCTGCATCTCTGCATAAATGAACGCATGCTTGTCTGAGGATATCAGGGATATGCATGGCCCTTTCGCGCCGGCCTCTATGGCCATCCTAGCAAGCGGCGTAGCGGGCATAATATTAGGGAATTTGCTGGGGTTTATCCCTATATACCCATTTTTTCTCAAAATTCCGTTATATTCCGCAATGGATTCCAGAGGCCCGTCAAAAGAAAACGCAATTCCCAGTAATTCCGGCGGTATCTCTTTCTGCTTTAATAAACTATGAAATTCACGCACCATAGTTACAGCCATTTTCATATGCTTGTCCATAAGCCTGGAATCACGATGCCTGAAAGCAGATTCGTCAAAATCTTTTTCATATATATACTTCCAATCAGTTATGGTAATTTTCATAGACCACTCTTCGCTTCTAGAATTTTATACTACTCTTTTTCCACATATAATTACCACATTTGTGCCGCCAAAAGCAAACGCGTTCACCATTACAGTATCTAAGCTAAAAGCAGAAATTATACCGCAATTCATAACGACATTGATATCACATTCAGGAGCAGGTTCTGTCAAGTTGCATATTGGCGGGATTATACCTTCTTTTTCCGTGATAGCACATATAGCCGTCAAGACCCCGAACGCGCCGGATGCACCGCCTGTATGCCCGATAGCACCTTTTGGCGCAGTTATATAAATGTCCTTTGCATATTCCCCGAAATATTCATTAATGATGTAGGATTCTATTCTGTCGTTTTGTTCAGTTCCCGTGCCATGGGCAATTATCAGCCCCACCTCCTCTTTGCCAATTCCCGATGATAAAACCGCTTGTTCCATTGCCTTTATCGCTCCGCGACCCTCCGGATCCATTTGAACTGTGTGGAATGCGTCACAGGTCACCCCTGAACCGAGCAAGGTGCAATATATCCTACCGTCATGTTTATTTGGTTCTCCGGATTCCTTGTTTTCTTTTTCAATAACAAAGAAAACCGCACCCTCACCTATAGATATGCCTTTGCGCTTTTTATCAAAGGGTCTACAACATTGCAAGTCAATCGCATTAAGCCGTAAAAAACCCGCATATGCTGCCTGAGAAAGTATATCTACTCCTCCAGCTACAACAATGTCATATTTTCCTAACCTGATTAAATCCATGCCATAACTAATAGCTTGACTTCCGGCGGCGCATGAGTTCCCTATATAGACCGCGTCACAATGAAGTCCGGTGTTTCTGGATAAATCCGAGGCCAAAAAATTATAACCTTTAAAATCTTTATTATGATAATATTGATCCGCTAAACCCATTCCGGAACCAACTATCAGGCAGCACCGGGATTTATCGCCAGCCAGCTCTTTGCCTCGGTCTTTTATTGCGGACAGGATAGCTTCCGTGCTCATAGCCAGTAGCCTATTTTCGGACTGCTCAAAACGCGATTTAATAACAGGGATTTCGATATTTTTCAAGATATGTACATCGGTAATTTTATCAGCCTCTGATTTATTACGGTAAATTCCTTCTCTGAAACTCTCTAATGTATTTCCGAAAGCAGAAACTACGCCTAAACCTGTAATGCAAATATTGTTTTTTCTCTGGCTATCTTTCACTTGCTTCACCCAAAGCAGTCCCAAATGTCAATTGTCCTTCAGCTGTCAATTCGCCCTCAATCCGTACAGAAGATTTTACAACCGCCATCCCTTCGGTTAATTTAACCGCCTCAACCTCTATTATCAACGTATCCCCTGGCTTTGCGGGTTTCAGAAACCTAAAGTGCTGCACCCCCCCCAGAGCCATGAAATTGTTATTATTGTTTTTACGGCCTTCTTCTGCATTCATGGCGCAAAGTAAAGCCGTCGTCTGGGCAATCGCCTCAATAATAAAGATACCCGGATAGATGGGATTATTGGGGAAATGGAATGCGGAAAAAAATTCGTTTCCTGTAACATTTTTTATGGCGACTATCCTTTTCCCTATTTCATGTTCAATGACTTTGTCTACGAAAATAAAAGGGGGCTTCTGTTTCAAAATTGATTGAATACGGCTATGAGGAATCATTCTAATTCACCAATGTATTCTTTGGTTAGGTTCACCACATTGTTAACTGTCGTCATTTCGCGCAGCCTCTCCGGTTCAATAACTATGCCGTACTCGTTCTCAACTGCCGCCAAAATTTCCAATGCCCTTAGTGAATCAAGCCCCATATCATCCATAAACGATGCATCCATATCTATATCATCCACCGGTACATTCACAATTTCACAAACGATTTCCGTAATTTTTTCCCTGTAATCCATACTACAGACCTCCTGTATTTTTAAATATAATCACTGACGCCCTATCATTATCAATACCGGCCAATACCCAGCCTATATCATTTTTACTCGCAATCGACATCAATGCCATTTCTGCTTGAACAATACCGCTTGCTCCCATATAGTTTATTTCCATTTCGGAGCCAACGCTTATACCCAACAAACCATTAGCCATGTCCCCGGCCGAAGCCAGTGTTTCATGAATCAAGTCTCCGATGGTCTCCGCGTTATCCCTATTTAACTTCCTTGATTTATAAGCGACGATTTCGGCTAGCACTTTTTTTTCAGATACCACGCTTTCCAGCAGCAAAAACCCACCGGCCTCTCCCAGATCCCTGCCGCCGCTAAGTATTTTTTCTTGCAGTTCACAAGCTTCGTCAACCCCTCCAGCTAAAACCATCTGTGACATGCCTGTCTTTATAAAATTGTATCCCAAACCAATAGCGTCAAGACTTGAGACCAGTCCGTTCATTAAGGTATATACCGGCCCCGGTAAGGAAAACTGTATACTAATCTGACAGGTAGGCGAATTTAACACTGTATTGGGGAACAAACTAGGATTTACCGACAACGCGCCTTTTTCTAACGCTTCCATGTCATAATTATGTATGCTTTCTGTTGCACTGAACTGGGTTCCAAGTATGATTCCGCAATTATTTTCAATATTACTTTTATGGGAATTTAATATCATTGCGGCAGATGCCAATGCAATCTTGCTAATCCTGTCGACATTCCTTGTCTGTAGGTTTTTCAATAATGGCTCATACTGCTCCGGCTTAATCCGTCGCCCTCTTTTAGATTCCGCCCCTAATATAATTCCGGAACTTGTTATGAAAACCCTGTTCATTCTCATCACCTCTTCCTTATAACCAAACTGCTCGACTGCCCTCCGAAGCCGAAGGAATTTGAAAGAATATAATTCAATCTGGCCTTGCGCGGTTTATTAGGAACACAGTCTATATCGCATTCCGAGTCTGGGTTGCAATAATTAACCGTAGGAACCATAATCCCCTTCTCCATCATCAGAACTGACGCAATTAATTCGATTGCCCCGGCCGCCCCCATAGGATGCCCGACCATTGATTTTATTGAGCTGAGTGGCGGTACTTTTCCTGAGCCGAACACCGTTTCAAGAGCCTTGACCTCAATCTTATCATTGGAAGGGGTTCCTGTTCCGTGAGCGGAGACATAACAGATTTCGCCGGACGTGATTCCTGCCGCATTAATTGCGGAATCCATAGCCCTTACCGCACCGTCTCCCTCAGGGTGTGGAGCAGTCATATGGTGCCTGTCCGAAGTAAGCCCAACACCGGCTAAATCACAGTATATACGCACATTTCTGGCCTTTGCACTACTTTCTTTTTCTAGTATGACAATTCCGCAGCCTTCGCCCAGCACCAACCCTTTCCTATCCCTGTCAAATGGTTTGCAAAAATCAGGCGCAAGGGATAGAAGTCTTTGGAATCCGGTGAACGCAACTTTGGAAAATACATCAAAACCCCCAGCAATTACAATATCAGCCTCCCCCCATTCCAATATGCTTTTTCCTAGACCTACAGCATAGTTACCGCCGGCACAAGCAGCCGGAACCATATACATCGGACCTGAAACACCATAAAAATCGCACATGGCTGACAGAATATTTTCTAACTTATATTGTTCAAAAAACGCTTGCGGTACTTTGTTGATACCGTCGCGGGATTTAATTATGCTCAGCTGTTCTTCTACTTGGATTTCGCCCATTGTAGTGCTGAGAACAACTGCGGTACGTAACTTAGATAAATTACCTGGCTCTATATCGGCATTTTCCAGTGCCGATAATGACGCAGAAAGGCAATACCCTGCCGCCTTGCCTAACTTTCCGATTAAATCACCCGGAATGCCCCCCTGCCATAAATCGCCTTCTATTTTTGAACCTATTTTTATTCGGTAATTATTATCATTTTTATATTCAGCGATTTCCCCATAGACGACCCTGCCTGATTCCAGCGTTTCCCAAAAATCCCCGAGGTTTACCCCGGCAGACGAGATAACCCCCATTCCAGTGATAACTACACGGTTCATAACTATGACTCCCCTGCATCGGATTTGACGTTATAACATATTAAGGCGTTTATATTTTACCTCTATCAATGACTTAAAATGGTTTATAAGTTTGTTCATTCTATCTGTGGAGTTAAGCCGTGTGTTTAATTCGGCATAACCATTATAAAACTCATTACACGTCATATTCTTGGGTTGAAATGTAAGGTCAAAACCGTTATACATAGACCAATCCTTTGAGATTAAACGTCCTTCACTTTCATATTGCTTGTATAGTTCGGTTCCGGGAAACGGCGTCAAAACGGTAATGTTCGTTGCGTAAAGTAAGGTTTCCTCGACAAATTTATAAAGATTCTCAAAAACACTAGCATTGTCATTATCCATACCCAAAATAAAACTACCAACGACCCCTATCCCAAAACTCTGTATACGACTTATAGCTTCTTTATAGAAATCAAGCCTCTTCATTTTCCAGTTATTGGCATTCAAACCACGCAGATTTTCTGCGCACAGACTCTCAAAGCCTATCAGTAATTGTGTGCAACCTGCGCCGGCTATCTCAAAAAGTAAATTTAAATCATCCGCAACACTGGCATCGGAAAAAGCGTACCAACTGGCGCCGGTTTCCTTGACAGTTTCCAAAAAATCCTTGTTTCTGTTTTTATTTATGAATAGGTTATCATCGGTAAAGAAAAGGTACGGCTTGCCGTATATTTCCTTTATCTTGTTTAACTCATAGGATAACTGCGAAATGGCTTTGCATCTTACACCGCTTCCGTATATTTTCGACGATATGCAAAAGCAGCATTGGCGGGGGCATCCTCTGGACGTTTGAACCGGAACGCTCTTGTATTGGTATTTTTTTGCCAAATGATACAGCGGAAAAGGGGTTTTGGCTAAATCAGGAAAATTATGTGCACTGTATATCCGCTTGACAGTATTATTTATTACGTCTTCCAAAAACCATCGAATAGTTATTTCCGCCTCGCCTATGAAAACTGCGTCGGAATGTTTTAAGGCTTCCTCAGGTAATACGGACACATGGGGACCTCCCATAGCGACTTTTGCGCCTGTTTTACGGTACATATCAGCCAGTTGATAAGCCATAGAGGCTTGCGCGGTGGCCGGCGAAAAGAAAACCCAATCTGCGTTAAGGCCGTGTTTATCGGAATAGTTAAGGTCATAATATTCAATCTCACTGCTTTCGGGCATCATCCCGGCAACGGTGAGTAAACTCAAGCTGGGACACGACCAAAGCCTTTTTCTTGCTTGAAATTCCCACGCGTCGCTATTATTTCTTAACGAAACATAGTACTCGGGGACGATAAAAACTACTTTCAATCAATTCACCGCCTAAACCTCAATCTCATCAAATAAACATATCCTTTTACCGTATCTGCCCAGCATACTTCCGCGTTATCCGAATTACCCCTGACAACAATTGAGCCCATATGGCATATCCGGTTTGCTATGCCATACTTGTCCATCAGTTCTTTCCATATGCTATTGTTTACTATTAAAGAAAGGGTATTGTCGTTTATATCAATGAAATACATGCTTCTGTTTTCACACAAATAAATATTGCCGTCTATATCAAGGGTAATTGCGATTGGGTAATCCAATTTATGCGACCCATGGATTAAAACATGATGAACCTGCCTATTCCTCAAATCAATATAACCTATCCGTGCATTACCTGTATCGGTGTAATACAGCCTTTCACCATAGCAATAAATCCCGTATGGTTTGCTCAATCCTTCTCCACTCCACAAAAGTGTTTCCAACCTGCCATTACGGTCAATTTTCACTATCCTGTCGTTTAAGAAATCACTTACGTAAATATTTCTGTCTAAATCAAGTGCAATACCCCCTGGAAGGTTCAGCGGAGTATTATCATCTTCGATTTTTATTTTAATGGGATTCCAAAACTCCTCATTCGGATCCTTATAAAAAATTTTATTAAGCTCTGCATCTACGGTAAACAATGTCCCGCCGCTTGTTACACAGACAGCTAAAGGACGGCTTAAGGAAAAACAGCTACTATCACCTATTATATCGCTTGCTAAGGCACCTGCGCTCCCGTCTTCCGTTAGCCAACAAACCCTTTTGTTGTTCATGTCAGCTATATACAATAAGCTGCTTCTATTTTCACTTCCGGCTTTATTATACCGGCAAATACCCGACGGATAAGAAAAAAACCCGTCTCCGCCGGCTATCGTCTTTACAGAAGTAATTTCAACTATGTCCGCATACAGCAATATTCATATCACCATCCAGTTTAATTTGGCATAACCTATTATTTGCGCCGTCAAGAATGTAAAGATTATTGCCGTATACCGCCAACCCGTTGGGATTTGCCAAACGGAAGCCGCTAACCGCTCCAGATTCGCCAATCCCGGCGGCTCCATCACCAACCAAAGTATATATCAATTTTTCGCGCGCATGGTAAAAGCGCACGCAATGGTTCCCCGATTCTGCTATGAACAGGTTACCGTGCTCATCGGAACATACCGCAACCGGCCTGCTCAAACGCGCATTCAAAGCATTGCCTCCATCACCTGAATAGCCCTCTTCCCCACAACCGGCAACCGTCGTTACGATACCTTTTGCAATATCAATTTTCCGAATGCAATGATTGAAATAATCGGCGGTATAGATAAAACCCCTCAGCCTGTCTATGCCCAGTCCGTATATTTCGGCAAAAGAAGCTTGACTCGCCTGACCGCCATCTCCAGTATGCCCATACCAGCCTGTTCCGGCAAATGTCGTTATCACATTTTCTCTATTTATTTTACGTATGACATTGTTGGCAATGTCATTCACATAAACATTCCCTTCCATGTCTATGACCGCGCCGCCGGGCTTGTTAAGTCGCGCCCGGCTCGCCTGTTCTCCATCACCGGAATATCCTGGAACAAAATCTCCAGCAAAATTTGAAACCTCACCCGATTGTAAATCTACTAACCGCACAGTATCGTTCCCCGTATCGGTTATATACAGGGAATCGCCGTAAACAGCCAGCCCAGTTGGCCTGCTTAATCCCCCAGCTACCTTTCTGACAGTTTGCCCGTCATACATAGTTACGCTGTCATTGTTTTGATCGGCTATGTATATCCTTCCAAACCTGTCGGTATCAATAGCCTGAGGTTCGGAAAATCTGGCAGTAGTTGCTGTTACAGGCTCTGTAACACTGCCTGTTTCACCGTAACTCCCCAAAATTATGTCAATTCTCAGTTTCATGTTGTAAATAACTCGCTCACAAGCCGGTTTATTTTCTTCAGGCGCATTAACAATCCTATTTCTACGGTATGCCTTTGCAAGAAACATTCCGGTTACAGACTTTCTTATTACCGTTAGCAAATCTGCCCCATCCTCCGGAAACGAAGCCACCCCGGCGCTGAATGACATCATTATATTTGAATAATCTCTTCCGCTTCCCTGTGCAAATCTTTGTTGCCTGAATAGGGATTTTAATTTATTTAATTGTTTATTCAAAGTTATCTTCGAACATCCAAGAACGACTATCAGGAATTCGTCACCATATGATTTCCATATCCTAAAATTTTTTGATATCTTAAGTTGACTATTCAGAAAATTTTCGATTTTCATTATGATATCGTTTAGTTCATTTTCATCGAAACATCTGCTTATACGCGTAAAAAAATCAATATCCATTATCGAAACAGCGTATTCATAATAATTATTACTGTTGTTCAAGAAACATTCAACTTCATTGATTGGCCATGTTATCCCTTTTCCCCTCCTTGTATTAGAGTTCTTTCGAAATTAAAAAGTTAAAATTTTGGTCAAATTTTTAAAAGTTTACAGGGTGTTGGGTAGCGCCCCACGGTTTTCTCTATTTTGAAGAGATCCATTTAAGAAGCCAGCCAACCCGGGCGGCATATCCTTTGTCCCAAACATGCTGATATAGCGGTTTATCTTCCTAAGCAGTTTGTCTGATATCCAGGGAACATTTGACTTTTCGTAAGTATACCCTGCCCATCCCTCCAGTGAATCCGGAAAGACCATCCCGTATTCCAATGCTGTATTGTAGAGCGGTGTCCCTAAATAAGGCGAAAATATGAACATTAATATTTCGCTTTGCGGATTTATCGACCTAATTTTTTCGGTTAGGCGAATAGTATCATCAAAATCTTTTTCAGGCTTCCACGGAAAACCAACCATAAACGAAAGTGATACCAATATTCCATGTTCCCTGCATCTTTCCACAAGCTGTAAAACCTGTTTGTTACTGTGCCCCTTGCCGATTTTACCAAGCACATCCTCATCGCCCGATTCGATGCCTATTATAGTCCTAAAAAAATTACCCTTTACCAGTTTTTCGATATATTCATCGGACAATCCGGCAAATTGCTCGACAACCGCAGTCCCGTCCCACTTGATCGGCAGTTCCATCTTAATTATTAAATCACTAAATTCCAAAGCTCTTTTTTCATCTACAAAAAAATTATTATCATAAAAATGCACTGCATCTATTTTATGTTTTTCATAAAGGCACTTCACTCCTGTAAATGTCTGCTCTGCCGTAAGGGCATTCCATTTTTTTTTGTAAACCGAACCGATAGAGCAGAACTTGCAGCTCCAAGGGCAGCCTCTACTAGATTCATAGCCTATTACCCGGTTGTTTCCCCAAAGAGGCTGAATGTATCTATCCATTTCAACATATCTATAGGCGTATTCGATTGGCCTCAAAGTATTTATATTCCTTATAAAAACCTTTTTGGTTGAAATAATCGTACCGCTTGAGTCTTTATATATTAAATTGGGAATATCCCGCAAATCCTTTCTTTTTTCCAGAGCCTCATTTATCATCACAAACGAGGACTCGCCTTGTCCGGTTATGACGATATCCACTAAGCTATTACCTATCGTTTGTTCTGGCATAAGGCTTGGATGCCACCCTCCCCAAATTACGGGAATATTTGAGTTTAATTCCTTTACCTTTTGCGAGAAATTCAATCCGTCCGTAATCTGATAGCTAGTCATTGCACTAATACCGACACTAATACAGTTTGCCAGTAACCGCTCATCGAATCCGATGTCAAACCTTCCGTCAATTATAGCGATTTCGTATTTGCTCTCGTCCAGCTGCGCCGCCAATGTCAAAACAGATAAAGGCAACCCTAAGTATAAAGGTTTGGACTCACTATCACCTGTTAGTTTCGGATAATATAATATTATTTTCTTCATCTGGCTTCAATTTCTTTCAAGGGTTCTAGAACTTTGCAAAAAATCCGTGTAATTCCGTCATAATCGAATTTTTCTGGCAACAGTAATGATTGGATATGGAATCCATCGCTTATAACCACCAATATCCATGCCATTAATTCGGCATCAATACCTTGCAAATCCCCATATAGTTCATGTAAAACTTTTATAAAGAAATCGGCGTAATATTGGTATATTTCATATAGCCCATTCTTTAGCCGGTCGTTTCCTCGAGGTAAATCCTTTATCCTCTTCCAAACATCTATATATAATGACAATGAATTAGGATGACTTTCCGTTCCGGCAATATAATGGGTAATAAGTCCGTGTAATTTTTCTCTATTTGTTTCATATTTTAATATATCTGCTTTGACTTGTCCCGTCCAAATAATTGCGGCGTATTTCATCGCGGCCATTCTGAGTTCATCGTCTGAGGCGTAAAAGATTTTAGTTTTTTTGATATCCACTCCAGCTTCCCGCGATACCCCTTCTATATCTGCGCTTTCAAAACCCTTATCGAACATAATCCGTAAAGATGTTTCAAAAAGTAACTTTTCGGTTAATGATAAGGCTGTTTTTTTTTCAGTCATTCCTGCCTCCGAACCTGTTTTAAACGACTTCTTAATATTGCTGACCGCTCTGCAGCATTTTTCTTGGAATAAAACTCATCATATACCCATGCGACCCCTTTAGCAAGTTCATCCGGCTCCATGTGGAATGGTTTATAAATCACGTCCCAAAAGGTATACCGGCTCCAATCATAATCTATTATTCTGCCGCTCTCTGACATCTGTTTAAAAAGGGGGGTTCCTGGAAGCGGCGTCAGTATTGTAAAACTTCCTGAATATATACCATTCTTTAAGTTGAAATTCAGAGTTTTTTCAAATATATCCGGAGTATCGCTGTCTCCGCCAAACATAAAGGAACCCCATATATTTACACCATTCCTATGTATCCTGTCGATTGCTGCTTCATAGCTATCCAAGCGCTTCGCTTTCCATCGCCGCTCATCTAAAAAATCCAGCCCTCCTCTGGAAACATTCTCGAACCCAATAAAAAGCCAATGGCAGTCTGATTTATAAAGTAACTCCAGAAGCTCGCCATCGTCAGCTACAGAAATATCGGTTTGTGTTCCCCAAGTTATTCCCAGCTTCGCAATTTCTTTCACTAATTCCCTGGAATATTCTTTTTGAATGAACATATTGTCGTCTGCAAAAAAAATAAATGCGTCTGCATCTATCTTTTGTATTGCTTTTATCTCATCTATGACCTGTTTTATACCCTTATGCCTAAACGAAGAACCATACATTATAGGAAGGGTGCAGAATGCGCATGTCCTTGGGCACCCCCTTGTTGTTTGGACACTGAAGGATGTATAGAGCTCAGGATTTAGGATGTCGTACCTTGGAACAGGAGAATCCGGCATACATATATAAATGTCACTTTTGTAAACTTTTTGCGGCTTGCCGTTTTCAAAATCTTTCAGAAATTCCAGCCAAATACTTTCGCCTTCGCCAATAAACACTGAATCAATTTTTTCCAAAGCCTCATCCGGCATCACTGAAGCGTGTATGCCGCCCAAAACCGTATAAGAGCCGTTTTCCTTGAACTTTTCAGCTATTTCGTATGCTCTGTATGCCTGTTGGGTCATTGCAGTCAATGCGACAATATCGAAATGTTCCGTAAACGGGATATCAGCGCCGTGGTCTTCGTCAATGAAAGAAATTTCATAACAATCCGGCGTTGCTCCGGCTATTGTCAATAGGCTCAAGTTAGGAGTCTCCCATGCTCCGTAAAAATTCGACACTACATCGCTTTTTTCAAGGAATTTTTTTAAAAGACTGTTTTTTCCGTATTTTGAACCCTTCGGAACAATAAAGGCTATTTTTTTCATAAAACCCGAACCCTTCCCGTATCACCGTTAATTTCAATAAACTGACCGTTTTCTAATACGTTTGTTGCCATACCATTGAATATAACCACCGGAATCCGGTATTCACGCGCTACCACCGCGCCGTGCGACAGTATGTTGCCATAATTCATTATTAGGCCGCCGATTAAGCCTAATATAGGCGTCCAGCTTGGATGAAATGTCGAAACGACTGCAATTTCACCTGCACTAACTTTACCTAGGTCATCAGCAGAAGAAATAACGCAAACCGGACCGGCAGCTATACCTCCGCTTATCCCGGTTGCCTTAAAACTTTTTTTGTCTAAATTGCTCTGGCCGAAATAGATGGAGCCGCTTCTAATAAGATATGGCGGGGTGATTTTCGCGTTTTTTTCGAAAACCTGTATCCTTGTCTCAATAATATGCCTCCAATCCTTTTGTTCTGTAAGTTTATCACTCTGCGCCAACAATCTAATTTCGCTGATAGTCAAATGAAAGATATTTTTTGGATTTTCAATTAGGCCGGCTTCGCAAAGCTTGTCTCCGATAGACAGAAGTAGCCTTCTAATAAGTAACCAACTCATATCGAAATAATAACGTTGATCCTCTCTTAAAGCCATATAATGAGATGTAACCTTCGCCAGAAAAGCGATGGAAGGTTTTCTTGTTAATTTTCTGTTTTTTATCTTACTATGTTTTGTCTTTTTATGATTATTAAAAAAATCTTCTGAGGATTCAGATGAGTTCAACATGAATTGTTTAATAATATTTAACACCGCATCCGGTTCATCCGCCCAATGAGGCGCATACAGATCGTCGCATGAAGTTCCCCTATGTCCATGTTTTTCAATAAAGCAGCCGAATTTATTCTTAAAAACTTCACTTTCAATGCCGTACTTTTTTGCCAGCCTTGACAATCCAAAAAGTTCATGATTGGATTGACTCGTCATGTTCTTTGATACATGCATCTCTATCAACCCGGCTATTATTTCCTTGCGGTTCTTAAATCCATTCAATCTTTTTTCTAATAAACCGTAGCTAACTTGAGCAAGCCCTAAAAACCTGTAATGGTCTTTGCCAATATAATTGCAAAAAACATTTATGACCTGTTCCAATATAATCCATTCATCTTTTATAGTGATTGTTCTTTCATAATTTTCCTTAAATGTTTGTAATAATTTCTTATACCGGCCTATCCTTCGGTACCAAGATTGGCTTCCGGTTGTCATAAGAAGAAACATCTTGATTTTCTTTATGAAAGTATTAGGGATGTCGTCGAAAAATTTCCTTTGATATGCCTGGTTCCAGTACACTCGGTTGAAGTAGAACATGAGGGGTTTTATAGTATGCCGCTTTTTGTCGTAAAAACTCAAGTATATTGATTCCTGCCAGGATTCCAGTAACGATAGGTAACAACAGCATGCCGGTTCAGAATACCTGTCCAACAGACTGCATTCCGCATCGTCGGGTATGCCGCAGTCATAAGGGGGTTGGGTTGCCGTTGTTTTTCCAAAGGTAATCGGGCGGCATTGTAGAATGTAAATCTTACCTTTAACGATTGTCCATTCTATATCACAAGGATATCCGAAAATTTTCTCAGCTTCAATACCCATCTTCCAAATAACATGAATTTCGTCATCAGACAAGCAAGGCTGATACTGTGCCGGCTCTTCAACGTTCTCCATAATTATCTCAAAGTGTCTTAACGAATACATGATTTTCTTCGGGGATATATCCATGTTTATTTTACCGCTAGCGGTAACCATATATCGGTCAGCGATTACAGTGCCGTCAACGATCCCCATATTCAACCCATAACCCGCCTCAATGATTGACTCTCCCCTGTTGCCGCTAACCGGATTGGCGGTGAATATTACCCCGGATTTCTCACCTAAAACCATTTCTTGCACCAAGACGCACATTCCGTTTAACTCAAATTTTAACCCACTGAAAAACCGGTATTCATCCGCTCTCTCTGTATGGTATGAAGACAGACATTTCCTTACGGCTGCTTTTAAATCATCCAAAGTACGTATGTTCAAGACACTTTCAAATATCCCGGCAAATGAATACTCAGTGCCATCCTCGCCTATAGCTGAGGAGCGCGCAATCAACGGGTTCGTACCTATACCTCCCGAAATTTGTTTCCATATGAAATCGCACGTAGTGTCTATATCTTCAAACATGTCACGGTGAATAACATGTCCAGGAGGTATGTTGTATCCATTTTTTTGTAGAATGGATAAGTTAACCGCTTTTGCGCCATAATCGCCGTAATCTTCTGCCGAAAGCCCAAATAACTCCCTTATCTTATTTCCCAAAAGTCTTTGCCTCCCTTAACTAAAAAAATTATCGTTAAATATGGTTATCCCAAGTTCTTCACGTCCCTGTTTTATGACGGAAAGTGCTTCTTCTACTGTCATGCCTATTGTCGTTTCGTAAGGGTAACCAAGTGCGGTAAATCCGGTATCGTCATACCTTACCAAATCATTCAGGTTAAGGTTGCGTATCCCGTAATTTTCGGCATCATTCCTCATATCAGAAATCATGCCGAAATGCACTATGTGCGCCCAATAATACCATTTACGGTTTACTTTCAGGAATTTAATGGATTCCCAAGCTTCTTGGCTTGTTTCGGTCGGGAAACCTATCAAACAGCTTAATATATTTTGGATACCCGCCTTTTTCATATTTTTCATCACAACAAGCATATCTTCCGGTGTGTTCCCCTTCCGCATTAAATCAAGTACCCTTTGATTTGCGGACTCCATGCCGAACAATACGTTTTTTAAGCCGCTTTTCGCCAATTTTTTACATATAGGAGCAGTAAATCCTGTATCCAACCGCAAATAAGCATCATAGCGGATATTTAGCCCGCGATTTATTATCAAATCAGCCAAATTCGATAATATTTTTGGGTGAATAGCATCGTCTATGAACTGGAACATATGTCTTCCATAGGTTTTCTTAAGCAATTCTAAATGGTCACAAACCTGATCTATTTCTCTGACTTCATACTTATTGTAGTCACGATAACTGCAAAACGCGCATTTGCTCCAATAACAGCCTTTTGACATTTGATACGGCAGCTTGGCATATATGTATTTTTCCAAAGGATAATCAGAAAAATTTGCAAGTGGGCTATCTTCCATTCTACAGATATTTTCTTCTTTATTTACGATTAATTTATCGTTATCCCAATAAACTAAGTTTGGAATAGAAGTTAAACCATCATTTCTTTTGATTGTGACTGCCATTGTGTATCTCTCAATTGCTTTTTCTCCCTGACCGTAGACAAGACCATCGTAGGAGTCACGGAAAGGATAATGGTTTGCGATGATATTCCAAAAAATCGATATCTGCGGTCCACCCAGCAGTACTTTGCATTTCGGGAAAGCTTGTTTTATCGCCCTGCCTAATATTAAAGCGTAAAAAATCTGACTGGTAAAAGGAATAGAGATCCCTATAATGTCGTAATCTTTACCATTGATTTTATTAAAAGCCCGTTCTTTTAGATAACGGATTATCTTGTTGTCCGAATTATTAAAGTCGCATTCCTCGTATCCGGCCTTTATCTTCTGGAGCGAATCAGGGCGGAAGCAGATATCGAATATATTTGAACCCGCTATCTTTAGATAAGTATTTATCAATCGCCGCGCTCGCTCGTCCTTACTGTCGCGCTCTTCCGAAAGAAAAACCTGCCTTGCTTCCCGGAATTTACGCCTTACTTCACTTACTGACATATGCATCCCGCGCCTATTAAAATAATCGGCTACTTTTTCCAGCCCGTCAAAGATTATACTGTCCATTATCTCAACATTTATATCCATTGTATCACATTCCATGCCACGTTGCCTTAAATAACCCTTTAAAGCAGGTAAAGCAAGATGGGGAAATTCATGCACGCACAGAGGCGGGTTTATAAGCAATATACTCATTTAACACACCGTTTCAAAAAAATCAACTCTCTCACTTAGGTAAGACGCCAGTTTATCACAAGCTTCTTTATAACAAAATATTAGCGAACGCAGTGCATTTCCATCTGCGTGGTCGCTGATAGCTTTAATCGGGATGAATGGGATTCCTTTTTTAGACGCGAAACGCGCTATGCCGAAGCTCTCCATATCAACGCAAATCACACTTGTGTTTTCACTTAGAAACATTTTTTCTTCAGGCTCATTGAAAAATTTATCACTACAAAAAACTTCCCCAATTCGGACATTTTGTTTTTCCGCGTTATCAATAACCCAACCGGCAACTGAAATTTTTTCGTATATGCCTTGTCTCTCTTCAACTACCGCGTCGCCGGCTATAATGTCACCAACACGTAAATCCGAGGCGATAGCACCTGCTGTACCGGCTGAAATAAATCCTGCAATATACCGGTGATTTTTGTATATAACTTCAGCGCACAATTCAGCGTTGAGTTTTCCCTTCCCCGACCTAGCAATCAATATATTTCCACATTCAACAACATCAAATTTGCCGTTCAACTTACGCATATCGATTGTATTTATCCCAAAGGAATTAATTATTGCAAAAAATTCTACATCCATCGCAGCAATAATACATGTTAAGCCATTTTTTATCGCTATCCCCCTATTCTCATCATTTTCGAACATAATTCACCTATTTCCGATATTTGCAAAAAAGGCAAGACTTGGGATGAATTCATTGTGTTTACCCAAATCGCCCGCATACCGCAGTTTGCCGCTCCCCAAATGTCCTCTGCAAGAGAATCCCCTATCATTAACACAAACTCCGGCGGTTGTGAAAGCTGACTGCAAGCCGCTAAGAACATCCTTCTATCTGGTTTATTACACCGTATATCTTCAGAAGAAATTACATAGTCAAATTTAAATTTATTCATTTTTAACGATTCATACAGAATTATATTATCCGCGTTCGTTAACAGAAGAACCGGGTACTTTCGTCTTAAATTTTCTACTACATCCATTGCTCCCGGAAGTGCTTTGGGGTAGGCGAACAAATTGTAAACGAAACTGCGGAACTCCTCATGATAACATTCGGTACTGTATTTATTGCAGGCTTTTACATAACTGTTCATTAAAAGCTGTTGACCTAATATAAATTCTCCGCTGTGAAGCATCCGCGCATGTTCCTTAAAAAAAGAGAAATAGATTTTATCGTAATTCTCAGTAAACCTTTTATGTTTTTCATTAATCCAGCCCTTGATTTGTCGGAATGAATATTTAATGTCGACTAAGGTGCCGTAATAATCTATTGCTATAGCTTTTATTCCCATTGTCCCATCGCTTTCGTCACTCTTTCCATTATCACAGCAACATGCATATATATTTTGTTAATATATCTCTTTCCATAGATTTTATATCATCTAAGAGAAGATAGACTCGGCTAACTATCGAATTTTCTTTTTCAGTGCCTAAATATAAAAGTAATTTTAAATAAAGGTTTACTAGTATGATAGATTTATTTTTGACATCATTTACGCTATAAAGTTGATCCGCATTAAATTTATCTTTTATAATTTTAGCTAGTTCATACAGAACATTCATGTGTGAATAAACCATGTGGATTTGCCTGGTAAGTATACCTCTTACTTTTGGATACATTAACATATATTCCTTTAAAACATTATAATATTTCAATCCGAAATATACATCTTCATAATTTTCCGGAACTTCTACTTTTTTCTCATAACAATCCTTTATTAATAAATTTGTACCCTCAAGATAATCTAAGAATAAACTTATTATTAAATCTTTCGTTATATGGTATTCTGCCTTTTCACTTATATTAATAACCCGTACATCATACGAATAATTAAAGATATTTTCTGCATTCTTGATTTTATAAAATGCATTATTCAACTCATAATATGAACATTGTTCAAAAGTAAATTTACCTGTTTTGAAATGATCCATTATATAAATTATAGAACTTTCTCTTTCGTAACCATAGATAAACATGGCATGTGTAACTTTAGATGAGGTGCCGTAATGAGGAATGTAATTCATATTAATTGTGGCTGATATAAATTTATCTTTGTCTATCTCCTTTTCAATGAAAGCAGCAAAATTTGTCTTATAATAATCTGCCATTGCATGGTACTCTATATCTACATATTTAATAAAAGGACAATTATCATAATTATCTTCAAATTTGTTCATACTTTCTATTGTACTTTTTCTATATATTCCAACAGAAAAAAAATTTGTATACAACCATTCATGTGCGTTTTTGTTTGGCAGTAATATTGCAAACAAACTGGAAATTTCAGGAATATGGGTAATGGAGGGAACATTAGTTGTGAGAACTTTTTTCATTTTTATCTCCTTTGTTAGGGCCTGTTTAATGCCTGCACATGGTAGATTTTAGCGAGGATTTATCATATTGCTTATTGGATTTCTAAAAAAATCAAGCCATTTGATTTGTATTTTATATTTCTACAGTAAAGCGCAAGACATGTATTCAAAAGCTCGTTTAAGTATACAAGCCTTCCATTATTGTTGTGAAAGCTCTGGAGACTTGATATTACTACTATCAATATGGAAATAAATGTATTTGATAGTTGTTTTTAGTTGAAATGGCGGCTAAATTTTCGATTATTATTTCTGCCTACACCTATTCTTTATATGAAATTATGTAGTCAGCAATGATATTTATAGTTTTTACATTATCATACACGAGGTCTTCATCAGCAAATTCCATATCAAAGTTAATTTCACATTCGACTATAATCATAACCATCTCTATAGAGTTCATCATATAAGTTTCGACCAATTCGTTATCTGCCTCAATATCCTGCTCGCTGATACCAGGCAAGCGCTCCTTCAATGACTTAATTACAAATGACTTTATTTTGTTTACCATGTCTTCTTTATTCATAGATAATACATTTCCCCTTTTCTAAAATTTTTCATTGTTTTTGGCTAACGCATAGCACTTAAACCACTTATGAGTTATGTCGTAATCACTGCAAGTATTAAGTATTATATCTTCAATAACTTGACGATCATCGGCAAGGTGATTTATACTAATAACCAATTTAGGCTTGAATTTTTTTATCGTTTCCATTGCCCCTATGAGCATATCGCGTTCTGCTCCCTCAATATCAGCTTTAATAAAATCTACTTTTG
>Ga0123355_10000164_pt1 | contig 81449 bp, 83 predicted proteins | sample TergutEmb28metaG_3_FD_89872 | JGI IMG/M metagenome (GOLD analysis project Ga0123355, IMG submission 89872) | Embiratermes neotenicus P1 segment gut microbial communities from Petit-Saut dam, French Guiana - Emb289 P1 | ecosystem: Host-associated > Arthropoda: Insects > Digestive system > Gut ... | reverse complement strand
TTCCCGCAATCCTTCGTCGCTGAAAACCTTGCGCACCGCTAGTGCGCGGCGGTTTTCAGCTTCTCGCCTTGCGAAAAATTTCCTGCGCTCTATGCGAATATTTTTAGGTGGAGCGGCTATAAACCGAACATATTTGAACAGCAGGCAGAGCATATTGCAAATACTGTGATTGCCAAAATGGAAAATAAACAAAGAGCGAGTGAACAAAACGGATTTGACGATGATGAAATCGCCGAAGCCGTCGTTAAAACACATCCCGACATCGGCAGAGCAACAATAAACAGAGGCAAAACTACACGGACAACGGGGGATATATGTACCCCCATTACAGTTTTGTCCGATAAACGCGAACTACAACTGCTCGAAACGGTTTATCACAAAGCAAGCAGAAAAGACAATTTATTCGACAGCTAATGCAGGCAAAAACATCACCGTTATCCATGGCGACTTACATCCTGGGAGATTGTGGATGTTTAAAGACTTGGGCAGAGATGTGCTTATCGAAGGACCGGAGCCGGTAAGAATCGGGTTGTGTACCGAGGATTTGGCGATGCTTATTGCCTTGCATTTAGCAGATGCTTCAATTCCCCATAATGTTGCGAAAGATTTCCACGACACTAAGCCGTGGCTTGATTATTATTACAACTGTCTGCGCGAAAAAGTTGAGGGTTATTCATATGAAATGTTTATAAGGGATTATAAAATATCCGTTGCCGAACATTTGTTTTTCCCATTCGCTTGATAAATAAAGGGATTAATGATTTCCGCATGAGAGATAGAGCCATTAAGGCGTTTGAAGTTTTTGTTAAAAATGTGAAGTGAACAATGTGGGCAAGCGTTATTTTTATCTTTTACAGATTATAGGTCAAGGTGTGATAGATGAAATTTTGTTGATAGCTTTTTCTGAATTACCCTTGACATCATCACTCTAACAATTAGCGACCCTGGTGCAGAGTAAACAGGTCTTACCCTACCAGCCACGGCGGCGCATTACACCACCGCCCCGCAAGCCAAACGTACTTTCTAGGTGCCCGCGACAAATTTCCTCCTGTTGCACCTTTACTATTCCCCCATCTTGCGATACAATGTTTGGACATTATCTTAGATGAGGTGGTACACATGAAATTGACTATCAACTCCCCGCAATGGGATGGTTTTGCCAAGGGTTCTTGGGTAGACGAAGTTAATGTTCGTGACTTTATACAGCGCAACATCACGCCTTACGATGGCGACGACGGTTTTCTTGTGGGTGCCAGCGACCGTACCAAGGCACTTTGGGCAGAGGTTTGCGAGCTTACCCAGGAAGAAAATAAAAAAGGCATACTAGATGTAGAGACAAAAAAACCCTCCAGCATCACCAGCCATGGCCCAGGTTATATCAACAAAAACCTAGAGCAAATTGTAGGGCTACAAACAGACAAACCCCTAAAGCGCGGCATCATGCCAAATGGCGGCATCCGCGTTATTCAAACTGCCATGGACGCCTACGGCTACAAACTTGACCCCTCTGTGGAGGAAATTTACACAACTTACCGCAAAGCCCACAACGACGGGGTTTTCGACGCGTACACAGATGATATGCGCGCTGCGCGTAAATCTGGCATTATTACAGGGCTGCCAGATGCTTATGGCCGCGGCCGTATTATTGGGGATTACCGCCGGGTAGCGCTTTATGGCACGGCGTTTCTTATTGAAGATAAGCGTCAGCAGCTTAAGCAGACAGATTTAACCTGGCTGGAAGAGAAATATATCCAGCTGCGGGAAGAACTTAGCGAGCAAATACGCGCGCTACAGCAGCTAGAGCAAATGGCCGCATCTTACGGCTACGATATTTCTAAGCCCGCCACAGATGCTAGGGAAGCCATCCAATGGACGTATTTTGCATACCTGGCCAGCGCCAAGCAGCAAGACGGCGCAGCAACTTCTTTGGGGCGTGTGGCTTCTTTCCTGGATATTTATATAGAGCGGGATTTCAAGCAGGGTAAGATTACAGAGGACCAAGTGCAAGAACTTATGGACCATTTTGCAATGAAACTACGCATGGTTCGTTTCCTGCGTACGCCAGAATACAACAACCTTTTCAGCGGCGACCCAACCTGGGTTACAGAGGCCATTGGCGGCATGAGCGAAGACGGCCGTACTTTGGTTACTAAAAACTGCTACCGCATGATACACACCCTAACCACCCTAGGGCCAGCCCCAGAGCCTAATCTCACCGTGCTTTGGAGCGTTAACCTGCCAGAAGAATTTAAAAAATACTGTGCAAAAATGTCTATAGAAACCAGCAGCATCCAATACGAAAACGACGACCTGATGCGCGGCTACTGGGGTGACGACTACGCCATTGCCTGCTGTGTATCTGCCATGCGTATTGGCAAGCAGATGCAATTCTTTGGGGCGCGGGCCAACTTGGCCAAGGCTCTCACCTACGCCATAAACGGCGGCCGTGACGAAAAAAGTGGCGAACAAATCGCACCAGAATTTGCGCCAATATGCTCAGAATATCTGGACTACGACGAAGTTTACCGCAAGTTTGACCAAGTGATGGACTGGCTGGCGCAGCTATACATTAGCACCCTAAACATCATCCATTACATGCATGATAAATACAACTACGAAAGCCTGCAATTTGCCCTGCATGACAAGGATATCCTGCGCACCCATGCCTGCGGTATAGCCGGACTTAGCGTAGTTGCAGATTCTCTATCGGCCATACAATATGCCAAAGTTAAAACCATCCGCAACGAAAGCGGCCTGGTGGTAGACTACGAAATAGAGGGCGAGTACCCAGCCTACGGCAACAACGATGACCGCGTAGACAAAATAGCCAATGAAATAGTAAAAACTTTCATGGCGAAGCTGCAAAAACAACGGGCCTACCGGGAAGCTGTCCCAACCCTTTCTGTGCTAACCATCACATCCAATGTGGTATACGGCAATGCAACCGGCAGCACACCAGACGGCCGCAAGGCCGGCGAACCATTCGCACCAGGAGCCAACCCCATGCACGGCCGTGACTCTAAGGGCGCGCTGGCCTCCATGAGTTCTGTGGCAAAACTGCCTTATGATTATTCACAAGATGGCATTTCATACACATTCTCTGTGATTCCAAGGGCACTTGGCCGGGAAGAAAACGAGCGAATTAAAAACCTGGTAAGCCTGCTAGACGGCTACTTTAGCGAAACTGGCCACCATATAAACATCAATGTTTTCGACAAAGCAACCCTGCTAGACGCCATGGAACGCCCAGAAAAATACCCGCAGCTTACCATCCGCGTAAGCGGATACGCGGTCAATTTTATCAAGCTAACCAGGGAACAACAACTTGAGGTAATTCACCGCACCTTCCACGAAAGGCTGTAAAACATTGGACTACGACGATAAAATTAAAGGCTATGTACATTCCATTTACACCGGCGGCATGGTAGATGGCCCCGGCATACGTTGCGTAATATTTTTGGCAGGCTGCAGCCTACGCTGTAAATATTGCCACAACCCAGACACCTGGGAGCGCGACAGCGGCAATATCCTTACCGTACAAGATTGCCTTACAGAAATCCTCAAATACAAGCCGTATTATAAATTCTCTGGCGGGGGCGTAACCATCTCTGGCGGCGAGCCACTAAGCCAGCCAGACTTCCTGGCAGAGCTTCTTAAAGCATGCCGCGCCCACGGCCTGCACACCGCCATAGATACCTCTGGATTCACCACAAAAGCCGTGGCAGACAAAATCCTACCCCATGTAGACCTGCTGCTACTAGACATAAAATCCTACAACAAAGACACCTACAAAAACGTAACCGGCGTAAGCCTAGACACTACTCTAGACTTCCTGCGCGCCGCCAGCCGCTACAAAGTACCCACTTGGATTCGCTTCGTGCTAGTGCCAGGCCTAACCGATAACAAACGCGACATGAAAGAAATGGCCGCCTTCCTGCAAGCCTTCAACAATGTAAAAGCCATCCACGTACTACCCTTCCACAAAAACGGCGAATACAAATGGCAAAACGTAAAAACCCCGTACGAACTAGGTGAAACCAGAGTACCCACGGCAGAAGAAATAGCCGAGGCCGAGGGGATATTGAAGATAAAAGATTAAGGCCGTTAGGGGCTTCGCAGGCAACATCTCCATTTCTTTTTTTGAAAAAGAAGCAAAAAATTAACATTTAGATTTTTATGAAGGAGGCGATTGGGAAATCGTCTCCTTTTTTATGTATAGTGAAATATAGCCGCTCCACTTAACAACCACCCGCTAACCATGCCATTGGGTAGGGCTGGTACTTGTCATATGAACGAGAAGCCCTGCCTCAACATGCCCAACACGCATTTGTGCATAAAATGTCGCTAATGATGCCGCGAAAGTAGTAGTGGTATCTCCGTGGACGAGAAGTAAATCCGGTTTTGCTTCAGCAAGCACACCTTGCAAGCCGCTCAACACCCGATTGGTGATGTCATATAGCGTTTGCCCTGCGGCCATAATATCAAGGTCGTATTGTGGCTTAATGTTGAATTGTTCAAGCACTTGGTCAAGCAATTCGCGGTGCTGTGCGGTAACGTATATAGAAGCGTCAATATCAGGATGCTCGTCCAACTTTAAGTGGAGCGGCACCATTTTTGTTGCCTCCGGGCGTGTGCCGAAAAGGGACATAACTTTGATTTTAGTCATTTCGCATCTCTGTTCTTTGCCATATTTTCTCCCAAATAATTGTGCGCATCTTTTAGGAAACTGGCAACTATCAACATAATTATAATTCCCATCGGGAATGCTGCGATAATTGCAACACTCTGTAAATTGTTTAGTGCGCTTTCCGAAAAGATTAATCCTATCGGAAACACAATAAAAAGGATTGACCAAAACACCCTAACCTTTTTATCGGGTTCTTCACCATCCTCCAGTCTTTTGTATGAATAGTTTGATACCACCATAGTCAATGCATCGAATGTAGAAGCGTAGAACATCATCATATTGATAACTAACAGCAATATTGCTAAAGTAGGTATTGGTAGCGTTTCAAAGATACGTATCACCGCATCCGAAATGGCAACGCCTTCATATATCGCGCCTGCAGTATCAATCCCGTGGCGAACTTGTTGTGCCAAACCATAGTTACCTAATATTATGAACGAAGTAAACGTTCCAGCTATTCCCCAACAATATCCGCCAAGGACAGTATTTTTTATTGTTCTTCCTTTGCTAATCATCCCTATAAAGAATGGCGTTGCCACGCACCAAGCCATCCAGTATGCCCAATAAAAAATTGTCCAGTTCTGTGGAAATGAATCGTTTCGCATGGGGTCTGTCCATGTCGAAAGCCCGGCAAAGTTTTGTACTAAGTTTCCAAGCGAAGCAACACCTGTTTCAACGATAAATCTCGTTTCACCGCCAAGAAGCAAAAAGTACAATAAGAGGACGAAAAACAAATAAACCACGAAACTAGCCAATTTCGAAATGCCTTTCATACCTAGCACCACAGCTGTCGTATAGACCACAGCTACTATCAATAAAATAATGATGGTGAGAGTAGCTGTCGCGCCTATCCCAAGTACATGTGCAAGTGCAGATGAAATTAAAGGAGTGGCTAATGAAAATGTTGTGGCGGTTCCAGCCAACAACGCAAAAATTGCAATTAAATCAATAACTCTGCCAAGCACGCCATCTATCCTATTGCCAAGAATCGGGCGACACGCTTCTGAGAATTTCTTTTTTGTTCGTCCTCTAACATGAAGCATGAATGCAAATGCCACCGCTAAAACAATGTAAAAGCTCCATGCAATAGGGCCCCAATGGAATAGAGGAAACGTGGCAGACCATATAATGGGGTCTCCCAACTCATTCACTCGTGGCTCGGTTGCATACATTGCCCATTCAGAAAGTGAAAAGAAGATTAAATCGGCAGCCATCGTTGCGGTAAAAATCATAGCACCCCAAGTAAATGTGCTGTATGCTGGTTTATCAACATTGCCCAATTTAATTGTGCCGTACTTTGAGAAGGCCATATACAATGTAACCCCCAATGACAGTACGCCAAGTAAGATATAATAAACGCCAATGTCATCGCCCAAAAATCCTCGTATCGTGTCCAACATGTTTTGCGAGGATTCAGGTAGAGCGATGAACATTACTCCAAGCGCTATTATCCCAATCATGGGTACAATCATTGAAACCCAGTCAATTCTGTTGTCTTTCATTTAAAATCCTCCACATATTTTTGATAGGATGAGTCAATTGCTACAAGCTCATGTAGGTTGTCGATTTCAATCAAGTCATCGTGTCTGATTTGCCTAATTTTTAATTTATATTCATTGTTGCACAGGAACATGGGTATATCATCCCAATAGACATCCGTTATATTTCTTCGAATGAAAACATCTTCAAGATGGTTTTTTAATTTCATTCCATCTTCATGATTCCAAAAGGATATAGAAAAAAGTTGCCACCCCATGTTTCCACCGTTTCTTTTGCAAGATAAGACAACGCCATCATCATCAACCGTTTGTAGCCACTCCGTTGTCCCACTTTCTGTCCACGCACTACAGTATCCGGACGACTCAAAGTTAGAACACAATATTTCTTTGTTTTTAATAATTATATCGCCGTCTAAAATGATGCTGTTTCCAATATAGTTGCGGGCGGCATACAGTGATGAAATATTGTTACATTCATTGTAATGAGGGTTTGCAATCAAGGTAATTGTGGCATTTGTGTGCATATCGACTAAATAGGTAAACTTTTCCTTCATATGCCCGACGACAATAACTATGTTTGTGATGCCGCTTTCAACTAATGTATTTATTAAGGTTTCAATAATTACATGGCCGTTGACGGTAATTAGTGGTTTTGGTGTAGTGTCCGTTATTGGCGACAATCTACGGCCCATACCAGCTGCAACAATGATTGCGTTTGATACTGATTGTTTATGGTGTGCGTTCATGTGTTGCCTCCTCAAATATTTTGAAATAATCCTTTGCAAATTGATATTGCTTTAAAGCATAATCTCCAAACTCAACATCGTATTGACTTTTATATTCACACCAATTACTCCACACGAGACCGCACACCGCTATATATGCGTAGATTTTTGTTCTTACACCAAGCGGGCAACCTTCTGGAAAATAGGAATCAATAAGGGTTTCAACTTGCGGGCGTTCATACATCGCATATACAGCAAACATTGCTATATCTACATGAGGGTCTTGCATGGCGGAATATTCCCAATCTATTAATCGGATTTCTTCATTCGGAAAAATCAGAAAATTGTCAGGCACAGCATCTATGTGGGTCAATGAGTAATGAATGTTTAATGAATCAATGTACTCTTTTATGACCATCATGTTCGCCTTTGTTTCATTGTAATCATGATAACGAGAACGCTGGTTCCATAGCTTCTCATAAAACTCAATTCGTTCAAATAAGTCAAATGCATGTGGCACAACGAGTTTCTTTGAATGAAAGTCCTTGAGTTTTTTCATGCATTTCAAAACATCATTAGGGTTATGAGGATTGCAAACACGTACATCCTTCCAAAATACAGTTATTTTGCAACCGTTCTCTGGGTCAATATGTACAATGTCATCACATATCCCAAGTGGTGCAACTTTTTGGTAGACCGCATATTCCTTTTTTCTATCAATCAATCTGCTTGTGCCTTCTCCGGGGATACGAGCCAAGAAATGTTTATCCTTATATAAAAATGAATAAGAACGGTTGGTCATCCCTTTCTTCATCACTGCCATATTCTGGATTTCACTTTCATGACAATCGAGTATTTTTGCTATCACGGGAAACACATTTCCATTAATTTCGTCCATATTATTGCACCTCATTAATTTTTCAAATTATTGATGATATACCGCCCCCCAGCTTCACCACTGCGACCTGGATAATACAGATACTCCGTTACCACTTGTTCTATTTTTTCTTTGTAATTTTCTTTGTGTTTAATCATTTCAATCATGATGTTTTTTATGTCCGTTATGTCTTGCACATCTATTGAGCGCCCAACCCTATCTCGTAGCGATATTTCAAGTGCTGCTATCCCATACGATTCATATTTAGGGTTAAGTATTTTCATTGGTGTGTTGATGAATATGCTTGGCTTCAATGTACAATAAGAAAATTCAAAAGCAGTATTAGACCAATCGGTAATGAGAATGTCAGCGCGTAAGATAGTTTCATTACTCAAAAAGTTTAGGTCAAGAACAAAGTTCGACTGCTCAATGCTTGTTGCATACTTAGCACGTATTTCTTCAATTCGTTCCGGGAACATTCGCACATACTGAGGGTGGGGGCGTACAATCAAGGTAATATCGTTGCCAAGTAAGGAATCTAAAAGGGTGGTAATACATGAATCCATGATGTTTTCAGCCTGCCACGAAGGTGCTATTAAAACAGATGGCTTGTCCTCGTTTCGAGTTGCCAAAGCATTAAACGAGTCCACTAGTTGGTCATATAAACCGTAACCGGCTTTTACTAATTTTTTCGTTTTTACCCCCATCAACTCTTCATGCCTACGGGTTTCATCTGCCTGATGTTGGCCCACACAAAATATTGTATCGAAATGGTCGTATGCTTCTTCTCTTGCAGCCAAATGTGTGCTACCCAAACCGTGGTGAATATAAATATATTCAATATCATCACGCACAATAGAACGCTTCATATGATAGACTTGTAAATCGGGCACGGTTGTGATCATTGCTTCAGCATCTAACCTCAAAAGCAAAGAAACAGTTTTTTGCTGGCTTATATAATAAGGATAAAACCGTTCGCGTTTATTTTGAAAAACTTGGTCATCAGGGTCGTTTGTCAAATAGTGGATAACCAAGTCTGAATTTTGTAAAATATATTCAATGACGGTTTTGTAATACTTGTATTGGCCTCCAGACAATGCATAAAATACCAAGCGTTTATTGGCAGACTTGAAACGTGCGATTTCGCTCTTTTCACGTACAGAAAGCTCCTTTTGGGTATCACGTTCTCTCCTGATCTGCTCTGGGGTCTTTTGTAATGATTTTATGTGAATCAATGCCTCCGGCACCAATTTTTTAGGGCTATACAGCTTATCCAAGATAAAAATAGCAGCAACTCCAAAAATATTCCGTAAAGACCAATAAATGCCTACTCCAAGTGGCGTGACAGCGGCAAAGTATACAGAAAAGGCTACCGTAAAGATTGTTAAACCCAAGTTTGTTTTATTGCCTTGACTTAAAGCACCCGGGCTTTTCCCACTTTGAACTATGCAAAAAACTAAAGCAGTAATGCCTGACAGTAGTGGAACAAGCAATAAAACCGGTACAGCAAACGAGGGCATAGCCCCAAAGTTTACACCGAAAAAATACAAATCGAGACTCTGAACGGAGCACATAATGCCTTGCGAATCCGTAAATGAACTGAGCGCAGCGCTATAGGCGTTATAATTATCAATGTTTTGCATGGATTGTAGCACAGTTAATTGTTCACCAAATCCACCTGCGCTACCGTATAAATCACGGCTCGTCTGTACCAACACATCAATGACCGCCGGTTCTATATGCAAAATATGCTGTAATGGGTGATACATAACTTGCAACATGCCAATGACTAAGAACAATTGCAAAAATAACGGAACAAGCCCCAAAAAGGGGCTGTATTTTTCTTGTTTGAACAGATTGTACTGTTCTTCGCTCAATCTGCCATTGTCTCCGGCATGCTGACGCTTAATCGCATACAAAGATGGTTGCAATTTTAATAAGCGAATTGAATTTTTGTGTGCCATCACATTAACAGGGTATAACAAAATACTGACTATGACCGTGAAAATAATCACGGCCAAGCCATAACTGTTCGTAATGCTATATGCTATATGCATGATGAAGCCCAAAGGAACGCCAAGGACTAAGTTGATGAAATTAAACATTTTAATCACCACTATTTTTGATATAAAAAACTATTTTTTCGTTTCTTTGTCAGTTGCATCGTCCATAATTGAATCGATGACAGCATCAATTGCCTTGTTATGCTTGGGTTTTGATGATTTTGTTTCATCTTTATTTTTTTTTGAAAATAAAGTGCGAATTTTTCTTCGGAGTGCGTAGAGCAAGCCTCCACCTACTGCAACGATGGCGATAATCACTTGAACTAACATTCCTCCAAATGCGGGGTCGAGATACATAGTGTTTTTCCTTCCTTTAATATATTTATAATAGAAATACTTTTAACGCTCCCACCCCCTACCATAATAAGAGTCGTATACTGGATATAATCTTATATCAGGATATCTATCGAAAATACCGGAGTTTTGGCGCCGTCCGCCAGATATAAGTGGCAATTGTAGTGTCGCTTCACCCGTTATGTTTTGAACAAGCACCGCGTTATAATGTAGATTTGAATTTGGGAAGCCTTCATACCAAATCCACGAATGAAAGGTGCGATTGCGAACACTATCATGAGGAATATCAAATACGGAATACCCTTCTATTTGTACATTCAAATTCATTACATCAACTAATGTCGGCCATAAATCTTCATGTGAAATAGGTGCGCTAGTTCTTACAATGGCTTCATTTCGGTCGCCTGCTCTTTTAATCATAAAAGCACTGTCTGGCCGAATTGAAGACCCATGGTCAGCTATTATAATGATGTTAGTATTATCGTATATCCCTAATTCCCGCATTTGCCTCATATATTCACCAACAATCCACAACGAACCTGCTGTTTGGCGAGGATGGTCGCTATTCGGCAAACCAGGTGAGTAATTGGCAAATTCATCCATGTTTACCCCTGCCCCCCCGCCTGTATGGGTTCCTCTCATATGATTGAAAATCAACATGTTGACGTCGTTTCTAGTAGAAAGTCCTTCACGGGTGAGGCGTTGGTATAAGTCAATGTCATTGGTGACGGTAAACGCATAACCCACAAATTCTGTTATAATGTTGTAAAAATTTCCGTCTTGCGGCACTAAGCTAGGCTTGAAAATGTTTGGAACATGTCGAAACAGTGACAAATTAATCATTTCTGAAAGCATCATTCTTCTATTTACATAACCTAACTCCATATTCACATAGTTATCTGCGAAACCTATTATTTGGTCATTGTATAATGTGATTTCACTTAGTGTAGTAAACATTTGAATTTCATAGTTATTCGTTCGCAGAGCATCATAAAAACTAACCGTTTCCGGGTGGCTCCATATGCTTGCGAAATATTCACGGGTAGGTCTAGTGAAATCAAAAGGTTGTCTAGTTAAAATATAAGCCATTGATGGAAAGGTTCCGTCAAATGTCGTTATGGAGTTATCAAATATAGTGAAATCGCGAAATATATCGCTAAGATGGGGGAAGGAATCAAGCGCACCGTTTAGCCCTCTTGAACTCATCGCATCAAGAATGAATACAAGCGTATTACTGTTTGAAGATAAAACAAATTCATTTTCTGTGCTTAGCACATACCCACTGTCAAAGCCTCGACGCTCGTGCGTTACTATTGTGGGCAAAGCACTCATGAATGCGCCAAACTGCATACTGAACAATAAAATAGACGTGAAGACAATTCCTCGTGCCCAATATTTCCTTAAAAACACCCATGCAGTGGCAACAACTATCAGAACTACGCCCCAAACCACAAGGTTCATGATTTTTTCGTAAAGTGTGAAATATAATGCGTCACCATCGATTAAACCTATTCCATGATTCATAAATGCAATTTGAATATAGCTTGCAATAGCCACAAAAACTATTGCACCTAAAACCAGGTCAAAATACTTTCCTCGAATGAAGGTTATGATAAATAGCGTCGAAAACGCTACTATAATGAATAAAATAAACAAGGGTGAAAAAACGTCCATCGGTGAGATGGCGATAATTTCGTGATTCAGTAACACCGTTTCCATTGCGCCCCAGAATGAAATAGTAAACGTGAGTGCCAGAACAGGAAACACACCCGTTAGAAGTCTGCGCCAATAGCTGCGTTCATCCTGAAACCACTTTTTTAAGATTACAAATATCTGCTTCCGCACCTTAGTGGGCATAAGCCAAACTATTATTGCTGCTAAAAATCCAATAAATACTATGCTTGCCATTTGAAAACGTCCTTCCTGATTTTCCTGTACGCTCTTGTCACAAGTCTTAACGCATTGCGCATTAATCCACGTCCTTCAGATATGACTATTTCAGGAAAATTGCCATATTCAATTTCTCCAAAATGTTTTACATTGACTCGATATATCACAGCATACAAGCCGGGTTCAGTAAATTCGTAATTGAGTTTGCATGCACCTTTAATGTAGTCATACGATGCACCATTCTTGTATATGTACCAAGAAACTGATACACCATTCCAAAAGATTGGAGTCTCAAGGTGGAAATGATGTTTACAGCCGCTATTTCTCCATTGTTTTCTGTTTGCTGCAAACGGGATGCATTTGTTTATTGGAGTTGGCTCATAAACAATTTCTTGTTTATTATCTACTTTAAACCTGCCGGCAGAATAAATGCAGGTTTCATAATCAGCAGAGCGTACATACGCACGAATAAAATATTCTCCCGGCTTGGGTATGCTAATTGAATGTAAGTTTATATTGTCATAACCACTCCGATGCAATAGAGTGCCTGTTCTATCATCAAACAGATAAAATGCGGATGAGAGCGAATATTGCTCAGGCAACACGATTTGTAATTTGTCATTTTCAGACTTGTTTACCTTTATAGGCACGGGAAGTGTTCGCTGCCGTGGCGATATGTTAACTGAAATATCACCAATGAAAAGTGTATCGTCATCGTATGAAGAAAAGAGTGTTTCAGAATCTTCATTTTTATGGAAAACAATTTGTGTAATAAATTTGGTCGTACATCCTGTTTTGTTAAATTGTATGGATGTCGTAGGAACTACAGAATTTGCGCCTGTAGATGCAACGCTCATTGTTTTAATACAATTGGTTTCACCAAACTTTGTTGTTACTTTTTCTATCGATTCTAGTTGATTGATGCTTAGCAACCACTCATCATTTATTTTAAGAATAGTACGTTTACAATCTTTCGAAATCAATTCAACATCATTCGAAAGATGAAAATTTTGAGTGTATTCATGAATATCTTCTGAAAAAATATCATCGACAATAAAGAACTCGTTTTCACTGGCATAAATTATTTTACGGTCAATATGAACGCCGGGATAATGGTTGTTATAAGCACATATGACAGTCGCTTCCACGCCTAATGTGGGTGCCTCAATAATGCCGGCTTTGTTTTGTGTGTTTTTACCCATAGGATATGACGCATTGTCGATGATGATAGTGTTGTGAGCAAATGCGCTATTTAGGTAGTCATGTAAAACATTGCCAACCATATAATTGTACATGCCGGGGTCTATAAACACTTCTTTTCCTTTAGCATAAAGATTTATTGAAACGTCATCTTTGTGCTTATGGGTCGTTGAATTGTACCCAGACTTCAACATAATCCATGTATCGTCATCTTCATATCCGCTTTTGATAAAAGCGTATCCGTCTTCACGAAATACTTTAGTTGTGTCAGAGGGTTTGAATTTTTCATTCCTGTTATTTGGGGATATTGCATAAAGCAAGCCACTCTGAGAATTAACAACTCCGCTTTCATACTTCTTTAAGAGTGGCAATAATGTGTTTGTTCTTTTTTCTGAGGCACTTCGAAATGTGTCACCTGTTGGAGGAAATAAGGTGTTAGGCATTGCTAAGAATGTTAAGAACAGGCAGGCGCCTTCCTTATAGCTGTCAACTTCGGATGCCCGCGCATTTTTTATTATTGACAGAAAATCGCTATATGCAAAAACGTAACGCAGAATTGCAGCATTGTAGCCTGATGAGTTTTCTGCATGAGCAGCTTTAAAAGGAAATGCAAACTTTAGCTGTTGGATGAAACGTTCAACGGCTAAAGTAATATAGCTCTCTTCATGAAGCCAGTAACCGGCAACGAGCAGTGCGATATCCTGCATAATGCCATGATTATGTTGTTTTGTATAATTTTTGTCTTCTTCTATCCATTTCGCATGAGTCCGGATTGCTTCATCAAAAAGTGATGGTTCTTCCCCTCTTAAATCACGCGCAATCGCCAACAGAACGAGCGCATTTGTCCTCCAAGCTGCCGAATGGTCGTACCATGCATACCTGTTCAACTTTGATTGCAATTTCTTTTCATACATAATCCATGATTCGAAAATTGATACTGCGTAGTTGTAATATTTGTCATTATTTGTGTCTAAGTATGTTATGGCCAAATAGTATATTGGAAGAAAAGCATGTAGTGACAATGAAAAGGTGTTTGGGGATTTCGTTGCTTGGACTTCCCAGTCTATATTGTTTATGTCATAATCAATATTCGAAGTATGGTTTATCATTGATAATTCTTGCGTAGAAAAAAATTGAGGACTCCATTGCCCGGATAAGATTATATTAGACGTTATCGCACAATCACTAATAGAACGTCTGATAACGCCATCTTGGATGAACTCTATTAAAGGTTGGTATTTTGTTGTCATTTACTACCCCTTATTAAATGAAGCTCTTTGGCAATCACAATGTTCGTCGCTGACTGTCGCCGCACTCTTTCAGCCGCATTTTTTGACATTTGCATAAACAAATCAGAGTCGTGATACAACCTCAAAATACCTTGTGCCAAGGCTTGATAATCTTCCGTAGCTGCTAATATGCCGCACTCATCATCAACAAACTCCGGGATAGCGGCCACTGCTGATGTAACAGGCACTAAGCCGCTAGACATAGCCTCATCACGAGACACTCCTTGCGAATCCATTCTGCTGGGGATTAAACAGATGCCGAATTGTTTATGAAGGGCAGCTATTTCTTTGTGGGTATAGTGCTTTTCTTCCAAGAATACGTTTTTATACTTTCGCAGGGGTTTCGTCAGTTCCTTAAAAAGCTCACCGGTTCCTGATATATGGAAGTACATATCATTGAACTCTTTATGCTTGGCAAGCTCTTGAATCGAAAATACGCTAATGTCATTAGCGTATTTTCGTGTCGTCCATGGACGACACAAAAATACCCGCTTGCGCTGTTCTGGGTCTTTTTCTTCGTACGTGAATGTGTCTATGTCTATTGAATTATGAATAATTGAGTATTTGTTTGCGGGTATCGTTATGTTGTAATCCGTCATAATTTCGTCCGCAAAATGTTGAGATACAAAAACAAAATGCATGTCATTTGTAGTTGACATAGCAAAAACATTTCTCCAAAATGCCATTCGTGCATCGCTAAGCTCTTTTGCACGATTACGCTCTACTTCAGTTGTGTAGTTATAATCCCTACGCCACCATGGTTGTATCTCCGAGCCATGTACCCATACAATCAACCGAATCCTGCCTAAGTACGGTCCAAGAACAGTAAACATTTGAACATCTAAGAAATGTACACATACGGTTTTAATTTTTGGATTTGACACGACATCAGATAGCCTTTGGCTACGCCCATCCATAACTTGCACTCCATCAAACTCACGATACTCGTCCTTCGCATAAATGTTTGAACACATCACATCAAAGACATTACCGCTTTGTAAATATGATTTAATACGAGCGTGAACAAACATATTACGATACAGATTTTCGTAAGAAGGATATATATTACTTAATATTAAAGTATCACTCTTTAACAAAGATTGCTTGCCGCTATTGAAAAATGATGGCTTTCCTATTTTTATCCCGTTTATAATTGCGTCTCCACTACCCTTGAACCTAAGCGCAACCCTAAAGAACGTTGAATTGGAAATTGCTTCATCGGTATTTGGAAAAGTCGCAGATTTACCTGCATTAATAAACTTATTACTCATTTGGACTTTGTTTTTGTTATAGAAAATAACTGATAAGCCAAAGCAATTGGAGGGCATTGATTCTAATGAACAATTGAATGCGCCCTTAGCTAAAACATCATCTAAAGGTTGATAATCATTGAGATATACATACTCTGAGCCTTCACCAGCGACATTCACTTGCACTTTTAACTCACCATTTTCTATCGCCGCATTCAATCCTCGTTTTTGCATCGCTCCATCAAAAAAGCGACAGAGATCGTTCGCCGAAAAGTCAATAGCAGCACTGCTAACGGTTGGCATTTGTACAGCTTCTGCGGTTTCATTGATTTCTGAGATATCAATGCCACTGTATATACCACTTATGTCATCAGCTATTTCACAACTGCTGTCCATGTAATCACGGCGATAATTAAATTCATCTATTGAAAAGAAATTACCATCTAACAAACCTCGCTCAAGAAGAGCTGATATTTTCACTTCGTCCAGTTTATATGCCTTCAAAACACCGGAACGTACATCCAGCGTGTCAACTTGTGTATAGCTGCTGTTTCCAGTCGCTTTGCAAATCCCTTCGTAAGAATCATCCAAGTATCTGGTAGTCAGCATCAAGTCCAATAAATAATTTTTTCCGTAATAATCTTGATCTGCAAAATAAGCAATGTACTCAACACCGTTAGGTAACTCGTTGTCATCCACAAGGAAATAAAGCACCTTGTTCTCGTAGGCTTGTTTGTCAAACGATGCCCGAACAAATGCTTTCTCATCGTCAGTTGCTGCATCAGAAACCACCGCTACCATAGGCAAGGCAGGTTTAATGTTGACACCAAAAACTTTTTCAACGACATAAGATAATCTGTCTTGATATAGATGCTCCATTAAAACTTGCCTAAGAGCAAGTAGCCTATATTTGCGCAAGGATACACTGTCGCCACAATATTTTTCTATTTGAGTTTGCATAGATGTGACATCATCTGTGCATATGGTTAACTCGCCAAAGTAATTTTTAACCCCTTGAGCAAAGTTTCCTATGACTATTGTATTGCTTGCCATCAATTCAAACACCCTACGCGCAAACATAGTTTGTGATTGGGTTATTGAGTTCATATTTATATTGTAAGAATAGCCCTTGTAAGCCCTATCAATTTCTTCCGGGTCGAGTTTGCCTAAAATATATGGGTTGTATTTTTTGGGGAAGGCATGTTCAGGAAGGGCATTGCCGAAGTTGCGGTCATAAATGTCTAAACCTTTATGTGTAATAAAGTAATCTGAATAATCGTTAAAAACCTTTGAGCGTTGTTCATACCTATGGTAGTAAGCTCCTGCAAAGCAAGCCATGTCCTTTCGTTCAAACTTTTCAATAGGATTATGAATTTGGGGCTGTGCGGCAAAATGCAAATGATAAACGTGTGTGTTTCCTGTTTCGGCTTTATACTTTGCCACAGAATCCAAATCCGCAGTAAAAATAACATCTGCCAAGGATGCAGCTGTTATAAACACATGAGTATATACAGGGTCTTCTTTGCCCCAATAAACCACGGGTATGCCCTTCTCCTTGCAGTGGCGTACAAGCTCATATAGCTCCTGCGAACCATGAGCAATTTTACGATGCCAGCCTTGGTCTTTTCCTTGCCATGCCGATTCAATAAAAAGCATATCGGGGGCGAAACCATTGATTTCCGCTTCCCAATTATTTACCGACAATTGCATAAGGTCACATTCGGGTTTATATGATAAATATGAAAATTCATCCATGATGCAAGCTACTTTGAGGAACTTCAAATTATTTTTTGACAGCTTAAATGAAAGCGATATATGTGTACCCGCATTGGAGTCAACTCTTACGCCTTTGAAATTAAGATATTCAACTAATTTTTCATGAACCGATTTTAATCGGTTTATTTCTTGAGTCATAGTCTTTGCCACCTATCTTTGCTTTATCAAACGGCGTTTTATTTTTTTCAAGAAACGATAACCCCACAGCGCAACCCTTCCAGGTAGTGTGTCTGTTATGCGGTTTAACTTCCATTGATAGGTATTGTTTTCCTTTTGTAAAATTGCTACTTGCGCGTTGAGCCTCTGAGCCTCGGAATTGCTTCTGCTTAACAAGTCAATTGCAATCCCAAGTTCAGTTGCCGCTTGTGAAAACTCAGCCAATATCTCTGTTCGTTCAAGGGAATACCTAGTTAAATTTTCTGCCAGCAATATGGTCGTTTCATTTAGCCGTTGATTGCTTTTGGCCAATTGTTCAATCAAATCACTTGTTTGTATTTGTGCCTCTGAAAGTTGCCGTTCACATTCATGGTACTTGGATTTCAAGTCCGAATACATTTGCGTTGAGTTCCTGTATTTTAGGTTTGCATTAGTCAGTGCTGACTTTAATTCATTGTCTGCCAACAGCTTCACAAAAAGCCGCTGGTTATCTAGACAGTCCGCTTTGTTGTTAGACCAAAGAATGTTGTTACTTGCCTCCAACGAGAAATCCACTAAATCAAATCCAAGATCTGTCATTATTTCATATACAGCTTTTGCGTTCTTATCATCAACCTCAATCCACACTTTAAGATTTTTTGTATTCCGTAGAGTTTCTACCATTCCCTCTAGTACAAACACCTCATATGCTTCAACGTCAATCTTTACAAAATCAGGCGGTGGTAGTTTAAGTCCATCTATTGCAACAACTTCTATTGATTCACTGTTGTCCGATTTGTCAGCATTAATTGAGGCAGAGCCTAAGTTGCCATCAATTAGCAATCTTATATTGACAAAATCACTTTTGCTTCCTATGGCTTTTTGATGAATGTGAACCCTATCAGTTAGGTTGTTGTCTTTGACATTTGCAGATAACAGCTCAAAGTTAATTCGAAACGGTTCGAAGGCATAGATTTGTGCATTACTGGCAGCTTTTGCGAAATAAACGGTATGGTTGCCTAAGTTGGCACCAATGTCATAAACAACAGACACGCTAGTGCTATCAAACCATCTATCAAGAATCTTGCGTTCATAAAAATCGCCGTTTTTTTTAATAGTTTCTAGGATATATTCCCCGCCATATCCTGAAAGTTTAATCCCGTCGGAAAGTTCAATTGTAATTTTTTCACTCTGCATTGTCGCGCTCCTTATTGAACTGCCCAATTGTTGTTACAATTTTTGCACAAATTGTAACGGCTTGGTTCAAGTGTAACCTGTGAATAGTCTCGGATATGCCCAAGTTCGTTTTCGTTTTCGGAATCAAAACAACAACCGACAATCGTGCCGTCCCAACGCATATTCACAATATTATTTTTAATGAAATAACAACTATTCATTCGATCCTCCCCGACATTATCCTTGGAACCCGGTACATTTCCAGCCCAATTATGGACAGGGGATTTTTGAAGGAACGGTTTTATTCTTTCTGGAATTGCACTTATCATTTGACGCACTTCATGGCCCTGCTCTTCATCCTCTGGAAAGTCTAAAATTTTTCCGCAAAAATACATTGCATCTGCTGAGTATTTTTGCCTCTCATTAAAGTGCAACAGTGTAGTTTGCTGTGTGGATAAATAGTCATACGTTGATATAAAATTTCTTAAAGAATCGGGAGTATGCAGTGTAAAAACTAAATGGCGAAGGCCATATATAAATAATTCTTCTATTCGCTCTTGCGTAGCGAGAAGTCCGTTTGTGCTTATAATTGGTTTTACACCATAATCAACGCCCAGGCCAATATATTTTCCTAAGTTTTTGTGGAGAAGAGGCTCTCCGTGTCGGTGATAATTGAGTGTTTGCCCCCTCTGCATCCAACCCAATGCCAAGTGAACTGTTTCATCATCAATATATCCTTTTGGGTATCCGGTCGTGGGCGTACAACAATTTTTGCATTGTAGATTGCAGATATTCGTCATTTCCATTTCTTCAATTTTAATAAAAGGAATGCTACATGGCGTTCTGCTTCTTTCGTATCGAGTGGGTAAAGATTTTTGCGTTGTCATTTCACCTGTTGTTTTATGCTTAAAGAACACTGTCACGAAATATATTCCATTTTTATCAAGCTCGAATTCTGTTTCAAGCTCATCTGTATACCATTGCTTATAAATAATCTCATTGTTGAAATGCAAATAAAAAGCATATTGATACTGCTCTACATTAAAAGTTTCATGAATTTTTATGCAAATCTTACTGTGCATATAATGGGCTTCAATTGACGGCAGCATTAATTCCTCTTTTCAACTATTGCTTGTCTGTATTCATCCTTTTCAGCAGTTGACAGCTTGTTGAAGTCAACCATAAATTCGCTGTATGCGGAACATACGTCGGTTGTACTTCCCAACATGCGAGCGTTTCCATATTCCAACCACAAAGCCTGGGTGCAAAACGATTTTATAGTAGGAATTGCATGTGAAACAAAAACTACGGTTTTGCCTTGATTTCTGAACTCATTCATTGCGGCGAGACATTTATCAGTAAAACTTGGATCCCCGACAGACAAGCCTTCATCTATTACTAATATGTCAGGATTGATGTTTATTGAAATAGCAAATCCTAACCGTGCAGACATGCCTGATGAATAATATTTAACGGGTTGATTGATATACGTTCCAATATCAGCGAACTCAATAATTTGTGGCGTGAGTTCCTTAATCTCGTTCGGATGAAAGCCCAGGAGTAGACATTTGTATTTGATATTTTCGACTCCGGTAAGGTTCGGGCTTAACCCGGCATTAACAGATACACAAGCCGCTTCACCATTCATCGTGATTTGGCCGTAGGATGGTTGCAATATCCCAGCTATGATATTTGCCAATGTTGACTTGCCACTGCCATTAAGACCAACCAGGCCAAGACATTCACCTTTTTCTAGCGCAAACGATATATCTTTAAGTGCGTGTTTTATTATCCTCTTGTTCCTTTCGCGCACTAATTCAACCAGTTTATTTGTCTTGTTGGAGAACAGCCGATACTGTTTTGTTAGCTTATTAGCAACGATGGCGTACTCACCCATGCCGTTCACATCCAATCTACAAAGCGGGTTGCGTATTTTTTTTGCAAGAAGCATCCTAAAACGAAAAGTGCGATGATCATTCCCCAAAATGACAAAATTAACACAGGACGTTCAAAAAAGTTTTGCTCGTACAAAAGGGAATATCTATAACCATTTACGACATAGCGCACAGGGTTTATAACAAATATAGGGCGTGCCCAGTCCGGGATATTTCCCTCTTGCCACACTATGGGAGTTAAAAAAAACAAAAGCTGTATCAGGGACGCAATTAAACGACCAAAATCTTTGGCTAATTGAACAATCACTGATGAAATCATTGCGAGTGAAAGTAGGAAAGCGAATGTGAACAACATGTAGTATAAAATATTTAACCAATAGATACTGGGGAAAATGCCATTAATAAGAAATATAACCACCATAATGGATAGCATGAAAAGGCTATCGTATAGGCACATCAATATTGAACCGATAGGTATGGTTGATATTGGATATTTGATTTTGAATACTATGTTTGCTTTGCTAGCAATTGACATTGCGCCTGTTGTGATGCCTTTGCTAATAAATATCCAAGGTACCAATCCAGCGAGTAGCCAAATCAAAAACGGAACGCCATCTATGGGAGCGCCTCCACGTATGCCGATTCCAAACACCAGCCAAAATGTTCCAAGCTGTATTAATGGCATTAAGAGCTTCCAAAACGTACCAAGATAAAAATTACGGCTTTCGATTTTAATGTCAAACAAAACTATTCGCATCATTCGCGCACGGTTAATCCATATTTCAGTTGTAATTTCTTTGACAGAGCGGAAAATCATAGTTTATAGCACCCTTCAATTCCACAAATATTTCGTGTGTCAAGAATAAACATGCCTCTCAACTTATCCATGTTTTCTTTGATATGAGCATGCCCTACCATAATTACAACCACATCGCTCGCAGCTAAGAAAGCGTCAAAATCGCCTATTTGTCCTTCAAGCACATTGCTTTGGCACATGGGGTCATAAAAGATGGCGTTGCTTCCGCCAAGGTTCAATTTCATCTGCTCATAAATTTGTATTGTTGGACTTTCACGGGTGTCATCTACATCTTCTTTATAAGTAATACCGTAGAAACCAACCTTAGCGGTCGGAGGCAGATTGTTTTCATTTTTTATTGTCTGTATTCGTTGCATAACAAAACCCGGCATGGAATCATTTATCTCCCGTGCTTCCTTAATAAGAAGGGATAGCTGTGGGTAATCACCAACCAAGAACCACGGGTCAACGGATATACAATGTCCGCCAACGCCTGGGCCGGGTTGAAGGATGCTCACACGCGGGTGCATATTAGATATTTTGATGATGTCGTAGACATTCAGATTGTCTTGACGGCAGATTTTCGCAAGTTCGTTGGCAAAGGCAATATTGATGTCACGATAGGTGTTCTCCACCACTTTGGTCATTTCTGCCGTGCGTATATCTGTCAACACAATTTCGCCTGTGCAGAAAGTTGTGTACATATCCCGCACGGCTTCGGCCACGCCAACAGAATCTGCGCCGATGGTACGGGCGTTTTCCTGGAGTTCTTTTATCATTTTACCGGGGATGATCCGCTCCGGGGCATGAACCAGATGCACATCAGAACTGCGTCCGCGTTTTTCAATAACAGGGCGTACAAACTTATCCATCGTTCCAGGGGAAACAGTGGACTCAACCACAATTATCGCGCCGTCATCGCACACGTCCAGCACATTGTTGACGGCGGTCGTTACATATTTGGGGTCTATTTTTTTAGTGGTTTTATCATACGGCGTAGGTACAGCTACAATATATATAGGTGACTTCGGCAAGTCGGATTGGAAAGAGATTCCCTTGTCAAATGCTTGTGCAAACAATTCAACCAATCCGTCTTCTTCAAAGGTTACTTTGCCTGCACGAAGTTGGTTTAGAAGGTTTTCGTCTATATCAACGCCAGTTACACAATTTCCATTGGCCGCCAACATCAAGGCCGTAGGCAAGCCAATATAACCCAGTCCTATTACGCATACATTTTTCATTGGTCAACTCCTATGATTTTAAACAATTGCTTCATTCTTTGCTCCCATGTGTGGGCTGCAAAAACGGTTTCTATGTTATTCTTGCGTATAGCTTCCATGCTATTAAAATCAAAATCCTCACCGGCATACCACACGTTATTTCCAAATTGAGTACGCATCCCGATGGATGGATTACTTATCACTATTGCACCGCAGGCCATTGCTTCATATACGCGTCTTGCAAACATGGTCTCTGAATCGCATACGGTATTGACGTTTATAACGTACTGTACATCCCGATACACATCGCCAAGCCTGTCATACGGAATGCTATCAGCTACATAAGGTTGGTACTTTTCGGGAAAGGGTTTTGATGAACGTCCATCGGCCCTGTATCTATCGTAAATTCGCAAAGGGATGCCGGCTTTCAAAACTGTATCAAATATGTCTGCCAGGTCGTTACATCTTTCCGAAAGAACCGTGTACCAACTTCCCGCAAAGACAGCCAAGTTTTCTCTATCAGTTTGCTCATTTCTTGGGGGATGGTACATCGCTGGAGAAAAGCCAAAAGGCCACAGATTAACTTGTTTATGCCCTAGTTTTTTGTACTTATCTACACATTCATTTGCCGTTGTCAAAATGAAATCAAATTTTAATGCCGTATCGGCAAAATCATATGCTGAATCTCCGAAATATGCCGGGTCTTCTTTAGCCCAAAACACTGTGGAAATTTTGTCGGCTTTGCATCGTTCTAAAATCTTTAATAAATCGCGTCTGTTTTCATAGAACACGCGCCCATCTTTATATACTTGCGCCCGCCACGATGCGCCTACAGCCCCCGTCCACGCAGCTTCGCAAAAGAAAAATTTATATTTTTGATTATCATCAAAAGCCTGTTTCCAATTGCGTGGTGTAATCGCAACGGCAGCGTGTTCATTACTGAGGTTCTGCCAAGTCATGGGGTCACACACCGAAAGGATGGGGGATTGGGTGTTACCCTTTGGATACACAGATAGAACTTCCCCTTTACTTTTAACTAGCGGAAGTAAACGAGTATACACATAGCTTTTTAACGTTGGAACAAGTTCTTTGTTTGACATCGCCCCCTCCGATTTTATTTTCCTATTGGCGATGCCAGTTCTTTCATTTTGTCCCAATCGAATCATGTAGCGCTTAGAAATACTGTGCTTTGCATATCGCAACATATACAAGAAACTGATAATGGGTCCATAACCAACATGGCGATAAGACTCATAATTCATCCGTGCTGATTTTATTCGGTTAGAGGATTTTGTTGCCGTCCCCATGCGGTAAATCAGCAGGGGTTCGTTCAGCCCGTGGGCTACGCCAGCCTTTTTCATGATGGTGGCCCAAACTGCCATATCCTCATGCATATACCCTTTTGGGAAGTGAATCATGCTGTCGCGCCTAACCATTACTGATGAGCAGGACATGATGTTGTGTTTGAGCAAATCTTCATAGGAAAAATTCTCAACCGCTTGTAAGATGTAACTTGAAGCCTTTCCAAAGCTGTTTATATAAGAAGTTCCGGTGAAGGAAATGGTTGAGTTCTTTTCCTTCATAAAACGAACCTGCTTGTCCAGCTTTTCTTTAAGCCATAAATCATCGCTGTCTAAAAAGGCTAGATATTCGCCTTTAGCTTGTTGTATTCCAACATTTCGGGTCGCGGCTACGCCTTGATTGGTGTCGTTCGTGGTAACTATTATGCGTGAATCTTGGTTTGCGTATGCTTGAATAATATCATCCGTGCTATCAGTTGAAGCGTCATCGACAATGAGTAACTCCCATGTAGGGAGCGTTTGACTTAAAACTGACTCGATGCTTTCCTTTATAGTGGATGCGGCATTATGCGCTGGCATTATCACGCTGACAAGCGGTGAGTTGATCTGTTGTGTTCCTATACAGCCCACCTCCGCTTGTTTCATGCCATTCCTTTTCAGAAAAGAAATGCTCTTTGCTGAAACGAAAAGGGTGCAACTCTCCCAACGAAATCTATTTAACCACATTTCCCAGCTTTTTTCAAGCAAATTTCCAAGAGTGCGGTCATCAATGCGAATGTGGGTTCGCTTCATGTGGAACGCACTATCCCGTGCGTGGTCAAAAGTTTCGTCAATCGCACGGGAGCACGCCCGTGTGGCATGGCAATCGCCCTATACTCATTTTGAACATAGTCAAAAAATTACAATGTCAGGAGGAGCAAGGTTACACTCAGGCAACGAAATATTTACAGGCGGAAGTCGTTAGCCTTTGCCATACCGCCTGAATGGGTTAATCCTTTGAAGCACCCTCTATAGCATAATTCTTTGATGGTGTTTTTCCCTTTGAAATGATCGACCACCGTTCAGCGTAATAGGTCTTACATCACTGCAATGTGGGGTTTTGGTGTTGGAGTGTACTCCTGGTATGGCAAAAGGATTTGCCAATTATCCGCTCAAATAATAGACTTCTTTCGAAATCACGTGTTTTTGTGATTTCAGAAGAATTCTAATAAGGCAAGGGGTACAATATGTATCCGGGTTTAATCGTTAACAACAGAAGCCAAATTGCCAAAAAAAGCGCAAAAAAATAAAAGATTTAACAAAACAACTAGGGTGCTTCAAAAAAGTCGCTAATTATGCGGCTCTTCCATCATCTCTCTCGCCCCGAACCCCCAAAAGGCCCTCTTTTACACAACAAAATGGTACCATACGGTACCATTTTTTCTTGATTGTGGTACCGAACGGTACCATTTTTTTGCCCTATGCTCGAGATTCATTTATCATCTGCTGCTTCAAATTGTATAGTTTTTGCGATAAATCCACCGGCATAAGTTGCGGGCGGATTAGGCGCTTGTGTTCATCCCATAGGGTATCGCGTTCTGCGGCGGCGTAGGCGCAAATTTCATCTACGGTGAGGGTGGGGTAAACGCATTTGCCTTCTATGAAAACCGGCTGCAGCAGCTCGCGCACGGTAAACTCGCCTGCGGGCAGGGTCATGCGCTTCCAGGTGGCAATGGGGTCGAATATTGTCAGGTCTGCTTGGTTGGTTAGGGTTTCGTCGGCCAGGGCAAGCAGGTCTGCCTTCATTTTGCCGTTTTGTTTGTTGTATAGGCGGAAGATTTTTTTTCGGCCGGGAGTGGTTACTTTTACGGGGTCTTCCGATAATTTTATTTTGTTCTGCCAGTTTTGGCCGTCTTTAGAAATAGCGGCGATTTTGTACACCCCGCCAAAGGCCGGGTATTCTTTGGATGTGATAAGATGCGTACCCACGCCCCATACAGTTATCTTCGCGCCTTGGGATTTTAGCTCTGCGATTAGATGCTCGTCTAGGTCATTTGAGGCGCTGATGAAAGCATCTTGGAAGCCTGCGGCATCCAGCATGATGCGGGCTTGTTTAGATAGATAGGCAAGGTCGCCGCTGTCTAGGCGGATGCCGTAGTTTTTTTGCAACAGGCCGGTGGCGCGCATTTCTTCAAATATTTTTATGGCATTTGGCACGCCAGACCTCAAGGTGTCGTAGGTATCCACCAGCAGTACACAGGCGTTTGGGTATAGGTTTGCGTAGCATCGGAAAGCTTCAAGTTCGGTATCGAAGCTCATTATCCAGCTATGGGCGTGGGTGCCGCGCACCGGGATGTTAAAAAGCTGCCCCGCCAGCACATTGCTGGTGCCGCTGCAGCCGCCTATCATGGCGGCACGCGCGCCGTAAACGCCAGCATCTGGCCCTTGGGCGCGGCGTAGGCCAAATTCCAGCACGTTATCACCGCTGGCCGCCCAGCACACCCTTGCAGATTTAGTGGCAATTAGGCTCTGGTGGTTGATGATATTCAAAATGGCAGTCTCTATTAACTGCCCCTCCATTATTGGGGCGGTAACCCGTAATATAGGCTCGCCAGGGAAAATAACTGTGCCCTCTGGCACGGCATAAATTTCGCCAGAGAAGCTGAAGCTTTGCAGATATTTTAGGAAATCTGCAGCAAACATGCCAGTGGAGGCCAGGTAGGTTAGTTGCTCGTTGGTGAAGGCTAGATTGTTTATATAATCGATAACCTGCTGAAGCCCCGCCGCCACGGCATAGCCGTTGCCACAAGGGTTTTCCCGGTAAAACATATCGAAAACGGCAAGCTGGCGGTGGCCAGTGGTTTTTTCTTGCTGCAGGTATGCTTGCATCATGGTTAGTTCGTAAAGGTCTGTGAGTAGGGTTAAATTTCGCATGGGTTGCTCCATTCTAATGTCGTATTCCTATAAATGCTGCCTGTAGGCCGAATTTTACGCCGCTGTAACGGGCAGAATAAAATAGGCCGGGGTTGCATTTTGTGCATAGGTTTGAGGTTTCTATGTTTTGTGGCTGGAGGCCAGCTTCTATTAATAAGGCTTGATTTATGGCTTTGATATGGCCATGGGGCTTGCCGCCAGGTTTTGTGGTGAAGAAGCTGTTGATGCCTTCGCCGTGGGCGGCGGCAAAGCTTTCTTGCACATCTAAGCCCACTTCGAAGCAGCATTGGCCTATTGCCGGGCCTATTGCGGCTTTAATATCTTTAGGGTTGGTGCCGTATGCGGCGGCCATGCTGGCTACAGTTTGCGGGCCAATTTTGGCCAATGTTCCGCGCCAGCCAGAATGCACGGCACCCACTGCTTGGGTTTTTGCGTCGTATAGCAGAATGGGCACGCAATCTGCGGTGCGTACAGATAGCAGCAGGCCTTTTATGTTGGTGATAAGTGCATCGGCCTCGAGGGGTAGGCGGTTGAAGCCGTAGGGGCTACTTGTGATTGCGGCCTCGTTTACTGTGACTATATTGGCGGTATGCTTTTGCTTTAGTGTTACCAGGTTTTTAAAATCGAAGCCTTGGCTGGCCATTATTATTTTGTAGTTTGTCTCCGGGTTACCGTAATCTTCTTCCCCATGGGAGAAATGTAAGGCTAGGTTCATGCTGTGCAAATATTTGGTTTCGGGAGTTTGCCCGCTAACGCCGCCGTTCCGCGTGGAAAATATAGCACATACCCCTGGCGAATGTATATTGTCTGCGGTTATATACTGCAACCCGGTAAAGTTTTTGTCATTTACAAATGCCATAAGCTCCTCTTTTCGGTTATGCTGCCGCAATTATACCACAATTGCCATAGGCAAATCGCTTCTTTTTAAGAAAAGAAGCGGAAACGCCAGAGGCAAAGCCTCGGATGGTTTTAAGCTAGAAAGGACATTTCCATGAATATGCTTTTTATTTTTGTGTTGAATTTAGTCATTCGCTGCAATGAGGGGCGGGTTATCGAGCGGGCGGCCGGGCTTACTTATCGTATTCTTTTGGCGTTTTTTCCTTTTTTGATTTTTCTTATGTCGCTGATTGGTTTTTTGGATGTGGATAAGGACGGGATGCTAGAGGGGCTTTATAAGGTGCTGCCTGGGGATATTTCGCAGCTGGTGGCAGAGTTTGTGATAGAGCTTGGAGATGTAAGAACCGGGGGGATTATGTCTACGGCGTTGTTTTTTAGCTTGTACAATACAAATAATGGGTTTAGGGCGGCGGTACGGTGCATAAACTTATCTTGGGATGAAGAAGGGCAGATGGGGCTTGTGCGGCAGGTGCTGCTTGGGCTGGCGCTTACGCTGCTGTTTACGGTGGCCATTATTGTGATGCTGGGGCTGGTGGCATTTGGGCGGCAGCTTTGGCTGATATTTTTCCCGGCGGGGAATGAGCTTATGTTTACGGTGGCCAGTGGGTTTAGCGCTGTGGTTGTGCTGGCGTTTGCCACCATGCTTATATATAAGCTGGCCAACGCCCGGAAGCTAATCTTTAGCCAGGTGTTGCCCGGCGCTGCCATTACGGTGGTGGGCTGGGTAGTGGCCAGTACGCTGTTTGGCTTTATCACACAGAATTTTACCCAGTACCCGGCCATTTATGGCAGCATAGCCGGGGTGTTTATATTGATGCTTTGGCTGAATACAGTTGCTGTGCTGCTGCTGGTGGGGAATGAATTTAATGCGGCGCTGGTGGAATGCCGGTGATTTTCTTATTAAGGCGCGTGGTGGAAACTAAAAAAGCCACCAGGCCACCGTCCGGCGAATGAACTAATTACAGATTGTAATTAGTTCATTTGCCATCCACCAGCCTACAACAGCAAAATCCCCACAAATTTATCAAACCAAAAATAAAAAAACAAAGTTTTTTGCTTCTTTTTTTTAAAAAAGAAGTGGAGGTGTCGGAGGCGAAGCCTCTGACGGTATTACAACCAGGAGGTGACCATGAAGAAAATCGGTTTAGCCCTATCCGGCGGTGGTATCCGCGCTACGGTTTTTCATTTGGGTGTGTTGCAGTACCTTGCGGATGCTGGGCTTTTTGGGCGAGTGGCTAGTTTGTCTAGTGTTTCTGGGGCGGGGCTTGCGGTTGGGGTTTTGTTTGCGGTTAGTGGGCATAAATGGCCCACGGCGCGGGATTTTACAGAAAAGGTAATGCCACGGGTACGTGAGATTGTGCTGCGCAATAGTTTGCAAGCGGTTGCGCTGCGGCGGTTGGTTTATTCGCCGGGGTATTGGCATAGGCGGGTAGAGCTGCTGGCGCGGGTACTAGAGGATAGATGGGGCATTCATGGGGATTTGCAACAGATGCCTACATACCCGTTTTGGGAGATAAATTGTACCACCTTTGAAACTGGCAAGAGCTTTCGCTTCCGGCGCAACTACATGGGCGACCCTGTTGTGGGGTATGTGCAATACCCGCGGCTGCCTATTTCCCATATGATTGCGGCTTCGGCAGCATTTCCGGTACTTATTGGCCCCTATATATTAAAAACCGGCGACTACGAATGGAGCCACGACAAGCACGGCAAAATGCATAAGCCCACAGAACACGACCATTACACCCTATGGGACGGCGGCGTGTACGACAACCTAGGCCTAGACCCCTTATACAAAATAGGCCGCGGCCTAGACGACGAAATAGACTATCTAATAGTATCAAACGCGGCAGGCTCTATAGGCCATCAAGCGCGGCGCGGCCATGTGTCCATATCAAACCTAAAAAGGCTGCTAGACATAGCAATGAGCCAAGTAGACAGCCTACGCAGCCGCGAAGTATACGCATCAACAATCCTACAAAAACGCGGCATGTATGTAAAAATAGGCTACACAATGGCCGAAATAGCCCAAAAAAGAGGCATCCCCCTAAGCCAGCTACGCAAAGATGACAAAGAATACCTAACAGACGCCCAAGTTCAACAGGCGTTACACTACCCCACCACGTTAAATGCCCCTTCTGAAAAAAGCTTCAAATTACTTTTCCGGCATGGTTACGAGACGGCAATGGCCTGCGGCGAAGGGCGGTTTTGATGCATAAGTAAGCCCAAGTGGCTTCGCCTCACACTCCCTTCTTTTTCAGAAGAGTCGCTTCGCGAACCGGCACTCTAAATACTACATGCCGCCATATTAACCCGCCCGTCCATAAGAAACGGCACACCCTCATCTTCCAGCATACCCCGGCGAATATCCGCGTACATACCCCCGGCAATTGTGCCGTCTTGTTTCACTACCCGCTGCCATGGCAAATGTTCTGGGCAGTTTCGCATTGCCCAGCCTACTTGCCTTGCTGCGCGGGGGTTGCCAATGGTGTACGCAATCTGCCCGTAAGACATCACCTTACCCTTTGGTATGGTGGCTACAATTTTGTAAACTTGTTGTGAAAATGTCATTGCAACCTTGCTCCTTTGTTCAATAGACTTCTTCAGAATTTTAATATTTCCATTATAGCCGCTCCACCTAAAAACATTCGCATAGAACTTGTAAAGTTCCCGCAATCCTTCGTCGCTGAAAACCTTGCGCACCGCTAGTGCGCGGCGGTTTTCAGCTTCTCGTCTTGCGAAAAATTTCCTGCGCTCTATGCGAATATTTTTAGGTGGAGCGGCTATAGTTCTTCCACTCTTGTGGCGTTTTCTCTTGTGGCTTTCTTGCGATTCTTCCAATCTTGCAGACTGCAGATCTGAAGTAAGCTGTAGATTGGAAGAATTAAAACCAGAATTGCTCCATCCAAACGATAGCAAATGCTCAGAAGACTCTATTTCTTTTAGCATCATGCCTCACCCGCCAAGCCTTTCAGCAGCTGGCGGATTTCTTTAATCCTTGCTATGCCGCCGTCTTCTGGCGGTTTTTCGCCTTTGTAGGCCCGAATGGTGATATGTGGTGCGCTACCTGTGGTAAAAAGCAGCCTGGCGGGGTTTAGGGTTATCAGGCGCGTTAAGTTTTCGGGCTGTATGGGCGCGTCTGGGCGGAAGGTTAGCACTATGTTTAGCCCCTTCTGGTTGATGCTGGTTACGCCCAGCTTGCGGGCCTCGGCCTTCATGGCGGCTACATCTAGCAAGTTTGTTACCGGCTGCGGGATATTGCCAAAGCGGTCCTCTATTTCGTCTTGGACATCGCTGTAATCTTGCGGGCCTGTTATTTGAGAGATTTTCTTGTACAGTTCTAGCTTCTGTTGCTCGTCTTGTATGAAGCGGGCTGGGATAAATGCATCTACCCCAATGTCTATTGTTACTTCCTGTGCGGTTTCTACAGGCACGCCTTTTAGCTGGTTAACGGCCTCGGCCAGCAGCTTACAGTACATATCATACCCCACAGAATCCATATGCCCGTGTTGCGCCTGCCCCAGCAGGTTGCCTGCGCCGCGTATTTCTAGGTCTCGCATGGCTATTTTAAATCCCGCGCCAAATTCTGTGAATTCTCGGATGGTTTGCAGGCGTTTTTCGGCTTCTTCGTTCAGCACCTTGTCGCGGCGGTACATAAGGTAGGCGTAGGCCAGGCGGCTGCTGCGCCCCACGCGGCCGCGCAGCTGGTAAAGCTGGCTAAGGCCCATAAAGTCTGCGTTTTGGATTACAATAGTGTTTACATTGGATATATCCAGCCCGGTTTCTATTATGGTGGTGCAAACCAGCACATCTATATCGCCTTCAACGAAGTCATGCATAATGTTTTCCAGCTCTGTTTCGCTCATTTGGCCATGGGCAAATGATACCCGGGCGCCGGGCACTAGGTTTTGCACCCGCATGGCTTCTTCGGCTATGTTGCGCACCCTGTTGTGCAGGTAGTACACCTGGCCGCCCCGGGCAAGCTCCCGGTTGATGGCATCCCGCACGAATTCTTGGTTGTATTCCATTACATAGGTTTGCACGGGTTGGCGTTCTTCTGGCGGTTCGTCCAATATGCTCATATCCCGTATGCCCGCCAGGCTAAAATGCAAGGTGCGGGGGATGGGCGTGGCCGTTAGGGTAAGAACATCCACATTTTCCCGCATGGTTTTCAGCTTTTCCTTATGCCCCACCCCAAACCGTTGTTCTTCGTCTACTATAATTAGCCCCAGGTCCTTGAATGCAACATCTTTAGACAGCAGGCGATGCGTGCCTATAACAATATCGCTTTTGCCAGTTTCTAAGTTTTTTATGGCTTGCTGCTGTTCTTTTTTTGTTTGGAAGCGGGAAAGGCGCTCTACGCCTATGGGGTAATCCTTCATGCGGCGTAAAAATGTGAGGTAATGCTGCTGCGCCAGTATGGTGGTGGGCACCAGATAGGCCACCTGCTTGCCCTCTTGCACGGCTTTAAATGCCGCCCGGATGGCTATTTCGGTCTTGCCGTAGCCTACATCACCGCAGATAAGGCGGTCCATAACCCTGGTGGATTCCATATCGCGCTTTACGTCGCTTATGGCGGTTAGCTGGTCGTCGGTTTCTGTGTAGGGGAAGTTTGCTTCAAATTCTGTTTGCCATACGGTGTCTTGGCCGTAGCTGTGAGCGATGGCGGCTTGGCGCTTGGCGTATAGGTTTATAAGGTCCTGCGCCATAATTTCTACGGCTTGGCGGGCTTTGGCTTTAGCCTTTGCCCAGTCTGTGCCGCCTAGCTTGCTAAGGCGGGCTTCTTCCCGGCCGCCAATATATTTTTGGATCATATCCATTTGGGCGGTTTGTACATATATATTGCCGCCGTCTTTGTATTCAAGCTTTAGGTAGTCGCGGCTAAGGCCATCCGATGTAATCTGTTCTATCCCGCGAAAAATGCCTATGCCGTGGTTGTCATGCACAATGTAATCCCCAACACGCAGGTCTGAAAAATGGTTGATTTTCTCGGCATTTTTGTTTTTGCGGGTTTTTCGCCGCTTAGATTTTTCTGCGGTGAATAGTTCCTTTGCGGTTACGGTCACTAGCTTTATTTCCGGGTATTCGAAGCCGGAGGACAGGCTGCCCCTGGCCACGGTTACTAGGCCTGTGGCCAGGTTTACATCGTTTAGGTTTTCTGTAAAGCGGGCCAGCAGCCCCATGTCTGTAATTGCGTCTGTTAGGGCTTGGCCTTGGCGGCGCGAGCCTGCTAGGATGGTGACAATATGGTCGCTTTTTAGCCAGCCGGCCAGGGCTTGTTTAAGCTCGGCTGGCTTTTGCAGCAGGGGAGTGCAGCTGCGGGCATTTACAGAGACTTCAAACATAGCTGTAGCGCCGGTATCGGGCACTGCCCCCGGCTGTGATACATATCTTATAGCACCATCTGCTTGCAGGCGGAACTGCCCCCCTCCAGGGGCAAGGCTAGAGTACAGCACCCGCGAGAATTTGCTGGTTTTGTGCAGCACTTGCGGCCAGGGTATTAGCACATGAGCTTGCAGGGGCAGGATTCTTCCGGCGGTAAGGCGATGGTCTATGCTTTCGTCATATTCGGCTTGTAGGGTTTCCATGTGGGTGGCTATAGCGTTAGGGTCGTCTAGGAAGAGGATGGTGTTTTGGGGCAGGTAGTCTAGCAGGTCGCATTCTTCCTGGTAAAAGAAGGGGAGGAATGCGTCTGCTCCTGTGCCGTCTTCTAGGCGGAACATGGCCTGCTCCATTGTTTCTTTTAGGGTTTTGGCTTCTTTTCGTAGGTCTTGTTTTATGAAGAGTTCATGCTGGGTGGCTGTAGCTTCTTTTATGCTGGCTAGGGCGGCTTTTCTTGTTTTTGAATCGAAAACCAGCTCGCGCATGGGGTAGATTTCAAAGCTTTGGGCGTTTTCTATAGAGCGCTGGTTCAGGGCATCTATTATGCGGATGGAGTCTACATCGTCGCCGAAGAATTCTACGCGCAGGGCGTGGCCTTCGGCTAGTTCTGTTTCGCCCATGGCGCCGCAATGGCCTACGGCGGGGCAGATATCTAATATGCCGCCGCGCAGGGCAAACTGGCCAGGGGCTTCTGCAAGGCCTCTGCGCTCGTAGCCCATTTGCGATAGCTTGCGGACGGCAGCGTCTGGCTCGTAGATATCCCCTACGGCTAGGGTAAAGCGGTAGCTGTGGAAGATTGCGGGCGGGGTCATACGGTCTAGCAGAGCCTCTGCGGATAGGATGATGATGGGGTTAGCCTGGGAAATTGAATACTGCTGCGAGACGGCGGCTGAAGGATTTTCCGCAGGTGAACAGAGAGACAGCCTGTCTAGAACTTGAAGGCGCTGGCGGGTTATGTCTACGCTTTTTACGTCTGCGGCGTAGAAGATTAGGTCACGGCTGGGGTAGCTGTGGCAGTTTTCCCGGAAGAAGTAGTAGATGTCTTCAAATATGGCTTTGGCTTTTAGTTCTGATGGGGCGATTATTAGGGCGGGGCGGTTTGTTTCGGCCAGTATGCCCGCAGTGTAATGCCATTTTTGCGCGTCAACTACTCCGTTTGCCCAGATTGTGGGGGCGGGGACGGAGTTAAGATGCTCTATTATGTTGGTGAATGGTTGAGAGTTCTTTAGGGGGGAGAGTAGGGCGTGTGTCATTTTCGCGTCCTTTATTGTTTTATTAGAGTTCTTCTGAAATTGCAAAAAACGCAATTTCAGAAGAAGCAAAAGATTGAAAATGTAACTTTTCCGAAACCCCTACGGGAATTTCGGAATAAGTCTATTGTCTTTTTGGCATTTTGCCGTACCAGGCGTTTAGGGCTTGGCTGCTACATTGCCCCAGCAGTACCGGGATATCCACGAAGTAATCTAGCTCTAGGGCGTAGGCAGTCATTCGCAGATGGCCTTCTAATATGATAAAGCGGGCTTGGTTTGGGCAGGTCAAAAATATCAGCGGCGGGAAGCGGTTGCCCTCCCGCAGCTGCTGTGCGGCGGCTAGAAAGCGGTCGTTAGGTACGTCGAATATGATTTTGCCGCTGCGTATGGTGCTTGCGGCTTCAATGGGCGAGCCGGTGTAGTTGGATATCTCGTTCCAGTAGCTGTATTCGATGTAGATTATTTTTTGTAGGTCGTTTTTGTTGAAGATTGCCCAATGCCAGCAGATGGCCGGTGGGAAGTTTTCGAAAATTTCTGCATTGCGGTTGTAGCCGCGGAAAATTGATAGGATTTCTGCGCGGGTATGGTTTTCTTGCGGGGAGGCGAGGTTGCCATGGGTGATGATTTTTTTGTCTGTTTGGGTTGTGGCTAGGATGTTCTTAAGATTTTGGGAGAAGCGCGGGGATGTTAGTTCCATTTTTAGGAATTGTAGTACCATTTCGGCTTCGGTGGAGGGGGCGGTTAGTTGCATGGTGGCCTCCTTTGTGGGCGTGAGTAATATTTTCTCTAAACCAAAAAGCGCGAGTTGTAAAGGCCCATCAGCTTTCGCTGCCTGATTTTGAGAATAGCTGCCTTAGTTTCTTAAAGGGGCCATCTTGCATGTCCTCTTTCTTTTCGGCCTCGGGGCGTGTTGGTTGCTTAGGGTTAACTTCTACGGGGCGAGCAGTGGGCTTGGCCGCCGCTTTTTTGTTATATTTATTCATGGCGGAGTCTGTACCTTCTTTGATAATCAACTCCACCGCATCCCCGGCGTTGGTTACACCTTTTATCATGGCCTCGTGTTCTTCTTTAAAGAAGCGGCTTAGCACGTAATCTGCCAGCTTAAAGCCAGGGGGCTTTTCGCCAATGCCAATGCGTACCCTTGGGAATTCTTCGGTTTTTAGCTGGGCGATTATGCTTACCATGCCTTTTTGCCCGCCGCTAGAGCCGCGCTGCCGCACGCGGATATCCCCCACTGGCAGGGCAATGTCGTCGTATATTACTATCAGATTTTGTGCGGGAATTTTGTAAAACTGCGTTATGGCGCGCACGGCCTCGCCGCTAAGGTTCATAAAAGTTTGTGGTTGGGCAAGTATTACTTGCTTGCCGCCGATGCGCCCCTCGCCAATAACCGCCTTAAAGCGGCGGTTAGGCTTCATGCTTATGCCAAAATCGTAAGCCATTTTGTCTATAGCTTCGAAGCCTATGTTGTGGCGCGTGCCTTTATAGGTATTGCCTGGGTTGCCCAGGCCGGTTATCAAAACCATCGCAAAAACTCCTCAGAGTTCTTCTAGAATCACAAAAAACGTGATTTCAGAAGAAGCAAAAGATTGAAAATGAAACTTTTCGAAATTGAAAAGCACAATTTCGAAAGAAGTCTCCTATGGTCAATTGTGCAAGTATAGCATGACTGGCGGCGGTTTCACAACATTTTATGGGCAGGATGTTTTGCGGGGTGAAACCAACTAATTACAGATTGTAATTAGTTGGTTTTGGTTTTGGGGATATAAAGTCTTGCACATATTTTCACCTGGCGCATGCTGCCAGGCGTTGACATGGTGTTGGGTTGGGCGTAAAATGCGAAGGATAAGATTTGACATTTTCTAAGGAGGCAATTATGTTTGATAAAAATTTAGCCCAATCTTTAAAGGGCGGCGTAATAATGGATGTTTCTAGCCCAGAGCAAGCTAAAATAGCCCAGGCTGCGGGGGCTTGTGCGGTTATGGCGCTAGAGCGTATACCGGCAGATATCCGGGCGGCGGGTGGCGTTTCCCGCATGAGCGACCCTAAGATGATAAAAGGCATACAGGAAGCGGTTTCTATCCCAATTATGGCTAAGGTGCGTATTGGGCATTTTGTAGAGGCACAAGTGCTGCAGGCCATAAATATCGACTTTATAGACGAAAGCGAAGTGCTTTCCCCCGCGGATGATGTGTACCATATAGACAAGGCCCAGTTTGACGTACCGTTTGTATGCGGCGCGAAAGATTTGGGCGAGGCCTTGCGCCGCATAAAAGAAGGCGCATCCATGATACGTACAAAGGGCGAGCCAGGCACGGGCGATGTGGTGCAAGCCGTGCGCCATATGCGCAAAATGATGGCAGAAATCCGCGAACTTACATCGAAATCTACAGACGAGCTGTACCACGCGGCAAAAGAACTGGCCGCCCCATTCGAGCTGGTTAAATACATTGCAGAAAATGGCAAGCTGCCGGTAGTAATGTTCTCTGCAGGTGGCGTGGCCACCCCAGCCGACGCAGCCCTCATGATGCAACTTGGGGCAGAAGGAGTTTTTGTAGGCAGCGGGATATTCAAATCTGGCGACCCTGCAAAACGCGCCACCGCAATAGTACAAGCCGTGAAAAACTACAAAGATGCCAAGCTAATAGCAGAAATCTCCCAAGACCTAGGCGAAGCCATGGTTGGCATAAACGAACAAGAAATCCAACTACTAATGTCCGAGCGCGGCCGCTAGGCGCGGGGCCATTTCCGTGGGAATGTTCGTGTGGCTTTGGCCTGCGTCTCGTGGCCATATTGCATGGGCGCGTATTCCCCAATATCTTCATTAGATTACAAAAGGAGCAACAAAATGAAAACCTTCCACTCTGGCTTCGTGACCCTAATAGGCCGCCCAAACGTGGGTAAATCTACCCTGATGAACCATTTTATAGGTGAAAAAATCTCCATAGTGTCCAACAAGCCCCAAACCACCCGCAATAAAATCCGTAGCATATTAACAGGTGATGATTACCAAATCGTGTTCATAGACACCCCGGGCATCCACCGCCCCACCACAAAGCTGGGCAAATTTATGGTAAAAAGCGCCGAAACCGCCCTGGGTGAATCCGACGCAGTAATCTTCATGGTGGACCCACAAAAGAAGCCAGATAAAATCCACGAAGAAGACGCAGCAATAATCGAAAGCCTAACACGCGTCAAAACCCCGATATTCCTGGTAATAAACAAGGTAGACACCGTGCCAAAGCCAGAGCTGCTAACCGCCATAGACACCTACAGCCGCGCCTTCAACTTCCAAGAAATAATCCCGCTATCTGCCCTAAAGGGCGAAAATACAGCGGCTCTGCTGGACGCAATAAAAGGCATACTAACCCCCGGGCCAATGTTCTTCCCAGAAGATCAAATTACAGACCAGCCTGAGCGCCAAATAGCCGCAGAAATTATTCGGGAAAAAGCCCTAACCTTCCTGCATGAAGAAATCCCCCACGGCCTGGCAGTAGAAATAACCAGCATGAAAGCCCGCCCCGCCAGCAATCGCGAAGACCCGCCCCTAGTAAGCATAGCCGCCACAATCTTTTGCGAAAGAGACTCGCACAAAGCCATAATAATAGGCAAAAACGGCGAAATGCTAAAGCGCATAGGCCGCGCCGCTCGCCAAGACATAGAAAACCTACTAGGCAACCCAATTTTCTTAGAAACCTGGGTAAAAGTAAAAAAGAACTGGCGCGACAGCGACTTCTTGCTAAAAAATTTCGGATACAAAGACCATTAACTTCTAACTTTACCATTTTTGCCATAGCATACAGTTTCCACCAAAGGATAAAATAACCCTATAAAAATATAAGGGGGAAACAAATTGAAAACCCAAGCCACCTGGAAAATGTTCGAAAAAACAGGCGACCCTATTATGTACCTTAAATATAAGAATAAGTTAAAACCGTCAGAGGCTTCGCCTCCGACACCTCCACAAACTTTTTGAAAAAAGTTTGACAAAAACTTTGGCATTGGAATTGGGGTTGGAGGGGGCGCCCTTCAAAATTCCAATGCTAAGTTTTTTGATAAAACTTTTTTCTAAAAAAGTTTGTGGAGGTGTCGGAGGCGAAGCCTCTGACGGTTTTCATGCAAAGGAGGCCAAAATGCAGCAAATAAAAGCCAGGGGCATAGTCCTGCAAGAATATGATACGGGCGAAAGTGACAAGCGGCTGGTCTTGCTGTGCAAGGGACATGGCCGTATTTTGGCTTATGCCAGGGGTGCGCGTAAGCCTACTAGCAAGTTTATGGCCGGGGCGCAGCTTTTTACATATGCAGACTTTGTGCTTACCCGTGGGGCGGGTTTTCACTCCCTTGCCCAGGCAGATGTTATAGAGAATTTTTTCGCCCTACGGCAGGATTACGACAGCTTTATGGCGGCATGCCATGTGTCTGAAATTTGCCAAAAAACCCTTTGGGATGAAATCAACTGCGACGAGCTGCTTATGCTGGTGCTAAAAACCATGCAGAACTTGGCTAAGGGCAAAATCCCAGCAGCCCAAGCCGCAGCGGTGTTTTTGTTCCGCTTCTTTGGCTTCCAAGGGTTGCAACCCCAAATGGACGCCTGCACTATTTGCGGCACACCGGCAGGAGAGATTGAGCGCCCCCGCCTGGTGCAAGACGGCCTAACCTGCCACCATCACCCCCACAATATCCACCGCCAAATATCACCCGCCGCCATGGAGGCCATAAGCTACATACAAAAAAACGACCTGCCTCAGTCGTTTTCGTTTAGCGTGCAAGAAAGTGCGCTAAAAGAACTGCGGCAAATCGCAAAGTTTTTGTGGGACTGCCATTTTGATATTGGGTTGAAAACGGAGCTCTAGAGCCTTGCACTCGAGAGTGAATCTCCGATAAAAAGGCCACGTGAGCTTTCACGCAGCCTTTTTTTATGTGCCGGGAAATGGCTTCGCAAGTTTTCAGTAAAATGTAGGAAAACAGAGAGTCGTTTTGTTCTAAACAAGACAACACTACCGTCTTCTACGTAGCGGCTTAGCCCGCAAGCGCCCGGCTACTATCAAGAACAACGCCACTGCCACAAACACAATAGACATAAGCTGGCTGGCCGGAATTCCGGTGTTCATAAACATCAGCTGGTCTGTACGCAACGCTTCTACAAAGAATCTAATCACGCCATAACCAAGCATATACAGCAGCAGCACTTCCCCGTTGAATTTCTTGTGGGGGCGGTAGATTATAAGGGCAAACATTAGCAAAAGGTTGAAAAAGGCCTCGTACAAAAACGTAGGGTGAACTTGTAAATACTCAACCCCATGGGCAAAAAGGCCGGCTGTTTCCAGCACGTCTGCGCTGGGCAGCAGGGCTTGGTCAACTTGTATTCGCATAGCAAAAAGGTTGTTTGTGTACCCACCAAAGGCCTCCCGGTTAAAAAAGTTGCCAAACCGGCCAATAACCTGCCCAATAAGCAAAGACGGCGCACAAGTGTCTGCAAAAGTGGTAAATGGAATCCCTTTTTTAATAGACATGATAACCCCAGCCAAAATAGCGCCAATAATACCGCCATAAATAGCCAGCCCGCCACCGCGTATATCTACAAGCGCCAGGAAAAAATTCCTATCCCTATACATATCCCAGTTAAACGCCATGAAATAAAGCCTTAACCCCAGCACGGCCATTGGTACGCCCAACATCAGCAAATCGAGATAATCCTCCCACTTCTGCTTAGTGCGCTTGGCATACCAAACCGCCAGAAAATAAGCAGCAGCAATACCCGCCACAATACATAACGCATAAATATAAATATCAAACCCAAAAACAGAAAAAGCAACCCTAGGCACATTCTCGAAATAAATCCCAAGGTTAGGAAACCAAATATCAGGGGCAACATAATCTGGCGGCAAGGTGGTAACCTCCTTTGTTATATTAGAACCGTTAGAGGCTTCGCCTCCGACACCTTCACCGCTTTTTTGAAAAAAAGCTTGGCAAAAAACTTTAACAAAGGGGGTGTCGGGGGCGTAGCCCCTGACGGTTTTAATGATAAAGTTTTTTGCTTCTTTTTTTTAAAAAGAAGGGGGTGTGGGGCGAATCCCCGCGGTTTTAAACTAGCTTTATCCCTAACTCTGTCAACTGCCCATCGGCCACCACGCTGGGGGCGTCTGTCATGGGGCAGCTGGCGTCCTTTACTTTGGGGAAGGCTATTACTTCGCGGATGGAGTCCGCGTTTGTTAGGATCATTATCATGCGGTCTAGGCCCATGGCTATGCCGCCGTGGGGTGGTGTGCCGTATTTGAGAGCCTCTAGGAAGTAGCCGAAGCCTGCTTCTGCAGTTTCTGGGGTGAATCCTAGGGCTTTAAACATGCGGTCTTGAAGTTCGCGACGGTGGATTCTTATGCTGCCGCCCATTATTTCAAAGCCGTTTAGTACAAGGTCGTAGGCGCGAGAGCGCACTGCGCCGGGGTCGGTTTCTAGTAGATGTTCGTCTTCTTCTAAGGGCGAGGTGAAGGGGTGATGGGCTGCGTAGTAGCGACCGTCTTCTGGGGAGTATTCAAATAGGGGGAAATGGGTTACCCATAGGAAGTTGAAACTGTTTGCGGGTATTATGTCACGCCATTTTGCGGCGGCCAGGCGTACTGCGCCAAGGGCATCGAAAACGACGGGGGTTTGGTCTGCGCATAATAGGATAAGGTCTCCTGGCTTTGCGTCGAAGGCTCGGGCGATTTCGTCAATCTGTTCTGGGGTGAAGAATTTTGATATTGTGGTCTTTACTTCGCCGTTTTCTTGCAGGGCAATCCAGGCTAGGCCTTTGGCCTTGTGGGTGCGGGCCACCTCTATAAGGGCGTCAATTTGCTTGCGGGGCATGGTCGCGCAGCCTTCGGCGTTTATGCCGCGCACGCTGCCGCCTGCCTCCAGTGCAGAGGTAAACACCTGGAAGTCGCAATCTTTCACAAGCGGCATGCCAGAGATATCCTTCAGTTCCATGCCAAAGCGGGTGTCTGGCTTGTCGCTGCCGAAGCGTTCCATAGCTTCTGCCCATGCCATGCGAGGGAAAGTTTTTGGGATTTCTAGCCCCATTGTCTCATTAAATATAGTGCCCATTAGGCTTTCTGCCATGCAGAAGATATCTTCTTCTTCCCCAAATGACATTTCTATATCCACCTGGGTGAACTCTGGCTGGCGGTCTGCCCGTAGGTCTTCATCACGAAAGCAGCGCGCTACCTGGAAGTACTTATCAAAACCAGACACCATTAATATTTGTTTCATCTGCTGTGGCGATTGTGGCAGGGCAAAGAACTTGCCTGGGTGCGTGCGAGAAGGCACAAGATAATCCCGCGCGCCTTCTGGAGAGCTGTTAATCAGTATCGGTGTTTCCACTTCTATATAACCGTCATCTGACAGGAATTTACGTATAGCTTGCGTTACCCTATGCCGCAGAAAAAGCACCTCTTGCACTTTGGGGCGGCGTAGGTCTATATAACGATATTTAAGCCGCATATCTAGGGCAACATCATCTTCTGCCACTTGGAATGGTGGCACTTCTGCCTCGCTTAGCACGCGGATATCTGTTACATCAATTTCAATTGCACCTGTGGCCATATCCGGGTTAATATTTTCTGGCGTGCGGGCGATTACAGTACCCGTGGCCGCCACAACAAACTCGCCACGTATAACATCCTTAGCCATGGCATAATGTTCGGCTTTTACCCGCTTCTCGTCTACCACAACTTGCACAAGGCCTGTCCTATCCCGTACCACAATAAAAATGAGCCCGCTTAAATAACGCCGCTTGTTAACCCAGCCCATAACCGTAACAGTTTCGCCAACAAGCGCCGCATCAACCGCACCGCAATAATGTGTACGCTTCAAACCTCTCAAACTCTCGCCCATAAAATTGCCAACTTTCTATTTGTATTTATTTGAATTATACACGTAAAAATGGAAAAATGAAAGACCGCAAAAGGCTTCTCCCTGGTTGCATGGCCAAGCGAGACGTGCAGCTCGATTTCTTTTCAAACTACATTTGAAAAAGAGAGGTAGAGCTTTGGTATTGGGTTTTTGTGAAGGTTGCGAATGGTGAGGGGATGAGTTGCACAGGGGGCTTTAACCGGAACGATTGTCGATCATCGTTGCGGGCGGTTTTCCCGCGGCGATTAGCGACTTTAGTGAAGGCTAAAGTCCCCGGGGTAAATCATCCCCGGAGATAACCCATGTAGTAAAGCCAAGGGGACATTTCAATGGGAAAATATCCGAGCCGGTTTTTCAATACATAAAACAATAAAAAATGGTACCATACGGTACCATAATTTCGTAAAAATGGTACCGTATGGTACCACTTTTACCATTAACTTTGATGTTTTTGCCAATTTAAGCCAATTTAAATGCTGTAAAAGCCGCTAATTAAGCCATTGTTCTTATTTGCATGAACTTTGTATTAAAATATTAAAGTTTTTTGCTTGTTTTTGGATATAACCTGAAGGAAATTTGGTGGCATGTCGTGCCCGCTTCGCGAAGCGAACCTTATGAAAAGCGGGAATCCCTTGATTGTTTTAACTCACACATCTCTCAAACTCTGCAATCCTATCCTTTATCACATCCATTGCGTCGTTCCAGAAGTCTACGCTTTCTACATTTATGTCCAGCATTTTGCAGCTGTCTGCTATGGACATTTTCCCGCTGGCGCGCAGGAATGCGTCATATTTTGCGCCAAAGGTTGCTGAGTTGGTTTCGTAGATTTTGTATAGGCCGTTGGCCAGCAGATGGCCGAAGGCGTAAGGGAAGTTGTAGTAGCTGGCGGTGCTGTAATAATGGGGCTTGATTACCCACATGGATTGGTGCATGGCGTCTGGAGCTAGGCCGTTGCCGTATGCTTTTTGCTGGGCGGTTAGCATAAGTTCGTTTAACTCGGTTACGGATAGTGGATGGGATTGCCTGGCCTCGAATACGCCTTTTTCAAAAAGAAAACGCGAGTAGATATCTACTATAACTTGGGTTGCGTCTTGCAGGCTGTTTTCTAGCAGCTGTAGCTTTTCGGCCTGGGGTAGAGTTTCTAGGGCGGCGTTGGTTACTATAGCCTCGCAGAATGTGGATGCGGTTTCTGCCAGGGGCATTGGGTAGCGGGTGTTTAGAATGCCCTCTTCCATTACCTGCATGCTGTGGTAGCCATGGCCAAGTTCGTGGGCCAGGGTGATTACATCCCCAAGGCTACCGCCAAAGTTTAGCAAAATACGAAACTGCTTGATGGCGTAAGTGTCGCCGCAGAATGCGCCGCTTACCTTGCCCTCGCGGGGTTCTACATCCACCCAGTTATTGTCGAAGGCCAGGCGTGCCACATCTGCCATGCCAGGTGAGAATTTTGCAAAATTATCTTCCACGAATTTTTTTGCATCCGTATAGCTGAAAGGTTTTTCTGCCGTTTTACCCACCGGGGCAAATAAATCATAAAAAGGCAGGCCGCCCTGGTGGCCAAGATATTTCGCCTTGGCCTGCAAATACGAGCGCAAGTAGTGGATATTCGCGTCTATGGCCTGGAACATTGCCGCCAGGGTTTTGCTGCTCATTGCAGAATTAAAGAGGGTTTGCGCCAGGGGGCTGTCAAACTTACGTAGCCTAGCCAGCAGGTTGACCTCGCCTTTGATGCCATTGATTGCGGCGGCGGATGGCTCTTCTATTTTTTTGTATGCAGCAAGTTCGGCTTCATAGGCGGCTTTGCGCACAGCCTGTGAAGGGTCGTAGGCTAGGTTGCGGCATTCATTTATGGTGATGCTGCGGCCTTGATATTCGCAGGTTAGGTTGGATACTAGCTTCTCGTGCATCATTTCCCATGCACTAGAGCCTGTGGTAGCCATTTGAGAGATTATCGTCTCTTCATCTTCAGACAGCATATGTGAGAAATCCTCTGCGATAAACCCCAGCCAGTAGCTATAATGCCCAAGCCCATGCGCTGCGGCCTGGCTGGGGATATCTGCCACCGTAGCCAGGAATTTTGCCAAGCGTACCTGGGCGCGGCTGGTTTCGGCGTTTAATGCCTCTAGCTGGTATAAATATTTTGCAGAATCTTCATCGGCGGTATTGGCCGCGAATGTATAATTACAATAGGAAGAAATCCTATCCAGCTTTGCAGAATATTCCTCCAGTAGCGCAATGGCCCGGGCCACATCCTCAAAGGATTGTAATGCGCTTGCAGCGGCGTTCATAGCCTCCACCAAAGGTTTCAAGTCGTTAAAATCTGCCAAAAATTGCGGCGAATCATACCCGGGGTAAATATCATTTAAACACCATTTTTCTGCCATAATAACTCTCCTCATAATAGATTTCTTTCGAAATCACGTTTTTTGTGATTCCAGAAGAACATTAATAAATTCCCAACCCAAAAACGCCCACATAAAACTATGTTCTATGTAGGCGTTTTAACTTAAATGTTAAAGTTTTTGCTTCTTTTTCAAAAAAGAAGCTGATGCGAGCAATGTCCACGGCCTTAACTAATTATAAAATCCTTCAACATTGGCAGTACTCTTTCTGCTACTTTTTCGTCGTGGATTTTTAAGGTTAGGGGCTTGCCTAAGTCAAGGCTGAAGATGCCCATGATGGATTTTGCGTCTACCACGTACCTGTCGGAAACTAAGTCGAAGTCACCGTCTAGTGGTGAGATTGTGTTTACGAAGCATTTTACTCTTTCTACGGTGTTTAGTGAAATTGTTACGGTTTGCATGTGCAAAAACCTCCTTTTATATAAATGGGGCGCTGCCCCAGGCTACATGGCAAGCAAGATATGCAACGTCCGGCCAGCCAAACCGCGCCGCTACTATGCCTAGGCGCAAGCTTATATGTTGTGCTTGTTAGTTTATCTTGTAAAAGCCACTATGTCAAATTCCTTGACATAAACTTAGGCCAGAGGCTAAGATAACCGGGCAAGGAAACATAGGTTAATTTCCGTGAAAGGAGGCCGTAATGAACTATCATATAGAAAAAGAAAACAAAAACACCCTGCGTCTGCGGGAAATGTTAAAGGCATTGCCGTCTTTTGTGGCGGAGTATTTTCTCACATTAACAGATCAAACATCATCCCGCACCCGTTTAGGATACGCCTATGATTTGAAAATATTCTTCGGGTATTTGGGCGGCGAGGTTTTTTATAAGGAAGAGATAACGATAAAAGATATTTCCCAGGTCACGGCCACACATATACAGGAGTTTATGGAATATCTCACATATTACAACCCAGCGGGCGAGCCAGACAGCCATCAAAAAAATGAAGCCCTGGGCAAGTCCAGAAAGCTGGCGGCAGTGCGTGGGCTTTTTAGGCATTTGTATATGAAGGAGAAAATAAGCGCCAACCCGGCAGAGCTGGTTTCGTTCCCGAAAATAAATGAAAAAGCCATCACCACCCTAGAAGTAGATGAAATTGCTAAGCTGCTAGACGAAGTAGACAGCGGCGCAAAGCTAACCCCACGGCAAAAAATCTTCCACCAGCAAACCAAGTTGCGAGACGCGGCAATAATAACTCTGCTGCTGGGCACTGGCCTGCGGGTAAGCGAATGTGTAGGGCTGGACATGCATCACCTGGATTTTGAAACAGGGGCAATAAAAGTAACCCGCAAAGGCGGCGACGAAATGTTGCTGTACTTTGGCGAAGAAGTCGCGGCCGCCCTATCGGCCTACCTAGAGTTGCGCGAAACCTTGCCGACCCAAGCAGGCCACGAAGATGCACTTTTCTTATCCCTACAAAACCGCCGCATGACAGACCGCGCCATCCAAAACATGGTGAAAAAATACGCTTCTATAGTAACCAAGCTAAAAAACATCTCACCGCATAAGCTGCGTTCTACCTTTGGCACGCAGCTATATGCCGAAACCGGCGACATTTACCTGGTGGCAAATGTTCTGGGCCATGCAGATGTAAATACTACCCGCAAGCATTATGCAAAAATGGACGAAAGCATGCGCCGTAGGGCTGCAAATGCCGTGCGCTTGCGTGACTAAACCGAATATGCTATCATTTGACAAATTTAATCAGGAGAGAAGGCGATTATTTTGGATCAGTTTTCAGTGGTAAAGAAGGGCTACAGCCCCGAAGAGGTTGACAAGTATATATCAACCCTAGAGCAAGTTATCACAAGTTATAAAGATAAAGACAATGCCATAAAAAACGCAATAATATCCGCACAGCTAGCCGCAGACAACATAGTAAAAAACGCAAAATTGCAAGCAAATGAATACAAATCACAAATAGCCACAGAGCTAGAAAAAGTACGCAAAGAAATAAACATCCAGCGCGACCGTATCCAATCTTTCCAATACCAATACAACGAACTGGTGCGTAAACATCTAGTAGAATTTGACCAATCCGAAATGCAACGGCTAAACAATACTTTAGACGATGTAGACAAGCTTGTAGTCCATCTAATGGAAGCGGATATAGTTTTGCCGGAAGAACGCGCCGCAATGGAAGCCGCCGCTGCGGCTGCAGTTGTGGAAACACAGGTAGAGCAGGTTAGTGAAGAGAGTTAAAGCCGTGATGTGTGGCAAGCATGGCGCGTAACGCCCGGCTGGCCACATCCCCTTCTTTTCATAAGGCTCGCTTCGTGAGCCAGGTATGGCCTGCCGCCCGATATTTTTTCTGGTTACATTTGAAAAAAAGAAGCAAAAAATTTAATTGTATAATTTGATTTTCAAAAAGCCCTTGTTTTAGGGCTTTTTTGAATTTTACGGGGGCGGTTTAGGGCTGTTTTAGTGAAAATGTGGTACCATGCGGTACCATTTTCCCCTAAAAATGGTACCGTATGGTACCACGAAGCTCTTGGTTTGAATTAAAAATGAGAAATCCTCTGTAGTAAAATTATAAACTATGGTGGGCTGTTTTAGATTCGACAGCTATATATGGCAACCTGGACGTATTTTTTGGCTATTTACACCTGTATTACCATGGGCTACATTACATATAAATCATCCCGTACAAAAGCTCGCCACCTACCGAAATACCCAAAAATTAAGTTTGTTGGAGGTGTGGCCGGCAAAGTCTCTTACGGTTTTAAATAAAAAGAAACCCATTTGTAACTCATTTGTAATTGCATAATTTCTTTTTAAATGTTTCAATGAAGCAGTGATAAAAAATATGGGAGGTGAAGTATGACAGCCACAAGAAAAAAGCTTGATTTTAAGCGATTTATTCTTGTTCTTGTAATGATTTTGGCCGTGGCCATGCCTGTTGTCGCCTTCGCCCAAAATGAAATAGGCCGGGAGTTTGTAGAAGATCGCGGTTATATTAGTCAAGACCAAAGTATGTTCACACTGCCGCAAGAAGAGTTCATGGTAATGGCATTAACTCGCCGTGATGAAGGTGTGGATATCCGCGGTCTTGTTCCTATTGTTCCGTCTCATTTTATGGGGCAGGAGTATTTAAATGCAAATATTGAGGCTGTTGTTAGCCGTATGATAGTTGAGGCCAGGCGCGTGCGCGCAAGGTCAGTACATTTTAGCCACGAAATTCACCAGACAGAATCGACTGTTTCTGTTGTAATATACGCAAATATAGCAACATCCATAAACCGCACTATGGTAAGAAGCATCAATTTTAATAGGGCAACTGGCTATATGATAAATGCTAACGAAGCCGCTGGCATGGATATAATATCTCTTGCCAGGCTGATAATCTCCGAAAGAGTTCGCCGCGACCCTGCTCGTTATTACGCAGCCATGTCTGTAGACATGAACCGCCAGGCCTTTATCATGACTACAGAAGGCGTGGTATTTCTGTTCGACGAGTTCCAACTATCAACCACCCAGAGTGGAATCTCTTCCATTTTCCTAAGCCGCCAGAACATCCGCACAGCAATAGTGCGTAACGACCAATACCATATGCGCCAAGACCATTACAACCTGCAAATGATTCCGCTGCGTTACGTGTTAGACCAACAGCCGGGTTACAGGGTAGAATATTTTTCAGAGCCTCAAGGCATGGTGGTATATGTATGGCGTGATGACCAAGTTATAACAAGGTTACGCCCTGGCTCAAATGAATACGAGCTTCACGGCAACATAATCCGTTCAATAGAAGGTACACCGCAAATTGCAAACGGTGCAGTGTATGTGCCGATAACTTTCTTCGACCAAATTCTGCCGCTAACCGTTTACAGTATAGATGCTAGGGGTACCATCATCTTCTTGTCATATCTTGGGTAGTTGAAGCCAGGCTTGTTTTTCATGGTTTTCGCGCGAAATATGGTGCGGGTTTTGGCTGATAGTGGCATATATAAAAATATTTTTAAAAAATGCTTGCACTTTCTTAAATAATGTTATATAATTCGTCAATGTGACCGATTAACAAGCCCAGGGCTTAGTCTGGGTCTGTTTAAGTCGGTCTTATTATTCGCTACAAGCGACACGCCCGGTTGCGTGAAAAAGTCGTGAAGTACTGAATTCATATGGAGGAAAAAATGCAAAATCAAAAAATCCGTATCAATTTGAAGGCATACGACCACAAACTGATAGACAAATCAGTCGTGCAAATTATTGAAACCGCCACACGTACAGGTGCAACAATATGTGGCCCAATACCGTTGCCTACAAAAAAAGAAGTAGTAACCATCCTAAGGGCTGTTCACAAGTACAAAGACAGCCGCGAACAATTCGAGATGCGCACCCACAAGAGGCTGGTAGACATTCTTTCGCCAACACCAAAGACTGTAGACGCCCTGCAAAGGCTAGACTTGCCAGACGGTGTGGACATTACTGTTAAAGTAATGTAATTGCGTGAAGGTATTTTAGGAGGCAAGGTATGATGAAGAAAGCAATTCTCGCCAAGAAACTTGGCATGACCCAAATATTTGCCGAAGACGGCAAAGTTATTCCGGTTACAGTGTTAGAGGCCGGCCCATGCGTAGTGGTGCAAAAGAAAACGGTAGAAACAGACGGCTACGCAGCATTGCAAGTAGGCTTTGGCGAAGTTAAGCCATCAAGGTTAACCCAGCCAGAAAAAGGCCACTTTGCAGTACGCCTGGGCGCAAACGCAGCCCCATCTCGCGTGCTAAAAGAACTTCGCTTAGACGATTGCGATGCATACGAAGTAGGCGCAGAAATTAAAGCGGATGTGTTTGAAGTAGGCGATTGTGTGGATGTAAGCGGTACTTCAAAGGGTAAAGGTTTCCAGGGCCCAATCAAGCGTCACAACTTTGCTCGCGGGCCAATCACCCATGGTTCTAAGTATCATAGAGGGCCAGGTGCGATGGGGGCAGGAACAACCCCGGGCAGGGTGCGCAAGGGCAGGAAAATGGCAGGCCATATGGGCGCAGCCGCAGTAACGGTGCAAAACGTAGAAATCGTTCGCACAGATGCAGAGAACAACCTGATTTTAATCAAAGGCGCAGTGCCAGGCACAAAAGGCGCGTTAGTAGTTGTCAAGAGCACAGTAAAAGTTTGATTGCCTTTTGTGGCATGTAAGGAGTGTAGAACGTGGCTACAGTAGCAGTTAAAAATATTCGCGGCGAATCCGTGGGTAATATCGAACTAGACGATTCCATTTTCGGGATCAAGGTTAATGAACATGCTATACACATGGCAGTAGTGCAATACCTGGCCAACCAGCGCCAAGGCACAAAAAGCGCAAAAACCCGCTCAGAAGTTAGAGGCGGCGGCCGCAAGCCGTGGCGTCAAAAAGGCACAGGGCGCGCGCGCCAAGGCTCGACCCGTTCACCACAGTGGACAGGCGGTGGCGTAGTATTCGCACCAAAGCCAAGGAATTTTTCTTTAAAGCTAAACAAAAAGCTAAAAAGACTCGCCCTTAAATCTGCCCTGTCAGATAAGGTGAATCAATCAAAGCTACTGGTTCTCGACAGCCTAGAGCTGCCGGAAATCAAGACAAAAACAATGGCGGAAGTTTGTGCCAGCCTAGAGCTTGGCAAGGCCATGTTCGTGATGGACGGTTCAAACACAAATGTAATCTTATCCGCCCGCAATATTCCAAATATCAAAACTGCCGCAGTTAACACAATCAATGTGTACGACATCCTGAAATATGACAGCTTAGTCATAACAAAGGAAGCAGTGGAGAAGATTCAGGAGGTGTACGCATAATGGCAGACCTAAAATATTATGACGTAATCCTAAAACCTCTCATGACAGAAAAAAGTATGAATCTTTTGGAATCACAATGCTATGCATTCTATGTTCACCCTAAGGCGACCAAGGTTCAAATTAAAGAAGCTGTAGAGCGTCTTTTCGCCGGAACAAAGGTTGCGTCAGTAAACACCATGACAGTAGCAACCAAAAAGCGCCATCGTCGCGGCTTTTTGCCAGGCAAAACCGTGCAGCGAAAGAAAGCAATTGTAAAATTGTCTGCCGGTGAAATCGAAATGTTCCAAGGAATGTAAAGGAGTTTGAGCTATGGGTGTAAAACGTTATAGACCAATAACCCCCTCCCAAAGGCAAATGACTGTTTCCGACTTTGCGGAAATAACAAGGTCTAAGCCAGAGAAAAGCCTCACCGTTCACCTAAAGAAACACAGCGGGCGCAACGGCCAAGGTAAAATTACCGTAAGGCATAGAGGCGGCGGGGCAAAAATTAAATATAGGCTAATCGACTTCAAGCGCAATAAAGATGGCGTTCCAGCCAAAGTTGCCGCAATCGAGTACGATCCAAACCGCACAGCCAACATTGCCCTACTCCACTATGTCGACGGCGAGAAATCATATATTCTCGCCCCGATAGGTGTAAAAGTAGGCGACACATTGCAAAGCGGCGCAGACGCAGAAATCCGCTCTGGCAACGCGATGCCAATGAAGGCTATCCCAGTGGGAACAGAGATTCACAATATCGAAATGAAGCTAGGCCGCGGCGCACAGCTAGTGCGTTCTGCAGGTAACGTAGCCCAGCTTATGGCCAAAGACGAGAAGTACGCAACAGTACGTCTTCCCTCCGGCGAGATGCGCCTTGTGCCGGTTAACTGCCGCGCAACCATAGGACAAATCGGCAACATAGACCACGAGCTAATCAATGTGGGTAAAGCCGGTAAAAAGCGCCATATGGGTATCCGTCCAACAGTTCGCGGTTCAGTAATGAACCCCAACGATCACCCCCACGGCGGCGGTGAAGGACGCGCACCAATCGGCCGCTCTGCACCATCCACACCATGGGGCAAGCCGGCGCTTGGCTACAAAACTCGTAAGAAAAATAAACAAAGCAATAAATATATTGTTCGCAAACGTGGAAGCAAGTAATAGTTTTAGGAGGCAAGTTACATGGGTAGGTCATTAAAAAAAGGACCCTTTGCAGATGCTCACCTTATGAAAAAAGTAGAAGCACAAATGGATTCTCCAGATAAGGCTGTCATCAAAACATGGTCACGCCGTTCTACTATATTTCCAGAAATGATTGGCTTCACCATAGCAGTACATGATGGGCGCAAACATGTGCCTGTGTATGTAACAGAAGATATGGTTGGCCACAAACTTGGCGAATTCGCTTCCACCCGCACTTATCGCGGCCACGGAAAAGATGCCGAAAAAAGAAGTAAGGTTAGATAGGAGGGCAAAACTATGGCAGGTTCAAGAAGTCAATACAAGCAGCAGCGTAACAAAGAAAACAGAGAAAAAAGACCACATGCAATTCATAGATATGCCCGCATTTCAGACCGTAAAGCTCGCATCGTTCTGGAGCAAATCAAAGGCAAGGGCGTAGAACATGCCGCAGCCATTTTGAAATACAACCCAAGATATGGCGCAGACGTAGTTGGCAAAGTGCTAAAATCAGCAGTAGCCAACGCAGAAGAAAACCATTCACTGGACGCAACCGCCCTGTTTGTAGAAGAAGTGTTTGCAGACCAAGGCCCAACATTAAAGCGTATCCAGCCCCGCGCAAAAGGTCGTGCATATCGCATTAACAAGCGCACAAGCCATATCACAGTCATTTTGAACGAGTTAAGTGAAAGCTAAGGAGTGAACTTATGGGTCAAAAAGTAAACCCCCACGGCTTACGGTTGGGCATAAACAAGGAATGGGACTCCGTATGGTACGCAGAAAAAGATTTTGCTAAGTTCCTACTTGAAGACCATAAGTTACGTGAATTTGTCTACAGAAAACTCGCTAACGCAAAGGTTGCAAAAGTTGTAATCAAGCGTACAAGTGACAGAGTTAAGCTAACATTGCACACCGCAAGCCCAGGTATCATCATTGGCCGTAGCGGCGATGCAATAAAGCAGTTGACACAAGAAATCCAAAAGCTAACAGAGCAAAAAGCCGATGTGGAGATTTTTGAAATCAAACGTCCAGAACTTAATGCTCAGCTAGTTGCAGAAACCATCGCAAAAGACCTTGAAAACCGCGTAACCTTCCGCCGTGCAATGCGCCAAGCAATGCAACGCGCAATGAAGGGCGGCAGCAAGGGGATGAAAACTGCAGTATCCGGCCGCCTAGGTGGCGCAGATATCGCCCGTACAGAAACTTACCACGAGGGAACAATCCCCCTACAAACATTACGTGCAGATATCGACTACGGTTTCGCGGAAGCCCTAACCACATATGGTAAGTTAGGTGTAAAAGTATGGCTGTACAAAGGCGAAGTTCTGCCAGGCCATCCACGCCGGGAAGACCGTGGCGACAGAGGTGACCGTCCGTTTAGGAGAGATAGAAGAGAAGGAGGCGGCTTTAATGCTGATGCCAAAAAGGGTAAAGCGTCGCAAGCAGTTTCGCGGTCGAATGACCGGAAAAGCACTCCGCGGCAATAAAATTAACTACGGAACTTATGGGCTTATAGCTCTCGAACCTAGTTGGATTACCTCCAATCAAATAGAAGCTGCGCGTATCGTGTTAAACCGTACAATGCGCCGTGGCGGTAAAGTTTGGATAAAGATTTTCCCAGACAAACCGGTAACTGAAAAACCAGCAGAAACTCGGATGGGTAGCGGTAAAGGTTCCCCAGAATATTGGGTAGCAGTTGTAAAACCCGGTAGAGTAATGTTTGAAATTGCAGGAGCAGACGAGGAAGTGTCACGTCGCGCCCTAAAGCTTGCCTCATACAAGCTACCAATCAAATGTAAGGCTGTATCTCGAGAAGAGTTGGATGTAATTTTGGCAGAAGAAGAAGCCAATCAATTAGCTCGAGCAGAGGCAAAAAAGTTAGCAAAAGCTAGTTCGTAATAGGAGGCTGAGGTTAATGAAGTCAAAGAAATACCTGGAGTCCCTTAATGATAAATCTGTGGAAGAGTTGCGTACAGAATTGGTAACATCAAAGAAAGAACTCTTCAACTTGCGTTTTCAAAACGCCACAAATCAATTGGACAACACTGCCAGAATCAGGGAAGTGCGCAAGAACATTGCTCGTATACAAACTGTTGTAACGCAACGAGCAAAGGGCATCGCACAATAGGAGGCAACTGTGGAGACTCGTAATTTGCGCAAAACCCGGGTAGGCCGGGTAGTAAGCGATAAAATGGACAAAACAATAGTGGTAGCGGTAGAAAACCGTGTGCGCCACCCCGTAATTGGGAAAATTGTAAAACGCACGTATAAACTAAAAGCTCATGACGAGACAAATCAATGCGGCGTAGGCGATAGGGTTCGTGTTATGGAAACACGCCCACTATCTAAAGACAAACGCTGGCGTTTGGTTACTGTGCTTGAAAAGGCGAAATAGGAGGCTGCAAGATGATACAACAAGAAACAAGACTTGCGTCTGCCGACAATTCAGGCGCGAAAGAGCTTCTTTGTATTAGAGTGCTTGGCGGCAGCAAGCGCCGTTACGGCAATGTAGGCGACATCATTGTTGCCACAGTTAAAGATGCAAACCCAGGCGGCGTGGTTAAAAAAGGCGAAGTTGTGCGTGCGGTTATTGTTCGTACAGTAAAAGGCTTAAGCCGCCCGGATGGCTCGTCAATTCGCTTTGACGAAAATGCGGCGGTTATCATCCGCGAAGATAAAACACCACGCGGAACACGTATATTTGGCCCTGTAGCCCGTGAGTTGAGAGATAAACAATTCACTCGTATTGTATCTTTAGCACCAGAAGTACTGTAATGCTGGTCGAAGTTTGGGGCGAGCCCCATCAGGAATGAGGTATGTAAACAATGACATCAGCAAAAATAAAGCTTAAACGTGGAGACATTGTTCAAGTTATAGCCGGCAAAGAAATTAACCGTACAGGTAAAGTTCTTATGATAGACCGTACAAAAAGTAGGGTTGTTGTAGAAGGCCTAAACTTGCAAACCAAACACCAAAAGCCAAACCGTGCAAACCAAACAGGCGGAATCACCCGTCGTGAAGCCCCTTTGCATATATCAAATGTAATGTATCTTCACAAAAACAAGCCAACCCGCATCGGGTACAAGGTAGAAACTGTTGAAGTTGACGGTAAGAAAAAGACTGTTAAAAAGCGTTATGCAAAGTCTACAGGTGAAATTATTGATTGATTTCACTCTGGTAAGTTTTGATATAGGAGGTAGCCATGAGTCGGCTTAGAGGCATATACGACAACGAAATCGTCGATGGCATGATGAAAAAGTTTGATTATAAAAATAAACTGGCAGTACCAAAAATCGTTAAAGTGGTTGTAAACATCGGCTTAGGCGAAGCAAAAGAAAATGCTAAAGTGTTGGAACATGCCGCCAATGATATCTCAACCATAACAGGCCAAAAACCTGTTATCACAAAAGCTAAAAAATCTATTTCAGCTTTCAAATTGCGTGAGGGCATGCCGGTTGGTTGCAAAGTAACCCTCCGCGGTGCAAAAATGTATAATTTTGTAGATAGGCTGATAAATGTCGCGATTCCTCGTGTACGCGACTTCCGTGGCGTAAGCCGTGATGCTTTTGATGGACGCGGCAACTACACCCTTGGAATCAAAGAGCAACTTGTTTTCCCGGAAATCTCCTTCGACCAGATTGATAAACTCCGTGGCATGGAAGTTGTATTTGTAACAACCGCAAACACCGACGAAGAAGCAAGGGAGCTTTTAACCCAATTTGGGATGCCCTTCATTCGTAACTCTTAGGAGGTCATTGAACATGGCAAAAAAAGCAATGATTATTAAGGCCAACCGTAAACCCAAATTCGCTGTTAGGGCATATTCTCGCTGTAATATATGCGGCCGTCCACATGCAACTTTGCGCAAATACGGCATCTGCCGCATCTGCTTCCGCGAGATGGCCTACAAGGGTCAAATCCCCGGTGTTCGTAAGGCATCTTGGTAGGTTTCTACCATTTACACATACGCTTCGTAGGTAGTTTAGAACTATATTAGATTAGCAAGGAGGATTGCCCATGTTGTCCGATCCTATTGGTGATATGCTCACAAGAATCCGCAACGCGAATATGGCAAGGCATACAACCGTTGATGTTCCTTCATCCAAGAAGAAGGAAGCAATTGCCGAAATTTTGGTAAAAGAGGGTTATGTCAAGGGTTATGAAGTAATTACAAATGGCGTTAAAAAGACCATGCGTATAACCCTAAAATATGGCCGCAGCAAAAATGAAAAAGTAATCGGTGGATTAAAGCGCATTTCCAAACCTGGCCTTAGAGTTTATGCTAACTGCAAAGACTTGCCAAGGGTATTAAACGGAATGGGTCTTGTAATCGTGTCCACAAACAAAGGAATACTAACAGATAAAGAGGCACGCAACCACGGCGTTGGCGGCGAAGTTCTCGCATTTGTTTGGTAGTTTTTAATTATCAAAAAAAGGAGGTGCAGAACATGTCGAGAATTGGAAAATTGCCGATTACTGTTCCTGCTGGCGTAACAGTTACAGTGGATAAGGAAAATCTTGTTACTGTAAAAGGGCCAAAGGGCACACTTAGTCGTAAACTATCCGCAGACATGAATATCGCACAAGAAGATGGCTCGCTATCCGTGACAAGGCCAAACGACTTGAAACGATTCAAGGCCATGCATGGCTTGACCCGTACTTTAATTAACAATATGATTGTTGGGGTTACAGATGGTTACACTAAGCGCTTGGAAGTTAACGGTACAGGTTATCGTGCTGCCAAGGCAGGCAAGAAGTTGACATTAAACTTGGGCTATTCACATCCGGTTGAAATGGAAGACCCAGATGGTGTAACCAGTGAGGTAGAAGGTACAAACAAAATTACAATCACAGGCATAGACAAAGAAAAAGTTGGTCAATATGCTGCAAATATACGCTCTAAACGTCCACCTGAGCCATATAAGGGCAAAGGTATTAAATACGAAACCGAGCGGATTAGACGCAAAGCCGGTAAGTCCGGCAAGAAATAAGGACGGTAGGTGAACCCGCATGATAAACAAACCATCACGCAAGGTGGCGCGTCAGAAACGTCATTATAAAATGCGCCGCTATTTATCGGGTACAGCCGTAAGGCCGCGCCTGACTGTGTTTAAATCCAATAAATATATTTACGCCCAGCTTATCGATGACGTGGCAGGGCGCACATTAGCCAGTGCTTCCACAATGGATGCTACCTTGGTTAAAGACAATGGGCTAAAATCCACATCCAACGTAGATGCAGCGAAAGTTGTTGGTGAGCAAGTGGCAAAAAAGGCTCAGGCTCTTGGAATAGATACTATAGTATTTGACCGTAGCGGATACATTTACCATGGCAAAATAAAAGCCTTGGCAGATGCTGCTAGGGAAGCCGGTCTAAAATTCTAATGCAGGTATTAAGGAGAGTCCTATGAAAAAGATAGACGCAAACGCCTTGGATCTGAAAGACCGGGTAGTGGCAATAAATCGCGTAACAAAAGTAGTTAAAGGCGGCCGCACAATGCGCTTTGCAGCGCTAGTGGTTGTTGGCGACGAGGACGGTCATGTGGGCGTTGGGCTTGGTAAAGCCAACGAAATCCCTGAAGCCATTAGAAAAGGCAAAGAGGATGCAAAGAAAAACATGATTTTCCTTGAAAGAAATGAAAACGATTCTATTTTCCACGAAATAACTGGTGATTTTGGGGCAGCTAAAGTATTCATGCGCCCCGCACCAGAGGGTACCGGAGTTATTGCCGCTGGTGCTGTTCGTGCGGTGCTTGAGCTTGTGGGCTTGCGTAATATTGTTACAAAGTCTCTTGGCTCTAGGAATAAGCATAACGTAGTTAAGGCTACTTTAACGGGGTTAAAGCAAATGAAAACTCCATCTTTAGTGGCAAGGCTTCGCGGTAAAACCGTGGAAGAAATTTATGAAGTGAGGAATTCCTAATGGCTGATTTGAAAATCACTTTGGTGCGTTCCCCAATTGGTGCGAAACCTAAGCATAAATTAACCGTACAAGCGCTGGGTTTAAGAAAACTACATGCGACTGTAATACAAAAGGATAACCCTGCAATTAGGGGAATGATCCACAGCATTAAACATTTAGTTGCCGTGGAGCAATCATAAGAACTATAAATTTCAGAAGGAGTGCTAGCCATGAAACTTGGGGAACATAAACCCGCTAGTGGTTCTACGTCAAAAGCATGGCGACGTGGGCGTGGACATGGTTCCGGCAATGGTAAAACCGCCGGCCGTGGGCATAAAGGGCAAAGGTCTCGTTCAGGCAGTGGTGGTAAAGTTGGTTTTGAAGGCGGACAAATGCCTTTGTACCGTCGTTTGCCAAAGCGTGGCTTCACCTGCCGCAACACTAAGGAAATAGTAGCCATCAATGTACAATTGCTGAATGTTTTTGACGACGGCGCAACAGTTGATATCGCAGCCTTGAAAGAGAAAGGTTTGGTGTCTAACCCGCGCGACGGCGTGAAAATCTTAGGCAATGGTACTGTTAGTAAAAAGTTGACTGTTAGAGTTCATCAATTTAGCCAGGCTGCCGCTGAAAAAATTCAATCTGCCGGTGGTAAAGCAGAGGTGATTTAGTTGTTTAAAATATTCGCCAATGCATGGCGTGTCGAAGACATTCGAAAGAAATTATTTGTCATTTTCTTGCTGCTGATTATATATCGTTTCGGTTCCGCGATACCGTTGCCTGGTATTGACCTTGATAGGTTATATCTTGCGCGTTACGGTGATTACGGCAACTGGGATGCAGCAATGACGGTTTTTGCGATGATTGCCGGTGGCGGTATTGGGTCTGTGTTCTTTATGGGCATTGCACCATACATCACCTCATCCATCATCATGCAGCTTTTGACTTACGCCATACCTAAACTTAGCCAGATGCAAAAAGAAGGCGAAGATGGGCGTAAGAAAATTCAGCAGATAACACGTTATCTTGCTGTAGGGCTGGCTGCATTGCAGGGCGCTGCTACGATATTTTCGTATACCAACTGGCCTCCTGGCGGCATGGGCGTGAACCTCTTTAGGGACGGGCATCAGAACATCCTTGTTTATGGCATGGCTACCTTGGCCATGATGGCTGGTACTATCTTCATCATGTGGCTGGCTGAATTGCTTACAGAGAAGGGTATCGGTAACGGTGCATCGTTCCTGATTTTTGCTAACATCTTGTCTCAGCTTCCCAACGGTGCGTTTGCATTATGGGCATTGCTAACAGGTGAGCCTAGCATTTCTACGACTGCGCAGGTGTTAATGTTACTGGTGCTATTCATTGCGATAATTGCCTTTGTGGTAATGGTGCATGAAGGTGAACGTAGGATTCCTGTTCAATATTCAAGAAGTGCCGCAAGTGGAGGGCGCAGTGGTTTTGGAAACCATAATTCCTATATACCTTTAAAGGTAAATATCGCTGGTGTTCTTTCAATCATCTTTGCCATGAGCTTATTGCAATTCCCGGCTCAGATAGCACAATTCTTCCCGGGTAATGAGCGCTTAGAAACGGTTATGAGATTCCTCGATTGGAACCATATCGTTGGCGCGATATTATATGTGATTTTGATTTTCGTATTTACACATTTCTATACATCATTTGCAGTTAACCCCATTGAAATGGCGGAGAACATGAAGCGTAATGGCGGTTTTATCCCAGGGTTAAGGCCTGGTAAACCCACCAGCGATTTCATACAGATGACTGTTAACAGGCTAAGTTGGATAGGTGCGGTTTTCTATTCGCTGATAGCTGTTACCCCTATACTGATGCAAAGGTTTACCGCCGTTAATATTGGCTTTGGCGGAACATCCTTGCTGATTGTAACCGGTGTTGCGCTTGAGTTCATAAAACAGCTTGAATCACAGTTGTTGATGCGCCATTATAAGGGCTTCTTGAACTAGAGCGGGTTAACATGGGAGTATTTATTAAAAATGACGACCAGATAGCCACAATGCGCCAGGCCAGTAAAATTTGTGCCAGAACTCATGAGCTTTTGGCCAAGCATATAAAGCCAGGGGTTACAACTGAAGAGTTGAACAATATTGCCGAAGATTTCATACGAAGCCAAGATGCTAAGCCTTCATTTTTGGGCTATAGGGGCTTTCCTGCAGCCATATGTGCTAGCATAAACGAGGAAGTGATACATGGAATCCCTCGTTTAAGGAAACTTAGAAAAGGCGATATTATAGCTATAGACATAGGTGTATGCTATAAACGATTTCATGGCGATGCAGCAAGAAGCCATGGGGTTGGTGATATAGATGAGACGCATAAGCAGTTGCTTAAGGCGACTGAAAACAGCTTCTTTGAAGCTATGAAATATGCTAAAGAGAGCCAGCACTTGCACGATATGAGTGCGGCGATTGAAGATTATATTGATGCCTACGGTTTTAGCGTAGTGCAGGAATGGTGTGGCCACGGGATAGGGCGGCAGCTTCATGAAGACCCGCAGATTCCGCACACCAGGCAAGTAAAGAGAGGCCCACGGCTGGTGCGTGGAATGACACTTGCAATCGAACCCATGGTGAATATTGGTACTGCCGAAACAAGCCTGCTGGACGATACTTGGACTGTGGTAACAAATGACGGAAGTTATTCTGCCCACTATGAAAACACAGTGCTTATTACAGATGGCGAACCTGAGATTTTAACATTATGTTGATGACCGGGCAGGTAGTATTCTCGAAACGTGGGCGAGACAAGGGGATGGCCTTGCTGGTTCTTAAGGCCGATGGCGAGTATGTATACTTGGTAGATGGCAAACTTAGGACCTTGGAGAAGCCAAAGAAAAAAAAGATAAAACATTTGCAACCGGCTAACTTTATAGCAGATTTATCCACAGATGGACGCGCGTTGCAAGACGCAGATATACGTAAGCAGTTAAGTGCATTTGTAGACAGCATAAAGGGAGGTAATCCGCATTGTCAAAGGACGATGTAATAGAAGTCGAGGGTAGAGTAGTAGAAAAACTACCAAACGCCACTTTTCAAGTTAAACTTGAAAACGGACATGTAATCTTGGCACATATTTCGGGCAAGCTGCGGATGAACTTCATTCGCATAATCCCCGGGGATAAGGTGCTGATTGAAATGTCGCCCTATGATTTAACTAAAGGGCGCATAGTATGGCGAGACAAATAGCCAAATTGACTATTTGCATGCACAGCATGCACCCGCAGGCGGCAAACTGCCAAGGAAGCGAGCAAGGGCTTCGCCCTGCATAGCGGCGGGGTTTGGCTAGCTGGACGTTAAACGTTCTGCTTGCCGTGCAACCAGGGGCAGTTCCCACTGAAATGGAGGCAAAGACATGAAGGTAAGACCATCAGTTAAACCAATGTGTGAGAAATGCAAGATAATCAGACGCAAACGTGCGTTAAGGGTTATTTGTGAAAATCCAAAGCATAAACAAAGACAAGGTTAATTAGGAAGGAACGGATTCTATGGCACGTATTGCAGGCGTTGACTTGCCCAGAGAAAAACGGGTTGAAATTGGCCTAACCTATATTTACGGCATAGGTCGTAGCAGTGCAGCGAGAATACTTGCAGAAGCAGGTATTAACCCCGCCACTCGCGTGAGAGATTTAACCGAGGATGAAGCAACTCGCATCCGTAGCGTTATTGAAACTTCTCAAAAGGTGGAAGGCGACTTGCGCCGTGAAGTTGCATTAAACATAAAGAGATTGGTAGAGATTGGTTGCTACCGCGGTGTAAGGCATCGTAAGAGCCTGCCAGTTAGAGGCCAAAGAACTCGCACCAATGCCCGCACCAGGAAGGGTAAGGCACGTACTGTAGCTAATAAGAAGAAATAATAGATAGTATCAATTTTGGAGGTAACTAAATGCCAAAAAGAGCGGTTAAACGTGCGGCAACTCGCCGTAGACGTGATAAAAAATTTGTAGATCGTGGCCAGGTGCATATACAATCATCTTTCAATAATACGATTGTTACTATTACTGACACCGGTGGCAACGCCCTAAGCTGGGCATCTGCGGGGCAACTTGGCTTCCGCGGAAGCCGTAAGTCTACCCCTTATGCAGCGCAAATGGCAGCAGATACTGCAGCTGGTATTGCTAAGGAGTTTGGCTTGCGTTCTGTAGAAGTGTATGTAAACGGCCCTGGAAGCGGTAGGGAAGCTGCAATTCGTGCTTTGCAAGCTGCTGGGCTTGAAGTTACCATGATTAAAGATGTTACGCCTGTGCCCCATAATGGCTGCAGGCCTCCCAAGAGAAGAAGAGTCTAATTTAATAGGAGGTAAAGTATGGCAAGATATACCGGCCCTGTTTGTAGGCTCTGCCGCAGAGAGGGAGAGAAATTATTCCTTAAAGGGGAAAAATGCGCAAAACAAATTTGCCCATTTAATAAGCGTCCAACTGCACCTGGACAGCACGGCACAAGCCGTAAAAAACTGTCTGAATATGGTTTGCAGCTTCGTGAAAAACAAAAAGCGAAACGTATTTATGGTTTGCTAGAAGGCCAGTTCTATAAATATTATGTTATGGCTGACCGTACTCCTGGCGTTACTGGCGAGAATCTATTAAGGTTCCTTGAAATGCGTTTAGATAATGTTGTTTTCAGGCTTGGTATGGGGCGTTCTCGTACAGAGGCTCGCCAGGTTGTTCGCCATAATTTGATTACTGTAAATGGTAAGAGGGTAAATATTCCTTCGTATCAGGTTAAGGTTGGCGACGTGGTTCAAGTTGCTGAAAAAGTTAGAACATTGACTCGTTTTAAAGATGTTATTGACGTGACTGGCGGCCGTGTTGTGCCGGAGTGGCTTTCTGCCGATACTGAGAACCTTAGGGGTACAGTTAATGCGAAGCCAAACCGCGAGCAAATTGATACCGCTGTACACGAAACATTCATCATCGAGCTTTATTCTAAATAATAGCTTTTTGTATATGATGTATTTAATTATTGGCGATATTTATAAAGGAGGTTTGCAACGGAATGCTTGAGATTGAAAAACCTCGTATTGAAATAACCGAGCTTAAGGGTACAGAATACGGCTGCTTTGTGGTTGACCAGCTTGAACGTGGCTTTGGTACTACCATGGGTAACTCTTTAAGGCGTGTTCTTTTAAGTAGCCTACCTGGTGCTGCGGTAAGTAGCATCCGCGTTGACGGAGTGCTGCATGAGTTTAGTCATATAGCTGGCGTTAAGGAAGATTTGACAGAAATTATCCTTAATTTGAAGTCGCTTGCTTTGAAGGATTTAAGCGATAACCTTGACGAAAAAACCGCTGTGATTGACGCAAGCGGCGAGGGTGTTGTTTACGCCAGGGATATTAAGCTAGATGCCGATGTTGAAGTGTTAAACCCGGATTTGGTTATTGCTACTTTGGATAATGCTGATGCTAAATTTTTTATGGAGATGACCATAAGAAAGGGGCATGGGTATGTTGGCGCAGATAAGAACAAAAAAGCAGATAAGCCCATTGGCGTTATACCTATAGATTCGATTTTTACACCTGTGCGTAAGGTTAACTTTATTGTAGAGCCGACACGCGTGGGTAGCGTAACCGATTATGATAAGCTTATACTTGAAGTATGGACAAATGGAACGGTTAACCCTAAAGATGCTGTTTCACTAGCTGCTAGGATTTTAAATAGCCATTTTGCCATGTTTGTGGATTTATCTGACACAGCTAAGGCTGCCGAAATAATGGTGGAACGCGAAGAATGCCCGAAAGAGAAAATGCTTGAAATGAGCATTGAAGATTTAGACCTTTCTGTGCGCTCTTATAACTGCCTGAAACGCGCGGGCATTAACACTGTTGAAGATTTGGCAAACAAAACCGAAGACGATATGATGAAGGTACGCAACCTTGGGCGTAAATCCCTTGAAGAAGTACTGAAAAAAATGTCAGACCTGGGGCTGTCTTTACAGCAGCCTGAAGAATAGACTGCCCTTTTGGTGGCATGGATTAAAGGAGAAATATTATGCCCGGCTATAGAAAGTTAGGACGCACATCTAGCCAACGCAAGGCTATGTTGCGTACCCTTACCACACAACTTATATATCACGGCAAGATTACCACAACTGAGACCCGTGCCAAGGAAGTTAGGCGCTTGGCAGAGAAGCTTATTACTCTTGCTGTAAAAGAAAAAGACAACTTTACAACACATACCGTTACTGCTAAAGTCCCCCAAAAGGACAAAGACGGCAAGCGCGTAAAAACCGTAGAAGATGGCCGCAAGGTTACAGTCTACAATGAAGTTGAAAAAAATATCAAAAAAGATAACGCATCTCGTTTGGCTGCGCGCCGCAAAATGCTTAGCGTACTGTACCCAGTAACAGAAGCACCAGCAGATAGCCGCCGCATGCGTAAAGACTCCAAAGAAATTGACATGGCAGCCTTAATGTTTGACAAATACGGCGACAAATACGCCGGCCGTAATGGTGGTTATACCCGTATGATTAAAATGGGCCCACGCCGCGGCGATGCTGCCCCTATGGTTGTTTTGGAGTTGGTTTAGGCTTAAAAGCTGAAACCGTCAGAGGCTTCGCCTCCGACACCTCCATAAACTTTTTGCAAAAAGTTTAATTAAAACTCTAACATTGGAATTTGATTCTGGTGTTGGGGTTTTTTAATTTTGGAATTGCTATACATAGCGAGATTGGAAGAGTTTTTTGGTGGATATGGTATGTAGCCGCTCCACCTAAAACACTCACATATAGTGAAATAAATGAGAAACGGTCTCGCCCAAGCGGCACTTGAAACGCCGAGATAAGGCGTTTTAGGCGTTTTTGCCGCGACAGGCAAGACCGATTTCGAATTGATTTATAGTCGCTCCACCTAAAAACATTCGCATATAGCGCAGGAAATTTTTCGCAAGGCGAGGAGCTGAAAACCGCCGCGCACTAGCGGTGCGCAAGGTTTTTAGCGACGAAGGCTTGCTGGAAATTTACAAGCTCTATGTGAGGGTTTTTAGGTGGAGCGACTATACTCCAATTCGCCGTTTTAATTTGAGATTAACATCAGTTTTGAGGCAAGGCCGCCTCTTGCATAAATTCATTTAGTGGATGGTTGCACCTACGAGGCTGTAGGTAGTTACTCCTATGCCTGTGGGATTGGAAAACTTGATTGTTAGTTGCCCAACACCTTCCACGGGTATTGTTACAGGCATCATCTCCCACGGTGTTACGGTAAATGACCTGATTAACTTTCCGTCCCCATAAAAGCGGAATAATCCATGCTGGCTATTATGCTGGCCCCACTGCCCAAGGTAACCGGAAATTATAGAAAACATTCCGTTAAGGTAGTGCAGGGAATACGCGATATAATCTGCGTCATCATGCGTTCTTCTATTGGTTCTGAAAATTAACGCATCGTTATAGGTGTTACCATGTATAGTAACTTGTCTTTCTTCCACCCAAACTGTACCACCTGCATCAGCCATTGGTGCTATTTGCATAAAAGCCGAAGCATTTGATGTAGCGTTTGTCCAAAACCACACGGCAACTCCTAGTGCTATCAAGCCAGCCACAACTAAAACCACTTTTAGCCGATAAGATGACGATTGCTTGCGAGGTGTTGGTGGCGCACTGTCATCAGTTAGAATTACGGCATGGGCTGTGGCTTTTTTAATAGCATCATCATTGATGCTGTCCATATTTTCCATACCTGGGGCAAAACGTATAGCACTTTGAGTATCATCTACCCATGTGGCTCTTTGTTGCCTTACAAGCTGTTTCGCCCTGCGTATGAAAGTTTCGCCGATTTTTACATCATTGGAATCCAGTAGCATAACCTTGTTATCCATCGTTTCTCTCCTTTCGGTTCTAATATTTAGATGCGCCCGGCAGTTTTCACATGAGCAACCGGCTCAATGTCTTTGGGTGCCTTCCCCTTGCGCAGTGAAATAATTATACCATAAACAATATTGCAAGCATTTATTATTGTTGATGCTCCAGTGAAATAAATGAGAAACGGTCTTGCCCGAGGGGCATCTGGACGCCGAGATAAGGCGGTCCAGGCGCTTTTGCCGCGACAGACAAGACTGATTTCGAATTGTTTGACTATATGCTTTTTCCATAAATAAGCAACAGAAATCAACTTATTACAATAGACTTCTTCTGAAATTACGTTTTTTAATTTCAGGAGAGTTACATTTTCAATCTTTTGCTTCTTCTGAAATTGCGCTTTTTGCAATTTGAGAAGAACTCTAATATGTAATAAGTTGATTTGAGACCACAAAACATAACACCCCAAGCCGCGCCCACCACACCCAAAAACCCCTTGCAGATTTTCTTTGATATGATAAAATCAAAGGCGGCTTCAAAAGTATGCAAAGCGTACACCCCGCACCTCAGCCCTTGCCCACCATTTGCGTGCACTGCACGCACCCGTAGCGAAGGCGGAGGAAGCGGAGCTGGGCTTTTCCCAGCGTAGTGACGGGGCTTGGGGCCGCACCCCATTCAAAAAGGAGAGGTTTATTATGAAGTTTGCAACAGTAAAACACGCATTGGCGACAGTTACAGCCGTGGCAATGGCATTTGGCGCGCTGGCATTTATGCCCACACAGGTTAACGCAGCACAGGTTTTTTACGACCTGTCTCAATGTGAAGAGTTGGCAGAGCAAGAGCCAGGTTATATCATGGGCGAAAACATTTACCCAGCAGAATGGGTGCAAGCAGGCGGAGGCATGACTCACGAAATAATAGAAGCACCACGCGGGCACAATGGTATCCGCCAGTTTAACCGCCCACAAAACTGGAACGGTATGGACTTCCAAGCAGATAATGTGCCAGGCGTCAACTTTGCCACAGACGATTTTGTAATCTTTATCGCAGGCCGCGTTGACCCAGATATGGAGAACTTCGCAATTCAAAGCGCAGACAATCCATGGCCACACATTGTTCCAATCACAGAGTTTGGCCCAAATGGCGAGTTTTCCGTGCTTGTAACATCAACACAATACGCAATGAGAAACCACGACAGCTTTGTAGAGAGCAACCCTGCAGCTGGCCAGTTCTCACCACTTGCGTTCCAACGCTTCATTAGAATCAACCCAGTTGGCCACCAAGGCGAATTTTCTCTGTTTGAATTCATCGTGGCAGCACCAGGCTGGACACCAGACTTCACTACAGACTTTGTAGTATTTGGCCCAGCACCAGGTGGAGCAGCACCAGCTACAGCCCCAGCCGGCGCAGAGGGCGTTCTTACCTTCACAGTTGGCTCTACAACCTACACCGCCAATGGCGTGGCCGGCACACTTGATGCAGCACCATTCAACGCAGATGGCCGCGTGATGGTTCCTTTGCGCCAAATAGGCGAAGCCATTAACGCAGATACAATCGCATTTGAAGACAACACTGCCATAATAGTAGCTGGCGATGTAAGAATAGAACTGCCAATAGGCGTTGAAATAGCAGGCGGCATGGGCACGCCAGTTATAGTAGAAGGCCGCACCTTCGTACCCCTAGGCTATATAGCAGGCAGAATTGGCGCAACCCCACGCTGGGATGGCGCAGCTAACACCGCGTTTATTTATTTGGATTAATACCGTGGGTTTCACCCCAGGATGCTAGGGCGAGCAGGTTGCGTAGTAACCGACCAGCCACACCAACTCTCTTTTTTGAAAAAAAGAGGGGCAAAAACTTTAACCTTTGGGTTTTTATAGATTCATAATACCATAGGGCAAAAGCTAAGGCCGTAAGAAAGGAAACCACTTTCTTACGGCCTTATTTTATACAAACATTAAAGTTTTTTTGCTTCTTTTTTTCAAAAAAAGAAGGGGGGTGTGGGGCGAAGCCCCACGGTCTTACTTCCCGTAAAACATCCGCTTGCGCCCCAAATACTCTCGCACATGATTAAGCGCTTCGCCAAACCGCTGCATATGCACTACTTCGCGTTCGCGTAGGAATTTTATTGGGTCGGCTACGTCTGGGTCATCTATTAGGTCTAGCAGGTATTCGTAGGTGCTTCGGGCTTTTTGTTCGGCAGCCATGTTCTCGTACAGGTCGGTCATTGGGTCGCCTTTGGATTGGATGCCGCCTGCGTTCCAGGGGATACCGCCTGCGGATTCTGGGTAAATGCCCAGGCCGTGGTCTACATATCTGGCGTCTAGGCCGGCTTCTTGCATTTGCTGTGGGGTGGCTTTGGCCGTTAGCTGGTGGCAGATTGCGCCTACCATTTCTAGGTGGGCTAGCTCTTCTGTGCCAACATCGTTTAGGGCTGCTATTGCCTGAGGTGTCACCATGGTAAAGCGCTGGCTTAGGTAACGCATTGCCGCGCCTAATTCGCCATCCGGGCCGCCATATTGCGCGATAATGATTTTTGCCAGCTTTGGGTTTGGGTTTTTAATTTTTACCGGGAATTGCAGCTTTTTTTCGTAAACCCACATATTATTTGCCCTCCATATCTGTGAAAAATTCTGCCTGCCATGGCCATGGGCCGCTGTTCCATGCCCATTGGCCGGTTTGGTCACAGGTTGCGCCTTCAGAGCGGAAGGCTGTTAATGGGCCGTAGTTGGCCTCGTATTTTTCCCGGGCGGCTTGGCTACCCGCAATGCAGGAGTTGTACATTTCTATGGCGTTTTGGTCGCTGGGGTTGGTGTTTAGGTACAGCTGTAAATCCAGCGCCATAAAGTCTAGCTTGGTGATGGTGTCCAGTAGCCTGCATCTATCTGAAGCAGGTACGCTCACCTCTGCTAGGCTGGTGGCCACATTATTGGCCACATATGGCATATACAAATTAGGGAAAGCCGTGCCATGCCGCAGCCCTTCCTCTGGCGAAAAAACCCCATCTAGCGGCTGCGGCCTAACATAGGCCTGGGCAAGCTCCATAACGGGTTCTTCGGCCCTATTAAGCTGATGCATCGTATAAATTACTTCCATAAAAAAAGCCTCCTTTCTGGATTATCGTGAAATAATTCGCAATCGGTCTCGCCTGTCGCGGCAAAAACGCCCAAAACGCCTTATTTCGGCGTTCCAGGTGCCGCTTGGGCGAGACCGTTTCTCATTTATTTCACTATATCGTATGCTAAGGGAGGGATACAAGTTACAAGGCCGCAGGTTTTGCCTACAACTGTAAGTGTTAATTGTGGTATTATTATGGCGAGGTGATTAGAATGACTAAAGGGTTTGTGATTACTGCAGGGGCTTCGTTTGCTTTTTGTTTGGTCGTGTTTGTGTATAGTTTTGTTAATGCCACTAGCTGGGCTAGGTCGCATATGGAGACTTCACTTTCTGTTGCATTCTTATTGTGCGTGATTGGGGCTGTATTGATGGTTGTTTTTTTGCTGGTGAAGAAAATACGGCAGAATAGGATGTATTATTGGATTCCGGTGATTTTTATTGTTTTTGCTGTGTTGGTTTTATATACGGCTACTTATTGCGACATTTGTATGTATGGTGGATGATATGGGGTGCGACAAGTGGCGTCCAGGAAAGCTAGCTCACCCAAAAGCAAAAACGCAGCGCCTATCAAAAAGACATTGCTAAAAAATATGGCATAAAAACCTAACCTGGGTGAGCAGGTTGCGAAGCAACCGCCCCAGCCACCTCAACTTCTTTTTTTAGAGAAAAAAAGCAAAACCTTAAGTTTTGGTTGGTCTAGAAGAAGGTGATTGTAAAATCGTCTTCTTTTTTTAGTACCGTGGCCCACAGGAAAAACCAACTAATTACAGATTGTAATTAGTTGAAGCGCGTCCTATGCCAAAAGTATCACATCATGTACTCGCAGGTGATGCTTTGCTGCCCTGCGCCAGCCGAACAAAAAAAGCCTTCTACAAAATTTCCCCCAAAAAACAAGCAAGGCCTTTAACGGTTTTAAACATTCCTCTTCCACATCACGGGAAATAATGGTATAGTAGCCATACTCATATGAAGGAAGTTCTTCTTTACTGGGGAGGTAAGTTATGAGTTCTGAGAAAAATGGTGTTATTTTGGTGGTTGACGACAGCCGATTTAGCCTGATGCACATTATGCAAATATTGCAAGATGATTATATTGTTCATGGGGCTAGCAGTGGCATAGAGGCTATACAGGTGGCCAAGGTGGCCAAACCAGATTTGGTTCTTATGGATATTATTATGCCGCAGATAGATGGGTACGAGACATTGTTTGCCCTAAGGAGTATTACCGGCACAGGTTCTATCCCGGTTATTTTTATCACCAGCCTTGGGCAGGATATAAACGAAGAGCGCGGGCTAAAACTTGGGGCGGTGGATTATATTGTTAAGCCGTATAATCCGTCTATTGTAAAGCTGCGGGTTGCGTTGCATGTGCAGCTTATGAGGCAAGTTAAGGCCATAAGGGATTTAAAAGCTTTTGACAGCTACACTGGGCTTGGCACGCGCAGGCATTTCGAGGCTCAGTTTGAACAGAAGCGCCAGCAAGCGGCCATGGGCGGAAAAAGCCTTGGGCTGTTGCATGTGGATATAGATGGTTTGGGCGAGTTTAACGCCGCCCATGGGAATAAATTTGGCGACAAGGCTCTTTTGAAAGTAGCCATGGATGTAGCCGCGCATACAGAGAGCATTTCTGCGCGCTGGGGTGACGATTGTTTCGCACTGCTGTTAGAAGACGCAGGCGAAACCGCTTGCTTTGAAACAGCCGAGGCTATCCGCAAAGGGGTAGAAAATTACCCGTTTGTACTAGAAGGCGACCAAGCCACTAATATTACCGTTAGCATAGGTGCGGGCTTTTTTGAGCCAGCCAGGGAAGACGTAAGCCTAGAGCATTTTGCAGCCAAGGTTGATGCTGCATTGCGCCAGGCAAAAAAATCAGGAAAGAATCGTGTGGTGGTAAACTCGTGAATCCGTTAGATTGGGGAATACTTGTAGTTATTGCTCTATGTGCATGGAGCGGGTTTAGAAGGGGGCTAATCCGTACTGTATACAGGTTGGTTTCTTTTTTTATCGCGTTATTTGTGGCCATCAGGTTGTACCCGCATGTTGCGGGCTTTTTGCGTGGCACGGCTTTTTTTGGCTTTTTGAAGGATAATATAGGCTCTGCCATGAACCTAGAACACCGCTTTGCAGAACAGGCCGCGTCATCTGGTTACGACATGATAGAGGCCTTGCCCCTGCCAGGGGCTTTTCGTGCGCTGCTACAGGCCAACAATACTCCGCAGATGTTCGAGGTGTTGCAAGTGGCCTCTGTGCAGGAATATATTGCAGGTTTTTTCGCCAATATTGTAATAAACGCCGTTGCTATATTGGCAGTGTTTGTGCTGGCCATTATTATATTGAATATTATTGGCGGCGCGTTGGATTTAATAGCAAAGTTGCCGGTGGTACGCACACTAAATGGCATTGGCGGCCTGGCTTTGGGTATTGTAACTGGCGGGGTTTTTGTGTGGCTGGCACTTGTGATTATGACAGTAGCCGTTGCGGCCAACCAGCCCCATGTGCAAGATTTAATGGACGGCTCTACCATTACCCAAATGATTTTTGACAATGATTTCATCCTGCCATGGCTGGTGATTACGTGATGCGTAGGTATTGTGTGGCAATTGTACTGCTGGTAAATTTGCTGGCCTTTGGCCTGCTTGGCTTTTATTTTGCCGCCGGCCGCATAACTGATTACCGTGAAATGGGCGCACAGCTTGAAAGGTTTGGCCAGCTTTATACGGGCCTATCCAGCCCACAGGCGGCCAGGCCGCATGGCCAGGCCTGCCACGGCCAGCAGGTTATCCCATATTACAGCCAGTTTGTTAACCGGCTAGAAGAACTTAACCAAACCGCCCAAAGATACAGCATTAATACAGAATCATTTAGGGTGGCAGCCCCGCAGCAAATATTTTCTTCAAATGATATGCATGTGCTGGGCAAGGAAATTAATGCAACCTACACTGGCGGCTTCGAAGACCTAGCAGCTCTAATCTATTGCCTAGATTACAATATTTTCGTAGAATACATGGAGCTTGCCAGGCAATACAACAACTGGCAGCTAAACCTATCACTAACCATGGTTAGCAGGGGATAGTTATGAAAAAAACTTGGGATAAATTCGCACCGCGGTATCGCAGGCCGCTGCTTATGGCAGTGGATTTTTTGCTGTTTTCTGCCAGCTATTTTACATCTTGGTTTATACTTTTAAGGCGCATTGCCATTGGGGAGCATCTTTTTGTTATGCTGCTTGGGTATGCGTTTTTTATTTTGATTTTTTTCTTGGCATTTTGGGTAGCTGGCATGTACGAGAGCCTTTGGCGGTACGCAGAAGCCTATGAATTTTTTAAGCTTATGCTGGCTGCGGCTGTGGCTGTGGTTTTGTTTGTGCTGGTTACTTGGCTGGCTTTTCAGCCGCCAAGGGTGGAGGCGCGGCTGCCCATTACGGTTTATTTTATCTCAGGTATGATGGCCGCGGGCAGCACCATGTTTGTACGCACGGCTTATCGCGCCCTGCGCAATAGCCTTGCCCGCCGCGGCTCTGGCGGCAAGCGCAAAAAGGTGCTGATAGTTGGCGCTGGCGAAACCGGCCTTGCGATAATCCACGCCCTAGGTCGCGCCCCGGCCTACAACTACGAAATTGTATGCGCCGTAGACGACGACCCCCAAAAGCAACGCCGCAAAATCCTGAACATTCCAGTAGCCGGTGCGGTTCAAGATATCCCAAAGCTAGTGGACAGGCATGGTATACAAGTAATCCTGCTTGCCGTGCCACATGCCACTGGCAAGGAAAGGCGTCGCATTTCCAGCATATGCGCCAAAACCAGCTGCCAGCTTAAAAAAATCCCAGATATATTCGATTTCGAAACCGACTCCGCCACAGCCCCTTCTACCGTAACTCGCATAGAAGACGTTAGCGTAGAAGATCTGCTTGGCCGTGATGTGATAGATGTAAAACGCTTCAAGGATAAGTACCTAGCTGGCCAAACAGTGCTAATCACCGGCGCGGGCGGCACAATAGGCTCGGAGCTTTGCCGCCAAGCCGCCCTGCACGGCGCAGCCCGCATAATAATGCTAGACGTGGTGGAAAACGGTATCTTCCAAATGAAGCAGGAGCTAGACTTCAAATTTGGCCAGAAAATTGAAATAATCCCCGTGGTAGCCAATATCCGCGAAGAAGCGCGCCTAGACAGCATCTTTGCAGCATACAAGCCAAACCTGGTATACCACGCCGCCGCCCACAAGCATGTATCCCTAATGGAAGCCGCCCCAGAAGAAGCGGTTAAAAACAATATCTTTGGCACGATAAACGTGGCCAACGCAGCCAAAAACCACGGTACAAAGCGCTTTGTACTAATCTCTACAGACAAGGCCGTAAACCCCACCAATGTATACGGCGTAACCAAGCGAGTATGCGAAATGATTGTGCAAAACATGGCCAGCCCAGACGCCGCCACCGAATTCACCATGGTGCGCTTTGGCAATGTACTGGCCTCCAATGGGTCTGTAATCCCCATATTTAAGGCCCAAATAGCCGCAGGCGGCCCCGTGCGTGTGACCCACAAAGAAATAATCCGCTATTACATGACCGTAACCGAGGCCGTGAGCCTGGTGATGGCCGCTGCAGAAATGGCCAAAAACGGCGAAATATTCGTATTAGACATGGGCGACCCTGTAAAAACCCTAGACCTGGCAGAAATGCTAATCCGCTTATCCGGCCTCGAGCCTTACAAAGACATCCCCATAGAATTTATAGGCCTATTTCCCGGCGAAAAACTCTACGAAGAGCTGCTAACTGCCGAAGAAGGCCTGCTCACCACCAAAAACAAAAAAATCTTCACCGCCCGCCCCATACAAATAAATAAAACCAACCTAAATGAAACCATAAAAATCCTGCACAGCGCCGCATATGGCAATAATAAAGAAGAGTTGTTGCGGGCGCTGGATAGCCTGGTGCCGTTTAGGTGATAAGACCGCCAGAGGCTTCGCCCCGCACCTCCACTTCTTTTTTGTAAAAAAAGAAGCAAAAAAACTTAATTTTATAGTAGACCTCTTCCGAAATTACGTTTTTTAATTTCGGAAAAGTTACATTTTCAATCTTTTGCTTCTTTTGAGATTACGTTTTTTGCAATTTCAGAAGAACTCTAATGAAATAAATGAGAAACGGTCTCGCCCGAGCGGCATCTGAAACGCCGAAATAAGGCGTTTCACGCGTTTTTGCTGCGACAGGCGAGACCGATTTCGAATTATTTCACTTTTATCATATTAATCGACGTCGCTTCCCCAAAATTCCTCAAAATTAAAGTTTTTTGCCAAGCTTTTTTCAAAAAAGCGGTGGAGGTGTCGGAGGCTGTCAAAACCTCTGACGGTTTTAAATTTAGTAATATAAGGAGGCCCAAATGTATATATATGTTAAAAGAGGCTTGGACATCCTTTGTGTGGTTGTGGCTGCGCCGCTTTGGTTGCCGCTTATGTTGGTTTTGGCGTTGCTGGTTGGGGTTAGCTCTAGGGGGGGCGTTTTTTTTAGGCAGAAGAGGTATGGACGGGGGCGGCGTTTTTTTGAAATTTATAAGTTTCGTAGCATGTATGTGGATGCGCCAAGGGATGTTCCTACGCATTTGTTGGACAACCCGGATGCTTTTATTACTCCTGTGGGGCGGTTTTTACGTAAATTTAGCTTAGACGAGCTGCCCCAGGTGATAAATATTTTGAAGGGCGAACTTAGCTTGGTTGGGCCGCGGCCTGCCCTTTGGAACCAGGATGATTTAATGGCCGCCCGGGATAGGTTTGCAGCCAATGATGTGCCTGTGGGGCTTACTGGGCTGGCGCAGGTTATGGGGCGGGATGAGCTTTCTGTGGAAAAAAAGGCCCAGTATGACGGGGAGTACGCCCGGCGCATGGGGCTTGGTTTGGATATTTGGATTTTGCTTAGCACCGTGGTTGTGGCTGTTACCGGGCGTGGTTTTAAGGAGGGCGGCTCGTGAAGGTGCTTGTGGTTGGGGGTGGTTATATAGGAAGCAATTTTGCGGGCTATGCCCGCCGGCGCGGCTTTGCTGTGGATGTTGTGGACTCGCGTGAGGGCTGGAAGGCGGCAAGTTTTCAGGGTTATGATGCGGTGCTTTTTGCCGCTGGCATTGCCCACCGCAGGCAAACCAAAGGCAACCGGCAATTGTATTTTCAGGTAAACCGCGACCTGGCCTTGGCTGTGCAGGCTAAGGCAGAACTTGCCAATGTGGGGCTTTTTGTGTATTTAAGCAGCATGGCGGTGTACGGCCAGCGCAGCGGTGAAATAACCCCGCATACAAAACCCGCCCCGAAGCATAATGATTATTACGGCCTTTCAAAATTTGAGGCAGAGGCTGCCATGCCGGCTGCGGCTATAATCCGGCCGCCAATGGTGTATGGCCCGGGCTGCCCAGGCAAGTTTGCAAGCCTGGTTCGCCTGGCAAAAATTTTGCCAGTGGTGCCAGATTCCAACAACCGCCGCAGCATGATTTATATTGACAATTTATGCGAATTTTTATGCATGGTAATAAAAGACGGCAAACCGGGCATTTTTTGCCCACAGAACAAGGAATATGTAAACACCGCCCAGCTTGTAAAGCTAATCCGCGCAACCATGGGCAAAAAGACATTTCTGGTAAGCTTCCCAATGGGCTGGCTTATAAAAATCGTACCACCAATAAAAGCCGCATTCGGCAGCCTTTACTATTCCGCCCAGGAAAATGCAAAATATAAGCCAATAAATCTTAAAGATTCCGTACATTGCATGTTTGCAAAACGCAACAATATGAAAGAATAAGGCTGTAAGAACAAAGCGGTTTTACCGTCTTTGTTTTCCAGCGCACGGCCTAGAGATTGCGCAGCAATTTCCTGGCACAAAATAAATCCAGCATGGGGGACAAAAATATGATTTCATTCATAGAGCGCACCACAATCTTGCCGCAAATCCACAGCGTCCTGTGCAATGTATGTGGCCGCGAAGTGGCAAAAAACGAAATAGGCTACTTCGAAGATTATCTATCCCTATCAAAAGACTGGGGCTTTCATTCACCCTACGACGGCGAGGCCCACAAAATAGAACTATGCGTAGACTGCTACAAAACCTGGACAAGCAGCTTTGAAATCCCGCCAGATGTGGTGGTTAACGGGTATATTTAAAACCGTGAGAGGCTTCGCCCCTACGCCTACAAAAATTTTCAGAAGATTCGCTTCGCGAACCCGGTGCTTCGCACCGCCCGCCTTTTTGCGGGTTCGTTCAGAAGATTCGCTTCGAAAGCAAGGTGTTTCGCATCACTCGCCTTTTTGTGGGTTTGTTTTGGGAAAAAGTTTTAGTTGAAATTTTAATATATTATGTTTGATTTTTTAAAAAAAGCCCGAATTTTCGGGCTTTTTTGTTTTTTGATAACGGCGAAGAGGTGAAAATGTGGTACCATACGGTACCATTTTCCCGAAATTATGGTACCGTATGGTACCATTTTGGTTTTGCGGATAAGTAATAAGGCTCTATATTTTGTAGGGCTGTTTGTTTTACTTGACATTTGCGAATATATAATCTAATATGCATATTGTGACACACGAATTAAACATTACACGCAACTGAAAAGGAGGCAAGACATGCAAACCGCAACAAAAACCGCAGAAGCCGCATTGTTAAAGTATTTTAAAGACATACGGGCAGTAAAAATATGGCGCGCAAATGCAGAAAGGCTACAAGAGCGCCGCCAGCGCCTAGAAGGCATGATAAACCGCGGCATCCCAGTTATATTTACCGACGGCGTTAAATCACAACAATTCTACGCTGCAAAACCCGCAAACAATCAGCCTCCATCAAGCCTAGACTCCGTAATAGAACGTGCCGCAAAAGAGGAGGACAAGCTAATACAAGAACATGCCTCCATAGAAATAGATATCATGATAATCGAAAATAATATCGAGCGCCTGGAACGCAGTACCCTAACCACAACAGACATCCTAAACCAGCTAGACAGCGAAGCCAGGCAAGCCTTAGAGCTAAAACTAAGCCAAAACAAATCCTACGACGAAATAGGCGAACGCCTGCGTAAATCCAAGTCTGCAGCCTACAGGCTATACGGCGAAGCCCTAAAAACCGTCCACAGCTGGCTAACAATCACAACCCTGCAAAGCTGAAACAAAATAGGAACAAAAACGAAATGACAACGGAACAATAATTATGTTATTCTGTGAGTGTAACAATTTATGTGAACTCCACGCGACAGGCCGTGGAGTTTTTTCTTGCCCAAAAACCAAGAAAGGAGCATCCGACCACCTGGGCAAACAGTCGAAAAAGGAGCAAAGCGGTTTTACCGCATTTGTTTACCAACATTTTGCCAAGAAAATGCCAGGCAATTCCCTGGCATAAAAAAAGGAGAAAAATTTATGAAAATCACAACCCAGACAGACCAAAACGGACTATCCCTAACCTGGGATGAAGTAACGAACGCAGCAAGCTACGAGGTAAAAATCTGCGACCAAAACCTATCAGAAACCTATGTAGATACCACAGTGCTCACACCAGAGCTTGCCAACATCCGCCCACCACAAGACCCCACAGAAGAGCCACATGAAAAAGAAAACAGCTTCTACAACCAAGAAACCATAACGGTAAGGGCGATAGTCACAGCCCTAGACGCAGACGGCAATCTGCTAGACGCCTTCGAAGAACCAATATCCTTCAGCGCCGCCGCTATAGCCCCAATGAGTGCAGGGATAACAGGCACGGCCCCCTGCGGCTGGACGCACACCCACAGCGCAAACGAAATCACCGCAGGCACGCTTCCGTTAAATAGAGGCGGCACGGGCGCAACCAACGCCGCCGGTGCAATGCGAAGCCTCACCATCACAAACCTTGGTGCGCATAATCCTGCAACCCTTCATGTCGCAGCACTGACCGATAACTGGGGGCAAAGCGGGCACCTTAGCCTAACACAATTAAGAGGCTTGCTTGGCATAACCTCACAGCCCACAGGGCCAAACCTTGCAGTCGGTTCCGTTGTAAACGCACAAATGCAACTAAGCCAAGCAGATTCTATGGCTATGATGCTCGTAACCCACAATCCATTTCAGTTTCACTGGCATTATAGCTCGGGGGAGCATGCTAGCGGTACATGGCTAAATAGTATGCAAACACGCCAAGTTGAAATCCCAGCCGGCTGGCTTCAGTTTGATGGGGTTAGATATGCTATAAGACGTGTACCCGCTACTGGTGGCTGGATAGCGGTTTCAGGACGTTTCCGTATAGCTAGCAACAATAGCTGGTGTCCGTCATGGCGCTGGAGTGAGCGTCCATCATCTTGGGAGAATGCCGTAACGCGCGCATTATCAGCGGCAGATATGTCTGCCCCATCCCCAAGCGTAATAAGATTCGCATAAACCCCCAAAAGAAAAGGAGAAATAACCATGAAAATATCAAACATCCAATGGTGGTCACTAAACCAAGACGCAGTCACTATGACAGTAACAACGGACGAAGGCGAAGTCTTCGGCTACACAGCTATAAAAGACGACGAAACTCCACTAAACCAGCAGCTTTGGAACATGGCAATGGAAAACAAATCCGAAATTCAAGACCCAGAAGCCTACCGGGCTCTAAAGGGGCAAATCCCATTCCCCATAGAGTTAATCCAATTGCCATGCGGTACGGTAGAGCTAAAATCTTTCGTAACAACCCAAGCTCTGCAAGAAATAGACAGGCAACTGGCAAATCTATTCTCCCCGCGCAGCCAAATAAGCGCAGCACGCGACCGCGACTTCAACCAAGAACGCGAACGCGTAATCAACGCCCTATTCAAGCTAGAAGGCGAGTTCACCGCACAAAGCCCCGAAACGACACCAGTGGACATCATCATGCCAGAAGGCACACCCCTCCCCAGGGGCCGCAGCCAGCTACAATACAGCGTACCAAAAGCCCTAGCCCAGTTCATGAGCACGGGCATACAGCAGATGATAGACGAAGAGGTGCTAAGCGAGCTATGAAACTAATAACAATCTGGCTGGTAAACAAATGCAATTTCGATTGTTACTACTGTGTAGCGCGCCCAGGCCTAGAGCCGCTAGACTTCAACTATCCAGACGAAAGCGTAGTAAGCCGCAACAGCAATAAACTACTGCTACCCTGGCTGGACAAATATCTAGACCCCAAAGAATGGGTGCTAGAGTTCACCGGAGGCGAGCCAGGCCTCTACCCAGAAATAGATACCTTAATCCCAGCCCTACAAGAACGCGGCTACAAAGGCGTAATCCAAACCAACGGCTCACTACCAATACCCGCTTCCCCTAACTTTGTAAGAACCGCCGCATGGCATATGGACAAGCGCCCCAAATATTACGACTCTATAATAATCATAAAAACCCCAGACGGCAGCTACCTAAAAAAAGTAAAATGGTGTAAGGAAAATAAAATCCCCTTCCGCCTAACCGAGCTTAACGAGGCCTACAAGGGCACGCAAACCACCACCCCAGACCACAACCCATGTGTTATCACCCACTACGCCTTCATGAACGCATACGGCCAGCTGGCCAACTGCCACCGCGGCACATTCTTTGAAGGCAATTGCATCCGCGAAATGTCGCCCCCGCCAGACTTTCTACTAGAAAGCACCTGCCCAAACTGCGGCAACACAAAAGCCGTAGAATACGCATTAGAAGAAAGCCTCTTCCCGCCCAAGGATGGGAAGATGATGTACAAAAGATTTAAATAACAAAACCGTCAGAGGCTTTGCCTCCGGCGCCTCCACTTCTTTTTTGAAAAAAAGAAGCAAAAAACTTTGACATTAGAGGCATTGCTAAGTCGTGGCTGGTAGGGGAAATTTTAGGCAGTGAGGAAAACACCTCAACGCCTAAAATTTCCCCTATTAAGCTTCGCTTAATAAAATATTCAATAGACTTCTTCCGAAATTACGTTTTTTAATTTCGGAAAAGTTACATTTTCAATCTTTTACTTCTTTTGAAATTACGTTTTTTGCAATTTCAGAAGAACTCTAATGTTTAAAGTTTTTGCCCTGTTTTTTTCAAAAGCGGGAGGAGGTGCCGGGGGCGAAGCAGTTGGCGGTTTTAATCCAAAAAGGAGAAAAATTATGAAACCATTTAACATCGACTTTAACGCTAACGAATCTGTTTCATTAAGCAACGGCGCTACGGTTTTTAGGACTAATATTGCAAGTCTTCCTGGCCGTGGCGGTTTTGACTTTAGTCTAGATTTGGTATATGATTCCAGTGACCCATACATCGACACTCCGGCATGGGATTCGTGGCGGGGTAATGTTGCAGAGCCAAGGGGTAACAATGGCGATGCCGCCCACTGCTGGTTTTTTGATTTGCCAAGATTTTCTGGAGATTCCCTTATATTGCCACATGTGGGGTCATTTCGGCTAAACGGATTGACTTTTAGGGACAGAGCCCTCCAAGACATGCGGCTGCAAGCAGACACCACATTTGTAAGCGGCAGCCTTCGTTCTACAGTAAGGCTAAATTTCCACAATGGCACAATATATTATTTCAACCAAAGCCAGATAATAGGCATGGTTGACCGTTTCAACAACATTATACGGTTTTCATATGCCAGCGGCATAGTATCTCGCATTGAAACTTCAGCAGGACAAGTTATTTCAATAAGATGGACTGGCAACACTATCACCGTAACCAGTCCAGACGATGGCGTATTTACCATAAGAATGTCACAAAACCCAACTCGCCCAAATATAACGCAAATAGATAGCATAACCAATCAAACAGGGGCAACCACCACCTTTAGCTACACTATTAGAGAAAGTCGCTTCTGCGTTGTTTCTAAAGCCCCGTCAGCTATAGGCCATGCATTGCTTCTTGCTGGTATAACGTATCCCTCTGGCGCAAGAAGCCAAATAAATTATTCGACAAGAAATGTAAACATAAGTACAAGCGGTAGCCGCCAAGCTTTCGTAGTATGGACACGGCAAACAATGGACACCATAGAATCCAGCACAGGCCGCGCTGTAGCGATTGCTAGCTTCAGTTACGAACGAGATTCCACAGGCTTCCCATCCACAAACCCAGAGCCTCTGCCCGGACACACCTATAGCATAACCGTAGACCATCACAACCATATGCGTAGTATATATGTTTTCGACCACAGGCATTTAGTTATTAGTCGAACAACCCGCAAGATAACATGCCACGAAAACATCCTGCTATCCGAGCAAATAATAACCTACAACAACGACAAATTACCTACAGCCGTAAGAAAAACAGAACACGCAAACGGAAGAACCCGCACAAACACTGCATCCTTCACCTACAACCGCTACGGCCAAGTGCTGGTATCTACGAACCCACTGGGCCAAAGAACAACCCACACCTACGATAACCGCTTTGGCTTGCTTCTTACAAAAACCTATATGACAGACCCCAACACCACAGTAATTGAAACAAACACACTCTCGTCAAATGGGCGAAATATCACCGCTACAAACATCCACGAAAACGGTAGGCACATGTCACGCACAGGCTTCACATACGACACCCACGGCAATATAACTCGAGTGCAGGAGTTCCCAGTAGTCAGCGGCACAGCCGTAACCACCAACGTCACCTACAACAGCGGCACCCTGCCAAGCCAAATAAGAACCACAAACATCCGCGATGCGGACAATAGGCAGATAAGCGACATAGTAAAAAGCTTCACCTACGACACCATGTGGCGTAAACTAACCGAAACAGACCCCGGCGGCGGCATAACCCGCTGGCAATACGACCGTGTTGGCCGTGTGACGCAAATCACTCACCCAAACAACAGCACAGAAACCTTCACCTACAACGATACCGCCAGCACCAAAATCCACCGCACCGTACTAGGCGCACAATACACACACCGTTACGACACCGTGGGTAGGCTGTTTAACATCA